>Ga0209919_1001100_pt1 | contig 13401 bp, 10 predicted proteins | sample SalPon2A_C_D2_MG_FD_185721 | JGI IMG/M metagenome (GOLD analysis project Ga0209919, IMG submission 185721) | Soil microbial communities from South San Francisco under conditions of wetland restoration - Salt Pond MetaG R2A_C_D2_MG (SPAdes)... | ecosystem: Environmental > Terrestrial > Soil >... | reverse complement strand
TCGTGGTGGCGGCGTTGGCGGGCGTGCTGGCGGGCTGCCGGCCGCTCTACATCCCGCCGGTGCCGAAGTCGCTACCCACGCCCGCGGTGGCGCAGCTCGGCGATGCCAGCTCGCTCGTCGTGGCCCACGGCACGCTCGCTCTGCACCTGGTGCTGACAGCCATCCCCGAGGCCGGCTGGCTCGCCGTGCAGTGGTTCGCGCCCGACGACACCGAGGCGGCTTCCGACAGCGTGTGGGTGGCGCCGGCCGACGTCGGCCAGGGCCGCACGCTGCTGCTTCCGGCGCGGGTGACGCTGTCTGCGGGGGAGTGGCGTGCGGTCGCCTCGCTCCGGGGTCAGGTGCTGCGCCAGTTCCGCGTGGAGGTGCCGTCGCCGGCCGGCGCGGGCGCCCCCTGAGCGGGAGCCCGCGATCCCGAGCGGTCGGCCCGCAGGGCGCGAGGCACCGCTGCGGGCCGACCGCGTCTCAGGGGAGCGCGGCCGTCAGGCCGTGCGGCGCCGCGAGCGGCCCGCCCGTTTCTGCTGTTGCGTCTTGAACCACACCACGAGCGGCGACAGGATGAAGATGCTCGAGTAGGTCCCGAAGCCGATCCCGACCAGCAGCGCGATGCTGAAGCCCCGCAGCACGCTGCCGCCGAAGATGAACAGTGCGATGACCGGGAGCAGCGTCGTGCCCGAGGTGCCGATGGTGCGGGACAGGGTCTGGTTCACGGCCAGGTCCACGACCTCGGCATAGCTCCGATCGCGCACCTTGCGCAGGTCCTCACGGATGCGGTCGGCGATGACGATCGAGTCGTTGAGCGAGTAGCCGACGACGAACAACACCGCGGCGAGCACCGGGATGCTGAAGGTCACGTTGAACAGGTCGAGCGCGCCCAGCACGATGCCGGCGTCGTGGATGGTGGCGATGATGGCCGCCACGGCCACGATCCAGTTCGGCCAGAAGCGCCAGGCCACATACAACAGGATCAACCCCAGGGCGACCAGAACCGCCATCAAGGCGGCCTGTCGCAAGTCGGCACCGACCGCTGGCCCCACGTAGTTCGCTTGCAGGAGTTGACCGTTCAGCTTGGCCGTGAGGTCGGTGGCGAACTGGTCGGCGCTCCCCTGGCCCGACTGCTGGAGGCCCACGCGCACCGACATGGGGTTCCCCTGGACGGTGTTGTCGACCACCTTCACGACCGTGGCGTTCTGGCCGGTGATGCCCGGGTAGTGCAAGGCGTCGATGGCCGAGCGCACGTCGGCCACCGTGGTGCTCGCAGGGGTGTCGACGAGCACGGTGGTCCCGCCCGTGAAGTCGGTGGAGAGCTTCAACCCCTCGGTGGCGACCACCGCGATCGACGCGATGGCCAGCAGACCCGAGATGCTCATGATGACGGGCGCCTTGGAGACGAAGCGCACACCCTCGACGAAGAAGCCCTTCCAGAGGAACGTGCGCTTGCTTCCGGCGGTGACCAGGTCGAGGATGAACGGCACCACGACCACGTTCACGAACACCGAGGCGATGATGCCGATGGCGAGGGTGATGGCGAAGCCGCGCACCGGTCCCGAGGTGTACTGGTAGAGCGCGGCGGCTGCGAGCAGCGTGGTGACGTTGGCGTCGATGATGGCGGAGAGCGAGTTGCCGAAGCCCGTCTTCATCGACAGCCGCAGCGATTTGCCGGCACGCAGCTCCTCACGGATGCGCTCGAAGCTGATGACGTTGCCGTCTACGGCCGCGCCGATGGTCAGCACCAGGCCGGCCAGGCCGGGGAGCGTGAGGGCGGCGTGGAGGCCCGCCAGCGCGCCGAAGATGAACAGCATCGCCAGCCCCAGGCCGAGGGTCAGGATGCCGCCGAAGACCACGCCGTAGTAGCCGACCACGGCCGCGACCACCGCGGCGCCGCCGATGAAGGCGGCCACCTTGCCGGCGTTGATGCTGTCCTGCCCGAGCGTCGGCCCGATGGAGTTGATCTCCTCGACGTGCAGGCTGATCGGCAGGCTGCCCGAGCGCAGGACGAGGGCGATGTTGCTGGCCTCGTCGATGGACTGGATGCCGGTGATCTGGCCGGAGTCGCTGATGCGCGACTGCAGCGTCGGAGCGGTGATGATCTTGCCGTCCAGCACGATAGCCATGCGGCGGCCGATGTTCCCGCCGGTGAAGTCCCCGAACTTGCCGGCGTCCTTGGACTTGATGTTGAAGAAGACGGCCGGCCCGCCCGTCGCGCCGCCTCCCAGCTGCTGGAAGCCGGCCGAGGCGGTGCTGATGATCGCACCGCTGAAGGCGGGCGCCTCCAGGTCAGTCAGCGTCATCTGGCTGACGGTCTTGTTGGCGGCCTCCGGCTTCACGAGCTGGAAGTAGAGCTTCGCCTGCTGACCGATGAGATCGAGCGCGCGCTTCTGATCCTTGGCGGTGAGGCCGGGCAGCTCCACCACGATGCGGTTCTTGCCCGACGTGGTGATGAGCGGCTCGGACACGCCGAACTGGTTGACGCGGTTCTCGATGACGTTGCGGGCGGTCGCCAGGTCCTGGCTCGAGGGGTTGGCGGTGTTCGCCTGCAGCACCACGCGCAACCCCCCCTGCAGGTCGAGACCCAGCTTCAAGGGTGCCGTCGAGCTCCAGGGTTGCCACAGGTACAAGACCGACGCGATGACGGCTGCGATCACGATGACGCCGGTGAAGGTCCTTCGGTTCAAGGCGGTCTCCTAAGCGGTTTGGGAACTCCTGCGTGTCGTCGGGAGCCCGCGGAGGCATCCTCCTGCGCGGGCGGCGGGTTCGGTGCGACCGTGCAGGATCAACCGCCTTCGAGCTGAAGCCGCCCGAGTCGGACCAGCCGCATCGCCAGAGTGGCAGGACCGCCGTCCATGACGGCGGCGCGAGCTACCAGCTCCAGAGGCGCCGCCGCCGCCGACCGCAGCGCGGGCAGCGCCGGCAGGCGCAACAGGCCTGAGGCGGGGCCGGGCGTGCCCAGTCGTGCCCCGGTCTCCAGCAACAGCGGCACCCGTATGCCCATGCCCGCGCCGGACCGTGCCGGGTCGTGCACGGCCGCGCGCAGCCTGGGCAGCGGCACCGCGGCCAGCAGGGTCGCCAGCGCCAGCGTGACGAGCAGGCCGCGGTGAGCCGGGTGGCCGGTTCGGGCGGGTTTCACGGCGGCCATCTTACCCCGCCCTGCCGGCTGTGCACCCGACGACGACGCCCCGGACGCGCGGAGCGTCCGGGGCGGGGGACGGAGGGCGGGAGCGTGAGGCTCAGGCCGGGGCGACCTCCACCATCTCGTAGACCTCCACGACGTCGCCTTCCTGGACGTTGTCGTAGTTCTGCAGATGGATGCCGCACTCGAAGCCGGAGGCCACCTCGCGCACGTCGTCCTTGAAGCGGCGGAGCTGCGCCACGGAGCCCTTGTAGACCTCCTTGCCGCCGCGCGTCACGCGCGCCTTCGAGCCTCGCCGGATCACCCCGTCGGTGACGTAGGACCCGGCGATGTTGCCGCTCCGAGGCACGTGGATGACCGCCCGCACCTCGGCGTGCCCGATGACGCGTTCCTCGTACGCGGGCTCGATCTGACCGCGGATCATGCGCTGCACATCCTCGATCAGCTCGTAGATGATGCGGTAGCTCTTGATCGGCACGTTCTGGCGCTCCGCGGCCTTCTTCACGCTGCCCGGGGGGGTGACCCCGAAGGTGATCACTGTGGCCTCGGCGGTGCTGGCGAGCAGCAGGTCGGACTCCGTGGGCGCGCCCACCTCGGCCAGCATGATCTCCAGCTCGACCTCTTCGGTGGTCTCCGCTTCGCGCGCCAGCACCCCCTTGATGGCTTCCAGCGAGCCCTGCGCGTCGGCCCTCAGGATGAGGTTGATGACCTTCTTCTTGGGTTTGCCGAAGAGGTCGGCCAGGGTGAGCCCCTTGCGCCCGATCGTCTCGCGTTGCAGCTCCTTGCGGGCGTCACGGCGCTCGCCGGCGATGCGCTTGGCCGTCTGCTCGTCGGCGACGGCCTCGACCGGGTCGCCTGCCGTCGGTTGCGACGAGAAGCCGAGCACCTGCACCGGCACGGAGGGCCCTGCCTCCTGGATGGAGGCGCCGGTGTAGTCCGTGAGGCGTCGCACCTTGGCCCAGGTCTCGCCCGAGACGATGTAGTCCGCGACGTGGAGGGTCCCCTCCTGTACCAGCACGGTGGCCAGCACGCCGGCGCGCTTGTCCAGCACCGACTCGATCACGATGGCCCTGGCCGGCCCGTCGGTGGAGGCACGGAGCTCCTCGACCTCGGCCACCAGGGAGATCATCTCCAGCAGGTCGTCGACGCCCTGTCCGGTCTTGGCGCTGATCGGCACGACGATGGTGTCGCCGCCGAAGTCTTCCGGCACCAGCTCCACCTGCATGAGGTCCCGCTTGACCTTCTCCGGATCGGCCTGCGGCAGATCGCACTTGTTGATGGCGACGATGATCGGCACCTTCGCCGCCTTGGCATGGGCGATCGCCTCGCGCGTCTGCGGCATGATGCTGTCGTCCGCGGCCACCACGATCACCGCGATGTCGGTGGCGTTGGTGCCGCGCTGGCGGATGCTGGTGAAGGCCTCGTGCCCGGGGGTGTCGAGGAAGGTGACGACGCCGCCCTTGGTCTCGGCCTGGTAGGCGCCGATGTGCTGCGTGATGCCGCCCGCCTCGCCCTCGGCCACCTTGGTGTGGCGCACGTAGTCGAGCAGCGTGGTCTTGCCGTGGTCGACGTGACCCATCACGGTGACCACCGGTGCGCGCAGGGGCGCCTCGGCGGCCGCCGCGGTCGTCGCCCCGGACGGCCGCGGCCTGGTGGCGGTGGCGGCGCCTCCCGCCCGGGCGGCGCCGGCAGGGGCGACCTCGGCGCGCGCTGCGCCCGCGGGCTCGGCAGCGGCCGGCTCGGCGGCCTTCGCGGCCGCGGCCGTAGCGGGCTCGGCGCCGCCGCTCCCGCCGGAGCCCTCGGAATCGACCAGCTCCCGGACCGCATCCGCGATGTCGGTCTCCAGGGTGCTCGAGTGCGATTTGTACTCCACGCCCATGTCGTCCAGGATCTTCAGCATCGCCTTGGTCTCGATGCCGAGGTCCTTGGCGAGCTGGTAGATACGTACCTTATCGGACATTCATGCCTCCGTCCCGATGCCTTCTGCGGGGGCGCCTTCGGCCCCCGCGCGCGGGCGGCCCGAACGGGCGTGCGCGAGCAACTCGCGCACGCGCTCCGCCTGGCCCCGGAAGGCCTGCCGCAGTCTCTTCTCCGTGGGTTCTTCGGCGCACGAGCGGCACACCCAGGTGCCGCGCCCGCCCGCGCGTCCGGCAGGGTCGAGCTCGAAGCCGCCGTCGGCGCCCCGCACCAGGCGGATGAGCTCCGCCTTGGGCAGGGAGGCGCGGCAGAGGACGCAGCGCCGCAGGGGCACGTGCCTGGACTTCGCGCTCGCCATCGTCAGGAGATCCGTTCCTCTTCCCCCTCGTCCTGGGTGGCACCTTCGGGGGCTGCCGCCGCCTCGTCCTCGGCGGCTGCCGCCTGCTCCGGCGCCGGCACTTCGGCGGCGTCTTCGGCCGCCTGCTCGGCGGTCTCTTCGACCGGCGCCTCGGGGGCGCCGTCGTCGCTCGCGGGAGCTTCCGGCTGCGGCTCGGGCGAGGCGCTGAAGAGCGCGTCGAAGGCGGCGTGCCCGTGATCGCTGGCGCCGACGTCCTCCATCCTGGAGGCGGCGGCCTGCATGGCGGCATCGAGGTCGCTGACGGTCTCGGAGCCGACGAGGTCGATCTTGAAGCCGGTGAGCTTGGCCGCCAGGCGCACGTTCTGACCGCCCTTGCCGATGGCGAGCGAGAGCTGGTCGCTACCCACCGTCACGCGCGCCTGCCCCTCCTCGGTGTCGAGCTCGATGGTGCCGACCTTGGCGGGGGAGAGGGCGTTGCGGATGAACTCGCGGGGGTTGGGGTCCCACATGATGATGTCGACGCGCTCGCGCTGCAGCTCGGCGGTGACTGCCTGGATGCGGCTACCGCGATGCCCGATGCAGGCGCCGATGGGGTCGACGTTGGGATTGGTGCTGGCCACGGCCACCTTGGAGCGCTGGCCCGCCTCGCGGGCCACGGCCTTGATCTCGACCGTCCCGTCGGCCACCTCGGGGATCTCCTGCCGCATCAGGTACTCCAGGAGCTGCGGCGCGGCGCGCGAGACCAGGATGCTGGGACCGCGGGTGGACAGCTCCACCTTCTCGACGTAGACCTTGACGCGCATGCCCACCATGTAGCGCTCGCCGTGGATCTGCTCGCGCGGGGGCATGATGGCCTCGCCACGGCCCAGATCGACGAAGACGTTGCGCTTGTTGTCGGTGCGGGAGACGACGCCGGTGATGATGTCGCCGGCGCGGTCCTTGTACTCCTCGAAGACGATGGCGCGCTCGGCCTCGCGGATCTTCTGGGTGATCACCTGCTTGGTGGTCTGTACCGCGATGCGCGTGAACCGCTCGGGGTCGGTGGGGAACTCCATCTCCATGCCGACCTCGACGCTGTCGTCGAGGTCCAGCGCCTCGGTCAGGGAGATCTCCTTGTCCTCGTCCTCGACCTCCTCGACCACGCGGCGGATGACCAGGACCTCCATCTCGCCCGAGTCGGGGTCCAGCGTCACCTCGATCTGCTTGCCGGGCATGACGTTGCGCTCGAACGCCTGTTCGAGCGCCTCCTCCAGGCTGCCGAGCAGCTGATCCTTGTCCAGGTTGCGCTCCGCTGCCAGCATGTTCAGAGCGTCCACGAATTCCTTGTTCATCCTCTACTCCTATTCGGTTGTGGGCCCGCATGCGGACACCGCGGGGCCTTGGCCCTTCGCGGCCGTGCCGAGACGCGAGCCTTGCTAGCGAGGCTCGTCCGGCCATTCGGCCAGACGCGCCCTCTGGATGGCGCCCAGGCGTACGACGCGCGACTCGCCGTTCACCTCGAAGGTGACCCCGTCCTCCGACACCTCACGGATGCGACCGGTGAAGGTCTCGTCACGGACGCGGACCTTGGCGAGCAGGTCGTGGAAGCGCTGGAAATGGCGCGCTCTGAAGAGCGGCCGCTTGGGCCCCGGCGACTCCACCTCGAGCCGATAGGGCTCGTCGAAGGGGTCGAGGCGGTCGAGCTCGAGCCCGAACACCTCCGCCGCCTTCGCGACGTCATCGACCGTCACGCCCTGCTCGTCGAGCCGGTCGATCCTGAGCAGCACCCGCCGTTGCCGGCCCGTTCCGCTGGTGGTGCACTCCAGGACCTCGAAGCCGAGCGGCGCGAGCACGTCCTCTGCGGCTTGCGCCAGTTCCATGCATCCTCCTGCCGTGCGTCCCGACGCCCGAGGTCTCGACGTTCTGGCCCCAACAAAAGAGGGTGGGCCCAGCGAACCCACCCGAGCAAACGCCGGGACGTTGTCCGGGCGGAAGTATACCGCCTGTTCGCGATGGACTTCAACCGAACGCGGACGTGGCGTGCCCGCCCGCTGGCCTGTGAAAGGGTCGACTTTACAGGTGTGGACGGCTCCGGTAGACTCGCGGGCGATGCGGACGGTACCCGCACGAGCTTCCTGAAACGCGACGACGGCGACCCGAAGGGGCCGCACGGCGTCGCACCTGACGAGACCCGCTCCCAAGCGCGGTCTCGTCGCTTTTGAGGGAAGGCGGGCGCCGCCTGGGAGGAATGCCATGATGCCGACCGAGGACGTGCTGCTGTTGACGCCGGGGCCCACCCCCATCCACCCGCGGGCCCAGGCGGCCCTGGGCTGGCCGATGCGGGGGCACATGGACCCGGAGGTCTTCGCCTACAACGACCGTATCGTGGCGGACCTCCGTCGCCTGTACGGCACCGGGCCCGGCGCGTTCGCCAGCCTGCTCTCGGGGACCGGGTCGCTGGGCATGGAGGCGGGGCTGGCGAACCTGCTCGAGCCGGGCGAGCGCGTGCTCGTCCTCGCGAACGGCGCCTTCGGCGAGCGCATGGTCGAGATGGCGACCAGGTTGGGCTGCGACGTCCACGCCCTGCGCTTCGAGCCGGGGACCCCGGTCGAGGCGGAGGCGGCGGCACGCGCGGCGCGGGCGCTCAAGCCGGCGCTGATCGCCGTGGTCCACGGTGAGACCAGCACCGGCGTGCTGAACCCCGTGGCGGAGCTCGGCCGCGTGGCCCGCGACGTCGGCGCCCTGTTCAGCGTCGATGCGGTCACCACGGTGGGGATGATGCCGTTCGCCATGGAGGCCTGGGGCATCGACTACGCCTACACCGGCTCGCAGAAGTGCCTGTCGGCGCCGCCGGGCGTCGCTCCGGTGGCGTTCTCCGCACGCGCCATGGAGCGCATCGCACGCCGGCGGCTGCCGGTCGCCACCTGGTATGCGGACGCCCTCGGGATGCGGGGATACTGGGAGGGCGGTGACGGCGGCGGACGCACCTACCATCACACCGTGCCCGTGCAGCTCCACTGGGCCCTCGGGGAGGCGCTGGCGGCCGCCCTCGAAGAGGGTATGGAGGTCCGCCTGGAGCGCGCGCGCCGCATCGGGGCAGCCGCCCTCGGCGCCTTGCAGCTCGCGGGCTTCACGCCGTTCGTCCCCTCACGCCAGCGCCTGCCGACGGTGCTGGCGGTGCAGCCGCCCGGCGGCATCGACGAGGCGGCCGTGCGCGGCACGTTGCGGACCGAGCACGGCATCACCGTCGCGGGGGGGTTGGGGCCGACCGCGGGACGGGTGTGGCGGCTCGGCCTGATGGGCGAGAACGCCCGGCAGGCGCACTACGCCCGCTTCTTCGAGGCCCTGGGCGCGGTGCTCGGCGACGGGCGCTTGCTCGAGGCCTTCCTCTCCGCCCGCGAGGCGGCCGCCGCCTGAGCGCCGCCGCAGCGGCGGCCGGCCCCGTGGCCGGGAGTGCGGCGACGCGCGAGACGTCCGCCGCGCGCTAGCCTGAGCGCGTGATCGACGAGCGCTTGCACCGCCATGTCCCCGCCGCCGCCACCAGGCGCCGCGCCGAGTCCGAGGGCGTCGACCTCGAGGCCATGAAGCGGACCCGCCCGCAGGAGTACATGATGTTGAACGCCGGGGAGGCCGTTCGGGTGGACGCGGCGCTCGCGGAGCTCGTGGGGTCGATGCTGCTCGCGGGCTTTCCCGACCGGGAGGTGTTCCGGGCGCCTGCCGGGGGCCGCACCCGGCTGCTCGTCTTCCCGCCGCTGCGGGCAGCCGAGCTGGGACGCCTCGACGGCCTGCTGGCGCCGCTGGTGGACCGGCCGGAGTGGCGCGAACGGCACGCCTACTACCGGGAGGTCGCCGACGTACATGGCCGGACCCGCGAGCTGGCGTTGCCGCAGGCGGCCGCCGACTACGCGGGGGGCGACGCCGTGGTGGGACCCTTCGGGAGCGAGGCCGCGGCGGAGCTGTGGGCGCGGGAGCGGGTCGTGCCGCCGCGCGTCCACGACGTCTTCGCCATGAACGGCGCCTGGTTCTGCGACGTCTTCGGCGGGGCGGAGGCGGGGTGAGCGGCTGCCTCCCTGGTCGGGCCGCGCGCGCCGCCGCAGCGGCCCGCGCGCGTTGACACCCCGGCGGGCGGGGGCTAGACTCCCTTGCATGAGAAGCCGGGCGGTCTCCGCCTTTAGCCGCTGAGCGTGGGACTCGGTCCTGCGCTGTGACGCCACTGCCCTGACGGGCGGTGGTGTTTTGTTTGCCCGAGGAGGCGCGTCGATGCTGGAGGAAGCCCTGGCGGCCGTGGAGGCCGCGTCCAACCTGCAGGAGCTGCAGGACGTCAGGGTGCGTTATCTGGGCAAGAAGGGGGAGCTGACGCGGAAGTTGAAGGCGCTCGGCTCGCTCCCGCCCGAGGAGCGCCGCGAGGCGGGAAGGCGCATCAACGAGGACAAGCAGGCGGTCGAGGAGGCCATCCAGGCGCGCCGGGAAGCGTTGGAGCGCCGGGCTCTGGAGGGCAGGCTGGCGGGCGAGCGGGTGGACGTGACCCTGCCGGGAACGCGTTTCGGCGATGGCGGCCTGCACCTCCTCACGCGCGTCACGAACCGCCTGCTCGACGTGTTCACGGCCCTCGGCTACGAGGTCGCCGTCGGCCCCGAGCTGGAGACCGACCACTACAACTTCGGAGCGCTCAACTTCCCCGACGAGCACCCCGCCCGTGACGAGCAGGACACCTTCTGGACCACCGACGGCCGCTTGCTGCGTACCCACACCAGCCCCATGCAGGTGCGGTACATGGAGGACCACCGGCCGCCCTTCAAGGTCGTGGTGCCGGGCAAGGTCTTCCGGAACGAGGCCGTCGACGCCACCCACGAGGCGCAGTTCCACCAGCTCGAGGCGCTGGTCGTGGGCGAGCGCATCACCATGGCGGACCTGCGCGGCGCGATCGACGAGATGGCGGCGGCGCTCTTCGGCGAGGGTACGCGCACGCGCCTGCAGCCGACGTTCTTCCCGTTCGTGGAGCCCGGCGCGGAGTTCGCGATCTACTGGACGAACCCGCGTAGCGGTCGCCAGGAGTGGCTCGAGCTCGGAGGCTGCGGCATGGTGCACCCGAACGTGTTCCGGGCCGTCGGGTACCAGGGGGTCACGGGCTTCGCGTTCGGCTTCGGTATCGAACGGCTGGCGCTGGTGCCCTACGGCATCCCCGACATCCGGGCCTTCTACCAGGGCGATCTGCGCGTGCTGCGGCAGTTCCGGGGTGCGCTGTGAGCGCGCCGCGGGCACGGCCGCCGGCTCGCGGCCGCCGGCCGGCGCGGCGGGGCCGGTCGTGAGGGTCCCGCACGGATGGCTGGCCGAGCTCCTCGGGGGAGACCTGCCCGGCGTGGAGCGTACCGTCGAGCTGCTCGACGGTCTGGGGCTGGCCGTGGAGACGGTGCATGCCCTGCCGGCGGCGCCCCGCCGCGTGGTGATCGCCGACGTGGTCGAGGTCGAGGCCATCCCCGGCTCCGAGCACCTGGTGCGGGCGGTCGCCGGCGACGGCGAGCGCCGGGTGCAGGTCGTGTGCGGCGCGCCCAACGCCCGCGTGGGGGTGCGCAGCGCGCTGGCGCTCCCCGGCGCCGAGTTGCCGGGGGCCGGCTTCACCGTCGAGGCGCGCGAGATGATGGGCGTGGCCAGCAACGGCGTGCTCGCCAGCCCGCGGGAGCTCGGCCTCTTCGACTACGGCGGCGGCATCGTCGATTTCGGCCCGGACGCGCCGCTGGGAGCGGAGCTGGCCGAGCTGTGGCCCGCCGAGTCCGTCATCGAGCTCGAGCTCACCCCCAACCGCGGCGACGCGTTCAGCCTCCTCGGGGTGGCGCGCGACCTCGGTGCGAAGCTCGGCGTGCCGCTGCGCGTTCCCGGTGCCGACGCCGACCAGGGGGACGGCGCCATCGACGACGGCCTGAGGTTGGAGATCGAGGACGAGGCGGCCTGTCCGCGACTCACGCTGCGCCTGATCGAGGGCGTACGCGTGGCGCCGAGCCCGGTGTGGCTGCAGAGGCGGCTGGCCGCCCTCGGTCTTCGACCCCGCAACAACGTCGTCGACGTCACCAACTTCGTGACCTTCGAGCTGGGGCAGCCCACGCACGCCTACGACCGTCGCGTCCTGGGCGGCGGCGTGCTGCAGGTGCGGCGCGCCGCCGACGGCGAGCGCGTGACGCTCCTCGACGAGGAGGAGCGGGTGCTGGTAGCCGAGGACCTGGTCATCGCCACGCCGGACGCGGACGGCGGCAGCCGCGCGGTGGGGCTGGCGGGCGTCATGGGCGGCCTGCGCGACAGCGTCGTCCGGGACACGCGGGACGTGGCGCTGGAGGCTGCGCACTTCGACCCGGTGGTGGTGCGCAAGGCCGCCAGGCGGCACAGGCTCAGCACGGACGCCCACTACCGCTTCGAGCGCGGCGTCGACCCCAACCTGCCGCCGCGGGCCTCCGCCCGCGCGGCGGCGCTCATCGCCGAGATCGCCGGGGGGAGCGTGCATCCCGGCGTGAGCGCCAGCGGCAGCGACGTCGTCCGCCCGGAGATCGCCTTCCGCCCTTCGCGCGTCGGCTACCTGATGGCGATGGAGGTGCCTGCCGAGGAGCAACGCGCCTCGCTGGAAGCGCTCGGGTGCGACGTGGAGGGAGACCAGGACGACGCCTGGCGGGTGACGCCGCCGAGCTGGCGCTTCGACCTCCACATCGAGGAGGATCTGATCGAGGAGGTGTCCCGGCTGCACGGCTACGAGCACATCGGCAAGACCGTTCCCGCCATGCACTTCGTGCCCCCCATCCACGATCCCACGCACCGCTGGCTGCGCGAGGCGGTGGCCGCCATGGGTCTCCAGGAGACCGTGTCGTACGTCTTCACCGGCCCGGACGCGCTCGCGAGGGCGGCCGCGCCCGCTGCCGGCGTGGCGCTCAGCAACCCTCAGGGGGCCGAGCGCTCCGTGTTGCGGACGGCCCTCTACCCGGCCCTGCTGACGGCGGCGGCGCTCAACCGCGACGAGCCCGCGCTGGCGCTCTTCGAGATCGGTCACGTGTTCCTGGCGGGCGGCGAGGAGGAACGCCTGGGCATGCTGTGGCGCGGCCCCTACGCCCGGGGCGTGTGGCGCGCCGACTCGCCGCTCGATTTCTTCGTCGTGAAGGGCGTGCTGGAGCGGCTCGCAGCGCGGCTCGGCGCCGACGTCCGCTGCCGCCCGACGCAGGCGCCGTTCCTGCATCCGGGGGTGGCGGCGGAGCTGGTGTGGCAGGGCGAGGCGGTCGGCGTGGCGGGCCAGCTCCATCCCGAGGTGGCGGCGCGGTACGAGCTGGACGGCGTCTACCTGGCCGAGCTGCGCCTTCCGCTGGCCGAGGGCCGGGTGCGGTACCGGGATTTCCCGCGCCAGCCCTTCGCCGAGCGCGACCTGGCCGTCGTCGCCCCGGTCGACGTCGCGTACGCGCGGCTGGAGCGCCTGGTGCGGGACGCGGCCGGCAGCGAGCTGGAGTCGGTGCGGCCGTTCGACGTCTACCAGGGCGAGCAGGTGGGGGAGGGAGGACGCTCGGTGGCGCTGCGTCTGCGCTTCCGTCGCAGCGACCGGGCCCTCACCGACGACGAGGTCGACGGGCATATGCGGAATGTCATGAGCGCCGTCCGTGACGCGGGCTATGATATCCGCGCATGAGCTGGCTGGATCTGGTTCTGGCGCTCGTCGTGGCGACGGTGACCGCCCTCGGGGTACACCGGCGGCTGTCGGGCTTCTTCGTCGGCCTGGGCGGGGCGTTGCTGCTCCACCCGTTGCTGGTGGTCGCGCAGAGCAACCCGTTCCTGGCGCTGGTCGCGGCCTGGGCGGCGGGGCTCGGCCTGAGCATGCTGGGGCGCCGCCTGTTCCAGCTGAACCGCGGCGCCGGCGCGCTGATGCGCGGCCTGGGCGGCGTGGGCGGCCTGGCGCTGGGCGTGGCGCTGGTGCTGTCGCTGGTCACGTCCCTCCCCATCCAACGCAATCCGGCGAACCCCAACGAGCTGTTCTACCCGCCGCGGAACCTCCCGG
>Ga0209919_1001098_pt1 | contig 13419 bp, 11 predicted proteins | sample SalPon2A_C_D2_MG_FD_185721 | JGI IMG/M metagenome (GOLD analysis project Ga0209919, IMG submission 185721) | Soil microbial communities from South San Francisco under conditions of wetland restoration - Salt Pond MetaG R2A_C_D2_MG (SPAdes)... | ecosystem: Environmental > Terrestrial > Soil >... | reverse complement strand
GCCGGTCCGAAGGCGCGTCCCCGGCGAGTACCTCGCTCGGCGTCAAAAAGAACATGATGCTCTGGTTGAGCGAATTCAGCGCGAAACCCACGCCGACAGCGACGCCGCCGATCATCAATGCGACCAGGGCGAGTCTCTTTTTTCTTGCTGGTGTCATCAGTTATCCACCTTGCGCCGCCTTTTCAGCTGGCGTAATACCTTTTCGTGTTGCTTACGCGGAATATACCAGTTAAGCCATAGCACCACCGCCGCCAGACCGTAACTCGGCCAGACGAATGGTGCATAACCACCCATATTGAAAAATTCCGCCACTTAAAGTTCCTCAACCCATTTGCTGTTGCGTTCGCGCAGCAGCAATTCTACGCGGCATTTCTGAAACAGCGCCAATCCGTAATAGACCTGGAACGCGAGCGCCATGACCAGGATCGGCACGTACATGCTCGGCGGCATCGACGGCTTGTCGAACTTCGACAGCGACGCCGGCTGGTGCAGCGAATGCCACCACTCCACCGAGTAGTGAATGATCGGGATATTGATCACCCCGACGATGGTCAGGATCGCGACCGCGCGCGCGGCGACCCGCTTATCGTCGATCGCGTTGTGCAGGCCGATCACGCCGAGATAGAGAAACAGCAGGATCAACTCCGAGGTCAGGCGCGCGTCCCAGACCCAGTAGGTTCCCCACATCGGCTTGCCCCAGAGCGAGCCGGTTACCAATGCGAGGAAGGTGAAACTGGCGCCGATAGGTGCACTGCTGATCAATACTACCTCGGCCAGTTTCATGCGCCAGACGACGATCACCAGGCCGCAGACCGCCATCGCCATATAGATGAAAAGCGACATCCAGGCCGCGGGCACGTGTACGAAGATGATGCGGTAACTCTCACCCTGCTGGTAATCGGTCGGCGCCTCGATCAGGCCACCGTAGACGCCCGCGGCCAGCAGGACGACGAAGATCCAGCCGAGCCAGGGAATCCACTTGCCGGCGATGCGATAGAAATGGGGCGGTGAGCCGAGTTTGTGAAACCACAGAAACATATTTATCCCTTCAGCTTGCTGACATCCTTAGAGCCGCGGCCGTTGCCCATGGCGACAGCGACAGCGACAGAAACAAAAAGGCCAGCAGCATGTATAACGGTGCGGAGACGTCGAAGCCCTGGGCTGCGTTGTCGACCGCGCTGGCCGCGAAGATTAGCACCGGCACGTAAAGCGGCAACACCAGAAGTGACAGGATTATACCACCTTTTCTCAGGCCCACGGTCAGTGCAACACCAATCGCGCCGACCAGGCTCAATACCGGGGTGCCGAGCAGTACGGTCAGCAGCAGGATGGGCTGCGCCCTGGCGTCGACGCCCAGCATCTCGGCCAGCAAGGGCGCAACGATCAGCAACGGCAATCCGGTCACCAGCCAGTGAGCGCCGACCTTGGCCAGCACCAGCACGCCGACCGGGTGGGCGCTGAGCAGAATCTGCTCCAGCGAGCCGTCGTCGAAATCCGAGCGGAAAATACTCTCCAGCGACAGCATCGACGCCAGTAACGCGGCGACCCAGATGATCCCCGGCGCGATGCGTTCCAGCAAGCGCGGTTCGGCGCCCAGCGCGAGCGGGAAAAGCGTGATCACCAGTACGAAGAACAGTAGCGGCACCGCGTACTCGGCCCGATTTCTGAGCGCCAGCAGAAGGTCCCGGCGGAGCAGGAAAAAGAAAGCCTGCAGCAGCGAAAGCCTGGCGCTCATTGCCGCGCCCCGAGATCCAGGTGTCGCACCGCCCGGGTCGGCAGATCCATTTCATGGTGCGAGGTGACGACAATAACGCCGTCGGCGAGCAGGTGCCGCTCGAACAGGCCTGCAAACAGCTCGATGCTGGCCTTGTCGAGCGAGGTGAAGGGTTCGTCGAGAATCCACAGCAGGGATTCGGTGGCCAGCAGGCGGGCGAGCGCCAGGCGGCGCTTTTGCCCTGCCGACAGGCTGCCAACCTCGGATTCGCCGTAGGCATAGAGATTGACGCGCTCCAGTACGTCGTCGAGATCCTCGGACGACGGGATCCCCATCGCCCGCGCCAGGCGCAGGTTCTCGAGACAGGACAGCTCGAGCTTGACCCCGTCGTGATGACCGACGTAGGCTACCTGCTCGTAGTAATCGCCGGCCAGGCGGTCGATCGCCTCGCCTCGCCACAGAACTTCGCCGCCGTCGGCGAGCCTGAGGCCTGTCAGGATGCGCAGCAGGCTGGTCTTGCCGCAGCCATTGGGCCCCTCGACGACCAGCATCTCCCCGGGCGAGAGCGCAAATTCGAGATGATCGAACAGGAGTCGGTCGTTGCGGGTACAGCTGAGGTCGCGGGATTCGAGTAGTGCGGTCGTTGACATGCAATGGACGGATTTTAAAGTGCCCGCAGATTAGCCTTGCCCCCGGCCGCGATCAACCCATTTTTTTGATATATATCAGACAAGACGACATAATCGAGGCCTAAGCTTGTTTATCGCTCCAGGAGAGCTTTTAATGACCACCAAAGAACAGTTGATCGAGCAGCATATTCGCGAATACGAGTCTCGACTGAAGCACATCGACGAACTTTACCAGCGCGCGCAACAGGCGGCGAATCGTCCGGATACGGCCGCGGAATCGGCCTCCGAGCTGAAAGAACTGGAGGCCCACCTGTCCCTGCTGCGCGAAACCACCGAAGAAGTCAAAGCCATGCCGCTGGACAAATGGCGCTCGGAAACCGTGCGCAGCGCCGGGCCCATGGCAATCTGGGATATCGTCGCCCAGAAGCTGGAGGACTTCCTCGAGCGCCACGAATAAGCACGCGATTTTACCGGCGATCGGCCCTGAATATCGAAGAAAGCCCGGATGCCAGTCGGGTTATGGAAACTTGTTGGAGCGTTTCCCGGCCTCGACGAACACGCGTTTGATCTCCGGGTATTTTTGCTTGATCGCCCGGTTGATCGAGGCGATATCGGTTTCGACCTCGTGGGCATTGATGTGGTCGGCGAAATCGACACTGATCGTGGCGAGGATGTAATCCGGACCCATGTGCATGGTCAACACTTCGTTGATATGCTCGATATTCGCCCTGCTCTGCAGGACTGCTCGAATATCGCGGATCACCGCCTGGCTCGCGCTCTCGCCGATCAACAGGCCCTTGGTTTCGTAGGCCAGCCAGATCGCGGTGCCGAGCAGGATCAGGCCGATTATTACCGAGGCGATCCCGTCGAAGATCAGAATCCCGGTCGCCTGGGTCAGGCCGACGCCTGCCAGCGCGACCACCAGGCCCAGCATCGCGGCGCTGTCCTCGAACAACACCACGAATAACGACGGGTCCTTGGCGCGCTGGATCGCCTCGACGTATCCCCAGCGCCCCTTGACGCGGCTGAACTCGCGAAACGCGAAGTACCACGCGGCGCCCTCGAACGCCAGGGCCAGGACGAGCACCACGTAATTGACCAGCGGATCGCTGATCGGCTCGGGATGCTGAATGTGGCCGATGCCCTCGTAGATCGAAATTCCGCCGCCGAGAGCGAAGATCAAAATAGCGACGATGAAGCTCCAGAAGTAAATTTCCTTGCCATAGCCGAACGGGAAATTCTCGTCGGGCGGTTTGGCGGCCCGTTTTATGCCATACAGCAACAGTGCCTGGTTGCCGGTATCGACCAGCGAGTGGATGCCTTCGGACAGCATCGCCGAGCTGCCGGTGATCGACGCGGCGATAAACTTGGTGATCGATATCAGCGTATTGCCGGCCAATGCCGCGAAGATGACCATCTTCGAACCCGATGCCATGTATTTCTCCGGAAAATCTGGCGGCTACTATAGCTCATTCGGATCGCGGTTAAAAAAAACCGCCCTAAATTTGGGTCAGATCTAAATTTCAGATCTTCCTCGGTTGGGAAGCCCGGGGTCAGATCAAAATTTCCGGGAATGCCACCACTTACGCCTCCGCGAGCCGGCGAAACCTTTGCCTGCGCAAAGATTTGGTCATACTTTGCTCGAAATCGATCTATCCGGGGAAATTTTGCTCTGACCCCCTCTATACTGACCCCATCTATAGCGGTCTCGATCCACCGATGCCCCCGATGCAAGCCCGTTCTGGCGGGCTTGCCGATTGCGGTAGTTATCCGAATAGCCAATTCCCGGATAGCGGTTCAGAAAACTGGTAATTCGGAAATTTAGATCTGACCCAAATTGAGGTCTAGCCCCGGAGGTAGGAATTGTCGGGGTCGAACAGCGGCTTCGAGTAGAGCTTTGCCGGGATCATCTCGCCGAGAATCTCGATCTCGACCTCACGGCCATCGCTCGCCAGGTCGACGGGCAGAAAACCGAAAGCGATACTCTTTTGCGCGTAATGCGAGTAGCCGCCAGAAGTCACGAAACCGACCACCTCGCCGCCGTGCCAGATCGGCTCCCAGGCGACCGCATCGGCGCCCCGCGCGTCCACCTCGAAGGTACACAGGCGGCGCGCCGCGCCCTGTTCTCTTTCGGCCAGCACCGCCGCCTTGCCGATGAAATCGGCCGGCTTGTCGTAGGCGACGAAACGGTCGAGCCCGGTCTCCAGCGGCGTATAGTCCGGCTTGAATTCGCGCATCCAGGAGCCGAAGGACTTGTCGAGCCGCAGGCTCATCATCGCGCGCATGCCGAACGGCCGTAGCCCGAGGTCGACACCGGCCGCGGCCAGGGTCTCGTAGAGCGCAACCTGGTGAAGCCAGGGCACGTAAATTTCATAGCCGCGGTCGCCGGTGTAACTGACGCGCTGCACGATCGCCCGGCACTGGCCGATGTCGATTTCGCGCACCGACAGGAACGGCATTGCGGCCGTCGACACGTCGGCGAGCGTCACCCGCGACAGCAATTCCTGCGCCTTCGGGCCGGCAATCTGGAAACCGATCCGGGATTTCGAAACATTTTCGAGCGCAACGCCGGCTTCCGGTAAATGCTGTTCGAACCAGCGCATGTGGTAAGCCTGCGCGCCGTAGGAAGCGGTCACCTGGAAGACGCCGTCCCTGAGCCTCGCGACTGTAAAGTCACCGATGATGCGGCCTTTCGGGCTCAACATGGGATTCAGGCTCAGGCGGCCGGCAGGCGGAATCCGGCCGGCCATGATGCGGTCGAGAAACGCGTGCGCGCCGACGCCGGTAAATTCGTACTTGCCGAAATTATGTACCTCGTTGATGCCGACGTTTTCGCGCACCGCGCGCACTTCCTCGGCCACGATCGGGAACGCGTTCGAGCGCCGGAAGCTCGGAATCTCATAGGGTTCCTCGCCCTCGGGTGCAAAGTAATTGACGTGTTCCATGCCGTACATGTCGCCGAACACCGCGTTTTGCGCTTTCCAGATGCCGTAGGCCGGGGTCGCATCGAGCGGTCGCGCGGCCGGCAATTCCTCGTTGGGATAGGAAACGCTGAAGCGGCGCTGGTAGTTTTCGCGTACCTTGAGGCGGGTGTAGGACGGTGTGCAATAGTCGCCGAAGCGCGCCACGTCCATCGCGAAAACGTCGCGCGAAGGCTCGCCGTCGATCATCCATTCGGCTAGCGTCAGGCCGACGCCGCCGCCCTGGCTGAAGCCGGCCATCACCGCGCAGGCCGACCAGTAATTGCGCAGCCCGGGCACCGGTCCGACCAGTGGATTGCCGTCTGGCGCGAAGGTGAAGGGGCCGTTGATGATCGTCTTGATGCCGGCCTCGGCCAGCACCGGGTAGCGCCTGAAGGCGAATTCCATCGAATCGCCGATGCGGTCGAGATTCTCGTCGAGCAATTCGTGGCCGAAATCCCAGCGCGTGCCGTCGACCGCCCAGGGAACGCAATTCTGCTCGTAAAAACCGATCACCAGGCCGCGCCCTTCCTGGCGCAGATAACTCTCGCCTTCGGGATCCATGACATGCGGCAATTCCTTACCGTGCTGATAGACGTCCGCGATATCGTCGGTGGCGAAATACTGGTGCTCCATCGGATGCAGCGGCAGGTAGGCACCCGCCATCGCGCCGACCTCGCGGGCCCACAGTCCGGCCGCGTTAACCAGTTGCTCGGCGACGATGGTGCCCTGCTCGGTGACCACGTCCCAGCCGCCGTCGGCCCGCGGATTGGTCTCCAGCACCGGGTTGCGCAACAGGATTTCGGCGCCCTGCAGCTGTGCGGCTTTCGCATAGGCATGGGTGGTGCCGGACGGGTCGAGATGGCCGTCGAGCGGATCGTAGAGTGCACCGAGCACGCCGTCGGTATTGGTGATCGGGCTTAAGGCACGGATTTCTTCCGGCGTGATCAGCTCGGTATCGAGACCCATGTGGCGGTGCATGGCGCGCGCCGACTTGAGGAAATCGAGGCGCTCGGGAGATTCGGCCAGGGTGATACCGCCGACATGATGCAGGCTGCAGGACTGGCCGGTGATTTCCTCGAGCTCGCGATAAAGCCGGATCGTGTATCCCTGCAGCGCCGCCATGTTGGTATCGGCGTTGAGGGTGTGGAAACCGCCGGCCGCGTGCCAGGTCGACCCCGAGGTCAGTTCCGAGCGCTCGATCAATACCACGTCGCGCAGGCCGAGCTTCGTCAGGTGATAGATGACGCTGCAGCCGACCACGCCGCCGCCGATGACTACTACCTGTGCATGATTTTTCATAATCGTATTCCGAAAGGTTTGTCTTCAGGTACAAGATCCCGGATAGCCGCTTCGCAACTTCCGGGACGACCCCTGTGGGGTCGCCTGTGCATGAGACGGCATTGCTCATCCCCCTGTAAATCAGCCCCGTGCCCCCCGGGCCCGGTCACCGCCGGGTCCTCGACAGCAAGGTTTGCAAATAATCGCGGATTTCGTGCGGATGCACAGTCGCCATGCGGATCAGGTCGTCGAAACGGTCGATCAGCTTGCGAATGTGGTCGATTCTGTTGACGACGACGTAAAGATGGCCGAGAAACAGCGTCGCGCGCAGCGGCCCGAAGATCGTGAACGACGACGAGTAGGTTTGCTTGCCATCGAATAAAAACCAGCGGAATCCGGGATACAGTTCGTCGTTGAGTTCGATCATGCGTTTGAGTTGCTCGCGCCGGTGCGCGAGCGAAAACCCGGCCCAGATACCCTCCCCCCTGGCGAAGCTATCGAGGTGCTGCAGCGGCATGCAGGTTTCGAGCTCGCTGCCGGGATGTCGCTGCTGCAGCAACAGCAACTGGTTGTCGCGTACCGACTGGTCGACCTTGCCGGCGCCGTAGCGATCGAATTCGTACTCGGCCACGGCCTCGGTTTTCAGCAAGTCGGGCAAGGTGGTCGGCACGTAGCGAATCTTGTATCCGAAGGCCTCGCGGTGCCACTCGAGATTCTTGTCGAAGATATGGGTCGAATAGTCGTCGACCTGCACCGTCTCGGGCAGGATGTTGGCGCCCATCGCGCCCTGCTGGGTCAGGCCCAGTAGCCAGTCGATGCTGACCTGGTGAACCTCGGCGATCGAGGTCACCGTATCGGCGCGCGGCAGGCGCACGTTGTCGGCGGCCAGTAATTGCGACAGGGTCGAGCGATCGACCCGGATCGAGGCCGCGAAGGCCGAACGGTTGAGCCCGCTATTGCTGATTACCTGTTGCAGGCGATCCTGGAACAGCAATACTCGCTCCTGCAGTTTCACCGCGCGAGCTCAAGCTCACGACGGCGCTCGTCGGTATAGGCTTGCAGCGAGGCGCGGACACTTGCGTCGATTTCCGGCGGCTGGTAGTCGGCGAGCCTTTGTCGGTAGATCCGGTTGGCGCGCTGGAAAGCGGTTAGCGACCCGTTTTCGCTCCAGGTTTCGTAATTGCTCCAGTCGGATACCAGTGGCTCGTAGAAGGCGCTGCTGTAGTGGGCCAGGGTGTGCTCGGTACCGAAAAAATGTCCGCCGTGGCCGGCCTCGCGAATCGCATCCAGCGCCAGGGTCGATTCGTCGACCACCAGCGGCGTCAGGGTTTCGCGCATCATCTGCAACATGTCGACGTCGATGATGAATTTCTCGAACGACGCGCACAACCCGCCCTCGAGCCAGCCCGCGGCATGCTTGACGATTTGCGCATGCCCCATGACCGCGCCCCACAGCGACATCTGCGATTCCCAGGCGGCCTGCGCATCGACGCAATTCGACGCATTGGTGTTGGACGACCGGAACGGCAGCCCGTAACGCCGAGCGAGTTGTCCGCTGGCCCAGGCGGCGCGCGTGTATTCGGGCGTGCCGAAGGCCGGCGCACCGCTACGCATGTCGGCATTCGAGGTGAAACCGCCGTAAACCATCGGCGTACCCGGGTTGACGACCTGCGACAGGGCGATGACACCGAGCGCCTCGGCGTTTTGCTGCGCCAGCGCGCCGGCCAGCGTGATCGGGCACATTGCGCCCGATAGAGTGAATGGCGTGACGATCACCGGCTGGCCGTACTCGGCCATCTCGATCAGGCCATCGAGCATCGGCCCGTCGACCCTGAGCGGCGAATTGGTGTTGACTACGCTGTTGATGCTGGGCTCGTTTTTAAGCGTTTCGAGATCGACGCCGCGCGCGATCGCGGCCATCCGGATGCCGTCCATGACGCGTCCGCCGCCGAGACAATAAAGCGAAAAAGCCCGGTCGGTCAGTGTATAGGCCGCCAGCGACGCGTCCAGATGCCGCGTGTCGGGATGCAGGTCGATGGGCTCGACCGGGTAGCCGCTGAAAAAATCGATCACGTCGAAGTCCTGCGCGAGGCGCAGAAAATTACAGTAATCCTCGAATGTTCCGGTGCGCCGGCCGCCTTCGAGATCCGAACTGTTGGGCGCGCTGGCAACAGTGGTGAAATTGATCGCGTTGCGGCCGATCAGCCGGTTGCGCATCGGGTTCGGTGCATGCAGCGTAAATTCGGAGGGTACCGTCGCGATCCTTGCCATTACCCGGTTTCGGTCCAGGTAGACCCGCTGCAGGTCCCAGTCGACCCGCGCTCCGTCTTGCTCGTAGAGGGCGAGCGCCTTTTCGTTGAGGATTTCGAGCCCGATATCCTCGAGTATGCGCATCGACGCGTCGTGGATCGTATCCAGTGCCTCGCTGCCGAGGGCCTCGATCGGTGCGTAGGGATTGAACAGCTGAGTGGCAACCGCCCTGGGCGGCGGCGCGGACGCCTGGCTGCGTTTGCGTGCTCTTCTTCGGTTCATAACAGGCTCCAGGGCAGAGAGCGTCGATATTATTCGAGCTCCGTAAACTTGTCTATCTAAGTCAAAGGTGCTTTTATAAAACAATATTGTTGATTTAAATAAACAACTTCGCGGATCAAAAGACACTGGTTTTTGGCCATCGTCCGGGATACCTTGCGTGCATGAAAGCCGAAAAATTCATCGCCTGCGGCATGTACGCCCCGAGCCCGCGACTGCAACAGGCCTGGCAACAGTTGTTCGAACGCTTCGTGCTGCCGCCGGGCGCGGATTGCGAACTCGCCCGCGAAGTCGTCTTCGCTGCCGACGAAACCCTGCTGCGCGATCCTCGGCTGCTGTTCGGCCACACCTGTGGTTATCCGCTGATGACCCGCCTCGGCGATGCACTGACGCCGTTTTGCGTGCCGGTATTCGACGCCCCCGGCACCGAGGGCAGGCTTTACCGCAGCCGCTTCATCGTCCCGGCACAATCGTCGATCGAGTATTTGCAGCAATGCCGAGGTCAGGTGGTCGCCGTCAATAGTCTCGACTCCAACAGCGGCATGAACCTACTGCGCCACGCGCTCGCGCAACTCGGCGCGCGGCCCGGTTTTTTTTCCGAGGTACTGTTGACCGGCGGTCACCTGCAGAGCCTCGAGGCCGTCGCCGAGAACCGCGCGCAGCTGGCGGCTATCGATTGCGTGAGCCTGCAGTTGATCGCCGGCCTCTATCCGCAAAAGCTTGCCGCGGTGCGCGTCGTCGGCGACAGCGAAGCGACCTGCGGCCTGCCGCTGGTCACGCCGTCCGGCGGTTATTCGCCTGCGCTTGCCGAGGCCTGGATCGAGGCGCTCAACCTGGCCCTCGACGTGGCGCCGCCGGAGGTCGCGCAGACGCTTCATCTCGAGCGCTTCGAGGCGGTTGGCATCGGCCATTACGACAGTATCGTCGAACTCGAAAATTTCGCTATCGAATACGGATATCCGGAACTGAATTAAACATTGCCGGGTACCCGGCGCTCTACTAGAATCCGCGCTGCTTTTCGGCTGGCACGCAGCCGCACAGGAAACCTGAACGGAAATGTGGAAAGAACTCGGCGCCTCCTGGGCGATATTGCTGGGCATCGGCTTCATGATGGTGGCCAACGGTCTGCAAGGCACGCTGCTGGGCGTGCGCGCGGGCATCGAGGGTTTTTCCACCTTTCAAACCGGCATCATGATGTCCGGCTATTTCATCGGCATGTTTATCGGCTCGTTGCTCGCCCCGGTACTGGTCAACCGGGTCGGTCACATCCGCGTGTTTTCCGCGCTCGCTTCGCTGGCCTCGATATCGATCCTGTTTCACGGCGTCTATATCGATCCCTGGCTGTGGATGGCGATGCGCGTGATCACCGGCATCTCGTTCGCCGGGTTTTACGTGGTGACCGAAAGCTGGCTCAACGATCGCGCCAGCAACGAAACCCGCGGCAAGGTGCTTTCGGTGTATATGGTCATCGTCACCGGCGGCATGGCCGCGGGGCAATTCCTGCTCAATGTCGCTCATCCGGCGAAGATCGATCTGTTCGTACTGATCTCGGCAGTCATTTCCTTTGGGCTGATCCCGATTCTGCTGACCGTCAAGCCGGCCCCCAATTTCAGCACCTCGTCGAAGATGTCGGTCATCGAGCTCTACCGCGCCTCGCCACTCGCGGTAATCGGCAATTGCCTGACCGGCATGGCGCAGGGCACGATCTTCGGCCTGGGAGCCCTTTATGCCGCCGAGGTGCTGTTCAATACCGCGTCGATTTCGCTGTTCATGGCCTGTTTCATGATCGGCAGCCTGATCGCGCAATGGCCGGTGGGCTACATCTCCGATCACATCGGCAGGCGGGCGGTGATGGCGGCGCTGTCGGCGGTGGCGATAGCCTTCTGCATCGTCGCGATATTCATTCCCAAGCAGGGTTTGCTGTTCTACCTGGTGATCATCGGTCTCGGCGGCGCGGCGATGCCGATGTACTCGATCTGCATTGCCTATGCCAACGATCGTCTCGAACCGCATCAGATCGTCGGCGCCAGCGGCAGCCTGGTGATGGTCGCGGGGATCGGCGCGATGATCGGCCCGATTACCATCGCCTACCTGATGGACGTGTTCTCGGTGGATTTCTTTTTCTGGGGCGTGGCAGGCGTGTTCGCAATCACCTTCGTGTTCACGTTGATCCGCATCGGCTCCTCGGCAGGCATCGCGCTCGCGGACCAGTCCCACCTGGTTGCGGGACCGCTCGGCACGCCGATTGCCGAATACCTGTCATCCGACTCGCTGGAGTATGCCGAGGCCGTCGCCCGGCACGGGGTCGAGGAACTGGATTTGCGCGACGACGTGACCGAGCGCCAGCTCTAGAACCGAAAAAACATCCGTTTCCGGGCTAGATCGACCAGCGCAAATCCAGCAGCCAGCGATCCTTTTCCCCGATATCGTCGGCCAGCCGTTTCAGCGGATGTCCCCACTGCAGGTTCGCGCTGAAGTTCGCATCCCAGACCAGAATCCCGACCCCGGTGCCGTATATATCGCCACACAGGTCGGTGTTGTCGATTTCGCATTTCACCTCGCCGTAATCGACACCGAAAGACAGGGCGATGTTTTTGCCGCTCGGGCCGGTGGCGGATGCGTCCCGCCGCTCTCCTATCCGGTAGGCGATATCACCGCGCAGGTATCCCGCGTTGCTGCCGCTCAACGCCGATGCGTAACCGCGCACCGTGTAGGGACTGCCGAGGGTCAGCTTGTCGGCGGCGAACAGGATATCCTCGCTGTACTGCAGATAGAGCCGACTATCGACGCTCCAGCCGGGCGCGTCGAGGAAATAGCGCAACCGGCTGTCGACGACGAGCTTTTCGAACTGCAGCCGGGCAGGGTTGTCGCCGCCCTCGAGGTTGTCGAAAAAATCGTCTTCGCGGGCACCGAAGGCATCGAGCCCACGGTGATAGCCGAGCTCGTTGCTCCACTGTCCCCAGGGCAGATACCAGTCGTGGCGCAGGCCGATACGCAACTGGCTGGTCCGGTAGCTCGACACTTCGATACGCACGTCTTCGAGGAAGTTTTCGGTATCCTCGACCTCGAGCCCCAGCGCGAGCGCGAGCCGGTACGACTGGCCCCGCGCGAGCGTCAGGCCGACCCCCAGCATCTCGGTGCTGGCCTCGCCCGCGGACAGAAAGCTGCCACTAACCCCCTGCAGGCGCTGGCGGTAATCGATTTCGCTGTGGCGCAGCTCGAACCGCCAGGCGCCGACTGCGATCGCGTAACCGAGTTCGCGGCTGCGATTACTTTGCAGGGTTTCGCGCAATTCGCCGTCGTTCAGGCGCAACTGAAGAATATCGTTGATATTCAGCAGGTTATCGAGAGCAATCAAAAAACTCAGCTGATTGTCCAGGTCGGTCTGGGAATTGACGCCGAGTTCCATGCGTACGGGATCGGAGACTTGCCTGTCGATCGCGACAATGCTGCCGCCCACGGTTTCCCCGGGACGGATTTCGATCGACGCCTCAACCGACTCGACGCTTTCCAGCGCCTCGAGCCCGGTTTCGAGCTCACGCAAATTGAGGATTTCGCCGGCAAACAGAAACGCCGCACCCAGGTTGCGGTCGCTTTTGCCCGTATCGGCATCGATGATGGCCTCTATTCTGCCCGGCAGAATACGGATCTCGATGATTCCGTCGGTGACATCCTGTGCTTCGAGATAGGGCCGCGTGGTCACATATCCGGCTTCGATCAGCCGGTTCGAAATCGAGCTCAACAGGCCGCGGGTCAGGTCGGTGTCGATACAGCGGCCGATATATGGGGCGGCGAGTTCGGCCCGCCAGGCTTGCGAAACGAGGCCTCGATCCTCGATCTCGACCTGCCGCAGGACGATGCAGCCGTCAAGCTCCGCGGCCCTCGACACGGACTGCAGAACCAGCAGGCAAAGTAGCAGCAAGCCAGCCCGCAATTTGCACGAGCATGCCGGATACCAGCGCAGAACAGTTGTCGCAGGCCGCCGGTCTGGACTGACCCGGTCTGGATTGACCCGGTCTGGATTGACCCGGTCTGGATTGACCCGGTCTGGATTGACGCCATATCCGTAGCTTTGGCCGGAACCGCGCCGGTTAGTGTCGAAGACCAGGCCATGCGGCAAACGGGCTAACTGGCGCCGGAATAGAATGCGTGTTGTTTTCGATTTGCAGATCGGTTTTTACCATCCTTAGTCACAAAGTAAGCTTCCAGTTCAATAGCCTGCCTGAAGGCTCTCATTCGGCTCATGCCATATGCGGGCTAAAACCAGAAAGACGCGAATGCACGCGTAACCGTGGCATTGAAACTG
>Ga0209919_1001097_pt1 | contig 13435 bp, 12 predicted proteins | sample SalPon2A_C_D2_MG_FD_185721 | JGI IMG/M metagenome (GOLD analysis project Ga0209919, IMG submission 185721) | Soil microbial communities from South San Francisco under conditions of wetland restoration - Salt Pond MetaG R2A_C_D2_MG (SPAdes)... | ecosystem: Environmental > Terrestrial > Soil >... | reverse complement strand
CATAATTATCTGCAGGCGATACGAACTGGCCTCGGAAATCCGGAAAAATAAGAGTTGGGAGAGTCAAATTTTATAAATGAAGATTTCGGGTTCGTTTTGTCGGGCCGGAACAGGGGGAAGTCGTTCAGGTTTGCTCACGTTAAGCCTTTCTCGGAAAAGGGTTTCTTATTTTTATCACCTCACCAAGTTCAAACAATTCAGGAGGTACAGATATGCGTATCAAAGTTATGTTTGCTACTCTGGCTATCGTACTCGGTTTATTTGGTACTGCGATCGCCGATAACGTGTCTGACAACTTTACCGGTTTCGGCACTATCGACAACTGCTCTTATGGTGCGTCCATAGACGGCAACTATGCAGCTGTTATAGACGATAATGGCGAGTATGCGCTGTACTTGTATGATTTTCGCACCAGGACCTTGCAACCGGCAGATACAAGAACGGATATAAGGGTCTTTGGTGCCAGCCTGAGCGGCACCAAAATAGCCTATCTTTATTCGCTTAATTCTGCCGGCTGGTCCGGAGGGAAAAATATCGCCATCTATGATAGGCTTACCGGCCAGATAACCGAGACCGGCATAACCACCGCCGACCGTTGGGACAGTACTATTCCGATGCGCTTCTTTGACGGCGAAAAGATTACCTTCACCGAAGGTGGCAGCAACATAAAATATTACACGCTTTCCACCGGCCAGGTAACAGACACGGGCCTGGAAGGCTGGGACCCGATCATCGACGGCGACACTATCGCCTTTAGCACTCGTTACGACGCCGCGATTTACAATATTCAAACCGGTGAAACAACAATCATAGAACCCGGCTACGGTACCGTGGTGGCCGGCAACGTGGTCGCTTATATCGCGGGTAACGACGAGGTCAAGTACTACCTTCTAAATTCAGGAACCATTCACAGCACGGGGCTCACAGACACTGCGGTTATGAGCACGGACGGCCGCCGGATTGCGGTTTCTCCTGAAGTCGGTTCCATTAAACTATTTGATGTGGCAACCGGTAAGTATGAGGACACCGGAGAGTGGCCTTGTACTGGTGGCGCGTCCTGCTGGATTGAGATAGGTGGGGAATATATTGCCTATGAGCGTTTGGAAAACGGCGCCGACTACCGGACTTCTCAAGGAACAAATTTAGAAATTTATCCTCCACAGGATTACAACGGCGATGGATTGGCTGATTCCACCTGTGTCGGAGGGTGGTTTGTATCACCCCTTGAACCACGTGCCAATCTGCAGGCAACAATTGACTCTATCACACCGGATCCTGACGTTGAGCCAATCTTCTACGCGGATGAAGTCACCTTCTCCGGTAACACCGGCGAGGAGATCATCGGCCATGCGTGGTACTCTGATCTTGACGGATTTCTTGGTGACGAGCCAACACTGACAACTAATTCTCTTTCCATAGGAACACACATCATTACTTATGAGATAGAAAACTTTGAAAGGTACATCTCAACATCGTCCCCCAGGGCGATAACGGTAAACTCCCAGGCCGAACGGGTCGATCTGGCGCTTGAATGGGGCGATATCTCTTTCTGGCAGGACGGGGTAGAGGTCACCTATCCGTCAGTAGACTCTCCTGTTACTATCAAGGCGGTTATCCATAATTTATCTACCGGAAGGGCATCCTCTCCTGGAACTGTCAGTTTCCGCGATATCTATGCGGTCAACACCTACCGCAACAACTATCTTGGTGATCAAATTTTGCCGGAAATTCCAGAGAACGGGACTGCTTCTGTGGAATTTACTTGGACCCCGGATCCTAATGATCCGATGCCGGGATACCATCTAATTGAGGTGTCTGTTGCTCAAGATCAGCATGAGACATATACTTCCAATAATACCGCATCTCATCACCTGGTGAGAGGATCCGGCGAAGCTGAAGGCAACATCAGTATCCTTATTGAAAATCTGAATGTTTCCGACCTGCAGCAGTTCTATGTGGGGGATCGTCGCACCGTATCGGGCAGGGCTTATTATAGATGGGACGAGAGTGGTCACACATACCCAGTTCTCGGCGGAAAGCTGACCATTCGCCTGGACGGCAAGGTATACGAGACCAGGACAACTGAAAGCGGGTATTTCAATCAGCAGGTCGTTATACCCCTTGAGGCGGGATTTTATCCTTTGAATATTGAGGTCTCGGATGCATCTGTGGTCGGCAGTGAACAAAGAACGATCGAGGCTATCCCATATCCCTATGTCGGCCCCGACCTGACCATTCATAATATCAGGCTGGCAAACGGGGTGGCGGGAATGCCCGAAACGGTGCATGCCTATGTGGTCAACCGGGGCGGAGATGTTGCCGTCGGCGCATTTGATAACAAGATCGAAATTGCAGATCCCTCCGGTGTGACTGTATTCACCAGTACGGAAACCTTAGACAATACGAATGGGCTCTGTTCCGGCTGTGGGGTGACTATACCATTCACTGGTTGGACTCCATCAATACCTGGCAACTACCAGGTCACCGTTACGACAGATTTCTCTGACAGTATCAATGAATCCAATGAGAACAACAACAGGGTGACGAGCACCTTCTATGTCTATCCCAATCATGTGGACCTGGAAGTTGTGGAGATTATTAAGTCTTGTGGGACAGTTAGCGCCAGGATCGTCAACCTCGGGGGGGTGAACTCATCCGGGGGACTACTTCATTTCTCCGACTCAGCGGGTATCTATTATACCGCACAGATTCCGGTAATCGGCGGCAAGGGCGGATCGACTTGGATATCCGCCACCCCTTATAGTGGGAATCAACCGGGTGCACAGATCACGGCATGCATCGAAAGCAGCGAGGATGCGGTGCAAGGCAACAACTGCCGTTCCGGGATATTCGATTTTACGTATACGTCCGATCTGACTGTAAGTAACCTCAGAATGAACTACCAGTCATGGGGGGGGGCAAATACAGCATACATTGCTATGCCCAACACTCTTTGGGCGGAAGTCAGGAATCTGGGATGTATGGCGGCCGGGGGGACGCTAGATTTTGAAGTGGACGGCATAACGGTAGGAAATGTTACCTTGCCGGAGATAGCTGGAGGAGGTGCAACGGTTGTTTCAACTACCTTTGATTTCCTTGGTTATGTGGCAGGAACCGATTACACCCTGAAAGGTACTGTGAATGCTGCGGATACCGCACCAGGCAACAACAGCCGTTCAGAAGCGCTCACGGTTTCACCGCAGCTGCCCGATTACCGCGTGGTATCCGAAGATATCACATTCGATCCCGAACATCCGGAAAAGAATGAGTCAACGGTCATCACCGCAAATATCCACAATGTGGGACTGGCAGAGGGTAACGAGTTTAAAGTTGCTTTTTATGAGGACGGGCAGGCCCTCATTGGAGAGATCCAGACATACAGCATCTACCCGGGGATTTTGCCGGGAGACTTGCTCCAGGTATCTCCTAAGGATGAGAACGGGAACCTTGTGCTCTGGCAGAGCGGAGCCCCCGGCAGGCATACCATTATGGTAACCGTTGCTCCGCTGGCGGGCGTGGAGAATGATCCCAACGATGCTGATAACTCGGCTACACGAAAAGTTATCGTGAATAACGATCCGTATGCGGACGTGGTAGTGACCGGAACATCTGATACAGCAAGGAAGGATGATACTGTCACCTTCAGTGCTGCAGGCTCCAATGACGATCTGGATTTTGACGGCTTCGGCGGCATCATCAGGTACGACTGGGACTTTGGCGACGGACAGACTGTAGATGATGGAGGTGTCGAAGTAACCCACCAGTACCTCAACGGAGGGAATTTTATCGCAACGGTGACCGTTTATGACACCAACGGCGCGATCGCATCCGCATTGGTGTCCGTTACTGTTCCTTACAATGTAATAGGAGCGGCTGGTCCCAATGGTTCGATCAGCCCTTCAGGTAGTCTCTTTGTAAATCCCGGAGGGGTTCAGACCTTTACCATAACACCGGACATTGGTTATCAGATCCTCTCGGTGGATGGATGCGGAGGCACCCTTACGGGGAATACCTATGAAACCGGCGTGATCAATGCAGACTGTACAGTTTCAGCAACCTTTGAAGATAACCAACCGCCTACTATCACTGCAACGATCGACTCTCAGGCCAACGCATCCGGATGGCATAACTCGGATGTAACTGTCACATTCACCTGTGAAGATTTTGAGTCCGGCATCACAGATTGTACCCCACCTGTGGTAGTCTCCACCGATGGTGCGGGCCAGACGGTCACCGGTACCGCCGTGGACAACGCCGGAAACACAGCCTCGGCCACTGTTGTTTTGAACATCGACAAGACTCCGCCGGTTATAACGATAATCGGCGTCCAGGATGGCGACACCTATGACCTCGGTCTGGTTCCCCAGGCCGACTATACGGCCATAGATGCGCTTTCGGGATTGACGAGTTCCGCGGCGAGCCTGACCGGGGGAGACGGTCTTGGCTTGGGCACCTTCACCTACAGTGTGACAGCCACCGACGTGGCGGGCAACTCCGATACGTTGACCGTAATTTACGAAGTGGTGGGGAGCGTTCAGGGACTCGACGCCCAAGTGCAGCAGTATGTGGCCTCCGGAGATATTGATCCAGCGTTGCAAAGCGATCTGCTTGCAGCCTTGTCAGATGCACAGCAGGATATCGATGCCGGTGATCCAGATAAGGCCGACCAGGATCTGGACAGGTTGAAGGCGGATATTGACAAGGAAAAGGATAAAGGAAACATCACAGCCGAAGTTGCTGCTGTATTGATTAACGCTGTAGATTACGTGATTAGCAATAACTGATCAGGCTTAGCGCCAGGCGGCGGGGACGAAATTCCCCGCCGCCTTTTCTCAAAGGAGAACACATTCCGGGCTTTCTTTAGCCAGGTTCTTGATGCAGATGGAGGCTGCAAAGGAGTAATTCGTAAGCTTCAATCATATGCCTCCACTAAGGGGGGTGAAGATTCCATCTTCATCGGTCTCTTCATCTTGCACAGCCCGGAAGAAGTTGAATGGGCAGACTCAAAGGTCCATGGAAACCAGGCCGCGGTGGTTATCTCGGTTGATCCCAGACGGGTTTATGTCGGTTCGCCGGAGGGCACCCCTCATCATGCCATCAATCCCGTTCAGTCCGGTCCGAACGGGGAGAATTGCTGGTACCAATGCTGGGCTGGAGCAATAAAGGTGATTGGTTATGGTCATTAGTGCTGATTGTTGTAAAACCGGAACCAATCAGCACCATGCAACAACACCTATAATCCTGCATGTTTTTGTCAGTTGTTTGCGGAGTAAATCATGAATTAGTCGATACTTAATAAATCTAAGGGAACTTTTATGAAGAAAAAAGAGATAATTATAGGCGTGTTCACGTTGATGTTTATCATTGGTTCTTGCCAGGTATTTTGTAACGAGAGCTTTGCACAAGCAAGTAATCGAGTTACGAAAGATCAGCTAAAACGGGCTGATAAGAAAATGCCGGATGTTTTTACGGTTAATGGGCAAATACTTAGGGTCATGCCGCAACGGCGCCGTGTGGTTTTAAGCCATGATGAAATTGAAGGATTTATGAGGGCAATGCCGCAGATGACTTTTATTGTCCCTTCTGCGGAAATGCTTCAGGGCTTTAATGAGGGTGATAAGGTCGTTTTCCAGTTCGACCGGGCAAGAAGAAGGGAGTTGGTTTCCCTCAAGAAGATTCCGTGATTAACTTTCACTGCACCGCTAGAAAAAATGGTGAAGCTGAAAATGGAATGGCGAAATAACTCTTTTGATATCAATAAGTTGCTACTGTTTGTCAAGATTAAGTATTTGTCCATTTTCTGCCTGTTTCAAGAAGTAAAAGAGGAAATATGTTTAAAATCATAAGTAATATCGGTGCAATCATATCTGCACTTTTATTTGTCTTCTGCTGACACGTACCAATAATCCTGGCCAGTTTAGGCCTGGGATGTATGGTGTTTGGCGATTGGATACAGGAACAGAAAACGATATTTCTGGTGACAGCACTTTCGTTGATTGTGTTTTCATTTGGTGCGGCGATTCATGAGAAAATTAAAAAAGGCAAGAACACCGGTCTTATCGGTTTTTCTATTGCCCTGATGCTCTCCGCTTCTGTATTTGGTTACAACAAAATTAAATATGGCTATTTTTTCATATAATAAATCATTGCTGTCTCATGGTTGTGTCTCTAGGGTCAGGCTGGACAAATGGGTGTTTTAGAATCGGCAGAATGTCAATAAGTCAAGCTTGAACCCATTCCCAGGGACTATATTCGCTACGTGATGGATGGATCAAGCTTCATCATTCCAAGTGAACCGCCCTGTGCGGAGCCGCATGCAGGGTGGTGTGGGGGCCAGGGGCCAGGCAACACTGGCTAACCGATTAACCATTATTTCCTAATTTTGGCCTTTTTGTAGACCTGAGCTTTGTCCCTTTTACCGACTGCGATTACGAGGATAAAAATCTCATCCTCGACAACTTCATAAACTAAGCGATACCCACTTGCCCGAAGTTTAATTTTGTAATGATTTTCAAATCCTGAAAGTTGAGAACTTGGGACATGGGGGAATTCAAGCCGTTCTTTTAACTTTTTTTTAAATTGGATTTGAACGGAGTTATCTAACTTTTTCCATTCTCTCAAAGCTGTTGGAAGAAATTTTAATTTATAATTCATCTAAAGTTACTTCCACCGCTGAGATTTTTTCGTGTTGTCGTTCCTGAACCAGAACCCCCAATTGATAATCTTCAATTTTTTCAAGCAAAGCTTCGTACGTTTCGGCAGGGACGAGATATGCCGTTGGCCGATTATGATTCAAGATCGCAATGGGCTCTCCACCGGATTGCTCGATGAGAGCAGATGGGTTTTTCTTTAACTCTGAAATACTTGCCGAACATCCTGCCAATACAGATTCCATGTGGTCGCCTCCATTTTTAATGACCTGTTTTCAATACCTATTATAGGTCTATTTTAAGCGACGATCAAGTTTTGTTTTATTGTGGATCAACTAGGGCAGGGGGTAATCCTCCCATTTTTAACAGGTGTTAAAAGTAGAGGGCAGCAAGCTGCCAATTGATCTAACCTTTGCCTTGGTGTGATTCAACCGAAAGCTGCCCTGCCGCCTGTATCCACTGGGGAGAAGATCAGGGATAAATCCCTCTTCATGATGATCAGACCATCAACTGAAAACTCAGACCCAACCAGACAAATCACATTGATTAGTTGGAGATGGGAAAGTCAGGATATTTTGGAATATGTTGACCGACGATTGGGTATTATGTCCCCGGAATTCTAATTTAAAAGAGAAAAAACAGGTTTTGTTACGTATAGTTTGGAAATATCTTGACTGGAAATGAGTATTATGTCCCCGGAATTCACGGAATTCTTTTCAAAAAAAACGGAAACCCGAAAGCCTGACAAAACCAGCCTCGGCCTTTGTCGGTCAGGAACTCCCGCTGCTCCTAGGAGAATCTCCCGAGTTTCGCCAAGTTATCAGAAATTATTCTATCCCATTAATTGATTTTTTGTGGCATACATACATTAAATCACCTGATAGGAGGGGAATTAAGTTAGGTGGCCCTGGAAATGCATTGATTGGAGAAATAAGATGAAAATCAGGTTTTATGCAGATGAAACAATAAACGTCGATCTTTCTGCCATACTCGCAGGTCTTAAAGAGTTGGCCCCTTCATACGCTTGGGCAACTGGCAATGTCCCGTTCCGGATCATTAAACCGCCAATTTCTAATCCAACGACGTACCAAACACTGGATAACAAGCTGCGCACCGAGATAAAGAACGACGATTTCGCGTTTCTATTTACAGAGCATCCCTACGACAATAATTATTTTTGGGACTCAGGCACTGACAAGGCAATCATTGTTTCGCTATTTGGTTGGGAACACCTTACGAACCTACCCAGATCCAACGGAATCGTCTATTTCATCGTCGCTCTCTTGGTTCGAATGATGGGTGTCGGCAAAAGCCATAGAGGGAAAAATACTGGCTGTATTAACGATTTCTGGCAGGATAAAACTGGAATCGACTCAGGAATGCGCGCTGCTTACATCTGTGCAGAATGTTTGGGTAATCAAGGCGGGAGGGCAATAAAAGTATCTGATGTCACACTACATGAGTTAAAGTCGGTGCTCGATGATCTCAGCCAAGCGTCTCGCGCTAATGATGACATAACCGAATTCTGGGGCAGAACCTCTATGCACTCGACAGAGTCACTGGCATTTGATGTCTTCATGTGCCACAACAGCAAGGACAAAGACGCCGTTAGGGCATTGAACAAGCAATTAAAAACCCAAGGACTAAAAACGTGGCTTGATGAGGAACAACTACCACCGGGCCGCGTTTGGCAGGAATTGCTTGAGCAGCAAATAGAAAGCATCCGATCTGTTGCTGTCTTTGTGGGTGCTGCTGGGGTCGGCCCATGGCAGGACGTTGAAATGAGAGTATTCCTGTCTGAATTCGTAAACAGGAGATGTCCAGTTATACCAGTAATCCTTTCCGACTGCACGACCGTTCCTCAACTTCCGTTATTCATGCGTCAGTTTACCTGGGTCGACTTTCGAAAGAGAATGCCAACCCCGCTCGATCAATTGGTTTGGGGTATTACAGGAGAAAGGCCCGATAAGGATGTCTAACAAAGTTTACTTGATCGCCGGGAGCGTGTTTTTCAAATCAAATTCATGGACAGCGGCAGGTTAAAAACGACGTTCGGTGGGGTGAATATTCCGCAGATGGGTAAATATTTGAATAGTTCTTTGTAAATCAGCTATGGAAAGTTCTTTACTGGTAATTAGGTATGGTGCCCCCAGAATATCGTATTAATAATGGGAGATTAATTATTTTTGAAGGTGTTGATGCCGTGGGCAAGACAACCCTATCTGAAGAGTTGTGTACCTATTTGATTTCAAAAAAAATACCTGTAAGACTTTGTCATTTCCCCGGATCAAAGAAGGGAACTCTCGGCGAGCTGGTTTACAGAATTCACCATTTACACGACTCAGAGTTTGGAATAACAAGAATTGAACCGTGTTCCCTTCAACTTCTCCACATTTCTGCGCATGTTGACTCTATCGCATATGAAATAAAGCCCGCATTAGACATTGGTGAGTGGGTAATTCTGGATCGTTTTTGGTGGTCAACCTATGTCTATGGACTTGATAGCGCCGTTAATGAAAAATCTCTTCGTAGTATGATTGAAGTTGAAAAGCTTGCATGGGGTAAAGTTAATCCGGACATCGTCTTTCTGATAGATACTGAGAAGCCTATGCGGGAAGATGAGGTTAACTCTCCTTCCTGGCAAAACAAAAGAAAAACCTATCATGATTTAGCATACAAGGAGAGTAGAACTTACACATGCGTTACCATAGAAACTATAAATAGTGATGTTGGCAAACTTAATGCACGACAACAGATGATTAGTTCTGTTGAACTACTTGCTTGAAAGTAAAAAATATTTAAAAAAGGAATAAAGCCTTGGAGATAATAATACATACCAAATTACGCAAAACCCCAGTCTATGATGTTTACTGGAATTTTGCTTATGAACGACAAAATGTATTTTTTAATAGATTGCTTGGTGAACACAATCCCTGGACCAGTGACCCTGTAATTGAGAAGTACAAATTTACTAATACCTATAGAATTTTGGATAGAGTTAGCCAGTTTTTGATGAGTAATGTTATCAAACAAGATGAAAAGAATAATCTTTCAGATGAAGATAGGATTTTTAGGATATTAATCTTTAAAATTTTTAACAAAATTGAAACATGGCAACTACTCGAGAAGTCTATAGGTGCCATTAGTTGGAGTCGCTACTCTTTCAAGGAATATGACAAAGTCTTAAATACTGCTTTTAACAATCGCACTACAATATATTCTGCAGCCTATATTATGGCATCCGGAAGAAATTCATTTGGTTGTGTCCGAAAACACCAAAATCATTTAAAGCTTCTTGAATTAATGATGGAGAACAATCTAGCCAAGCAAATTACTTCTTCCGGCTCAATGGCTGAACTCTATAATATCTTGTTGTCTTACCCTCTATTAGGACAATTCTTGGCTTACCAATATGCAACAGATATAAATTACAGCTCTCTTACTAATTTTTCCGAGGAAGAATTCGTGATGGCCGGTCCGGGCGCTCACGATGGAATTTTAAAGTGTTTTTCCGATCGCGGCACTTATTCAGATGAAGATATTATTCGTTACATGATGGATCATCAGGAACATGAGTTTGAGCGCTTATCATTAGATTTCAAGAACCTCTTCGGGAGGCCCCTACAGTTAATTGACTGCCAAAACCTCTTTTGTGAGGTGGGGAAATATGCACGTGTCTCACATCCCCAAATAAGAGACAAGAGTGGCCGTACTAGAATAAAACAAGTTTACAAGACAAAAGGTACCCTCCCTGCACCATGTTTCCCCAAAAAGTGGGGCCTATCTAACGCTGTTCGAAATTTTTATTGCTCCCACAGTTTGGGCAAAGAAAATCCACAAGAGACTCAGTGAGATGAGATGCTTTGAGGGTATTAGCGCAGACCTTGTTTGGCAAAAAGCCATTAAAGAACTTATTGACAGTCCAGACTATAATCATAGTGGCAGAAATTCAAAAACAAAAGAGATCCTGCCAGCTATTCTAAGAATTTCTGATCCTCGTCAAAGATGGATTCTATCTAGAACACCCCCCTATAATCCAGCTTATGGGCTAGTTGAATTCATATGGATCATCACTGGTAATAACGCAAGTCAAATACTTAACTTTTGGAACCCAGGTTTACCAAACTTTGCAGGCTCTGGAGACACTTATCATGGTGCATACGGATTTAGGCTTAGGCACGAATTTGGTATAGACCAAATCAAACGAGCATATCAGGCACTACTAACCACGCCAGAATCCCGTCAGGTAGTCCTACAGATATGGAAGCCTGAAATAGACTTGCCTGACATCAATGGGAAGCCAGTCTCAAAAGATATCCCATGTAATTTAATGTCACTTTTGAAAATACGTGAGGGGTATTTGCATTGGTCACAGATAATGCGCAGCAACGACATACTGCGTGGACTCCCTTATAATATTATCCAATTTACCATGCTTCAAGAGATAATGGCTGGGTGGCTAGGGGTAAAGCTTGGCGATTATATCCATCTTTCAGATAGTTTGCATGTTTACGAAAAAGACATCCCGGAGTTTAGCTGTGCCGCGCAGAAATCTGAGAAATATGATAGAGAGCTTTTTTCCCTGACTTATGATGAGTCGAAAGTGATGTTTGGAATGATCTACGAAGATCTTGAAAAAGTGTCCAATGGCAACTTGAAGGAAGACCAACTCAGAGAAATATTCCTTAGAAATCGCTGTAGCAGTATAGGGAAATGCACTCTCGTTCAAGACATGATGGCTGTTATAGGAAGTGATGCCGCACGACGGCAGAATTATATAGGACTGGCCTATCATCTAGTAGGCTCATGCGGTGATCACAATTTAAAACAAGCTTCACTTGCATGGCTCAAGCATCACGCGGGGAGAAAATGAGCGAAAACAAGAAAAAGAATGTTTTCATTAGTCACCACCACAAAGATGACGCTCAAGTCGATAAATTAACGAGCTTGCTCAGCAAGAACGGTTACGACATTAGGAACAGTTCCATCAGAGCAAAACCTTCAAACCAAGAGCGGTTGGATAAAAACCGTGTCAAAGATGAAACTATTAAACGTTTGTTAAGGATGAAAATGTCTTGGGCGGGCTCTGTAATAGTTCTTGTTGGCAAGGAAACACACACTCGCAAATGGGTAAACTGGGAAGCTGACCAAGCACATAAAAAAGGGAAAAACATAGTTGTTGTTTTTGAACGAGGACTCAAAGATAAAGTGGAAATACCCCCTGCATTAGAAAAGTATAGAACAGCTCAAGTTGGTTGGGACTCTAAAAACATTATTGATGCATTGGAAGGCAATTCTATATTTCAAAATCCAGATGGAAGCCAATGCAGTAGAAATGATGGCACTCACTACACATGCTAGTTGATCCGAACAAATTTATTTACATCTACGTCGTAGATCGTGACTTAGGTTTCGCACCAAACCCTTTTCATGGATACTGCACTCTAGCAACATGTAAACCAGGGATTAGAAAAACTGCGTGTGTTGATGATTGGATAATGGGCGTTGGAGGTACAAGATTAAACGCAACAGGAAGATGTGTTTATTTAATGAAAGTTACTGAAATTATAACTTTCGATGAGTATTGGGAAGACAATAGATTTAGGCTTAAGAAACCTGCTCGAAATGGCAGCTCAGTCATGATGGTTGGGGACAATATTTACCATCGAGAAGGTATAAATGAACCTTGGATCCAAGAGGATTCTCACCACAGCAATCCTGATGGCACAACAAATGAGATTAACCTTGAGAGAGATACAAAATCAATAAAAGTTCTAATTTCCTCATCTTTTTTATATTTCGGTTCAGAGGCTCCACACGTAAATCTGGATTCTATTGGTTATTCTAATAATCGAGGATACTCAAAGAAGCATCTTGGGGAAAAAGCAGTAGCTGATTTTATAACAGAAATAGAGCGAAATTATAGGAAGGAAATTAATATCATAATAGCCGACCCAATTAACTTTGACATTGCATCTAAAAGAGTAGATCAAGGCACTGGAAAGATTACTTGATGGTGGTACGTTTAATGGACATATTAAATTTAAGTTTTGATATTGACAATGGCTTCACTCTCACTACTCACTGGTTGGTTATTGTTATTTCATTTTTTGTAATAATCTTATTTCTTTCTTATAAAATATTTTATTCAAAAAATAGATATTCTGAGTTTGAAATTGATGAAGCAACTATTGGTATAGGAAGTCACAAAATAAAAATAAAACCTAATGATCAAGATATACAAATTGCATATCAGCTATGGGTTGAGCTGAGCACAAGAAAGATAGGCCTCCCAATTGATACAGAAAATGATGTTATCACTGAACTCTATAATTCATGGTATGAATTTTTTAAAATAGCCCGAGAATTGATTAAAGCGGTCCCTGTCAGAAAAGTACGTGCAAACACAAGCACAAAAGAACTGATTGGGATTACTTTTAAAATACTAAACGATGCTCTTCGACCCCACTTAACTAGATGGCAAGCGCGCTTCAGAAGTTGGCATGAAATAGAAAAAGAGAATAATAAGAATCTTACCCCCCAAGAGTTACAACAGGCTTACCCTGAGTTCACATTGCTAATTGAAGACATGGTTAAAGTAAATAAGACCCTTATTTCTTACAAAGAACTACTTGAGAGCCTTGTGAACGTTAGATAACGGAGCTACCCACGAAAAGTGGACACCCTAATCAATTAGGTTAAAATCTGATTTGGAGGTGTCGACAATGGCAAGAAAGAAGACAAAATCTTATCCAGAATCATTTCGCAAAGAAGCGGTAAGACTT
>Ga0209919_1001090_pt1 | contig 13466 bp, 15 predicted proteins | sample SalPon2A_C_D2_MG_FD_185721 | JGI IMG/M metagenome (GOLD analysis project Ga0209919, IMG submission 185721) | Soil microbial communities from South San Francisco under conditions of wetland restoration - Salt Pond MetaG R2A_C_D2_MG (SPAdes)... | ecosystem: Environmental > Terrestrial > Soil >... | reverse complement strand
AATTGAGACCGATTGTCTGCGTTGCAAAGCCTGCAAAATTCAGCAAGCCGAGAATTACTCCACCAATAATTGCCTGCCGGGTTGATATTTTTATAACACCAAAAATAAATGGAAGTATTATTAGCGCTGCTAAAGAGAATCTTAAAGAAACAAATAAAAGTGGTGATACGTTTTCAAGAGAACTTTTGATAACGACAAAAGTTACACCCCAGAGAAGTGTTGTTAATAATAAAGCACCATCGCCAGCATATTTCTTCATCAGCTAAATGATATTATTGGAATGAAATTGAAGATTAAAATGTAGAAAAAAGAATTATTCTTTTTCGCTGGAATATCCAAAAGACTTTAACATTTTTTCATCAGAACGCCATTTTTCTCTGACCCTTACTCTCAGGTCAAGATAAACCGGTCTGTCAAGAAATTCTTCTATTGATTTGCGTGCAGTTTCTCCAACCCGTTTTAATGCGGCGCCTTCTTTGCCAATTAAAATTCCTTTCTGGCTGTCCCTTTCTACAATAATTTCAGCCTGAATAAAATCTTTTCTTCCTTCCCTTTCTTTAAAGTCTACAATTATTACTTCGCTGCTGTAAGGGATCTCATCTTTATAAAATTCAAATATTTTTTCTCTAATAATTTCCGATACAAAAAATCTTTCATTTTCGTCGGCAACAATATCATCAGGATAAAATTTTGGTCCCTCGGGCAGGCATTCAACAATTTCATTTACAACAGAATGAACATTATAAGCCTGTTTTGAAGAAATAGGAATTATTTTTTTGAAATAATTAGTCTTTTCAACTTTTATAATAAGTTCACTCACCTGTTCCTGGGTTGAAAGATCAATTTTATTAAGTAATAAAATTTTAGGTTTTTTGCTTTTACTTAGTAATTCATAAATAAAAGCATCTTTCAGAGTATCTTCACCTGTAGGATCCAGCGCAACATCCATTATTAACAAAATTACATCTGCATCAGTTACTGAAGTAACAACAGCATCCATCATTTTTTGCTGAAGGAGATATGCAGGCTTTAAAATGCCGGGAGTGTCTAAAAAAATAACCTGGTAATTGTCATCCGATAAAATACCAAGAATTCTCTTCCGGGTAGTTTGAGGCTTATTTGTAATAATTGAAATTTTTTGTCCAAGTAAAGCATTTAGCAAAGTGGACTTACCTGCATTCGGGAGTCCAAGTATTGTAGCATATCCGGCTTTCGTGTTCATAATTATTTATTTGATTTCAATTTTAAAATTAGAATATAAATTTCCTACCCAAATATACAAACTATGAATGAATATTAAGAATATCTAATTGATGTTTTAAAAATAAATTAGCCAATGAATTCATCCATTGGCTAAAAAAATAGAAAAGGATTGGGAAGAATTTAGTTACTTTTACCGATACTATGCTTAACTCTCTTTAATGTATCAAAAACAAAATATATTGACAGCAAAAGTCCAAACGAAAATACGCTTCCGATAATTGCAATATTCTTTCCGGTAAGGAAGTTTTTGATTGGATCAGTAATACTCTGAAAAGCGTTTACAGTATTTCCGATTATTTTTTCGGATCCCTGTCCGGCGGATGGTGCAGACAAAATTGCAAAAACTACATAACCAATTATTAATACGCTAATTGCAACAAATATTGAAGAGACGGAAAAAACAAAAATTTTCTGATCTTTTTTTGCTTTTGACTTTTTGGCAATTTTCTTCATCAATTTAGTTGTAAAATCATCACCCAATTCGCTTTCCTTTAATTTTGATAATTCGTTATGAACAGCCTGTAATGCTTTTAATCTTTTCCTGTTTTCAACAGACGAATCAAGTTGTTCTTTCACCATCTTGTGAGTCGCCTGGTCAAGCTCGTTATCCAAAAACTTATTTAATATTTCATCGGTTAATTTATTCATAAAAATTCCTCGGTGTAGTTGTTCTTTAAAACAATATCCTTTAAGGCATTTCTTGATCTATATAACATCACCTTAACATTTGAAAGAGATGTATCAAGCGCTTTACTTATTTCTTCACAAGTCATATCATTCAGATAAAACATGGTAATAACAGTTGCATAATTTACAGGTAACTCATCTACCATATTATTTATGAATTCTGACATATCATTCTTTTCGGTCATATTATAGTCATATTTGCTTTCTAAATCAAAATGATCATCTACAGACGACATTTCTGATTCAATTTTTCTTTTTTTACTTGATAGCTTTGTTAATGTTGTATTATAAACTATCCTGTAAAACCATGTTGAAAATTTAGATTCATTCCTGAAACTATCCAGAGAATTAAAGGCTTTGATAAAGCAATCCTGTAAAACTTCCTCTGCATCCATTTCATTTTTGAGCATACGCTTAACGAGAGAAAAAGCCTTGTTCTTATATCTATCAACAATAATTGAATAATCATTTTGATTACCGCGCTTGACAGATTCTATAATTTCAAGATCGGTTAAGTTCTTCATTTATGTTTTTTGACATATTTTCTGACCAAAAGGTTACAGTTTTTAAAGAACGCGCACACGATTTATCTGAACATACTAAAAACTATACTAAATAAAGAAACCTGAATTTTTAACAAAAGCAAATAGCCTCATTTTTGCCCTATTTTGCAATGTATTTCAGTGTAACCTATTTCAAATTATCCTTGTCTTAAGTATTAGAAGATCGGGATGAGAGAAAAAACAGGTGTAACCTGATTTGAAATTTTGAAGTCATAAAGAGAAAATTAAAACATAAGGAGAAGAAAAATGCGTGCAGAAGAAATAGCGGTATTTATACCAATAGTGTTCTTTCTCGTTGCAGGGTTAGTATTAGTTGCTTATTACTACCTTAGATCGAAAGAAAGACAGATGTTAATTGAAAAAAATATGGATGCGGATTCAATTAAAGAATTCTTTGAGAATAAAAGATTCTCAGATCCATACAGATTATTTAAATTTGGAATTGTTTGTTTATTCTTTGGAATTGGCTTAGGATTAGGATTGATCTTACAAGATGCTACTTACAAAGATTACTGGGTACCATTTATGCTTTTCACTATTACAGGTTTAGGGTTTATAGTAGCAAATTTGGTTGCGCTAAAACTTGATAAAAAGAAAGACTGATTTAAATAAAAAAGTAAGGCAGCAAAAAGAAAAGGCGTCCGTATAGGCGCCTTTTTATTTTTTATCCCTGTTCAGCAAGCCATCTTTCAGCATCAATAGCAGCACGACAACCTGTTCCGGCGGCAGTAACTGCCTGCCGGTAAGTTTTGTCTGCAACATCACCCGCTGCAAAAACTCCCGGAATATTTGTGTAGGTTGATGCACCTTTTACAAGCAGGTAGCCGGTTTCATCCATATCCAGCTTTCCTTTAAATAATTTTGTGTTTGGCTTATGCCCAATGGCAATAAATAAACCGTCAGCCTGAACTTCTTCAGTTACACCAGTTTTTGTATCTTCAAGAATTACACCTGTCATTACCTTTCTGCCATTTTCATCTTTTCCCAAAACTACTTTTACAACTTTATTGGTCTGGAATTTTATTTTAGGATTCTTCTGTGCTCTTTCAGTCATAATTTTCGAGGCCCTAAATTCATCGCGCCTGTGAATAACCGTAACTTCAGAAGCATATTTTGTTAGAAAATTAGCTTCTTCCATTGCAGTATCTCCGCCCCCAACAACCAGAACTTTTAATCCTTTATAGAAAAATCCGTCACAAGTTGCACAAGCTGAAACTCCGTAACCCATATATTTATTTTCACTTTCTAAGCCTAACAATTTAGCAGTAGCTCCAGTTGAAATAATAACTGCATCTGCTTTATATTCTTCACCTTCATAAGTTTTTAAAGTGAAAGGACGATTTGAAAAATCAACTTCCGTTATTTCTTTATAAATTGATTTTGCTCCAAATCTTTGAGCCTGCTTCCTCATTACATCCATTAATTCCGGTCCCATAATTCCATTTTCGAACCCGGGATAATTTTCAACATCTGTTGTAATCGTTAATTGCCCACCCGGCTGCATTCCTTCGAATATTACCGGCTCTAGGTTTGCCCTGCCTGCATATAATGCGGCTGTAAATCCAGCAGGACCTGATCCTATTATTATTATTTTATAATGATTTTCTGACATAATTTCTCCAGTTTCAGTATTAGAATATAATCAATAGACAAAATTACAAATATTTATCATAATTATTTTTCGTGTTACCCATTAGATAAAATTTTCACTAAAAAGATTCATTTATTTTTTTAGAAATTCAGCATTGCGTTTTAATCCCTTTAACTTTACGCGTTTTACAGGACTTTCAGAGAATCTCTCCTTAAATTCATCATTATCCATTTCTAAAATTTCATCAAGCGCAATTTCCTTATTTTCATTTTGAGGTTTAAACTCATCGAAATTACTTAATTCTGAAAACTTCAAATTCCATGGACAAACATCCTGACAAATATCACAACCGTAAACCCAATTTTCGAATTTGCCTCTGAATTCGTCCGGGATCTCACCTTTATTTTCAATTGTCAGATTGGATATACATTTATTTGCATCAACCATGTATTCTGAAACAATTGCATTAGTCGGGCAAGCATCAATGCATGCAGTACAAGAACCACAAAAATCTTCAATTTGTTTTGAATATTTGAATTCATAATTAGTAATTATATTTGCTAAAAATATCCAGCTACCAATTTCTTTATTTATCAGGTTTGTGTGTTTACCAATCCATCCAAGCCCGGCTTTTTTTGCCCATACTTTATCCATTACCGGTCCGGTATCTACATATGATATTGATTCAAATCCGGGATCAATTTCTTTTAATTTAGCTTCGAGTTTTTCAAGCAAATCCCAGATCATAAGGTGGTAATCTTTTCCCCATGCATATCGTGAAACCTTGCCTACCGGCAGGCAGGCCTTCCCTTTCGAAGAATCTTCAGAATAATTTTCATCGGTATAATAATTTAAGGCAAGCGAAATTACGCTGCGTGCACCGGGAAGTATATTTCTAACATCAACTCTTTTTTCTTTGTTGCGCTCCATATAACTCATTCCCGATTGATAACCGAGACTGAGCCAGTTTTCCAGTTTCTTTCCCTCTTCTTTTAAAATCTCGGCTCTTGCAAATCCAACAAGATCAAAACCTAATTTTTTCGCTTCAGTAATAACTATTTCGTTATTCAGTTTCATCGGGAATAAATTTTACCATTTCAAATCTTTTTTATGAACTTTTACAAATACTTTGTCTTCAAAAACCTTAGTTTCATAAATTTCAATACCCCTGCCTCCGGTCGGTGATTTCCCCGTTTTTATGTCGAACATCCAGCCGTGAGCCGGACAAACCACACAGCCTTTTTCAATAAAACCATCGTAAATCATTGCAGTATGCTGGTGAGGGCAAATATTGCTTAGCGCATAAATTTTGTCCTCAAATTTGAAGACCGCAATTTCTGTGTCCTTAACTATAAATCTTTTACCTTCTTTTTCATTTAATTCCTTAATTAAACAAACCGGAGTAAAATCTTTAAGATCAATATTATCCGAGGTCGGCATATTTTTCATTTACTTTAAAACCTTTTTCAGTTTTTGCTACAGTAGCAAGAGCTGTTTCAGGATCGTGTTCAAAAAATAATTTCCAGTTTTCTTCAACAGCCTGTGGTAAAATTTTCTTTTTTTCATCAACTGTAACAATTGGCTGAAGGTCGTAGCCCATAACATAAGGAAGAGGAACGTGCGAAGTTGTCGGGAACAGGTCACAACAATATAAAATTGTGTTTGATGCATCAGAAATTTTTAAAAGCTGCTGCGAAAATGTATGACCGTTTACAATCATAAATTCGATTTCATCATCAAATTGTTCTTCTCCATTTATAAAATTTAGTACACCTTCTTCAGAAAGCGGGACGAAATTTTCTTTTATGTAACTTCCCCTGTCCCTGTCTGACGGATTTAGTCCCCACTCATAATTTTTTTTCTGTACATAGTATTTTGCATTCTGGAAAGTCGGTACCAGTTTATCATTTTCCGATTTAGTGGACCCGCCTGTATGATCAAAATGAAGGTGAGTTAATATCACATCTGTTATTTCTTCTGGTTTAACATTTAATTTAGCAAGAGATTTTTCAACTGAGTATTCTTCCTGGTCGATATCATAAATATATTTTGATTTCTGGCTCCACTTACTTCCCATTCCTGTATCAACCAGAATTTTTCTTTTTCCATCCTCAAGCAGAAGATTACGGGTTGCGAGTTTTATCCGGTTTTGCTCATCAGGCGGATTTGAATTTTTCCACAACGTCCTGGGAATAATCCCAAACATTGCCCCGCCATCGAGACGGAAATAACCGGTATTAACAATTGTTAAATTATATTTACCAATTTTCATAAAGATATGTATTTTATTCAAAAATAATATTTGAATAGCAAGTTAAGTATCTGAAAAGAAATGTGAAAGGCAGGAAAAAAACAGGGCACCTAGTATTCAGGCGCCCTAAAAGATTTTAGATGATTAAGATTAGCTCATTGCAGCAAGGCTGTCTTTCTTAGCCAGAAGTGTAGCTTCATCTTCTTCGTGTTCAGGATCAGGAATGCAGCAATCAACAGGACAAACATCTATACATTGTGGTTCGTCATGATAACCTTTACATTCTGTACATTTATCAGGAACTACATAAAAGAAATCATTAGAGAAAAAACCATCAGCTCCTGAAGGTGCAGCAGCGCCTTCTCCATAAGTCTGACCATTAAATTCCCAATCATTTCCGCCTTCATAAATTGCACTGTTCGGGCATTCCGGTTCGCAGGCTCCACAATTGATGCATTCATCAGTTATTTTTATAGCCATTTTATTCCTCCGTTTACTTACTAATTTTAAGAATTTTCTTAATTATTAAATTTTTTCAACAACAGTAACCAAATTTGTGCCATTTATAAATCCTTCAAAAAACTAACAAAATGGCAGAATTATAAACCCTTTAGTTTGAAATTATTGATTTTTATAATTTGGTAATAATAGCTTCTCTTTACTGAGAATACGAAATGGAGGTGAATTTTTGATTTTTCACTCTTTTTGAGTTGTTTTTAAAAGCAAAAAGGCACCTGAAAGGTGCCTTAATTGACTAAAATGTAATAATGCTTTAATTACCTGCCAATACCATCAAGATAATCCTTCCGTTTTAATAAAGTCTCTTCGTCTTCTTCATGCTTTGGATCGGGCAGGCAGCAATCTACAGGGCAGACTGCAGCGCACTGTGGCTCATCATGAAATCCTTTACATTCAGTACATTTGTCAGGAACTATGTAAAAAAAATCAGTTGAAAAGAACCCTTCGGCACCGGTTGGAGCAGTGTCACCTTCACCGTAGGTTTTTCCGGCTAATTCCCATTCCTGACCACCTTCATAAATTGCAGTGTTTGGGCATTCGGGTTCACACGCCCCGCAATTAATGCATTCTTCAGTGATATAAATCGCCATTTAATTATTCTCCTTTTATAATTTCAAAATTCTCAAATTCAAATCTATTAAATTATCTGCGCAGCAATACTAAACAAACAAAACAAAAACATCAATAGCGGATAAATTTTTACCAGCCGCCGCTTGCACCACCCCCACCGAAGCCGCCGCCGCCGCCACTGAATCCACCAAATCCTCCCCCGCCAAAACTACCTCCTCCGGATCCACCACTGAATCCGCCCGGGAAGAATATAAATCCGCCGCGTCCTCTCCTTTTACCCCGGAACAGTGAAAAGATTATTATAATAATTATAAAAATTATTGAGCCTATTCCTTTCGTTTTTTTACGGCTGTTATCATTTGTTTTCTCTGCAATATATTCTCCTGCAATTGCAGAAATCATCGCATTTATTCCATCCGTGATTCCTGCATAATATTCATCTTTTTTGAAATGCGGTGCAACTATATTCCTGATTATCGAACTGCAAAGAGCGTCAGGTAAAACTCCCTCAAGACCATAACCAACTTCGATGCGCATTTTTCTGTCACTCTTTACAATTAAAAACACTGCACCGTTATCGTGCTCTTTGGTACCTACCTTATTTTTTTCCGCAACATCCATTGAATAATAATCAAGCGGGTAACCATCCAGCGTAGGTATCATTAGCATAATTAATTGATTTGAAGTTGTGTCTTCGTAGGTTTTAAGCCTTTGATCGAGAGTGCTTATTTCCCCTGATGAAAGAGTCCCGGTAAGATCATTTGCCCAGTGTTCAAGCTTGGGAACTTCTGGCTGGGCAAATAAAACTGATGTTAATAATAAAAAAGAAAATAAAAATTTCATTAAAACTAAAACTCAACTTTTGGTGGTACTTCAGATCCTGTTGTAGCTTTAAAATATTGTTTTTCACCAAAGCCAAATATATTTGCAAAGATTGAATTCGGAAATAATTTTATTGTTGTATTATATTTTTGTACAGTTTCATTAAATCTTCTTCTTTCAACTGAAATCCTGTTCTCAGTTCCTTCAAGCTGCGCCTGCAACTGAAGAAAGTTTTCGTTTGCTTTTAAGTCAGGATAATTTTCAACAGTAGCGAGCAAGCGAGATAATGCACCACTTAATTCACCCTGAGCTGCCTGGAATTTCTGAAATGCAGCAGGATCATTTAAAACTTCAGGAGTAACTGTCATCTGGCCGACTTTTGCTCTCGCATTTGTTACATCTGTTAATACACCTCTTTCAAAATTTGCATAACCTTTCACGGTGTTAACCAGATTCGGGATAAGGTCTGCTCTTCTTTGATACTGATTTTCGACCTGGCTCCAACTTTGAGTTACAGTTTCATTCAATGTTACCATATTGTTGTAAACATTTTTACCCCATACAAAAAGTATAACAAGAAACAGGACAAAAACTGCACCGATTGATAGACCAACTACCATTCCTTTTTTCATTAGGCCTCCTAAATCAATTTCAAGGTAAAGGAAATACAGATTTTCCTTTTTTGTTGTCTTTGTGTATTAGAATTAAAGAATTATCTGACAAATGAGTAAATATTAGATTTCAATTTAAACTGTTTTTTAAACAATATCCAATTAGAAATTGCCTAATAATGTTAAAATTCGCCAAAAATCTACACATTTATAATAAAAATCCTCCCAGGATGAGGGAGGATTTTTAATCGTGACTAAAATATTAAAATTGAGCTATTTATAACTTCTTAAAAATTCTATCCTGTCCTGTAACTGACTAACCGGAACCAGCAATTTATCTTTTCCATAAATTGCATCTTCCCTGTTGGTAAATGCCAGCTCATAATCTTTACTCATTACAATTGCTTCTTCCGGACAAACTTCTTCACAGAAACCGCAGAAGATGCAGCGTATCATATTGATTTCAAATTTTTCAGGATATCTTTCTTTTTCCCTTTCAGTTTCGGCTGCCTGAACTTCAATTGCAAGTGCCGGGCAAACTCTTGAACAAAGTCCGCAGGCTACACATCTTTCTTCACCGTTTTCTTCCTGTGCTAATACAGGCCTTCCACGGTATGAACCACCGGGGATAAATTTCTCTTCGGGGTATTTTAAAGTAAATTTAGGCTTGAACATATTTTCTAAAGTTAATTTCAAACCTTTTACAATTTCGGGAATATAAATTTTTTCCCAAAATGTTAAATCTTTTAATCTTCTTTTAACAGCCATCAAATCTCCAAAATAAACTTTTTATATCTTAACAGTTTTTAAATTTTATTAAAGATTAAAAACCATAATTAATACTGCAACCCAAATTATATTCAATAATGAAAGCGGGAACATTACTTTCCATCCAAGATCCATTAATTGATCGTACCTGAATCTCGGTAAACTCCATCTTACCCAGAGAAAGAAAAACAATACGAGAACTTCTTTAACAACAAATGTCAATACTGAAACAATAACGTAAAGTGTGTGTGAAAGTCCGAATGTTTCCAGGTAAGGGAATTGCCAGCCACCGAGGTAAAGAGTCACAATTAAAGCTGCAGCAACTATCATATTTGCATATTCAGCAAGGAAAAATCCGGCAAACTTCATACTACTATATTCTGTGTGAAAACCGCCGACTAGTTCGGGTTCAGCTTCAGGTAAATCGAATGGCAGCCTGTTTGTTTCAGCAAATGCAGCAACTACAAAAGTGATAAATCCAATCGGCTGAACAATTGCATTCCACATCCACCCTGCCTGCCCGGCAACTATAGCTTCAGGTCTTAGTGACTGGGATAAAAGCAAAACGCCCCCGATTGAAAATCCCATTGAGATTTCATAGGAAATCATTTGTGCAGCAGATCGAATACCGCCAAGCAAAGAATATTTACTTCCAGATGACCAGCCCGCAAATGTAATGGCATAAACTCCAAGTGAAGTTAGTGCAAGAACATAAAGAATTCCCATATTAACATCTGCAACTACCAGCGGTACATTATAACCGAAAATATTTGCGTTAGGACCAAATGGAATTACTGCATATGTAGTAAAAGCAACAAATAAAGCAAGAATTGGCGCAAGTGTGTGAAGAGGTTTATTCGCCATACTCGGAACTATATCTTCTTTGAGCAGCAATTTTAAAACATCGGCAAAAGGCTGAAGCACTCCTTCCCAGCCAACCCGGTTTGGACCGAGCCTGTTTTGGGCCCATGCACTTACTCTTCGTTCAAAATATACTAGATAAGAAACGGTTAATAACATAACTGTAACTACAATCAATAGTTTGGCTAAACTGAATAATATAATTTCTAAAATGCTCATTTTATGTCTGGCTCCGTTTAAACTTTGTTAAGCTTTTGCAGCAACGCCCACATTTAGTTTTGTCCCTTTTTCACCAATAACATCATAATCTAATCCTTTAAAGGCCTCAATATTTTTACTCATATCATCAAATACTTCTTCAGCCATATTGAATTTCATTTTATGACCAAGTGTAGAAGAAAGCGCAGAAATTATTTTCCAGGTTGAGCGTGCATCTCTTTTATTTCCTTTTGCCCACCTGTCAAACTGGGTTCCGAATTTATCCAGCCTACTCATCTCCATACCTTCGAGGCTTCTATCCATTTCAACAGTTGCAACCGATGGTTTTAATCTCTGAACTCTTCCCTCAAAATTAACAATAGTACCATTTTTCTCTGCATAGGTTGCTGCAGGAAAAACAATTTCAGCAAGAGTTGTTGTTTTATTAAAATTTGTAGCGTGCACAATTAAAAGATCTAATTTTGCAAGAGCATTTTCTAATTCAGGATTTGCAGAAACAATATCATCTTCAATTAAATAAAGTGCTTTTATTTTTCCACTGTTGATTCCTTTAATTATGCCATCGATATCCATTCCGCCAGATTTTGGCGCAACACCGACCAATTCAGCTCCCATTGTATTTGGAGTAGCATCATTTTTTCTTAAAATATCATCACCAAATTCAGGATTAACATGTTTCATAAATCCGAGATGTTTGGAACCGATTACAGAATGCGCAAATTTTTGAAAAACATAATTGTCTTCGCAGGTTGCAAATGCCGACCCGATAAAAGCGACTTCATCTTTATCAAAATGTTTTAACTGAGAAGAAGCGGAAGCGAAAGCTTCATCCCACCCGGCTTTTGCTAATTTACCTTCTCTTCTAATGTGTGGTCCGTCAACTCTTTCTTCATCATTAATAAATTTGAAAGTGTTAACTCTTCCGTGATCACACATCCAGTATTGATTTACTTCATCATTCTGGCGGGGAGTTAATCTCATCACTTCATTATTTCTTACCCACATTTCAATATTACATCCACGTGAACAACCATTGCAGATTGTTTTATTGGCGGACATATCCCAAACTCTTGCTTTAAACCTGAAATCTTTGCTGGTTAAAGCACCGACCGGACAGATATCAATCGTATTCATCGAATAAGGGTTGTTCATTTTTTTGCCCGGCAAAGTAACTATTGTAACCCTGTCGCCTCTTTTTACAAAAGTCAGTTCAGGCTCTTTAGCAATTTCATCGCAGAATCTTATACAGCGTGAACAGGAAATACATCTGTCCCCATCAAATAATACTCGTGTTCCCAGTTCAACTCTTTTATCTTTATAATTTTTTTCTTCAACGAACCTGCTTTCACCAGCGCTGTGAGCATAAGCATAATCCTGCAGCTTACATTCACCGGCTTCATCACAAATCGGGCAATCAAGCGGATGATTTATAAGAAGAAATTCCATTACGGCATTTCTTGCAGCAAGAGTTTTCTCAGATTCTGAATGAACAACCATTCCTTCTGCAGCAAGCGTTGAACAAGCAATTGCAAGCTTAGGCATCTTTTCAACTTCAACAAGACAAACCCTGCAATTACCTGAAATTGAAAGACTTGGATGCCAGCAAAAATGCGGAATTACTGTTCCGGCAGCTTTTGCAGCTTCAATAATTGTCTGTCCCTGTGTAAATTCTATTTCCTTTCCATTCAATACAAATTTTGCCATAGTAAATCTCTTAAAAAATTACGCTACTTTTTTTAATTGTTTTTTTGATGACCTGATAAAAATCTTTGTGAGATTTTCTTCATTTAAATATTCATTTGCTAGTTCAATAATATCATTCTGTGTAACTGAATCAATTCTTTCAATCAATTCTTCCGGAGTAATAATTTTATCAAAGTATAAAATTGAGTTAGCAAGCCTGATCATCCTGTTTGTCGTGCTTTCAAGACTCAGGATTGTGTTGCCTTTTATATATTCTTTAACCCGGTTAAGTTCTTTTGTGCTGACTTTTTTCTCTTTTAATTTTTTAAATTCTTTCAGAATTATCTTTACAACTTTTTCCGCCTGTTTTTCATTTGTTGAAAAATAAACTCCAAACGAAGATACATCTCTGTAAGAGTTTAAAAATGAATTTATCTGGTATGTCATTCCCGATTTTTCTCTTACTGCCTGGAATAATCTTGAGCTGCTTCCTTCTCCAAGCAGATTTGACAGAAGTTTCAACGCGATTCTACTTTCATCATTATAACCTATTGCAGATCTCCCTATTATAGAATGGACCTGTTGTATTTCTTTTTCTATTAAAAACTCATTTGGTGAGTTTTTTAACTTAATATTTTTTCTTGGTCCAGGTTTTGAAATTCTTTTATTAATATATTTTTCGGCTAGTCTCACAACTTCATTATGATCAACCAGTCCGCAGGCAGAAATCAGAAGATTATCCGCACTGTATTTATCTTTTCTGAATTTATGTAAAATATCGGGATTAAAAGATTTTATATTTCCTTCTGTTCCGATTATAGGGAGGCTTAAATCATTTCCTGCAAAAATTATTTCTTCAAACTTATCGAAAATCAATTCTTCCGGGTTATCATTTATATCTAATAATTCATCAATAACAACCCCAGCTTCTTTTTTTATGTGCAATTGTTTGAACAGTGGATTCTGGATCATATCAGAGATTACATCAAAAGTGCGGGGCAGATTTTCTGAAAGTCCCCTCCCGTAAAAGCATGTATTTTCTTTCCCTGTAAATGCGT
>Ga0209919_1001086_pt1 | contig 13509 bp, 9 predicted proteins | sample SalPon2A_C_D2_MG_FD_185721 | JGI IMG/M metagenome (GOLD analysis project Ga0209919, IMG submission 185721) | Soil microbial communities from South San Francisco under conditions of wetland restoration - Salt Pond MetaG R2A_C_D2_MG (SPAdes)... | ecosystem: Environmental > Terrestrial > Soil >... | reverse complement strand
AATTACAACAAATAATGAAAATTATTATACCTTAATAAAGAAACTTCGGAATTATGGATCTGAGGAAAAATATTATAATGAAGTTGCAGGAATAAATTCCAGGCTTGATGAAATACAGGCAGGATTTTTATCTGTAAAATTAAAAAAGCTAAATGTGATTAATTCACATAAACGCGAGCTTGCAAAACTTTATCACCATAACTTAAAAGATGATTTTATTAAACCTGTAGTTGATAAAGATTATTTTGATGTCTACCATATCTATAATATCCGTCATCCTAAGAGAGATGAATTAAAAGAATATTTATTGAAGAATGAAATCAAAACTGATGTACATTATCCAGTCCCTCCACACAAGCAAAAGGCTATGAAGGAAATAATTGAAGAAAATCATTTCCCAATTTCAGAAGAAATACACGCTACCACTCTATCTTTACCCATTTCGTTCGGACATTCACGAGAACAGATTATGAAAGTAATTGAAGTGTTAAATAAATTTTAAGGGAGTGTGCTTCTTACATCACGCTTTGGGGATCAATATCAAATATTAATTTAACATCCCTGAAGCGCGATTTCCTGTTGAACTCAGTATAAGAATTTAAAATAGCTTTTCTTAAAATAGCTCCGCCGGGATCAACTTCTTTTACGCTTTTAATTAATATATGAAACCTATAATGACCTTTTAATCGGGCAATTATTGCTGTAGCAGGTTCCATAATTTTTAAGAACTTATCGTAGGATTTTAGTTCATTATAAAAATCAGTTATTGCTCCTTTAGCTTTTATTTCGTCCAGATCTTTTGTCTCTATTAAAGCTATCCTGGTAAACGGAGGATAACCCATCTTCTCACGGTCATTTATTTCTTTTTGATACAAGCCATTATAATCATTTGAAACGACCTTTTGCAAAGTGAAATTTTTATCATCCTGCGTTTGAATTACCACTTCTCCTTTTATTTTGCTTCTTCCAGCCCGTCCTGAAACCTGAGTTAATAATTGAAAAGTCCTTTCATCGGCACGAAAATCAGGCAACCATAAAGTTGTTTCTGCAGCTATAACTCCTACTAAAGTAACTCTTGAAAAATCGAGTCCCTTAGAAACCATTTGAGTACCGACTAAAATATCCGTATCACCACGAGCAAAACCAATTAATATTTTGCTGAGTGAAGATTTCCTCGAAATTGAATCCGAATCTATTCTTCTTATCCTGGCGTTGGGGTAAAAATATTCAAGTTCATCTTCAACTCTTTCAGTACCAGTTCCAAAATATTTTATGGATAATGAACCACAGTTTGTGCAGGCATGTGGAACACCTTTGATAAATCCGCAATAATGGCATCGAAGAATATTTTTATTGACGTGATAAACAAGCGGGACAGAACAATTTTCGCAAGTTTCAATTTCAGAACAATCATCACAAAATACTTGTGTCGAAAAGCCTCTTCGGTTTTGAAGAATTATTACTCCTTCTTTCTTCTTTAATCTGTCTTCAATTTTATCAAGTAAAAACCTGGAAAATATATTTTCCATTTTTTTCTTCTTTCTTTCAACTGAAACATTAACAAGTTCAATTTCAGGAAGTTTGGCGTTATCCACTCTTTCTGGAAGTTCAAGCAATTTATATTTGCCACTTAAAGCATTGTACATACTTTCAACAGAGGGGGTTGCTGAACCAAGAATTATCGGACAATTATTATGTTTTGCTAAAATAATTGCCGAATCTCTTGCCTGGTATTTTGGAGCATTTTCAAATTGCTTATAACTTGAATCGTGCTCTTCATCAATAATTATTATCCCAATATTTTTTAACGGAGCAAATAATGCGGACCTTGCTCCTATCACTACTTTATACTTCCCTTTTAATATTTTCCGCCACGAATCATAACGTTCACCAATTGACATTCTACTGTGTATTACTGTTACAATTTCTCCAAAATTATTAAATAACCTTGAAGTGATTTGAGGAGTTAATGAAATTTCCGGAACCAGGATTAAAGCAGTTCTTTTTTTATCCAGAACATTTTTAATCAATTCAATATAAACCTGAGTTTTTCCACTTCCTGTAATTCCATGTAAGAGATAAGGCAGAAATTTTGAAGGATCGAAATTCTTTGATACTTCATTTATAATTTCATTCTGCTTTGCCGTAAGAGTCAAAGAAACGTGATCTTCTTTATATTCTTCAGAATATTTTCTCTCAATTTCTTTTTCAAAGATTTTTATAAACCCTTTTTCCTCCAAACTTTTAACAGATGATGAAGAAGACTCAGTTTTTTTTAACAGATCAGGCAATAAATATGATTTATCTTTATTCTTTAATAATTCCAGAAGTATTTTCACCTGTTTTGGCGACCTTCTTTCAATTTCCGGAAATGAAGCATATATCTCCGCAATGGTTTTATCAAGCTTTGCATAATTTGCTGTTTTAACTTTTACCTTTGCATCCTCTATTTCGTCAAGTACTGTAATTGCACCAACTTTTTCCAGGCTTCTAACCTGGGAATAAATATTTTTTCTCTTCAAGATTTTCTGCAAATATGAAAAATTTACCTGTCCCCTTTCAACAAGAGCTTTTAGAATTTTCCCTTTTACAGAATCTTTGTTTTTTTCCTTCCCTAATAACTCTTCACAATAAGCCTGGTCAACAATAATTTTCCTTTTTGTTTCAACATCAGAGCCATATGGGACACCAAGTTTTAATGCTTCTCCCAGCGATGATAGATAATATTCAGATATCCATTCGTAAAACTTTAATGTTTTTTTATCAAAAATAGGCTGATCATCAAGAACATCAGATATTGGTTTTATTTTCTCTTTAATGTCCGTCTTTTCAGATGTGTTTATTATGAAGCCGGTAAGCGTTCTTTTACCGAAAGGAGCTACAGCCCGGACACCTGTTTTAGCAAAGTGTTCGAGCTCTTTTGGAATTGAGTATGTGAATGAGTTTCTAAATGGAAGTGGGAAAACAATTTCAGCAAACATTATTCCTTCGATTTTAAAAATGGAGCAAGAGATTTGAACTTATATTCATCAAATCCGGAACTATACATTTCGAACTTCAGAACCTTCATATTTTTGTCCCATAATATTCTTTTATATTCATTTGATTTTATAATCTGTCCATTTGTAGAAACAACACTATCATCAAGTGCAAGTGTTAAATAATAAAAACCATCTTCAAATCTTATCCCTTCAACTTTGGATATGTCGGTAAATTTATATTCAGCTTTCCCATTAAGAACTTTTCCATCCTTAAATAATTCTCTTGATGTAATTTCTTTGCCTTCATCTTTTAACTGGCTAACCAGTTTATCACTCGTCATTATATAATTGAAAAGATTATTTTTATCTTCTTCAAATTCCTCATCGGTTGAAGCATTCGACTTAATATTGAATAATTGCATTGTAACTGTGCCACTTGTTTTTCCATCCAGGTTAATTGTGTAGGCTACTTTTTCGGGGACAAGACAGCCGGATACCTGGAAAGCCAAAAATGCAATAACTGATATAATAGTAATTTTCTTAATTCTCATTTTTACCCCGCATAATATTATTTACAAATATCTTAGAAATAAAACTTTAAAACAAATATCTCAAATTCAAAATAAGCAAATATTATAAGAGACTTTATAAATTGTTTGTTATTTTATATTATATAATTAGCAAAATTAAGAGCCTGGTGCATTTTTATGATTGAAAAGACAATAAATCAACTAAAGCTTGGTGCATCCATACTTTTAATTACACTTATTATCGGCACTACGGGATTTATGATAATTGAAAAATGGGATATGCTGGATTCCATTTATATGACTATTATAACGATTACAACCACCGGATTCCAGGAAACACACCCACTTTCTCATACCGGTCGAATATTTACTATTGTGTTGTTGGTTTTAGGAGTAGGTTCCATTGCCTATACCGGTGGACGAGCCGCTCAATTATTGATTGAGACTCAAATTTTCAGGAGAAGAAGAATGAGTAAAAAATTAGAAGAATTAAAAGATCATTATATCGTTTGCGGTTACGGTAGAATGGGCAGATATATTTGTGAGGAACTTGTTGCTGCCAAAGTTGATTTTGTTGTAATCGATAATGAATCTGATAAAATTGATCGTTTGATAGATATGAACGTTCTCTATTTGAATGGAGATGCAACAAGCGATGAAACACTGACAAATGCAGGCGTTCAAAAAGCAAAAGGACTTGTGGCTGTATTATCCACGGATGCGGAGAATGTCTTCACAACACTCAGTGCTAAAGTTTTAAATCAGGATTTATACGTGGTTGCAAGAGCAGTTGAAGAAGAGACTGAATCAAAATTAAAAAAGGCAGGAGCTAACCGCGTTGTAAAACCATATGAAATTGGCGGTAACCGGATGGCTGAATTACTTCTTCGCCCGGGCGTTATAGAATTTATAGATGTTGTAGCCAGGGAAAGAAATGTTGACCTCACAATGGAAGAACTTACAGTTAGTAATAGTTCTTCATTAGTCGGTAAAACCCTATCGGAATCTCCCATCAGGAAAGATTTAAATATTATAATTGTTTCTATTAATAAAATTGAAGGCGGTTTTATTTATAATCCAATATCATCTACAAAGATTGAAGCGGGTGATAAATTAATTGCACTTGGCGAAAAGCAGAATTTATCACAACTTAGAAAAATGAGCAGCTAAGATTGGACCTTAGTGAAGTTCATCTATTATTTTTTCATCATATAACAGGTGATCAAAATTTTCACGATTTCTTGTTATATAAAACTTATCTCCATCCACAATAACTTCAGGTGCCCGTCTCCGTGAATTATAATTAGAAGCCATCGTCATTCCATAAGCTCCGGAAGACATTACAGCAAGATATTCACCTGATTTTGTTTTTCGTAATTCTCTCCCCTTTGCCAGGAAATCCCCACTCTCGCAAACGGGACCAACAACATCAGCAACAAATTTTTCTCTTTTAGGATATTTTTTTACAGGCTGAATATGGTGGTAGGCACCATAAATACTGGGCCTGATTAAATCATTCATTGCCACATCGACGATCAGAAAATTTTTATTATCATTTTTCTTTTCGTATAAAACTTTTGATACGAGAATTCCCCCGTTTGCTGTTAAATATCTTCCCGGTTCAAACCAAATTTCACAATCTAGTTTTTTAAAAAACGGAAGCAGTGCTTTAGCAAGCTGGCTTATTTTGAATGGATTTTCATCTTTATATCTTATTCCAAGGCCTCCACCAATGTCAAAATGTTTTAGATTAATCCCTACAGATTTTAATTCAAAGTAAATTTTAGATAATTTTTTAACTGCTTCTACGTAAGGATCAGCAATTAATATCTGGGATCCAATATGCATATCAATACCGGTAAGAAAAATATTTTTTAGCTTGGAACACTCGGCAAACAATTTTACCGCATCTTTTGAATGAACACCAAATTTATTCTCCAGCAAACCGGTCGAAATATATGGATGAGTTTTGGGATCGACATCCGGATTTACCCTGATTGCAACTTCGATTTTTTTATTAAGGTTTGCTGCAATTTTATCAATCTGATAAACTTCCGCTAATGATTCAGCTTTAATTAATTTTACATTTTCTTTAATAGCAAATTCAATTTCTTCCTCAGTTTTTCCAACACCCGTTAATAATATCTTATCGGGAGAAACTCCTGCTTTTAAGGCCCTATAAAGCTCGCCGCCTGAATTGACGTCGACACCACTTCCTAAATCATTAAATAGCTTAATAACATTTAGGTTGAAATTTGATTTTACCGAATAGTATATTGTATTGTTAATTCCCTTAAAAGCCTCAACAAATTCTAAATATCTATCCACAAAATATTTTTTACTGTAGACATAAACTGGCGTGCCAGTTTGTTCAATGATATTTTTTAAAGGGATCGTCTCGCAATACAAATGATCCCTTTTATACATAAAATATTTTGATCCAATAAGTTTCATATTTTATTTTTCACTATAAATATTTTATGGCAAAATATCATTTTTATGTTGCATTTTCTAATTAGTTAATTATCTTTCAGTATAATTATTTTAGGGGTACTTCTTGAAAATAATATGTACTACTATTTACGCAATTACTATTTCTCTCTTACTTACAGTTCAGGGTCTTTCCCAAAACACTAACATTACAATCTCCGGTTTTGTAAGGGATTCAACTAGCGGAGAAGCCTTAATCGGAACCAATATTTTACTTTATAAAGATACATTAAACATGGATTCAACTCCATACAGAGGTGCTGCATCAAATACATATGGTTTTTATGCTCTTCCTAAAATTTTGCCTGGTAATTATTATTTAATTGCGCGAAATATTGGATATAAGACTTTAATAAGCAAAATAAATGTCGATATAAATAGTGGACGTGTACAATATGATTTTATGCTAGCTCCTGAAAGCATAAATCTTAGAGAGGTTATCGTACAGGGTGAGAAAAAAGATGAATCTATTAGTAGCACAATCGATGTAAACCCAGAAATCCTAAAATCGCTTCCGTCATTAAGCGGCGAAGTAGATTTATTTAAAATATTGCAAATGCTTCCGGGTGTAAAGGCTGAAAATGAATTATCAAATGGGCTGTACGTTCGAGGTGGCTCACCAGATCAAAACTTAACATTAGTTGATGGTGCAATAATTTATAACCCTTCACATCTTGGCAATTTTGCCAGCACATTTAACTCAGAAGCAATTCATAGCATAAGATTAATTAAAGGCGCATATCCTGCAGAATATGGTGGCAGACTTTCGAGCGTGCTAGACATAAATTTAAGATCTGGGACTAAGCAAAAAGAAAAAGGATCTTTAGGAGTAGGTTTGATAAATTCCCATATTACTCTAGAAGGTCCATTAGGTAGTAATACTTCTTATATGATTTCTGGAAGAAAAATGTACTATGACCTGATACAGAAAAATATTATCAAAAATAATAATGTACCTGTTTATGGATTTTTCGATCTAAATGGAAAAATCACCATAAATTCTTCAGAATCCAATGTTATTACACTAAGTGGTCTGTATAGTAGCGATAATTTAACTAATCCTGATGATAATGAATCAGAGTATGATATAAAATGGAAAAATGCCATGGCTAATTTTACCTGGCTTCATATAAACTCGAACTCTTTATTTATTACATCTTCATTTAGTTTCATTGATTATCAATTTCAATCAATCCTTCAGGATAAAACTCCTAATAGTACAGCAAATAATTATTATTCTTTATCAAAACTTAGGGACTTAAACTTTAAGTCTAATGCAGAAATTCATTGGCTAACAAACAGTACTTTAAAGGTCGGCCTTGAATTTGTGCTTCATAACTATTCACTACTTTATAGCAATTTTTATGACCCAAGGCTAGAAACAACCCTTAGTGAATACCCAGACGTTGTGTCAAATGAAATATCAATATTTTTTGAAAACAAGGGCAATTTTACGGATTGGCTAAAAACTAATATAGGTATCCGAGGCTATTATTTAAAAGAAAATAAATATTTCAGAGCTGAGCCACATATATCTGCACAGATATTACTAAGTGACAATTTAACACTTAACACAGCTTTTGCAATTACGCATCAATTTTTACACCTGGTTATAAGAAATGATATTGCCCTGCCTACTGATTTATGGTATCCTTCTTCAACTAAAATTGATCCTAGTGAGTCAAGACAATATGTACTGGGCTTCGATTTTAGTTCCGGTGCTAAAGAATATTTAATTTCTCTGGAAGGCTATTACAAGGATATGAAAAACCTATACGAATTCCAGAATGCACCTTCTGTGGAAATTGGCGAATCTGTTGCTAATAATTTTACAAAGGGAGAAGGAGAAGCTTACGGTATTGAATTATTTGTTAATAAAAGACTTGGCAAATTAACTGGATGGATTGGTTATACGTTATCATGGACAAAAAGGAAGTTTGATTATCTTAATGCAGGGAAGGTATTTTATCCCAAGTATGATAGGAGACATGATGTTTCAATTGTCTTAGGCTATAACTTTGATGAACATTGGGAAGTTGGAATGACCTGGACTTATGCAACAGGACAAGGATACACTCTGACAGACGGGCAATATGGTTTTCAGAACATAGGAGTTAATGACAACTATAATTTACATTTCAATTATAGTAATAGAAATTCCTACAGACTTCCTGCCTATCACAAGCTGGATTTTAGTGTTAAATATAAATTCCCATGGCTGGGATACTCGTTTGAAACATACATTAGTTTTTACAATGTATATAATCATCAAAATCCTTTTGCTTATTATACTACATATAAGCAGGGTAGTGGCTCTGGGTCTCTACCGGTTCCTAAAGTTAACCAAATTTCTTTATTCCCATTTATACCTTCAATAGGTATTAATATGAAATTTTAATCCCCAAAAATTATGAGAGATATTAAGTATACTTTAAAAATATTTATAATTATTGCAATCCTTGTTTCAGGTTGCGATAAAATTACGCAGGTCAATCCAAATTTGGATTATAAAGAATATATTGTTGTAAGATCTGAATTGAGATCAGGAGAATCTTTTTCCGGAGTTTCATTTACTAAAACTCTACCTGTTGATGAACAGTACAGTATTTCGAAAGCAGAATTGAAAAATGTTGAGGGTTACATAAAAGTAAATGGCATTCAGATAGTTCCATTGCATTATACTATGAATGGAATTTATATGCCTATTGATAGACTTCCAATTAAACCCGACACTACATATGAATTATTTGCAAAAATTGGAAATACATCTATTTATAGTATTACAAGAATTCCAGAAAGGCCAAAAATACTTTCGTCAAACTATTATAACAATACATACCTGGAAGCAACCGTAGAAGCAAAAAGCAACGAAGTTTATGGTGCTGCATGGAGTATATTAAATGATGCTACCGCTCCGGATTTTCAAGAGATAGTAAGATCAGAGACACCTGATTTTAATTCTGTAATAACTGTGAGAACTCAGGATTTGCCTGATCAATATAAATCATCTTCTTATACTAACAGAAGATATATAAAGGTATTTGCATTTGACGTACCTTACCAAAATTACTTTAAAACCAGAAATAATAATCAACCTCTTAATGATGCATTTTCCCAGGGAGGTGACCAAGTAATTTGGAATGTACAAGGTGAGAATGTAATTGGAATGTTCATAGGAATAGCTACTGGTGACTCGGTGAGAGTCCAATAAATGAAATTGATAAAAATATGAAATTCATTAATATCTCTCTAAAATATTTTCTAAGTCTTTTAATAGCTTTTATACTTGTAAGCTGTTTGAACGATAATAATTCCAATCCCGTAGATTTCAATATAACAGATAATGTAAAGTTAATAAGCTTCATTGAAAACAAAATGGTTATAATGACAAATACTCCCCCTATAGTAAATGCTGACATTGTAAATGCAAATTCTGCATCTTATTTATTAATTGATATCAGAACCTCTAATGCATATTCGTCTGGTCATATACCTGGTGCAATAAATGTTCAGCCCAATGATATTATTAATTATTTGAATGGAAAAAATTTGAATTCGTATACTAGAATTGTTTTAATTGATAATGATGGTCAGTCTTCAGCTTATTTTACCAGCCTCTTAAGATTTTATGGATTTGATTCTGTGTATTCTTTAGATTTCGGTATGTCCCAATGGAACGGAGCATTTGCCAATATTTGGCTTAATAGTCTTAAGCAAACATTAATTCCAAGCGATGTAGATGATCCATATACAAAAAATGGTCTGAGCAATCTCCCTACAATTAATTTAAGTAACCTGGGGACTACCATTGAAGAACAAACTCAAAATAGAGTTTCCCAAATTGTAACTGAAGGATTCAACCAGGGTTCTCAAATTCTTAATTTAGATTTTAGTGAATCATTTTCTGATTATTATTTAATATGTTATGGGAAATACCAATTGTACAATTCAGATATACCGCTGGTTGGTACCATTGCGTTGCCAGCTTCTTTTCTATATATACCTGGTATACATTTGTTAAGTACATCAGGGCTCCAGACACTTCCTTTATCTAAAAAAATAATAATATACAGCGTCTCGGGTATCAATAGTGCTATGATTGTTGCATATTTAAGAATCTTAGGATATGATGCTGCAACTCTAGATAAAGGTGCCTGCACATTCACATACAATTATTTATTGCAAAGGTCTAATGATTGGGCCCCATTTTTGTTCCTTCAACAGAATATAAAAAATTATGCGTATAACACGGGACCAAATCCTTAAATTTCTTCAATGGGGGATAATAATAATTTTCCTTTCAATTGTTTCACTTAGTTGTCTAAAAGATAATCCAATTGCGAATATTCCTGAATTTAATATTAAGGACAATATAAAACTTTTAAGCAATTTGGAAACTAAGATGACCCAAATTGTTAATTCTCCACCAATTGTCACACCTGACACTTTATATTCAAATTTCTCGAATTACCTATTACTAGATATTAGGACGCCTATTGAATATTCTTCAGGGCATATAGCGGGAACTAAAAATATTCAACCAGATTCCTTAATAAACTATCTTAACAATATTATCATAAATTCCTATTCAAAAGTAGTTTTGATTGATAATGATGGACAATCTTCGGCTTACTATACATGCTTACTCAGACTATATGGGTTCGAAAACATTTATAGTTTGATTTTTGGAATGAGCCAATGGAACAGCGTATTTGCCAGTAAGTGGGCAAACAGTTTAGAACAAAGTGATCTAGTAGCTGACAATGTTGATGACCCATATCCACATAATGACTATAATAATCTGCCCGAAATTGAATTTAATAATAATAAAATTAGTACCGAAGCACTGGCAAAAAATAGAATTGATATAATTTTAAAAGAGGGATTTTATTATGGGAAACAGAGAGTTGTTTTAAATTATTCATTAGGTGATAATATTTTCACTTTAGATCATGAATTGCCATCAGAATATTTTATAATTTGTTATGGCATTTATGAATTATACAACTCAAATAAATCATATCCTCCAACAATAGCATTATCCAATTCCTTTTTGTATTTGCCCGGAGTAAGTCTTTTGAGCACGACTAAGTTACAAACATTACCGACAACAAAAAAAATAGTTGTTTATAGCGTTTCAGGGATTAACAGTTCATTTGCAGTAGCTTATTTAAGGGTAATGGGATATGATGCTAAATCAATGGATAAGGGAGCATGCACATTTACCTATAACAATTTATTGTTACAAAAAGATAAATTAGCTCCATTTCTGTTTTTACTTGAAGACATTAGAAACTATCCATTTGATACTGGATCAAATCTGTAAATTACAGAAATTGAAAGGAATCCCTATATTATCATTAGATTCTTACTACTCCTAAAAGGGAATACTTGCTCTCTCTTTAAATTTGACTATAAAGAAAAAACATCATTATTCAGCTATTTTGAACGAAAATATTTGGAAGTACTTCGGGTTCAGTGAATATTTAAGAAACTGCATAGCCACATACTTTAATAAAACTAAGACAAAAACTTCTTTTATAAAAGATAATATTAATTTATGAAAAAGGATAAAATTATGTTTCATCTAAACTTGGAAATGATAAATTTATGTAAAAAAAAACAGGTCTATTTTGACAAATTTAATTAAATCTATCGTTGTTTTATTTTTACTTTCTATGACAACATTTGCACAAACTTACAATTGGGAAATTGCCGATACCAATTTAGTTACAGCTGCACGTTTTGATGATATTTCCTTTGTAAATCCCTCACTTGGGTGGGTAGCAAATAGTAGTGGACAGATTTATAAAACTACCGACGGCGGAAATTCCTGGACACAACAATTACAAATAAGTGGATACTTCAGATCTATAAAATTTGCAGATTCTTTGAACGGTTGGGCAGGTACTCTAAATCAGACTCAGTTATTATTTCATACAGTTGATGGTGGAGATCATTGGAATCTTGTAACAAATATACCAACAATACCTGTAATACCTAAAAGGATCTGTGGATTATCAGTAGTTAATAAGGATGTAATTTATGGATCGGGAGCTTATGACGGACCGGCTATTATAATTAAAACAACTAATGGCGGTGCAACCTGGCAATCTATTGATATGAGTAGTTACGCAACAAATTTAATCGACATATATTTTATAAATAAAGACTCTGGATTCGTGGTTGGCGGTTCACCAAATGCAATTTTTAATCCTAACAATGGTACTACAAAAGTTGTAGTCCTTTATACAAGCAATGGAGGAAGCACTTGGTCAACAAAATATACAGGACAAACAACGCCTGAATGGGGATGGAAAATTGATTTTCCTACAACTTTAACAGGCTATGTATCAATAGAAAATTTTAATGAGGGATCAATATTAAAAACTATAGATGGTGGGAAAACCTGGAGCAAATATAATGTACCAATACTTAAAGACCTGGAAGGTATAGGGTTTATTAATGAAACTGATGGATGGATAGGTACGAGACAAACAGGTAAAAATGCTTATGCTGGCATAACAAATGACGGTGGACAATCCTGGCAACCGGATAACTTTGGTAAAAGCTTGAATAGGTTTCAGTTTTTTGGAGATTCCATTGCTTATGCTTCAGGAATTACAATTTATAAGTATACAAAACAAATTACGACAGAAATTAAAAAAGAAGATACCACACCAAAATCATTTTTCCTTTCCCAAAATTATCCTAATCCATTTAATCCATCTACAACAATTGAGTATACTTTACCCAAAAGTGAAAATGTAATTGTAAGAATATATGACGGGTTGGGAAAAGAATTAAGAACCATTTTAAGTGAATTTCAGTCAGCCGGAAAACACACAGTTAAATGGGATGGAAAGGACGCTAACGGCAATATTGTAAGTTCTGGATTTTATATTTACAGAATAGACGCGGGAAACAATGCTGAAAGTAAAATGATGCTGCTTTTGAAATAGATTTATGATACAATTGTTTCGTTTTAATAAAAAAATTATTGCGCAACTAATTAGCCCTTAATTATTCAAATTAAAGGTTTTACCACTAAATTTACCCACACATCTGCGTTTGAATTCCCGTCCATTTTAGCTAAATTTGTCTTTACTTTTAAAAAATTCAACCAAACTGAAACAATGCGATATCCTTTTTCTGAAATAGAATCCAAATGGCAAAAATACTGGGAAGATCATAAAGTTTATAATACGGACCTTTCAAAGACAGATAAAAAATTATATCATCTCAATATGTTTATCTATCCATCAGGCTCAAAATTGCACACCGGGCACTGGTATCACTACGGTCCCTCCGATTCCTGGGCAAGGTATAAAAAGCTTAAAGGATTTAATGTTTTTGAACCAATGGGTTATGATGCTTTCGGGCTGCCTGCGGAAAATTATGCTATAAAAACAGGAATTCATCCGTACGACAGTACAATGCAGAATATTAAGGATATTAGAACCCAACTGAAAAAAATGGGTAGTATGTATGACTGGAATGCTGAGTTG
>Ga0209919_1001082_pt1 | contig 13555 bp, 12 predicted proteins | sample SalPon2A_C_D2_MG_FD_185721 | JGI IMG/M metagenome (GOLD analysis project Ga0209919, IMG submission 185721) | Soil microbial communities from South San Francisco under conditions of wetland restoration - Salt Pond MetaG R2A_C_D2_MG (SPAdes)... | ecosystem: Environmental > Terrestrial > Soil >... | reverse complement strand
ATTGCTCGCCGGTAATCGCTTAAATTCTTTTATAGATGAGTGGGAAAAATTAAAATCAAAAGGTAACATAAAAGATGATTACCAATTCACTGAACAGCACAAAATAAGTTTGTTAGAATTACTTAATTTCCTTGATGAAGATATTGCAGACGAAGAACGATTTGCTTTTATAAAGAAGATTATTTTAGTATCAGCCACAGAAAAATATTCTGCACGGGATGAAATTTTGCCTCAACAATACATTAGAATTGTAAAGAGCCTAAGTTCTGCAGAATTACTAATATTAATTGCGGCATATAATACAAATATGAAATTAGATTGGAAGGATAATGTTAATCCCAGAAAACGAGTATCTGATTGGAAAAATGAGATAATCAAACAGAGTGGTTTAGTCTACCAAGAGATAATAGATATTGAAGTAGAGAAACTTGTAAACAAAGTGTTGATAATACCAGCTCTTAATGCTGATGGAAGCGGTTTGCTATTAGGTGAGCATTTCAGATTAACAAATTTAGGTTTTAATATATTAGAATTTGTATCGCATTATGATAAGGAGATAAAATTAAACAAGTCTTTTAATTTTTAAGAAAACAGCAAAATGCCAAACAAAAACAGGAAGCCTGTATTTGACTACCGTGTACTTCGGCTGGTTTGGTAATTAATTAAACTAGATTTTTTATAATATTTTGGAAACTCAATGAAGCCCGAAAACATAATACCTTACAAATACAACGGCGCACGTTCGATGGTAATAATGCATGAGAAGCATATGAAGTCTCTGTTGCAAACCTGGAAAGAGGCAAAAAAGATAAACCTGGCTTTGCCAAAGACTGATAACCCGGATTACAAATCACTGGAAACACTTCTTTATCACATTTTTCGTGCAGCGCGGGGATATATGACGTGGATGTGCGAAAAATTAGAACTCCCCGACCCGGAAATAAAACCGATTCCAAAACCGGATGTGATAGAAAATGAAGCAGATGAATATTTAACATATCTAATGGAAAAATGGCGCACACCCCTAGCGGATGTCCCGATAGATAAATTTGAGTATGGGACCTACACTTCCCGATGGGGAGTTGATTACTGCATTGATGCAATGCTCGAACACGCTGTTATGCATCCTATCCGCCACGAGTTTCAACTCAAGGATTTAATAAAGAATGTTAAAACAAAAACTCCCGATTTTAATTAAAAGACCGGGAGTTTTTAAATAATCACATAAATGATCTATTTATCCTTTTTGTCCCTTTTCAATCTCTTAATGTATTTTTCAGGATCAGCTTTTACTTTTTTCAGACATTTTTTACAGCATACTGCTATAATTTCACCTTTATATTTAAATAGCTGCATGTCGTCTTCAAGATTTTCACCTGATACCGGGCAAACAGAATTAACCGGTGTCCCTTCTTTAACACTTACAACTTTGTTGAAGCCAGGGTCATTCTTTTTAGAATCTACTTTGGTAGTTTCATTATCAGTTTTTTTCTCTTTTTCCTGGGAGTAAGATGTGCTGGCAAAACTTAATCCCAAAATCAGCACAAATATTACAAGACTAATTTTCTTCATCATTATTCCTTTATTTTGAATTATTAATTTAATTTATTTATTATTTTGCCAATTAAAAAGTCACAATATATTCAATAAACTTAAATTTCACCTACATCACTTTCAGGTAACCATCCAACCTTTCCATCGTGCAATTTTATTTTTACCCAGTTATCAACTTTATCCTCTAATTGAACTTTTAATCCCTCATGAATCACAAAAGCATCATTACTATTTTGATCGGGTGATACTTTGACTGAAATTGCGGAAGAAACGATAATTCCCCGCTTAATACTTTCTTCCCGGTTTAATTTCACCACCAGAATAGTCACTGATAAAATGAAAAATAAAAGAATAATTAATCCACCGAAAAATGACATTCTTTGAATTCCGGGACGACGCACAAGGAAATAAATACCGGCAGCAATTAAAATAAGTAAAAATAAAAAGTACGATAAATATGTCCAGCCGGTTATTGTAAAAATTGCCAGAAGACTTTCCCACCATTGGAATAGGAAAAATTTTGGAAGCGTGTCTATTTTATCAATAGCTTTTGAATTAGCAATTGCCAAATTGTGCTGAATATCTTCATCACCGGGAGAGAATTTAAGTGCTTTTTCATAATTTAAAATCGCATAACCGAGTTTATCATTTTTAAAATAGGCGTTTCCCAGATTGTAAAATAGTGAAGCCCCTTTGTAACCTTCATCCACTAATTGCTGATATGAATCAATTGCTTTTTGATAATCTTTCTTCTGGTAATGTTCATTACCCAGTTTCATTAGTTCATCTACATTTGAAGCAAATAAACTTACTGAAGAAAGAATCAACAGAAAGATTAAAAAGAATATTTTTTTAAAATTTATTTTCATTTACAAAGTATATCTATTTCTTTGAAGCAATTAGTTTCTCTATCTCAATAATTACTTTTGAAGTATCATCGTAAATTTCATGCATCGCAGCTGATTCACTGGCTCTGGGAGCAAAACGTACATATTCACAATTTTCAACGCTGCGTTTGAGTTCTTCTGCTAGTTCAACAGGTGCATTTTTCTTTTCTAATTCCAGCACAGCCCGATCTAGTGAAAATTCAGATTTGGGAATATGAAATTTATCTTCCAGGTAGCCGAACAAAGCGGCTGAAATTTCGGCATAAAAATCATTATGATTATTTGATCCCATTAATTTTCTTGCAGACTTCAACCTGTTCTTCGCAACTTTTTCAGCTTTTTGATATCTCAACAATTGAATATTTCCGGCAAGTTTATCTTCGCGCTTCCTCCAATAAACCAATCCAAACAACAGGAACAAAGGAACTCCGGCAGCAACCCAGAAACCTGTTTGGTAAATGATTATTCCTGACTGTTTTTGAATATCATCAAAAGATGTTTTCAAATAACGAATATCCTGCCCGATAAGTTTAATGCCCTTTTTTGAAACTCCGGATGCATTATTGCCTTCAACGTAATTTGCTCCCGGTTTTACATCAATATTAAAAGCTTTTGAACTGAATGTTTCATACCTTTTTTCCTTCAGATCAAAATATGTAAAGTCTATCGGCGGAATTTCTTTTTTACCGGGTGTTCTTGGTATAATTACATATTCCGCTGTTTTGCTCCCCGAAATTGTGCCTGTCCGGTTAATGTTCTCGGTTGTCTTGGGTTCATATTTTTCAAATCCGTTCGGCAAATTGATTTCCGGCATATTGACCAATTTAATATTGCCGGAACCGCTGACATTTAATTTTAAAGTGATAGGTTCATTTGTTTTTGCTTCTGATTTATCAATATTCGCACTAAAATTAAATTCACCTACCGCTCCGCTAAATGATTTTGGTACATTCCCTGAGGGAAGTGATTTTACATTAACTTTAACTGAATTTGATTTAGCATCGAAATTATAAGTTTGTCCCCTGTCAAACGGATCATTAAAAAAATCATCAAAAAAATTATTTGACTTTTTCTTCTTCATAATCTGAACCGGTACATTTAGTTCAAACGGAGTTACAGTTAATTCACCAGTTTGAGTCGGGAAGAGAGCAGCTTTTTTTAAAATACCAACCCTGAATTGCTTACCCTTATACATTTCTGTAGTAAAATTAATGTTCGCAGATGTTTCAATTTCCTCCGACCAGAATCCCTGGTATTGCGGTAATTTTGAAATTGACATCTGGGCAGCTATATTCAATCTGGTATAAAGCTTGTAAGTTACCGTTACCTGCTCACCGGGGTAAACATTTTTTTTATCAATTGTTGCGAGGATAAAAAGATTTTCAGCTATTTCCTTTGTTGAGATTGTATTATCATTTTGCGCCTGGGTTTTTGGTGTTCCTTTAACCACAGTAATATTTAATGCGTCAGATTTATAAGATTTTCCATCATAATCTACAGAAGCAGGTCCAATTGAATAGTTTCCCATAGATCTTGGCTGAAGTATGTATGAAAAGGTAAGCGAACCGGAAACAGCGCCGTTAATAATCTGCATACTTGTGGATTGATTTGGTCCAGATAAAACGAGGAAATTTGTAAATGCTGGAGGTTGAAAATTTTTAACGCCATTTACATCTTTCCCTTCAAACGTAAATGAAACCTGGAATTGGTCATTTAGTCCAACAGTTGAGTTATTTACTGTAGCAGTAAATGATTGCGGGAAAGAAATTCCGGCAAAAATTATAAAAGAGATAAATAATGTTTTCACAGTTTTAATCATTTATAATTTAATTTTTTATCTCACCAGTCTTTTTCTGTTTTGGTGGCTTTACCTTTCTTTTTTCTCAGTTTTTTCTGAAGATCTTTTTCATTGTTCTTCAATGCTTCCAGGATTCTTTGAGCATCAGCTTTGGATATTTTGTTCTTTTGATCTTTTGGTTGTTGTTTTTGATTTTTCTGATCCTGTTTCTTTTGATCCTTTTTATCATGATCCTGCTGATTTTTGTTATCCTTATTTTTATCCTTGTTCTGATCCTGTTTGTTCTGTTGATCTTTATTGTCTTTTTTATCTTTGTCTTTATCGTTTTTGTCCTTATTATCTTTGTTCTTATCCTGTGGCTGTTTCATCTGGTTTAAAGCATAAGACAGATTATATTTTGTTTCCTGGTCATTCGGATTTAATTTTAATGCTTTTTTATATGCATCAATACTTTCTTTTATTTTTTTATCCTGCAAATATGAATTGCCGATATTGTGGTAAATTCTTGATTTTTGATCATCTGTTTTACTTTCAGTTAAAGCAGACTTGTAAGATTTTATCGCTTCATCAAATCTTTTCTGTTTGTAATAGGCATCACCTAAATTAAAATTCGTTACAAAATTCTTTGGATCTTTCTCGACTCCCTTCTTAAAATTTACTTCTGCATCTGTCATTTTTCCTTTCTTATAAAGATCAACACCTTTATTAACAAGATCGCGGGTACTCTGAGCAAAAAGGTTCAATCCCGAGAAGCAAATTATTAAGCCGATATAAATGAATAATCTTTTTTTCATATCACTAACTATTTATCTATTCCTAATTTCTTATTTAATTTACTAAACAAAGGCGATTTTCGTTCCGACATAAAAAATTCGACTAAAAGAAACAAAATTGCAGGAATTAGAAAATAATAAAACCTGTCTTCGTAATCAGTTACTTTTTTTACTCCATACTCGGTTTTTTGCAAAGATGACAGCTCCTTGTAAATTAAGTCCAGTTCATCCTGGTTATTAGCACCTCTGAAATACTTTCCGCCACCTGTATTTGCAATATCTTTAAGGGTCTTTTCATCAAGTTTTGTTAGAACCGTATTTCCCTGGTTATCCTGTTTGAACCCGGCTTGCTGACCAGCATCGTTGTAAACGGGAATCGGGACACCATCCGGTGATCCAAGTCCAATTGTATAAATTTTTATCCCTTTTGCAACAGCATCATTTACCGCCTGGTTAATATCTCCTTCGTGATCTTCACCATCTGTAATTACAACTATAACCTTTTCTGTATTCATTTTTGTTTCAAATGATTTTACAGCAAGATTTAAAGCCGATGCAATTGCTGTTCCCGGCTGAGGAACAGATGTAACATCAACGGCATTCAAAAACAAATTAGCCGCTGAATAATCTGTTGTAAGAGGAAATTGAACATAAGCTGCACCTGCATATACGATCAAGCCGATTCTGTCCCCTCTAAGTTTTTTTATCAGGTTTGAAATTTCGTATTTGGCTTTTTCCAGCCTACTCGGTTTTATGTCCTGCGCCTGCATACTTAACGAAACATCAAGACAAATGTAAACATCTATTCCAGCCTGTTTTACTTCTTCAATTTTAGTTCCTATCTGCGGATTAGCAGCTGCAACAATTAATAGTAAAATAGCAAATGATAAAATTCCGAATTTAATCCAGTCTTTAAACCCGCTAAAAGAAGGTAAAATTATAGAGTGAAGTTTTTTGTCTGCAAAACTTTCTAATATTTTTTTTCTTTTCCTGCTTAGCAGCCAGAACACCACTATCATTATCGGGATAATGTATAAAGCGTGCAGGTATTCCGGATGCGCAAATCGAAACATAATTTTATTTAATTATTAATTAAGGTATTCTTCTGAAAATTGTACTTGTCAAACCAACTTCGAGAAATATTAAAATCATTCCAGCACCTAACCAGTAATAGAATAATTCTTTAGCTTCGCGATAGGAAGTAATTTCAACCTTTGTTTTTTCAAGCTTATCTATTTTGTTATAAATATCCTTTAATGTCCTGTTATCTGTTGCCCTGAAATATGCTCCGTCTGTCATATCAGCAATTTTTTGCAGCATAGTTTCATCAATATCTGCTTTCATCATCTGGTAACGGGTGCCAAAAGGTGTTTGCACAGGGTATGGTGCCTCTCCTTTTGAACCAACTCCTACTGTATAAATTCTTATATCAAATGTTTTGGCAATCTGTGCAGCAGTCAATGGATCAATTTCACCCGCATTGTTTACACCATCAGTTAGTAGAATAATTATTTTACTTTTTGCCTTGCTGTCTTTCAGTCTGTTTACTCCGTCAGCAATTGCATTCCCGATCGCAGTGCCATCATCTATCATTCCTGTTTTAACCTGCGATAAAAGATTTGTTAAAACATTGTAATCAATCGTTAACGGACATTGAGTAAAAGCCTGCCGTGAAAATATCACAAGTCCTATCCTGTCAGATGTCCTCGACTTAATAAAATTATCTATTACATTTTTTGCAGCATCTATCCTGTTGGGCTTCAAATCTTCTGCGAGCATACTTGATGAAATATCGAGCACCATCGCAATATCTATTCCTTCAGTATAAATATTCTGACCAGAATTAAAAGTTTGCGGACGTGCCAGCGCAACTACAAGGCATAATAACGCCAGAGTCCTGAGAATCATAGGCAGATGTCGAAATCTTTCCTTCCACGAAGCAGGAATATCTTTAAATATATTTAAGGAAGAATATTTTATTGACGGCTGCCTCTTCCTTCCCTTAAACCAATACCATACCGGAAGTAAAGGAATTAAAACCAGGAAATATAAAATCCACGGATATGCGAAAGTTATGTCTTTAAACATCTTTCTCCTCCGTGTTTACTTTCGGTTCATTTTTGATTGCTGTTGTTTCCACGATCTGGTATGCTTGTTTCATCATTTCTTCATTAACGGATTGCAAAGGAGAAAATTTGGCAAACTTTACAAGGTCAGCATTCTCAAGAAAACTCTGGGTTGATGACAGAATTACCTCTGCTTCTTTTTTATTTCGGAGAAGCACCAAAGTTTCTGATGTTGTTAATTCAAGAGCCGGTAATCCAAATCTTTCAGAAAAATATTTCCGTATTATTCCGGTTATTTCAGAATGATATTCTTTTATTTTTCCATTTTGCCAGAGTTTCTTTTCTTCCAATTCCTTCAAGGAATTTAAAGCTGCGACGTGCGGCGGAAGTTTAATTACTTTTTTAGCTACAGGTTTTCCGGATTTTTTCTGTCGGTATTTAATGTACAAGTAAATTAGAATTCCAATTATTACCAGTCCTGCCAAAATCCAGATAATTAAAGTTGTCCAGTTAAACGGGATTTTCTGGGGATCTTTAACATCTTTGATGTCTTTTTGCAAATCAACCTTAACTAAATTAATCCTGAAGCTAACAGAGTTGGTTTGAAGAGATTTTAGTGTTTCATCCTTTAATTCAATACCGGAGTTTTTTAAAGTATCTTTCCCAACCCTGTAATAAATATTTATCGGCGGGATTATAACGTCCGCAGAATCATACGCAGCGAGGACAAAATTAAACCCGGCATATTTTTGTCCGGCTATGTTTTTATAAACCGGGTCCTCGGTTTTAATAATTTCTATTTGATTAAGACTGTCGGGAATAGCCGGAGGAATTATCTTGATACTTTTATCGTATTTTGCAAATATTTTAAAATGAATAAAGTCACCAACAAGGTATTCAGTTGAATCTGTTGATGCTTTCGCCGAAATATCCTGTGCAAAGCTGTTACAGGAAAATAAAAGGATAAAAATTAATAATATTTTTTTTACCATCTTCTGCCACGTAATCTGAAAAACTGGACAAGAGGTTTAACGTAATTTTGTCCCGTTTGAATTTCTATACTATCGAGTCTGCTTGATAAAAAAAGTGATTTTCTTTTCGCATCAATTTTTGCACGCATTTCTTTAAAGTGATTTCTTATCCGTGAATCATTTGTGTCAATCCATCTTTCTTCACCTGTTTCAGCATCTGTAAATTTCACTAATCCCATTTGGGGAATTTCATTTTCTCGCTGGTCGTTCATTACAATCCCTATAAAATCATGCTTCTTTCCAACAACCCTGAGTATTTTTTCGTAACCTTCATCCATAAAATCGGATAGAAGAAAAACAATGCTTCTTTTTTTAATAGCGTGGTTCAAATATTCTAACGCTTCTTTGATATTTGTGGTTTTCCCTTCCGGCTGAAAAGAAAGTACCTCACGGATAATTCTTAAAACGTGTTTTTTCCCTTTTCTTGGTGGAACGAATTTTTCAATTTTATCTGTAAATAAAAGCAAACCGACTTTATCATTATTTTTTAATGCTGAAAATGCAAGTATTGCGCTAAGTTCAGCAGCAATCTGCTGCTTTGTTTTATCAACGGAACCAAAAATAAGAGAGCCGCTGAGATCCGCCATAAGAATTACAGTAAGTTCTCTCTCTTCTTCAAAGATTTTAATAAATGGATGTCCGAATCTTGCAGTAACATTCCAATCGATATTGCGGATATCATCGCCGAACTGGTATTCGCGAACTTCTGAGAATTCCATTCCCCTTCCTTTAAAGACAGAGTGGTATTCTCCCGAAAAAACCTGGTTTACTAATCCCTTGGTTTTTATTTCGATTTGTCTAACCTGCTTTAGGAGTTCTTTTGTGTCCATTTGGTTATTTGTTTTTGAAACTTTATAGCTATAATATCTGTCCCTTCGACAAGCTCAGGGACCAGTGAAAATTGCATCTCCAAATTTACGGGACTTCAATCTTATTTAGAATTTCCTGAATTACATATTCAGTTGTAATTTCTTCTGCCTCTGCTTCATATGTAACTGCAATTCTGTGCCTTAAAACATCCAGGCAAATTCCTCTTACGTCTTCCGGAATCACATATCCTCTTCTCTTTATAAACGCCATTGCTTTCGCACCAAGGGCAAGATTTATTGTTGCTCTCGGGGAAGCTCCATAACTTATAAGATTTGAAAGCGCATCCAATCCATATTCTTTTGGATTCCTTGTAGCAAAGACAATATCTAGTATATATTTTTCAATTTTTTCATCAACATAAACATCGTGAATTAATTTTCGTGCATTTAAAATGTCTTTTGGAGAAATAACCGGATTTACTTTGGTAGCAGTTTCATTTACGTTTTGGCGCATTATGCTCATTTCTTCTTCTTTAGAAGGATAAGTTATTTTCACCTTAAGCATAAACCTGTCCACCTGTGCTTCAGGCAATGGATATGTACCCTCCTGTTCAATCGGGTTTTGTGTTGCCAAAACGAGAAATGGTTCTTCGAGGAAAAAAGTTTCTTCGCCAATTGTGATTTGTCTTTCCTGCATAGCTTCAAGCAAAGCACTCTGGACTTTAGCAGGGGCACGGTTAATTTCATCCGCCAGAATAAAATTGGCAAAAATCGGTCCCTTCTTTATTAAAAAATTTCCATCTTTTTGATTGTAGATCATTGTTCCGATTAGATCCGCGGGAAGGAGATCAGGTGTAAATTGAATTCTTTGATATTTGGCTTTCATAGCCGAGGAGAGAGTTTTTATTGCCAGAGTTTTTGCCAGCCCGGGAACACCCTCAAGAAGAATGTGACCGTTTCCCAGTAACCCGACAATTAGTTTTTCAACCATCGCCTTTTGACCTATGATAACTTTGCCGATTTCACCCAGCAATAAGTCAATAAAAGCACTTTCCTGCTTAATTTTCTCATTCAATTCCGTAATATCCACGATTGAACCTCACCTTTTTTGTTATTTTATAATCTAAAGAAAAGTAAATTGATTAGACATCCCGAAACTTAAAAATGTTTCATAAATTTAACAAAAATTAACAAAATTAAGTTTCAGCTAGTTAATTTATGCAAATGTGTTAAACCGGATAGAATTTAAATTTTATAATATTTTAACTACCGCAAATTTCAGGTACTTTGTTTCAGGCATAGAGGGTAATTCAGGATGATCGAGGGAGGCTCCGTTGAAATCAACAAGTTGTATTTTTTTGTCTAGCTTTGTAGCTGCAGAATTGACTATCTGAATAAATTCACTTTCGGACAAATGATGAGAACAGGATGATGTCGCAAGGAAGCCACCATCATTTACAATCTGCATTGCCAGCCTGTTAAGTTTTTCATAACCTTTTTTTGCCTTGGTAAGATTTTTTTTATTTTTTGCAAAAGCAGGGGGATCGATAAATACAATATCGTATTTCCTTTTTCCACTAACAGACTTTTCTAGAAAATCAAAAATATCTGAAACTTCAAAATCAACCGGAAATTTTAATTTATTTAATTCTATGTTCATTTTAACATTTTCTATTTCCGAAGCAGAGCTATCTGCAAATAATACTGAAGACGCACCAGCTTTTGCAGCGTGCAAACCAAACCCACCTGAATTACAAAAAAGATCGGCAACGGATTTACCTTTACACAATTTTTCAATGAAAAACCTGTTGTCGTTCTGATCAAAATAAAAACCGGTTTTTTGTCCTTTTTCAAAATTGATTTTATAATTCAAAGAGCCATCATTCATAATTTCAGGTTTCATTTCTCCAAGATAAATCGCATCCTCTTCCGGCAGGCCTTCAAGTTTTCTCAAGTAAGATTCATTTTTTGAAAAAATATTTTCTGCGTTAAATTTTTCTTTTAAAATTTTGACAATTAAATCGATACTTTTTTCCATCCCGGCGGAGTATACCTGTAGCACAAAAGTATTGTTGTATTTATCGATAATTAATCCCGGAAGAAAATCACTTTCACTAAAAACCATCCTGAATGATTCCCGTTCAGGGTAAATAGTCTTTCTTAATTTATAAGCGTTGGCAAATTTTAATCCTAAATCTTTTGAAAGATCAGTAATACTGCTGCTTGATAAAAGCCTGACAGAAATAAGAGAATTTTTGTTATAAAAACCGGTTCCGAGCAACTCTCCTTTTGAATCTAATAATTCAACAAGATCACCGTTATAGCATTCCCCCTCTATTTTGCTGATTTCATTGCTGAAAACCCAGAGATGGCCGGATTTTATTCTTTTTTCTTCGTTCTTTTTTAAACAAATTTTTGCTGACATTTTAATATTATTTCAATTTAATGATTTCATCTGTTGCAAGAGAATTTATAAATTTTCATTAACTTGCATTTGGTTTGTAAATATAATCACTAAAAATTTAATAATTTGTAAAGATTGTATAACTTTGGCTATTCAAATTAATAGAGTTATGAAAAAATTTTCCTTTTTGATTATCTGTTTTTTATTATTTGCTGCAAAGGCAAGTTCGCAGGATTATAAATACGCCTGGATAATTAATCCGCAAATTGGTAAATCAGGCTCAGATACCACTCTTTCCAAAATTATTAACAGCATTAATCAAAATAATGAACTGGAATATGTTATTGTTTCAGGTAATATAACAATGCATGGCCTTAATTCAGAAATTGAAACAGCCAAGGAATTATTAAATAAATTAAGAATTTCCTTCTACGTAATTCCAGGTAAAACGGATTTGGGATGGAGCGAAACCGCGGGAGTGAAATTTTTATCAACATTTACCAATGGTCACTTTTATTTCAATTATAATAATACTCAACAACTTGGCGTTAATAGTTCAATTATCTGGAGAGAAGGCGGAGGACATTTTTCACCTGAGGAATTGGATTGGGCTTCTGGGAATACTGGTGTAAGCAGTATATCAAATGAAATTTTTATTTACAGCTATTTCCCTTTCGATCTTAAACTTGATAATTGGTTTCAGCTGACAAATTTTTTAATCGATTATAATTTTGTTGTTTTATTTAATTCTGTTGATAATGAGAAAACAATTTCCAATTCAAAAGGATTTTATTCAATTACCGGGGTAAATGCAGGGAATTCAAAAGATTTTTATTATAATATAATTGAGAACAAATCAGATTCGCTATTATTTTTCCAGGCAGGAACAGATAATACAAAATTATGGGGGGGACTAAAAAAAACAAAACCTGAACTCGTAAAAGTAAAGGATAATGATTTTTTTGAATATGAATCAAAAAATGATAAGTCTGCTCCTGGTGCGAAAGATTCAGTTTTATGGCAAATAGATCTAAAGGAGACATCATCAACTGATCTATTAACTGATGATGGCTGTATTTATTCAGTATCCAAAAATGGGAATGTATATTGTTTCAGATCCGACGGTACAATGAAATGGAAATACAATAGCAATGAAAATATTGTTAGTCGACCGATTATAGGAAATAATCTCCTTGTTTTGGCAACATTGCAGGGTGATCTCATCTCCTTAGACAAGAATTCGGGTAAAGTAGTTCAGATTATTGGAATTGCAGAACCCTTAACATCTCAATTAATAAAAATTAATATTGAATATAACGGGCGGCAAACTACAGCTGTAGTTGTGGGAACTTCAAACGGCAATCTTTATTGTTATGATATTTTTACATTTGAAATGATTTGGGAAAATAATTCTGCGCAGGGATTAATAAGGACACTGCCACTGGACATCGGCCACAGGTTATTTTGGGGATCACAGGACGGCTTTTTATATTCAGCTGATGATAGAACAGGCACACTTTACTGGAAATGGAAAGAAGATAATAATTTCTTTACCTCCCCGGTTGTTTGTCCTCCTGTTTCGGACGGTAAATATATTTATATCTCAACTCCAGATAAATTTGTTAATAAAATTGATTTGCTGCTAGGCATAACTAAGTGGCGGAAGGATGATTTTTCAAGCTGGGAATCGATTGGAATTACTAATGATAATAAATATTTGATTATAAAAAGTATTTCAAACAATCTATATTTTATTAATACTTCTAACGGAAAAAAATATAAAGAAATTAAAATGGATTACGGGTTTGATCTTAATCCTAACCAACCTATCGAGTGGAAAGGGAATATATTATTCGGTTCAGAAAAAGGGACAGTATACCTGATTAATAATAAATATAAGTGGGAGCCTCTTTTCTTTATGGGAAACTGTCGTTTAAATTCTATTCAACATTTAAATGAAAACAGATTTGTTGTTTCAAATATGGATGGAAAAATAACCTGTTTTGAATTAAAATAATGATTTAATAAAATGAAAACTTTCAGTGGAATAATTTTCGATATTGATGGGACTTTGACATCTACAAATGAATTGATATTTGCATCGTTCAACCATGTTATGAACAAGTATTTGAATAAGACCATGACAAATAATGAAATCATTTCCCTTTTTGGTCCAACTGAAGATGTAATCCTGGAAGAATTCACAGGGTCGGATTTTCCACAAGCAAGAGAA
>Ga0209919_1001080_pt1 | contig 13560 bp, 13 predicted proteins | sample SalPon2A_C_D2_MG_FD_185721 | JGI IMG/M metagenome (GOLD analysis project Ga0209919, IMG submission 185721) | Soil microbial communities from South San Francisco under conditions of wetland restoration - Salt Pond MetaG R2A_C_D2_MG (SPAdes)... | ecosystem: Environmental > Terrestrial > Soil >... | reverse complement strand
CGCAGGAAGCGCTCCTTGCCCTGGCCGGCGAGGAAGCAGAGGTCCTGGCTCTCGGGCTTCTTGGCGACGGAGAGGCCGTGCCGGGCGGCGATCTCGCGCACCTCCGGCTTGGTCAGCTCGGTCAGCGGGAAGCCGAGCCGGTCGAGCATCGCCGGCGGCAGCGCGGCGAGCATGTAGCTCTGGTCCTTGTCCTGGTCCGCGGCGGCGGCGAGCAGCGGGCCGTCCGCGTCCTCGACGATCCGCGCGTAGTGGCCGGTGACGAGCCGTGCGGCGCCGAGCCGTTCGGCGAGATCAACCATCGCCGCGATCCGCACCTCGCCGTTGCAGACGATGCAGGGGTTGGGCGTCGCGCCGGCGCCGTAGCCGTCGAGGAAGGTGCCGACGACGCGGCGGCGGAACTCCTCCTCGAGGTCGAGGGTGAGGTGCGGGATGCCGAGCGAGTGGGCGACCGCGCGGGCGCCGAGCACCGCCTCGGGCGAGCAGCAGGCCTTGGCCCCGTCGGTCTCAGGGTCGGCCCAGAGCTTCAGCGTCACCGCGACCACATCGGCGCCGCGCTCGCGTTCGAGCAGCGCAGCGACGGCGCTGTCGACGCCGCCGGACATCGCGATCAGCACGCGGCCCTCGCGCGGCGCGGCCAGCGTCTGCGTGGACGCCGCGGCACTCGCCAGCGCGCGGTGCAGCGCGTCGGCGGCGAGCTGCGCGGCGTGCCGCTTGGCCGGGGTCAGCCCCCCCACCGCCTCGTCGACCTCGTCGATTCCGATCCGCGACGCGTCGATCACGGTCTCGCCGTCGACCATCTCGGCGACGGCCGCCGTGGCGGCACGAGTCGCCCCGCACCCCTCGGCGTCGAAGGTCACTTCCGCGACGCGTCCCTCGCCGAGCACGAGCGAGAGGCGCGACAGATCCCCGCAGGCCGCCCCGCCGGCCGCCCCGGTGAAGGCGCCACCGGGCGGAGGCCCAAGCCGCGCCTCGTCCCGCAGGTAATGCTCGAACAGCTCCCGAGTCATGCCACAAAGCGTAGAGCCGCCCGCGAGCCAGCGGGTGCCAAACACCACCCGACCTGCATCGGACCCCTATTTGGGGCTCGATGCAGGTCGGGTGGTGGAGAGAAGGTGACGGATGTCAGATACAAGCGAGTCCGGTTCTCGTTCGAGCTGACGCCAGGTCACGCGCATCGTTCGATAGCCAGCCGTGAGCAGCACCCGGTCGCGTTCGCGATCGGACTCGAAGGCGTTCCGGGTGCGGTGTACCCCGCCCCCGTCGAGCTCGACAATGAGCTTGTCGCGCTGCCAGAGGCAGTCCGGCCTGAAGTGGCGTCCGGCAAGGCTCAGGTGGGGATTGAATCGTGGCCGGGGAAGTCCGTGCTCATCCAGCAGATCCGCGAACCGGTCCTCGAACCGGTTTAGCGGCGCCCCCCGCGAATCCGGGCTATCGGCGAGAAGATCGCGAACCAGCCGCGCGCCTTGACGCCGGGGGTAGCGAGCAAGAAGGTCTGGAAGCGAAAGACGATCCGTCAGCTGGCGGACCTCCGCCTCGTGCATCGCGCGTTGCGTCGGCCGGCGCCTTCCAAGGCTTGCGAGATCGAAGATCGTGCGCGGGACAGTCGTCACGGGGATCCCCTCGACGACGCTCCGCTCGTCAGCTGGGATCGCGGCAAAGCGCGCCACGATGCCCGGTCGCTTTCGGAACTTCCCCGGCCTCACCACTTCCGGCTGGCCCGAAGCGTCGAGCAACCCCCAGAGCCCTGCCGCGGAGCGGTGGCTGAGCACCGCGCCAGGACCGCAGGCCAATACGGCGGCCATCCAGTGAGCACGCCTCGTGAGCACCGTGTGGCCAACCGCATAGACGCCGTGATGAATCAAGTGGAAGCGACCTTGCGCCAGCCGTGAACCGATCGCCCGCGGGCCAATTCCACGGTCGAGCAACTGGCGTCGGGCAACCACGCCGTGCTGGCGTGCGGCCAGGTCGGCAACCAATCGGTCCGCAGCCACGACTCCTTCACCCGACCTGCATCGGACCCCTATTTGGGGCTCGATGCAGGTCGGGTGGAAACTCTGCGTCGTCGACATGGGCGCGATTCTCGTCAGCCCCGGCGCGTGTGTGGCGCGCGAGATGTGAAATCTCTGTGGCGGGTGCGTGCCAAAGGGCGACAGCGGTGGTACGGTTGAACCCAGGCTCGAGCCCGTTCGCGAGCCGTCCCAACGTTTGACCCAACACAAACGGCTAGGGAGCTGATCTCTCGTGGTCCTGTGGGATCGTGAGGAGGCGCCCACCCTTCTTTATTAGGGATCAAAGCCAGGGGCGGCAACGGCGGGTTGGAGCCTTTTTCGTTCTCGCGGCCCTGGCTCACTCCATGTTCGAGAGCAGGAACTCGGCCTCGCCCCAGTCCTCGCCGCGGACGCGCAGGGCGATGTCGCCGCGGCCGAAGCGGTCGACCGGCCAATCGGCGGTGAGGACCGCTTCGATGCCCGCCTCTTCGAGCGCCTGGTGCCAGGCCCGGGCGGTGCGCAGGTCGCCGAAGTCGCGCACGACCTCCCACGAGTCATAGCTCGGGTCGTCGACGAAGACGGGCGTCTTGCCGGGACCCGGGCGGAGGGCCAGCTTGAGGCGTTCGATCAGGCTCACGAGCTCATTGTGCCGCCGCCGGACGGCCAGCGGTGGCTCAGTGGCCGGCGAGGCCGTGACGATGCACGGCGATACCCAGGTCCTTCAGCTGCATCTCCCCCACGGGGGCGGGCGCTCCGGTGAGCGCATCGGCTCCCGAGGCGGTCTTCGGAAAGGCGATCACATCGCGGATCGAGTCGGCGCCGGAGAGGCGCTGGACGATCCGGTCGAGCCCGTAGGCGATACCGCCGTGCGGCGGCGCACCGTAGCGCAGCGCCTCGAGCAGGAAGCCGAAGCGCGCCTCGGCCTCCGCGGCGTCGATGCCGAGCGCGGCGAAGAGCTGCTGCTGGACATCGGCGCGGTGGATGCGGATCGAGCCGCCGCCCATCTCCTGGCCGTTCCAGACCAGGTCGTAGGCGAGGGCGCGGGCGCCGCCCGGGTCCTCCGGGTCGAACTCGCCCGCCGGCGCCGTGAACGGGTGGTGCAGCGGGTCCCAGCGCTCCCCGTCGGAGTTCCACTCGAGCAGCGGCCAGTCGACTATCCAGAGCAGGCTGTGCTCGTCCTCGGGGATCAGCTCGAAGCGGGTCGCCAGATCGACCCGCAGCTGGCCGAGCACCGCGTTGGCGACCCGCTCGCGGTCGGCGACTAGCAGCAGCAGGTCGCCCTGCTCGGCGCCGAGCAGGCGGTTGAGCTCGGCCAGCTCCTCGGCGGAGAGGAACTTGGCGGTCGGCGAGCGCCAGCCGTCGCCCTCGCGGAAAGCCCAGACAAGGCCTTTGGCGCCGAGCTCCTGGGCGCGCGAGATCAGCCCGTCGAGCTCCGAGCGCGGCAGCTCGCGCTTGCCCGCGTTGAGCCCGCGCACCGCCCCGCCCGACTCGATCGCGCCGCGGAAGACCTTGAACTCGGTGCCGGCGAGCGCCCCGCTCAGGTCGACCAGCTCGAGCCCGAAGCGCGTGTCCGGACGGTCGGTGCCGAAGCGGCTCATCGCCTCGTCGTAGCCGAGCCGCTCGATCGGCCGCTCGATCGCCGGGCCGCCGACCCGCTCGAAGACATGCGCCAGCAGCCGTTCGTTGGCCTCGATCACATCGTCGACGCCGACGAAGGACATCTCGATGTCGAGCTGGGTGAAATCGGGCTGGCGGTCGGCGCGCAGATCCTCGTCGCGGAAGCAGCGGGCGATCTGGTAGTAGCGCTCGAAGCCGGCGACCATCAGCAGCTGCTTGAACAGCTGCGGCGACTGCGGCAGCGCGTAGAAGGAGCCCTGCTGGAGGCGGCTGGGGACGAGGAAGTCGCGGGCGCCCTCGGGGGTCGAGCGGGTCAGCACCGGCGTCTCGACGTCGAGGAAGCCCTCGCGGTCGAGGAACCCGCGCATCGCCGCGGTCACCCGGTGGCGCAGGACAAGCGCCTCGCGCATCGGCTCGCGACGCAGGTCGAGGTAGCGGTGGCGCAGCCGCGCGTCCTCGCCGACCTCGCCGGAGAAGCCCTCGACCTGAAAGGGCGGCGTCTCGGCGTCGGCGAGCAGCTCGGCCTCGGCGACGGCGAGCTCGACCTCGCCGGTCAGCAGGTCGGGGTTGACCGTCTCCGGCGAGCGCTTGACGACCGTCCCCGCCGCGCTCAACACATCCTCGGCGCGCAGCTTGTGCGCCAGCTCGAAGGACTCGCCGGAGGAGTCGGGATGGAAGACGAGCTGGACGATGCCGGTCCGGTCGCGCAGGTCGATGAAGATCAGGCCGCCGTGATCGCGGCGGCGGTGGACCCAACCGGCGACGCGCGCCGTCGAGTCGACGCGATCACCGAGCACCTGGCCGCACCAGGTGTCGCGGAACCCGTTTGCGCGCAGCGCCGGGGCGTCGCTCACGATCGCTCGCCGCCGATCGCCTCGATCAGCCCCGCCGTGTCGACCGGCGACTGCTCGCCGCTGCGCATGTCGCGCAGCTGCGCCGAGCCGTCGGCCTCGAGGATCAGCACGCGGCGGGCGCCGATCCGGTCGGCGTGCTTGAGCTGGCCCTTGAGGCCGCGCCCGGCCAGGTCGACCTCGGCCGTCAGGCCGGCGTGGCGCAGCTCGCTCGCCAGGGCGAGCGCGCGTCGCCGCTGGCCCGGGTCGGCGACCGCGAGGAAGGCGTCGCGCCCCGCCGCCTCGGGCTCCTCGCCCAGCGCCAGGAGGATGCGCTCGATTCCCGCCGCCCAGCCGATCGCCGGCGTCGGCGGGCCGCCCAGCTGCTCGATCAACCCGTCGTAGCGACCGCCGCCGCCGACCTCCGACTGGGCGCCGAGCTCGGCGCAGACGAAAGAGAAGATCGTGCGCGTGTAGTAGTCGAGGCCGCGGACCAGCGTCGGGTCGATCTCGAAGGCGATCCCGGCCGCCTCGAGCAGCGCCCGCACCTCGGCGAAATGCTCGGCGTCCTCTCCCTCGAGCCGCTCGACGAGCGTCGGCGCGCTCGCCATCACCCCCTGGGTGCCCTCGTCGTCGGCGTCGAAGGCGCGCAGCGGGTTGAGCTCGATCCGCTCGCGTACGTCCTTGGAGAGGTCCGCCTCGTGAGCGCGCAGATGCGCCTTCAGCTCCTCCAGGTAGGCGCTGCGCGCGGCCGGCGAGCCGAGGCTGCCGAGCCGCAGCTCGACGCCCGGCACGCCGAGCTCGGCGAGCAGGTCGGCGAGCAGCATGATCGCCTCGGCGTCGGCGAGCGGCGAGTCGGTGCCGATCGCCTCGATCCCGAGCTGATGGAACTGGCGGTAGCGGCCGGCCTGTGGGCGCTCGTGGCGGAAGAACGGCCCGCCGTAGGAGAGCTTCACCGGCTGGGCCAGCTTGTGCATGCCGTGCTCGACGTAGGCGCGGCAGATCGGCGCCGTCCCCTCGGGCCGCAGGGTGATGCTGCGCCCGCCCTTGTCCTCGAAGGTGAACATCTCCTTGCGCACGATGTCGGTCGAGCGGCCGACGCCGCGCTCGAACAGCTCGGTGTCCTCGAAGGCCGGCGTCGCGATCGGCTCATAGCCGGCGCGGGCGCAGATCTCCGCCGCCGTCGCCTCGATCCGCCGCCGCGCCCGCGCGTCGGCCGGCAGCACATCGAAGGTCCCGCGCGGTGCCTGGTACTTGCTCGCCATCGTGGCGCGACCTTACCTGCGCGCGGCCCCGCTCGGCTCAGCGGGCGAGCTCGGCGAGGAAGGGATTGGTCGCCCGCTCGGCGCCCAGTGTCGTGACCTCCATGTGCCCCGGGTAGACGCCGGTCTCAGGCGGGTGGGAGTCGAGCAGCTCGCGGATCGAACGCAGCAGCGTCGGGCCGTCGCCGCCCGGCAGGTCGACGCGGCCGACCGAGCCCTTGAACAGCACATCGCCGGAGAACATCGCCTCCTCGTCGCGGATCGAGTAGGTGACATGACCGGGACTGTGGCCCGGGGTGAACATGACGTCGATCGTCACCCCGGCGAGCTCCAGCGTCTCGCCGCCTTTCAGCGTCTCGTCGGCCTCGTAGCTGTCGTAGGGGCCGATCCCCGGGACCGGCACCCAGGCCATGATGTCGGCGAGCAGCGGTCGCTCGATCTCGGGGCAGTAGACGGGCGCGCCGGTGACCGTCGCAACCGGCGCGACGGCGCCGATGTGGTCGAAGTGGCAGTGGGTGATCAGGATCGCCTCGACCTTCACCCCCATCTGCTCGACGGCTTTGAGGATCCGGTCGGGCTCGTCGCCCGGGTCGACGATCAGCCCGCGGCCGGACCCTTCGCGGCGCAGCACGAAGCAGTTCTCGGCGATCGGGCCGACGGTGAGCATCTGCACATCGAGGCTCATCCCTTCTCCCGGGCGCGGATCCTCGCCCGCTCGCGCCGCCGCCAGAGCATCGTGTCGATGTAGTAGCCGGCGGGGATGTAGAAGACGAGCATGAAGGCGCCGAGGCCGAAGGCGGTTCCCGGCGGGCGTTTGAACAGCAGCATCAGCAGCGAGGTGAAGATCACGGCGGCGACGAAGCCGCGGGTGATCGCGCTCTGCCAGGTGGGCGGAGCGTCGACCTTGCCGCCGCTCGAGCGGCTGGCGCGGGCGCGTGCCTTGGCCTCCTCGCGGCTGCGGGGACGGCCACTGCGACCGCCGCTGTCCACCCGGCCGCCCTGGGTGCCGCGGTGCTTGCGCTGGCGCTTCTTCCTCGTCTGGGCCATGCGAGGAATCTAGCGGTCCGGGCGCCTCACGTGAGCGTTGCGAGGCGCGCCTCGATCGTGTGCCGCCGAGGGTCGAAGCCGCGGATCGGCACATCGCCCGGGTAGCCGGCAAGCGCGGCGGCGGGAATCAGGCCGATCAGCTCGGCCTCGACAGGGTGGGCGCCGAGCGGCGCCGCGAGCTCGCGCACCCGTTCGACGACTGCGCCGAGCGGCACGGCCAGGGGATCGTGGACGTTGGTCGAGACCTGGGCGCGCCCGCTCGACAGCGGCAGGCCGATCGCCCGCACACCCGGCAGGCCGCCGCCGGACTCGCGCAGGCCGGCCGCGACGGCGCGCGCCAGGTCGAGGTCGGCGCTGTCGAGCTCGACGTTGAAGGCGCCGAGCGGGGCGCGTGCGGTGACCAGCGTCGCCCCGGCGGTCCGGTGCGGCAGCCCGGGGCCGAAGTCGGGCCGCAGCTCGCCGGACTCCATGCGCAGCCAGAGCTCCGACAGCCCGCCGTTGCGGAAGTAGGCGCGCTCGACGTGGTCGGGCCTGGTCGCAAGCTCGCCGTAGAGGAAGACGGGGACGCCGAGCGCGCCGAGCGCCTCGGCAACCGCGAGCGCCGTCTCGCGGACCAGGTTGCGCTCCCCCGGCGACGGCCAGACGAGCGGGCAGACGTCGAGCGCTCCGGTCGCCGGGTGAACGCCCTCGTGCGCCTCCATGTCGATCGCCTCGATCGCCGCGGCGGCGCCGCGGGCGAGCGCCCCGGTCAGCCCCTCGGCGTCTCCGGCGAGGGTGAAGACGGTGCGGTTGTGGTCGGGGTCGCTGTGGCGATCGAGCAGCTCAACGCCCCCCGCGAACGCCTCCGCCAGCGCTTCGATCCGCGCCGCGGCGCGACCCTCGGAGACGTTGGGTACGGCGAGCAGCAGTGGCGCCAACGTCAGGTGACCAGCTCGCCGGCTTCGACGATCGGCGTCTCGTCGACTTCCACCGTCGGACGCATCACCACGCAGTCGAGGTGGACGGGCACCTGCACCGTCCCGCCAATCGCCGCCGAAGCGCCGAAGGCGACGTGCGCGCTGCCGAGGATCTTCTCGTCCTCGAGGATGTTGCCGCTGAGTTCGGCCGCTTCGTTGGTGCCGATGCCGAGCTCGGCGACGCTGGTGCCGTCGGGCCCGTGTTCGCTGAGCAGCGCCAGCAGCCGCTCCCCCTCAGGCCCGCTCGCCTCGACCAGATGCCCTTCGCGCACCGTCAGCTCGACCGGCTCGGCGACCTCGCCGATCGCGGCGATCGAGCCGTCGACGACGAGCTTGCCCTCGCCGACGCCCTCAACCGGCGCGATGAACGCCTCGCCGCAGGGGATGTTGCCGAAGGCGCCGCGCATGCTGAGCGCCCCCGCGTCGATGATCGCGCTGCGGTCGTCGAGCCTCAGCCGCAGGTCGGAGCCGTTCGCGCAGGTGATCCGCGCCTCCGACCCGGCGCCGAGCGCGCGGCTCAGCGCGGCGCCCCGTTTGCGCAGCAGCCGCAGGTCCGCAGCCATCACGCGGGCGAGCATCTCGCCGGTCACGCCCGGCATCGAGGCGACCCGGACACCGGCTTCGCTGGCGACGCGGCGCGCTTCGGTGTGCGAAATCGACTGGATGGTCGGGGCGACGATGATGTCGGCGGCGAGCATTGCCGCGGCGACGGCGCGCGGCGGCTCGGCCGCATGCGAGTCGCGCTCGGAGATCACCGCCAGCGTCGCTTCGCCGCCCTCGCCCTGCGCGTGGATCCGCAGCAGCGCCCCGAGCTCTTCGGTGCTCGGATTGCAGATCACCAGCAGCTCCTCGCCCGGGCTCAGATCCAGGCAATCCCGGATCAGTGAATTGACCGCTCTGTCGAGCTCGCTCCCGATCACGACAACAGGCTAACCGCAGCCACGGCCGCGTGGCTCAGAGAACGACGGGGCTGCCGTGATAACCGGCCCGGCCGAGCAGGCGCTTCTCGCCGCCGGGCCAGACCGTCAGCCGGACCTCGGCAAGCTCGCCAGCGGGCTCCATGCGCAGCCAGGCCAGCGGCGCGTCCACCGTCGCTCGCCCGGCGGCCTCGCGCAGATGGGACTCGAACGCCGCCCGTTCCGCCTCGCTGAGGTACTGGAAGACGATTGAGTGGAAGACGACCGTCGCGCGCCCGGGGGCGGGCTCGGCGAGCTGCCGCTCGATCCAGGCCGCTGCGCTCTCGCGGTCCACCGCGACCGGAAGACTTGCCGCCAGCTCAAGTGCCGCCCGCAGCCGTTCGAGCCGCGACCGCTGGTCCGGCCAGACGTAGGCGAGCAGGGTCTCGCGCCCCTCCGCAGTGGCGACGTCGACCGGCGCGGCGTCGCAGCCGCGGCGTTCGGCGACCTCGACCCCGGCGGGCGGGTTCGAGTGGATCTCCCCCGTGAGCTCGAAGTCGAGCGTCACCGGCGAGCCGGCCGGTCCCCAGGCGAAGTCCCCGGCTCTGTAGCGGTAGGCGTCCCAGCGCAGGTTGAGCCCGGCGCTCGCCCCGACCTCGAGCAGCCGCAGCGGCAGCCCGGTCTCGGCGGCGATGGCGAGAAAGCCCGGCAGCAATGCCGCGCAGCGCCCGACCTCGTTGGTCTGCACGGGGAGCTCGACCAGCTCGCGCAACTCCACCGCGTTGCGCTCGACAACAGTCCTGAACTCGACCCACTCCGCTTCGGGATTGCGCTCCGCGGCGGCGTAGAGCTCGCCGAGCGCCGGCTCCACGCCCCGCAGCACGAGCCGATTGACGGCGCCCATAAGCCGCAGCGCGAGCATCGAATCCGCCGGGTCGCCATCGTGACCGCCGAGTACATCGGCCACCGGCCCGCCGGCCTCGAAGTCCTCCGCCGCCCGTCCGAGCAGCCCCGCATAGAGCGACGACCCGATCCGCTCGCAATAGCCGGCCTGGATGCGCAACCGCTCGGCGACCGACCCCGCCGGCTCCAACGACCGCACCCTCGACTCTCCGTCTCCAGCCATCGACCGAAGCGTATTGAGATAATCCCCGACCCCGCCGGAGTAGCTCAGCTGGTTAGAGCAGCGGAATCATAATCCGCGTGTCGGGGGTTCGAGTCCCTCCTCCGGCATCCTCTTGCTGTCTCAAGACCCAGGCGGCACCGATCACCCGGCGCGCACCCAGGGATTCGATGGGCGTTCGTCAGCTGTCTCGATGCTCAGGCTGTTGGAACCCCAAAGCGCTGGTCGAAGGCGTCGCGCTCCTCGACCGCAACCGCTTGGGCAAATCGGCTCGCCGAGACGGTAAAGCGGTCGAGGAAGCCGACGCTGCCGAGTAGCACGAAACTGTAGCTGTGCCAGTCCTCGATGAAGCCGACCTGGGCCTGCCACTCGCGATATTCGTGAATCTCGCCGTCGTGGGGATGCAGGCGTAGCGAGATCGTCTTGTAGCGGGCCAGATGGGTGCGGCCACCAATCGCGTGCTGGGTCTCGCCCTCATGGTCCGCCAGGTCCACGCCGAGGTAGTCGGCGAGTAGGTCGCTCGCGAGGATCGCGTCAGCGCCAGTGTCGACCAGACCATCGAGCATCGTCGTGCTCTCGTCGCCGTTGACGAGAGAGACCTGCACGAAGGGACGAAGGATCGGCTGGCCGAGCCGCGTCTGCTGCGGGTCCTCCCGATACGGAAAGAGCCAGGGAAGCGGCTGTTGCTCAGCCAAGACCGACGTAGATCGGCTCGTCCGCGTGGGGCACACGGCCGCGTACGACAACGTGGTTTCTACCCTTGGCCTTTTCCAGCACGATGCGCGGATCCTTGTCGGCGATCACGATCTCGCCGCTACGGGCGTCAATAGCCACGTACTGGCCCTCGTAGCCCCGGAAGTCGGTGCGGATTGGCTCCATGTCCAAAAGCGATGATACCCCTGGGCGTCCCGGCACCTTTGGCCTGTGACATCTGAACGCTTCGCTTCTTCCGGCACGTCCGTCCCAGCCGACCAAAACTGCCAAAAAAGCGCCGCGAAGGAAGTCAGTCAGTCAAGCGCGCTCATCGGCCGCCGAAGGATTCATCGAGCTTTTCGAGAAGCTGGACGCCGGTCGCATGCTGGCCGCTCTCGATGCGGGAAATCGCCGAGACAGTCGTGCCCATGCGGGCTGCCAGCTGCCCCTGGGTCAGCCCGAGCGCGGCGCGGCGCATGATGACGGACCGGGCCAATTCCTCATAAGGCGCCAGGCGCTCGTACTCGGTTCTGAACTCGGGGTCCTCAAGGGACTCCTTGATGCTGTCCGGGACGGACTGCCCGACCGGCCCGTCCTCGGCTGCGACGGAGGCCATGCCTCACTCGCCGTGATGAATTTCCGCCAAATGATGCGGGCGGCGAGCCTGGGGAAGCTCGGGAAGGCGGTCGGCGAAGTAGCCGAGGGCGGCGCCGGTCGCAACCGCGACCACGCCGAATGCGGCAACGGCAATCCCTGAGCTTGCGTCGAGGCTGTTCAGCAAGAGCACAAGCCCCGCGACCGCTATGGCCGGGAGCGCGAATAGCGCGATACGAATTGTCATGGTCAAAGTGTAGGTCAGGTCGCGGAATCGCCTCCGAATCCGGTCCGAGGACGGGACTGCATAGACTCGCCGGGTCACCTTGGAAGGCCGCAACGACTCACCGCTTCCGTTCGATCAGGCCTACTACCCCGGGGGGCCGCTGACGATCGGCTTCGAGAGCGCGCAGGTCACCTATACCGATCTCGACGTCGACCTCTTCAACAGCGGGATCAACCAGATCCTTTCGGTGGCCGCCGTGCGCGGCCACCGGCTGCGGCACTTCTCGATGGCGGATCTGCTCGACCGCGGGGGCGAGTGGGCCGCCGAGGCGACGGTCCTCGAGCTGGATCCCGCCTGGGACCGCGCCGATCCGCTTCACGCCCACCGCCATCTGAAGGTCGTCGACCGGCTCGTCGTGCCGCTGGCGGACGTTCAGCTCTTCGTCGTGCGCGGCGACGACATCCGCACCGAGGAGACCGCCGATCTCGAGGCCCTGCGGTGGGCCGCGGGGCACGCCAAGCTGCTCGAGAGCGTCGAGGCGACGCTCTCGACGACCGACAAGTACGGGCCGATCGAGCGCAGCCCGCAACTCCCCCACCCGATCACCTTCCCCGCCGAGACGCTGCCCCAGGCGCTCGAGGCGATCGAGCGGCTACCGCGAGAGGAGCCGTACTTCGTGCTCAAGGATCGCTACGGCTACGGCTGCGGCGCCCAGGTCCACCGGCTCGCCTTCGACCAGCCCGCCCTCGAGGAGGAGGTCGCCGGCCGCCTCGAGGACTACGGCCAGGTCGTGATCCAGGAGTACCGCTCCGAGATCGCCGACGGCGACCTCGTCGTGACCTTCTTCGACGACGAGTTGATCGGCGCGCTGCGACGAATCCCCGCCGACGGCGAGTGGAAGACGAACGCAAGCATCGGGGCCGACCAGGTGGGTGTCACGCTGACGGCGGAGCAGGAGTCGATCGCCCGGGCGCTGAAGCGCAGCTACCCCGAGTGCCGCCTCGCCTCCGTCGACATGCTCGAATCCGGGCGGGTGCTCGAGATCAACGCCTTCCCCGGCGGCGAGGGCCTGCTCCGCAACTACGAGATCGTCCTCGGCGAGGTCGTCATGGACCGCCTCGAATCGGAGCTGCTGGGCGCGGGCGTGGGAGAGGCGGCGCCCACGGCCCTCACCTGGGAGGCCGAAACGCCGCCGCGGTTTCCGACCGGCACGCGCTGGCCGGAGGTCGACGAGCTGTTTCCCGACTACGAGGGCGAGCGCGAGGTCTACGACGTCCTCAGCGGCGATCGCTACCGGCTGGACATCCACGACCTGATCGGGTTCGATCCGCGCAGCCCCGAGTACATAGTCTCGATACCCCACGCCGGCGTCTTCGTCCCCGAGGCGTTCCGGGATCGTTTCCGGCTGGGCGAGTCGGCCCTGCTCGAGATCGACCTCTACAGCGACCTCTGCTACGAGCAGACCGACGGGATGCATGTCAGCTCGGAGCTGGCGCCGTTCTTCGTCGACATGAACCGGACCCGCGAGGGGGCCGAGGAGGGGGAACTTCCGCACCACCTGACCAACGCGGCGCACGAGTACTACAACGTCGAGGACAAGCTGATGCTGCGCGAGCCCTACACCCCAGAGGAGGAGGTCGAGGTCCTCGGCTACTACGACCTCTACCACGGCCTGCTCGACCGGCTGATCGACCGGATGCGCCGGGAACGCGGCTACGCGCTGCTCTTCGACTGCCACTCGATGACCTCGACCGGGCTCGGCCGGGTCGAGGACAAGGGCCAGGAGCGGCCCGACTTCGTCGTCGGCACCCTGGAGGGAAGCTCCGCCCACGCGGAGATCATCGACTCGTTCATGACCACGTTGCGCAGCGAGACCAGGGGCAACGGCCTCAATCTGACGATCGATCGCGATGCTCCCTACTCCGGCGGCTTCATCACCCGCAGCCACCACGACCCCGACGGCCATGTCCACGTGCTGCAGCTGGAGATCGCGATGGACGCCTACATGTACGAGGCCGTGGCGATGCCTCCGAAGCGCTACGCGCTAAAGAGCCCCCGGCTTCGAATAGTTCGCCGCACGGTCCAGGCGGCCTTCCGCGCCGCCGCCGAGGCGGCCGAGCGGATCTACCACTAGCAACTCGCCCAGGGGCTCAGCCGGGCAGCGCCGCGCCGGCGCCCGAGTGGCGGAATTCGGCCAGGGTGCGCTCCATCGGCTCCACTTCGGGGGCGACCATTTCGGGCCAGGGTTTGTCGGGGTGCTCGTCGAGGGTCTTGTAGCCGTTGCCGGAGATGACCGCGACGACGCTGTCGTCGGGGCCGAGCTTGCCT
>Ga0209919_1001077_pt1 | contig 13572 bp, 13 predicted proteins | sample SalPon2A_C_D2_MG_FD_185721 | JGI IMG/M metagenome (GOLD analysis project Ga0209919, IMG submission 185721) | Soil microbial communities from South San Francisco under conditions of wetland restoration - Salt Pond MetaG R2A_C_D2_MG (SPAdes)... | ecosystem: Environmental > Terrestrial > Soil >... | reverse complement strand
AAAGGTGCTGTTGATCGATGCGGATATGCGCAGGCCGACGATACGGAAGCATATAGGCAAACAACTAAAGCCGATGGGTCTCTCTGAGCTTGTAGCCGGCACGGCCGAATTCAAGGAAGCGATTACCAGAGACAGTGAATTTGGTATCGACGTGATGCATGCAGGGGCGATACCGCCCAACCCGCAGGAACTGATTTCATCCAAACGCTTTGCCACTGTCATCGACGCTCTTAAGAATCATTATGACCGTGTCATCATCGACTCAACACCGATCCACGCAGTAAGTGATGCGCTGATACTTTCCCAGCATGCGTCAGGAATGGTTTATGTCGTCAAGGCGGATTCAACTTCCGAGTATTTGATCAAGGGCTGCCTGAAGCGCCTGCGAGAGATCAATGCTTCGATTATTGGTGTCGTGCTCAATCAGGTGGATGTGAGCAAGTCCTCCGGTTATGAGTATAGCGGTTACTACAATCACTACGGCTATGCCACCGGGGATGAAAAGGCAAAGGGCTAACCGGGGCCGGGAGATGAGTTGCTCCCTGCTGCGCGTCTCCGTCCATTCCCTGTTGCAAGGTGTTTTCCCATCCAGAAGTTCGCATGCTTGATCTGCATTGCCATCTTTTATCGGGCATGGATGATGGCCCCACAACGATGCAGGAATCCCTTGCGATGGCCAGTCATGCGGTTGAACAGGGGATAAAATATGCTGTGATGACACCGCATATTCATCCCGGCATCTATGATAACACTGCAGAGTCTATTGCAAATGCTGTTGAATTATTCCAAAACCAGCTGTCAGGGCATGGCATAGCATTGAAGATTGTTGCAGGGGCCGAGGTGCGTATCTGCCCGGAATTGATACAGATGGTTCAGATGCAACAGATTCCGTTTCTGGGGGAATCCGACGGACACAAGGTTTTGCTTCTGGAGTTCCCGCACAGCCATATTTTGCCGGGAAGCGAGCAACTGGTCGGCTGGTTGCTGAAACAGCATATAAGGCCACTTATCGCTCATCCCGAGCGCAATAAAGAAATTCATGCTGACCCCGGCAGAATGGCGCAATTTGTTTCCATGGGTTGTATGTTGCAGGTCACGGCGGCTTCTGTTGCAGGTGGTTTTGGCGCATCTTCCAGATCATGTGCCAATTATTTTCTCAAGCAGGGGTGGGTCGAGGTGCTGGGTAGCGATGCCCATAATCTGAAATCCAGAGCCCCGAATTTGATGCAAGGGGTTCGCGCAGCCAGCAAGGTGATCGGCGATTCAGCCGCTTATGCCCTGGTGGAGGAAAATGCGTACGCTATCGCAGGGAGCAGGTTTGAACGCTGACCTTGTTGCAGAGCCTTTGGACAGGGGCTCTCGAGCATTGGCAGGGCTTACCATTCTGATGCTTGTCATTGCCCTGGTTTGTGCCGCGAAGTGGGGTATTGCCTCGGCAGGCCATACCTTTTCCATGTGGCATTTTACCAGTTGGCAAAAATCAAACCAAACTCCTGATGTAAGAATGTGGAAGTGGGTACATGAGGCCATGTACTGGTCGGTTCAACTTGATCCGGACAATGCCGAATATCGGAATGACATGGGTCGCCTGTATGAATTTACTGCCATTAAAATGTCCGAACATGATAGTCAGGTAAAGCCGTTGTTGGAGATTTCATTGTCTTTTTTCCGTGATGCGGTTCGCCGCCGTCCATCGTGGGCCCGGGCATGGGCAAATCTGACGTTAACCAAACATCGTCTGGGGAATATCGATGCAGAATTTATGTTTGCCCTGGACAGGTCGATCAAACTTGGCCCGGCTGTGCCGGCTGTGCAACAGATTATTGCAGAAACAGGCATTGCAAACTGGCGGAAATTATCGGTACCCATGCGCAAGGAGGTATTGAAGAATATTCACGGGGGGCTTGGCAGCTTAAGGAAAAATCAAATCGTGTCGATTATGGATCATTACAATATGAGGATATATTTTTGTAGAATCCTTCCTCTATCCGATCAGAAAAAGGTCTGCAAAAAATAATCATTATTATCGATGAATATGATCCGTTGTAGTGACGATGACAGACAGACCCATCAGCAGGATGAACATGGCAGCATTAGCGGGGACTTGCAGGTTAAAGTCGACGCTTGAATGAATCAGGATAGATACAATGCCCATGAAGCTGGCGAAAGCCATACCCTGCATCAAGGCAGAATGCCTTCGTCGCATGGCCTGGAAAGCCATCAACAGGCAATAAAATACAGCTGCCGCCAGACACATCGTGCCAATCAGTCCGTATTCGCTGAGAAATTCAAGATAGTCATTATGGGCATGATAATAATTGTCCCATACGTCCAGTTGCTGATAGTTGGGGAAAACTGAGGAATAATTCCCACCACCTATTCCTGTTAACGGTTGCTCTTTTATCATGCTGATTGTATCTCGGGCGACCTCGTCGCGGTGCTCTGTAGCTGCGCTTGTATTCTCCATCCGTTGCACGACCTTGCCGACACCAACCCATGAGCCAATCAGGATAATATCGAGCACCACAAGACTGATCAGGAAGATGGTCGTTGAGCGCGTGGCATGTCGCGCAATCAACAAAAACAGCAGCCCTGAGATAATCAGGCTGCTAAAGAATGCAGCATTGCCCATGCGAGATTTAGTCAGGATCAGTCCGATACAGATGACGATTAAAGTCACACGGATCAATGCCTTGGGGCTCAGAAGGGTTTCAGATAGCCGCCGTAAGCGATCACGCCAGTCTCTGGAGCGTTCATTGCTCAGGTTCGATATCAGCAGGCCTATGCCAACAGCCAGTACCATTTCAAGATATCCTGCAAGGTGATTTCTGTTGATAAAAGTGCCAGTGGCAAAGCCGCGGTAAGCCTCCTTTTCAATAAAGAAAGAATACTCCATTCCGGATAATACCATCCAGGAGCCAAAAGCCGCCTGGAACAGGCCTGCCACAAGAACGGTATATGCAAGCCACCTTATTTTTTTATGGCTGTCGATCAGGATGAGCATGAGAATTATCAGCGTTATAAAAGACAAGCCCTTAAGCAGGGATTTGACAGTCAGGTCCGGGTCAATGGCGATGCTGGCGTAGCCGATGTTGCCTGATGCCGTTGCGATTTTTGCGGCATGTGGCGATATCAGCTGCAAAAGATTGACAGGCAGCGGAATGATTTGAATGCCGGTCCAGACAAGAAACCCTGCAATTAGCAGGAGTACAGGTTTGGCTTTCGCGACAGATTCAGGGACGGTGAGTTTGTTCTTGTAGACCAGAATCAGAGTGCTTATGGCGATCACGAATATCCATATTTCCATCATTGACCATGCCCAGGCGCGATTGCTGCCTAATGGCAGGGGCAGCCAGAAAACCAGGGCCAGAAACAGGAAGGTCAAATACGGATGGGTGATGGATTTTCCCTGATGCATGGAAGCATCATAAAAGAAGGCATAAAAAAAAGCCCGGAATAATCCGGGCTTTTTAGTTTGGTCGACTGGTTAAAACGGGCTCGCTCCACCGCCGCCGCCGATGGTTGTACTAATACTTGTTTTGGGGCCACCCGGGGTGCCAGGGCCCGCAGCAGGGTTGAGGAGCAGGGCCGCATCCTGCGTGGCCTGTTTATCGCCACCCGCTGCAATAATGGCATCCACCGCTCCTTGCAGGGTCATGCCGCAGGAAGGGTCAATCAACAAGCCGAGAATATCAGACACGGGTTTGCCTGAGGCGATTGCCTTGGCGATATCGATACATGTCAGAAGTGCTGAATCCGGGGTCGCGGGCGCTACAGCAGCAGGCGCTACAGCAGCAGGCGGTGCGGCAGCAGGCGGTGCGGCAGCAGGCGGTGCGGCAGCAGGCGGTGTGGCAGCAGGCGGTGCGGCAGCAGGCGGTGCGGCAGCAGGCGGTGCGGCAGCAGCTACAGCAGCGGGTGGTGTTGGTGCAGGCGGCGAATAGGTCGCAGCAAATATGCCGAATATCATGGCGAAGAAAGCCACCACAGCTGCTAAAATCCTTTTCATTCTTTTATCCATCCTTTCTTACCTCAATGGAGCGCAAAACTTCCTTAATTATAGGGTAAGTATAGCCGCGCACTGTCAAATGGTATAGCTGGCAATATTCTAATGCTGCATTGACTGTATAAAATGGGCCAGATCCCACGGTTGAATGCATGTCACCATCTCAGGATTCCCATTTTCGGGCCTCTACTTGCGGCCCTTGGTCTGCTCCCATATGATTTTCGGACGTATCGATGCGTACTTAAGACCGCAGGCGTAACATTGATGGGTGAATGAAAGAGTAAACAGGTCTGAGGAGCATAATCTGAAAGACAACGCTGATAACGGCAAACATCGTGGCAGCAAGTCGGTTTAAATACCCTGTCCTTTTCTTTGTGGTCCTGGTTGTCTCGATTGCCGTTGCCGGGAATGACCGTTTCACCCCGGAGTTTCTAAAAGCTATCGATCAACAGTTCGGGCACAGCGCTAAGGCTCGCATTGTTGCCTGGCAGAAACTCATTGAAAAAAACAAGGGCGAGAGCGAGTGGGAAATCATTCACGTGGTGAACGATTTCTTCAACCGAATACCTTTTATATCCGATGATCGTCACTGGGGCAGAGCTGATTATTGGGCCACTCCTGTGGAAATGCTTTCCACCAATGGTGGTGACTGCGAAGATTTTTCTATCGCAAAATATTTTACGCTACTCGAACTCGGTATCCCTGATGAACGGCTTCGCATTACCTACGTAAAAGCAGTCAGGCTGAATCAGGCTCATATGGTGCTGGCTTATTATGAAACACCGGGTAGTGACCCGCTTATTCTTGATAACCTTGTAAGGAAAATAAAATTTTCTTCCCAGCGCACCGATCTTGTTCCGATCTACAGTTTCAATGGTAGGGATCTATGGATGTCCAAGGAGCGAGGGCAGGGCCGCAGCATTCAGGGGGGATCACATCGAATCAACCTCTGGCGCGATCTTAATATCCGTATGCAGCAGGAAAGAGAGCTTGGAAAAAGTTACACCGTTAAAGAAATGATAAAATAAGAGGCTGATATGACACTATCTCGACAACTCTATGCACTGGTCTTAATTATTTCACTTCTGATGGGCACCGGAACACTGTTTATAAGTATCCAGAATACCCGCTCCTATCTGATGTTGCAGCTGGCCACACAGACGCAGGATGCGGCAAATTCCCTTGGTCTGTCTCTGGTCCCATACATGAAAGCCCATGATATTGCTGCCATGGACACGATGGTCAATGCCGTCTTCGACAGCGGTTATTACAAATCCCTGACGCTTAAATCCATGTCAGGCGACATCCTGATCGAGCGCCAGAATACCAGCCAGATAAAGGGTGTTCCCCAGTGGTTCATTGATTCGCTTACACTTGAAACACCGCAAGCAGACTCCATTATTACAACCGGCTGGACTCAAGCAGGGACATTGAATCTGGTTGCTCATCCGGGGTTTGCCTACCTGAAGCTTTGGGATGCCAGCAAGGAGATCCTTTGGTGGGCACTGCTTGTGTTTATGATCTCCCTTTCCCTTGCCTTTCTGATTCTCAAGGCGATTCTAAAACCGCTCAATGCCGTCGAGAAGCAGGCTCTGGATATATGTAACCGGGACTTTCCCGTTGTCGAAGAGATTCCTAAAACGCGTGAACTAAGACGTGTGGTTCTTGCCATGAACAAGATGTCTGCAAAAGTCGAAAGCATGATCATCAAGCTGGCTGAACGAGCCGAGCAGGCGCATAAGCAAACATATCGCGATGAATTGACCGGCCTTATGAATCGTAAGGTTTTCTTTGCTCTGGTGGATAGCACGATCAGGGACAGTGAAAAGGGCGGGAGCGGTTATGTAGCTATCATCAGGTTCACCAATCTCGCCGCCTATAACAGGCAACATGGCCATCAGGCCGGCGATAGTTTAATCAGCAAGGTTTCGGGTGTTTTAATTGAGTCGTGCGCGACATTTTCCGCATCGTCAGTGGGCCGTATTGGCGGCGTCGATTTCGCAGTGATTCTGCCTCTGGCGGATGAAGATACAGCTAACCGTTTCGGCCAATTGATATCCAGATTGCTGACTTCATTAAGTGAAGAGCATTCGATCGATAACATGGCCCACATCGGCATCGCGCACTTCGAGCACAACAGCACGATGGGTGAAATTTTAGCCGATGCCGATGTGGCTTTAGCCTCGGCCGAACACCAGGGCGTGAACTGCTATCATATCCAGAGCGCCAAAAGTGAAGCGATGGGTAATATGGCCTGGAAAAAGCTGATCGGGGACAGCTTGGAGAAGAAAACCATTCAGCTATTGTTACAGCCGGTCATGACTACGGACAAGCAACCGGTATTGGGTGAAATTCTGATCCGGGTCAACGACGATGCAGGGCAGATCGTCTCGCCTGCTTCATTTTTCGCGATGGCTGAGCGCATGGAGCTGAATCAGCAACTCGATCAATATGTCATTGAACGTATCACGCATTTCCTGGAGAAAAAACCGGCCAAGGCGATTCTTTTGGCAGCGAAGATATCAGCCCACAGCCTCAAGGAGGTCGGTTTTTCGGCCTGGCTGGATCAGCACATGCGGGAACACTCGAAGGTGGCTCCCAAGTTGTGCTTTGAAATAACGGAATTTGGAGCCACTCAGGATATTGAAGCAACGCGGCATTTTATCGATCTTGTGCACCTTCATCATGGAAAAGTGGTGCTGGAGCATTTCGGCACAGGATTGCATTCGATTCAGACGCTGAGGCAACTGAAGGTCGACTATATCAAGCTCGATGGAAGTTATGTCCGGGGCATCGATGCAAACGCTGATCAGCGAACCTTTTTACAGACGGTCGTTGATATGGCGCAGGGGCTCGATATGCAGGTCATCATTGAGCATATCGAATCCGAAGACGATCTGAAAAACTTCAAGGCGCTTGGCGTTGATGCCATGCAGGGATATTATTTTGGTAAGCCAGAGGTCATGGGTTGACCTGGAGTCCGGGGCATGAAAGTAAATGATCATCGTTTGATTTGGGCTCCCTAGCGCATGTTGAATCAGGGGAGGTTGTTTGGCATTGACAGGCGGCCGCTGTCAATGTGGTTTGTTTTCAGCCGCACTGTTTTTCAGAATCATTCGCCGAAGAAGAAATGAAAACGGCCTTATCAGGTAATAGGCAAAAAAGAATTTATCGGGCAATTGCACCCGTTCGAAATCGCCGGTGGAGATAAGACATCTGCCTAGCAGATACTTCAGCAAACTGCTGGCTGGAGCGCAGAATGCAATGCGTCTGGCATAGGCGATAAGGTCTCCGCAAATCATAAGCATGTTGAATAAACGGTTGGCAGAACGTTCAATGTTTCTTTGCACGCTTCGACTGCGTTGGATGCTGGGATGTACGAGCTCGGGAACGGGGAGTTCATAAAGGGCGCAGGCCAGACCAACGGCCTCTGCCAGGCTGTTTCTGCACTGATATTGATCTGCAAGTTCCAGCAGGTGTTCCCAGTCCGGTTGATGAAAGCAGAGCAGCAGGGCGATATCGCAAATCCAGCGCATACGATACCAGCCGGCCAGCGATCCATGCAGGCACTGGTAGAGCCATAAATGAACCCCGGACATTGAGGCGATTTTCTCCCCATGAACAGATATCGAAGATCCTGTTGCCATCAACTCGGACAATGATGGATTGAATGGGTGATCCACTTCGATCAGGCGCCAGTGCAGCTCCAGCAGGATTCCATCCTCGGGATGAAAGTATTCGCGATCTTTTTTGTGCCTGTTGAAATAATGCAGCTGTTTCGTTGTGGCCTCGGCATACGGCTTGATTCTGACAAATCCGAGTTCAAAAAGGATGCGTTCCGTGCTGTTTACATCTTCCGGAGCGACTAATATATCGATATCTCTGCACTCCCGATAACCATCCTCTCCATAGAGATGCTTCGAAAGACCTATCCCTTTCAACGAAATAAAGGTGATGTTCTGCGTGTCCAGTCGCCGCGAAATCCTTGCCAGCCATGATGACATGCTCAGTGATGTCATACGGCAGCGAGAATTCATCGCCTTTAAATGGCCGAAAAAATCATCGGGGAGACCGTTTTTTGCCTCTTTGAGCTGATGATAAACCTGAGGCATTACACGGTGCCACTCCACCAAATCCAGAAACTTTTTGTCATCGAACTGCGGAGACATTATCTCGGATATGATTTTAGATTGATCAATATTGGCTGACGGGTGCGTCAGCTCGAGGAGCAGTCTGAATTCGGGACCTTCCGGCAAAGTCGATAACAGCCCTTTCATTCGTGTCATGTTCTCCCGATTTCTTGTTGTCTGCATGGTTGAAGCCGGCACTAAAGCTTCCCGAATCAATATTGCATGGTTCCGCAATTTTGACCAGAATATTGTCCTGTAAATTCATATTTTAAGGAAGATGATTTATAATGAAAGAACTGATGAACCCATTTCATGAAAAGTCCCATAAATTGCTTTCTCATTGGAGCGCACCAAGGCTCACCTGCCTTGGACACGAAGCCACCGCGGCTGGAAAGGCAGCTGGTGGGCCTGAAAGAATCCAGAACGGTGTGCAAAAAGGAACGTCCTGAGTTTAATTTTTCGGCCGGTTGTTTCCACGTGATCTGGCAATATCCAAGAAGTTTAATCCACGTTTTCCATCTTTCATCCACCCATTTGCAATGCTACTTACTTTTGAGGCACTTTTATGCTAAAATGTTGTTTGAATTAGTGAATGGAGTTATAAGATGAACGACAAAAAAAGAATATCGAAAGACGCAGTCGCGGGTGCTCGCTTCGTCTGGAAGACTCCTGTGCTTACGATTCTTGGAAGCGAATTAACCCAGGTTGGAAAGAGAAGGAAAAAAACTGAGAGGGTCGGCAAAAGGAAACCGCAAGGGCCGTCCTGAGTGCTTTTTCCGGCTTGCGCTGCCCAAAACGGCATCAATCAAGCCGGGATTCATGTTCCTTGCCCTGAGCGAAAATTTCTGCAAAGTGGTAATCGGGCCAAGATGACAGGGGAATACATCGCTGCTACGGTGCGGGCATAATTTATGGTTTACGGTATATGATGATGGGTAATAATAACAAAGAAAATATATGTGAAAGTTCTGTCCCGGGGTCTCTCATGGCGTGGAAGGCGCCCAGCATTACGGTTCTTGGAAGCGAAGCAACCGAAGTCGGAAAGCGTAGAGGCAGAACAGAACGGGTAAGAAGGAATAGAGTGCGGGGGCCATCCTGAGTTTTATTTTCGGGCAGTAGGGCCATTGCATTTGCCCCTGTCTTTTTGTTTAAGCGGCTATTGGGGCACTTCAGTAGGGATAATTTCCGGCGGCTTTCCTTTCATTTTTCTTTAGCAGATTTCTAGTACAAAAAACGAGACAGTTTGTTATTGGCTTTATCGCTTATGCCTGCGTGCGAAAGAGCCACTGATTCAGGATATGAATGTTTTGAATGTTTTCATAGAATTGATCGAGTTCGTCACCTTCCTGATTATTGTCTGACTGTGACAACGTTTCCAGTTGAGTGTCCAGTTTTTTGAGGTCAAGAATATCCCTCAGGGCTGGATGCAATTCTGATAGTTTAATTTTCGGGGGAGAAATGCTTCCTTCCACGCTATCTGAAGGCCCCATGTCTTTGGATGGATTCCACGCTATTGCTTTGGGCACGATCCCATCAATGGCCCTGCGGTGAAGCCATCTTCCGGTAGCATGGGCATACTTTTCCGATGCCGGAATAGAAAGAAAAAGGCTGATCAACCTTACATCAAGCAGCGGCCATCGATACTCAATCTTCCGGGAAGCGGCCATGAGGGTGCAGTTCTCCGTCCGGGCGGTCACAAAAGGCGTCCAGCAACGTTCGAGTATGAACGCGTTGAGATTGCTATAGCCGGAATCGTAAATGGCTTCATCCATGAAGTGCCGGTGCAGATCAAACCGGCTCACCCACTCATCCTTGATTGGCTGGTGTAGCCATCGCTGGCTATATGACTCGTAAAAGCCCGGGGCATAATGGCGATTCTTGGTGTATTGCCAGCGCAGGGCCAATTTAAGCATACGAAATACGCGAGCCAGTGGAGTGCCACGCGTATTTTGGTAGAGCTTCCTGTATTCGTTCCCGGTGAGCAGCTCTATTTGAGCCACAACACCGTGGTTGGACACAAACTCATCACCCCCAAAGCCAGAAAGCAGGGTTCGGATGCCGCTTTCTTCGGCCTCCTGATAAAAAGGCGCATGATCAATAGCATTGGCAAATTCGGCTGGGTAGCCGAGAATATTCAAGCCTTGATCAATCAGTTGCGGGTATTCAACATAATCTGAAGGGTAGGGAAACATGTGGGTTGCAGCCATGGGATAAGCCTGATTGACAGCTCGAATGAGTTCAGGTTCCCGCTGATAGCCGGAAAAAGCAAACGCGTGTAACTGGCTTTGTGGCTGGGGTAAAAAGCGGGCGGCGTATGCGGCAATGCTGGATGAATCGATGCCCCCACTAAGCTCCGTGCCAATTGGATGCTCGCTGCGAAGACGGCATCGGATGGATTCTTCGAGCATCTCTCTGTACGCATCGACATATTCTCGTGAATCATTCAGCTGCAGTGTTGTTTCAGGAGCGAATCGAAAATATTGCCTCAAGTAATTTTCGGTGGCGCTGACCGTGAGGCTATGTGCTGGCGGCAGCTTCAAAATATCGGGGTAGGGCGTGGCATCAAAACCCATTGATAAACCGAGCAGGAAATCGGCCATCCACTGCTGTGATGGCATGAGATCAAAGCCTTCAAGCTGATGAAATATCATCAAGCTGGTGCCAAAGACAAAGCGATTGTCTGAAAGGTGATAATAGAATGGGCGAATGCCCATATGGTCGCGGGCGCAGAAGATCTTCTGTTTTCGAATATCAAAAATGGCAAATACAAAATCGCCAACCAGATGCACGACACAATCCTCTCCCCACTTCTGATAGGCGCTTAGGATAAAGTTGCTGTCTGAAATTTCCGGACTGGAGGCGTTGATGCCAAGTTTTTCCCCAAGTTCTGCCCGGTTATCGATTCTTGCCCAGGCAGCAATGATCGGTTGATTATCGGCATTGGCTTCTGGGTTGTGATCGGCTCTGGATTCGGCCGTATTCCATAATGTGTGCTGAATCAGGGTGACATGATCATTGCGCCAGTGAGCCCTGGTATCGGCGGGAATCAGACTGGTAACGCGATCATCCTCCGACAATGCAACAAGTTGATCGGAAAACCCTTTGTCTGACTTCCTGAGCATTTCACCAAAAATCATGCAGTTAACTCCGGCGTCGGTTGCCATCTGCACAAAAGCACAGGTGCATAGGATTGATCCTGCTCTGGAGCCTCCTCATGAAACAGGAATGCCTTTGTCCTGCAGATCGGAAAGAATAAAATCCACAAGTCTGTTTAATTCAAAACCACTGTCCGGCCGGCTGATGCAAGCCATGTGAATCCTGCCTGCGAGCTGACTGCACAATTGAAAATGCGCAGGCTTTAGCCCAAGACCATCCAGAAACAGCATGCGGTAGGTATTGTCCATCAACGACTCAAACTTCTTCATTCCATCAATTGTTTTAATATCGAAGGTTCCTTTGTTGTTTGAGGACAGGATATAAACGGCCGCGACAGGTATTGGCTCAGGCAACAATTGTTGAATCGGAAAGGCAAATTTTTCAACCTCAACACGAATTCTTTCCAAATCGGACGTATTGATCTCAAGCTTTTCAGCCGCATCATGCCATAGCTTCAACTGCGGAAAACTTGGCACGGCACGCCCATCCATATCGATGGCACAAACGTCGTCGGCGAGAATATCATAACCTCGCTGGTGAAATGCGGCGGCAAGTGTTGATTTTCCGGCACCCGATGGCCCTGCAAAAACCACGCATCGATCGGCGAAGCGAATGGCATTGCCATGAATGACGAGAAACTTCCGCTGGTGCAATATGACCCCCATGCAGGAACCCAGTAAATACAGGCGAATGGTTTGTTCATCCGCACCTTCCTCGGGATCGATGACAATGCTGTTGCCATTGGTAACCATGAACCAGGCTATATCGTCGATGTACATCCAGAACTGCATCGGGGATGCCTGGTACCACTCCTCATTCATCGCTGGATTCTGCAAGCCATTTCTGTCCACCGGGCCAACGGTGATGGTAATGTCTGGCCTTGCCTGTTGATTTTCTGCCAGGGGCAATGGCGGCAGTTTCAGCTCGGAGCTGATCGTGAATCCAAAAGCCTGATACAGCGTAACGTCTTTTTTCATTGATTTGGCAGTCTCCTGAAAAGTATCCGGTGAATCAATGGGGCAGCCTGACCGCAGGATTTTCCGGATTCGGATGGACGAGGCCGAACTTTATTCGCGACTGGACGTCACCTCATTGCTTTCGGGCAGCTAGGCAAATGATGCGGTTGATTGTATATATGCAGGCAGTAATTACTATTCGAGGCTAAAGGTATGAAATATACAGGCTTCGGACGATGTTCTGGAGGTTCGACCTGAACATCTTTTGAATCCAACAAGGCAGTGTACACCTGCCCGCGAGGCGTTGATGACTTTAACAATGAACTCAGTAGTTAAACGCCGTCCTGAAATCGTTCACTCCGATATGGATGGCGAAATAGTGATGATGAGTATCGAACAGGGCGAATATTACGGAATTGATGCTATCGGGGCAGAAATCTGGACCATGCTTGAAGAGGCCAGAAGCATTCGGGAGATCTGTGCGAGTCTCTGTGAAAGATATGATGTGGACGAGTCTGTGTGCCAGCAGGATGTCATGCGATTTCTGGAGCAAATGGTTGAGCGAAAAATAATCGAAACGGCATGACATGAATCATTTCCTGCGCAAATATCGTAAGTTTGTTTCGATGCGGAACAGGGAAAAGATATGGGTTATCCTGCTTTTTTTTCTGAGCGGCATTGCAAGAGCTGCAATTCTGACCCTACCTTTTCGATATATCGCTCCGTTTCTTGGACAGCATTATCAGAATGCTCAATTGGCGGTTATTGTGACAGAAGAGCAATTACAGAAAGCCCGGAGGATTGGTCACATCACCGAGCTAACGGCAAATAATACGCCGTGGCAGTCGAAGTGCCTGATTCAGGCCATGATGGCAAAGTGGCTTTTGAATCACTACAGGATTCCATATGTGCTGTATCTGGGTGTGGCCAAATCAACAGCGATACTTGGAACCCGGGAAATTGAAAATAGCGATCTCATCGCACATGCATGGCTTAGTGTCGGGCCGTCAATTATCACCGGCGATGATGGACACAGGGCATTTACGATTGTTTCGACCTTTGTTGCACCCTCTGTTTTACATTCCGAATTTAATAAACAACAGAGCCCTCATGCGATTTGACAGAAGCTCTGCATTGTGGGTTGCCTTTATCGAGTTTATCAGCTTTGCACCTTCTCGGCTGAGCCTGATATTTGCCCTGATGCTGCTAAAGGGCCTGACTGCCGGTATAGGGCTATTGATGCTGATTCCGCTTTTGCATCTGATCGGCGTCGATTTTGGCAGCGCGGCCAGTTCGGAGTTTGCCGGCATTATTGCCCAGTTCTTTT
>Ga0209919_1001076_pt1 | contig 13572 bp, 9 predicted proteins | sample SalPon2A_C_D2_MG_FD_185721 | JGI IMG/M metagenome (GOLD analysis project Ga0209919, IMG submission 185721) | Soil microbial communities from South San Francisco under conditions of wetland restoration - Salt Pond MetaG R2A_C_D2_MG (SPAdes)... | ecosystem: Environmental > Terrestrial > Soil >... | reverse complement strand
AAGATAAATTCAGCAGATAATTCAACAACTTTTGACAAGATTGAATTCAATCATCCAATTTTTAAAGATATATTTTCAATTTCAGCAAAGAAAAAAGTTGAGTCACCTGATTTATATCATTTTATAAAATTTACTACCGGAGGAAAAGGGGCCGGAATAATTTCACTAATGGATGGTTCTTCATTTTTAAGCGATTATAAAATTGGAAACGGCAAAGTTTTGTTGATAAATACAGCACCGGTCCTCAGCTGGTCAAATCTTCCGTTAAAAGGAATATTTGTTCCATTAATGAATAAGTCCGTTTATTATCTCGCTTCCAGGAATATTTCAAACGAAGAATATTTAGCAGGAACTTCTGTGGAAATAAACCTGGGTGATAATTCTGCCGGACAGGTTAAAATAGAAAAACCGGGAAATGGGGAAGAATATATATCACTAGATAAAAGTCTGAAAAATAATTTTATCCAGTACGATAACACAAACATTACGGGAAATTATAAAGTTTTTTCGGGTTCAAAGATCATTAATGAATTTTCTGTAAATGCTGATCCTAAAGAATCAGTAACGAAAACGGCAGATAATAAAGAATTTGAAAAATATCTTGAAAAGATTAATTTCAAAGGTCAATTAGTAAATGTTGAAAGGGACCAAAATCCTGCCGAAGTTATTCTACAATCAAGATTTGGTACAGAACTCTGGAAATATTTTGTATTACTGGCTTTAATCCTCGCGCTGGTTGAAATGGCAGTTGCAAGAAACGCAAAAAAAGAATTATTAAACGTTGAAAAATAACAGAAGGAATTGAAGAGCATTTGGCAAAGATGATTGACATAACGCAAAAGACAGTTGAAAGAGCAATGCTTGTTGCTTTAAATACAAAAGACATCAATAAGGAACTCGTTGACGAACATCTTGCAGAACTTGAAGAACTCGCACTGACCGCAGGAGCCGAAACAATATCTAAAATTGTGCAACAGAGACCGGGGTTTGATTCTGCTTATTACATCGGTAAGGGAAAAGCTGAAGAGATGAAGCAGCTTATTGAAATGAACGATATAAATCTTGTGATTTTTGATGACGATCTTTCACCGGTGCAGGTTAGAAATCTTGAAAAATTATTCGAAAGGAAAATTGTTGACAGAAGCGGTTTGATACTGGACATTTTTGCATCACGCGCAAAGACAAAAGAGGCAAAAACCCAGGTAGAACTTGCACAGCTTCAATATATGCTTCCACGGTTAACAAGGGCGTGGACTCACCTTTCAAAACAGTATGGCGGAATCGGTACAAAAGGTCCCGGTGAAACACAGATTGAAACTGACCGTAGAATGATAAGGAATCGGATTAGTCATTTAAAAGATAAACTTGAAAAAATAGAATCGCACAGAGTTACACAAAGCCAGTCAAGAAAAGATTTTATCAAAATCTCTTTGGTTGGTTACACGAACGCCGGCAAATCTACTCTTTTTAATCTGCTCACAAAAGCAGATGTTTTTGCAGAAGACAAACTATTTGCAACTTTGGATTCTACTACACGCTCATTTGATCCCGGAACAAATGAAAAAATTTTACTGAGTGATACTGTAGGATTTATCAGGAAACTGCCGGCACATCTCGTTGCATCTTTTAAGAGTACTTTAAATGAAGTAAGAGACGCCGATATTATTTTGCATGTTGTGGATTTTTCACATCCTTATTACCTGGACCACGTTCAGGTTGTTGAAGATACTCTAAAAGGAATGGATTGTGATAAAAAAACACAAATAAAAATTTTCAATAAAATTGATCTTGTTCAGGATAAAACAAAAATTGATTTTGTCAGGAATAAGTATGAAAATTGTGTTATTGTTTCAGCACAAAGAGGAATAAATATTTCAGGATTAAATACTTTGTTAACTACGCAAATTGAACAGGCATTTGTGGAAGAAAAAGTCGAACTTAATATCACGAATTCGAAAACTGCTGCAGCTATTCATTCAATGGCAGAAGTAATTGATAAAAAATATGATGAAAATTTAATCTACATTACTTACCGGACCAATAAAGCAAATTCAGAGAAAATAAAGAAGATGATTGCAAATGTTTAGTATTACTTCATTTATTTTACCAATATTTCTGACACTTATTTCTTAACTTTGTAAACATCTTTTATACATCTTAGGGAGAATTTCGATGTCTATAGTATTAAATGGTTCAGGACTGACAATTGAAAAAATTGTTCGGATTGTCCGCCACAATGAAAAAGTTGAACTAAGTCCTGAATCGCTTGAAAGAATAAAAACCTGTCGTAAAATGCTTGAAAGCAAACTGCAGGCTAAAGAAATAATGTATGGAACAAATACAGGAATCGGGGAATTTTCTGAAATTGTTTTAAATGATGAACAGGTAAAAGAATTTCAGAAATATCTAATTTATAATCATTCCGCCGGAATTGGCGATCCGGCACCAATTGAATATGTAAGAGGTGCTATCGCGGGTCGAATAAATGTTCACGCACACGGTAATTCCGCTTGCAGGCCGGAAATTACTTTAACACTCATTGAAATGCTGAACAAAGGAGTTACTCCTGTTGTCTGTCAGAAAGGATCAGTAGGAGCCTGTGGTGATCTTGCGCCAATGTCGCAGGTAGCACTTTTAATGATGGGCGAGGGAGAAGCTTATATTAATGGTGAAAGACTTCCGGGTAAAGTTGCACTTGAAAAAGCAGGAATAAAAATTCCCGGTTTGCAGGCACGTGACGGGTTGGCAGTTATTAATGGTTCAAATTTATTAACGGCTATGGCAGCTATTCAACTTTACGATATAAACAGATGGTTGAAACAAGCTGAAATAGCCGCAGCAATGTCCCTTGAAGCATTAATGGCTAATTTAAAACCTTACGATGAACGTCTGCACAAAATGCGCGGATTTGCAGGAGCAGTAAGAAGCGCAAATTCAATAATGCAGTGTATCAAAGGGAGTGATCTTCAAACCGGAAAATTAAAAAGCAAAGTACAGGATGCATATTCGATGCGTTCAACTCCGCAGGTTATTGGTGCGGCACATGATATAGTTGCTTACGCAAAATCGCAGGTGGAAATTGAATTAAACGGAGTTGGTGATAATCCAATATTTATTCCGGAAGACAATCTTACTTTAACAGGTGCAAATTTCCAGGGAACTCCTGTTTCATTGCCTATGGATTCAGTTGGCGCAGCTGTAACAATGATTTCTGTTTTATCCGAAAGAAGACTTAACAGAATGCTTAATTCAGCTCTAAGTGTAGGACTTCCTTCCTTTCTTACTAAAGGTGCAGGAATGTTTTCAGGTATGATGCTAAGCCAGTATACTGCTGATTCATTAATTGTTGAACAGAGAATTTTATCAGCTCCTGCATCTATTCAATCCATTCCAGCCGCCGCCGATCAGGAGGATTTTGTATCTATGGGAATGAATACTTCTATTAAGAATGCGCAAATTCTCGATAATGCTTATGGTGTTCTTGGAATTGAATTTATGGCAGCAGCACAGGCGCTGGATTTCCGTGAGCACAATACAGGAAAGGGAGTGGCGAAAGCTAAGGAAATAGTTAGAAAAAAAATTGATCATCTTGATATTGATCGTCCTCTCTATCCGGATCATACAAAAATGAAAGAAGTTGTTAAGTGCTGCGAAATATTAGAGGCAGTTGAAAAAGAAGTAGGAAATTTGGGATAAATTAATATGCAAGAAATAATTTTTTTAGTAATTGGTTTAGTTATTGGCGCATTCGCTGCTTTTTTTATTGCAAAACTTAAATTTGAAGGAAGTGCCGATAAGGCTGGCGAAAGAAATTCTTTTTTGGAAGAAGAAATCAGTAAAACAGAAAAGGAATTAAATTCAGAGAGAGAAAAGGTTCTGGAATTAAATTCTGATTACTCAGCTTTAAATTCTGACTATAGGAATCTCCAGGAAAAACTTGCTGAACAAAATGCAGATATTGAAAATCGTCAGAAGCAATTAGCAAAAGATTTTGAGTTACTAGCCAATAGGATATTTGAAGAAAAAACCAACAAATTCTCAGAGCAAAGTAAATCCAATCTTGCAGAAATATTAAATCCTCTTAAAGAAAAAATTTCTGAATTTCAGATTAAAGTAGAGCAGACGAATAAAGAAGGTATTGACAGATTTTCTTCCTTACGCGAACAACTTTCGAATCTAAAAGATTTGAACCAACAAATGAGTCAGGATGCTAAAAATTTAGTTAAAGCTTTAAAAGGCGACACTAAGGTACAGGGTGACTGGGGTGAAATCCAGCTCGAAAGAATCCTTGAGCGATCTGGTCTAAGAAAGGGGGAAGAATATTCTATTCAGGAATCAATAACCACTGATGAAGGAAGAAAAAGGCCCGATGTAATAGTAAATTTACCTGAGGATAAAAAAATAATTATTGATTCAAAGGTCTCATTAGTTAGTTATGAAAGATTTATGTCGGCTGAGAATGATGAGGAAAGGGGCGTTCATCTAAAATCATTTATTGATTCGTTGAAGAGACACATTAAAGAATTGAGTGAAAAAAACTATCAAAATTTGTTTGATCAAGGGTCCCTAGATTTTGTTTTAATGTTTATCCCGATAGAACCAGCATTTAGTCTTGCTATCCAGTTTGGTGAAGATCTTTACGCTCAAGCATGGGATAAAAGGATAATGATGGTAAGTCCCTTAAATCTTTTTACTGCGTTGAAAACAATAGCAAATATTTGGAAACAAGAATATCAGAATAGAAACGTAATTGAAATTGCGAAACAATCTGGTGCACTCTATGATAAATTTGTCGGATTCGTTGAAGATTTACAGACAATAGGAAACAGGATAGAACAAACTCAAAGCAGTTATCATGATGCAATGAAAAAATTATCAAAAGGATCAGCAAACTTAATTAGCCGTGCTGAAAAAATTAAAAAACTCGGTGCAAAAACTACAAAATCTCTTCCGGAATCTTTGCTTGATGATGAAGATGAAAACTTATTGGAAAAATAATAATTATCCTATAATTGTCCCTATTTAAATAAATTCACAGTGTCATTTCGAATCCCGTTCACGGGATGAGAAATCTGAAAAACAACAATAAGATTTCTCCTTTCAGTCGAAATGACAGCTTAGATTCACCTTAGAATAAAAGTTGTCAAAAAAATGACGATAACCCAACCCCAAACTCCCGAAGAATTTGAAAAGTACTACGATCTCCGCTGGAGAATTCTGCGCGCACCATGGGATCAGCCGAAGGGAAGTGAAAAAGACGAAAAAGAAAATGATGCAATTCACGTGATGGTTTGTGAAAGTGACAGAATTCCTGTTGGAATCGGGCGGGCTCATTTTAATAATAACAATGAAGCACAAATAAGATATATGGCTGTTGAAGAAAATCAGCAGGGAAAAGGAATTGGTGCAGCAGTCTTGAATGAGCTCGAAATGAGATCGAAAGAAAAAGGGGCAAAATTTATTATTCTCAATGCCCGTGAAAATGCCGTAAAGTTTTATGAAAAGCACGGATATAAAATTATTAAAAGGTCGCATACTTTGTTTGGTTCAATCCCTCACTTTGAAATGAAGAAGGATTTATAGATGTACGATAAATATTTTGAAGCAAATAAAAAGCTCTGGAATAAGAAAACACCGATTCATTCAGCCTCAGAATTTTACGGGATGAAGGAATTTAAGGAAGGAAAAAACTCCTTAAATTTTGTTGAACTCGAAGCACTGGGAGACGTAAAGGGTAAATCACTTTTGCATCTGCAATGTCATTTTGGGATGGATACTCTTTCCTGGGCAAGGCTTGGTGCAAAAGTTACGGGAGTAGATTTCTCAGATGAAGCTATAAATCTTGCGGAGAAATTAAATGAAGAATTAAATCTGGATGCAGAATTTATCTACTCAAATATTTATGATTTGAAAGAAAATCTTAATAAAAAATTCGATATAGTTTTTACTTCTTACGGTACTATCGGCTGGCTGCCGGATTTGAACAAATGGGCTGAAATAGTTTCCCATTTTCTAAAACCAGGCGGGACATTTTTTATTGCTGATTTTCACCCGGTAATCTGGATGTATGATCACGGGATCAAAAATCTAAAATATTCTTATTTCAATTCCGGTGAGCCGATTGAAGAAACTAACGAAGGAACTTATTCCGAACGGAACGCAGATATAAAAATGACAGAATACGGGTGGAATCACTCACTCGATGAAGTTTTTAATTCTCTTAAAAATAACGGTCTAACCGTAGCAAGCTTTAATGAATATCCTTTCTCATTTTATAACTGCTTCCCGGATATGGTAAAAGGTGATGACGGATTCTGGCGGATAAAAGGAATCGAAAATATTTTACCGCTAATGTATTCGATTAAAGCTATTAAAGAATAATGTAACTCGGTGTCCTTGTGTCTTAGTGGTAAAAAAGCAAAAACTAAGTCACTAAGATCACTTAGGAACACTAAGAGGCTTTAAGAACCCATCTTCAAAATCTCATCCCATTCTTTTTTTTCAACGGGCATAACAGATAGACGGTTTCCTCTCTGTACCAGTCTCATATTTTGCAATTTAGGGTTTTCCTTTATTGCTGCTAGTGTAACAGGATTTTTAAATTTCTTTTCAAGTTTTATATCAACCATATACCAGGTTGGATTCACAGGATCAGCAGATGGGAAGAAATGTTTATCATCAGGATCAAACTGAGTGTGATCGGGATAACCTTCTTTCACAACTTTGCAATAACCAACTACGGCATTCGGTTCTGTGTTGCTGTGGTAAAATAAAACTCCGTCTCCTTTTTTCATTTCATCGCGCATAAAGTTTCTTGCCTGGTAATTTCTTACCCCATCCCAGTAGGTTGTTTTGTTTTTGCTTTTTACAAGATCATCAATTGAAAAAGCGCCGGGTTCAGATTTGACGAGCCAGTATTTCATTTTTCTCCAAATATTATATTTAGATCAAGGAATTCTTTAACATCAATTTCTAATTTAAAATTTAAGTTACACCCTTCCAAATTAAATTGATATTCAGTCACTGCAATCCTATATTAATTCGAAAATTTGAATCAAATATGAATAAAATCACATTTCTTGTAATCTTTACTTTATTACTCTTTTCTGATGCTTTTGCCCAGAATGACGGGGAATTCCAGATTGCCAGGTTAAAATATAACGGCGGCGGCGACTGGTATAATGATCCGAATGAAGAGGTAAATCTGTTGAATTTTGTGAAACAAAACACAAACATTAAAGTTAAACCAGAGTACACTTTTGTAGATATTGGTACTGACGACATTTTCTCCTATGCGTTCCTTTATTTAACAGGTCACGGCAATATTGTTTTTTCAAATGATGAAGCTGAAAAATTAAGAAAATACTTGGAAGCGGGAGGTTTTCTTTATGCAGACGATGATTACGGAATGGATAAAGCTTTCAGAAGAGAAATGAAAAAAGTTTTCCCGGAAAAAGATTTAGTTGAGCTTCCTTACAATTACGGACTTTATCACGATTTTTATGAATTCCCGAGCGGCGTTCCTAAAACTCACGAGCACGATGGAAAACCCGCACAGGGATTTGGAATTTTTATCGGAAAGAGGTTAGCTGTTTACTATACATTTGAATCAAATCCGAGTGACGGCTGGAACGATCAGGAAGTACACAATGATCCACAGGATAAAAGAATTGAGGCATTGAAATTTGGAGTGAATATTGTTGTTTGGGCGTTGAGTCAATGATAATTTAAAATTCAAAAAGGCTAATCTCAGAATAGTCATCCCGAACCTTTCTGCCGATAGGCAGGCTTGTTTCGGGATCTCATTTGATAAAGCAGATTCTGAAATGAATTTAAAATTGTCATTTCGAATCCATCGATAGATGGATGAGAAATCTTATAACCGATTTTATAGATTTCTCGTCGTCCGTTTGAAACGAACTCCTCGAAATGACAACAAAAAAATGTATGACCAAAAGATTATGGGATCAGAACTTAAATATTACCAGGAAATTATTGCAAAGCTTGAACGACTTGTAAAAAGGGAGTACTTCCAGCTTTCTACGATTGGAATACAGGCAACTATAATAGTTGGTATCCTCGTTTTTGCGACATTCACTATTCTTGAATCGATGTTTCATTTTTCCTCTGTAGTCAGGACTATCCTTTTCTTTTTATTTCTACTTTTTTCAATAGGAACTTTTGCAGCGCTCTTTGTAAATCCTCTTTTAAAATATTTTAACATTTTTAGAAAAACTGATTATCATCTTATTGCTAAAAAAGCTGGTAAAAATTTCCCCTTTATAAAAGATGAACTCTTAAATGCAATGCAGCTTGTTTCTAGTAATGAAAATAAAAACAATTATTCTCCTTCATTGATAAATGCTGCTTTCTTTAATGTTTACAACAAAACAAAATCAATCGAATTTGAATCGATTGTAAAATTTCAGAAAGTAAAAGAATTATTTAAATATCTTGCAGGAATTACAGCGGTTGTTTCAGTACTTTTTATTTTTATCCCTTCTCTGCGTGCGGCAGGCAGCAGACTGACAAGTTTTAATAAAGAATTTATCCCACCTGCAAAATTTACATTTGAAGTTAACCCGGGCAACGCAACTTTAACAAAAGGAGAAAACGTTCAGATAAAAGTAAAAGTAAATGGAGATGTTCCTAAATTAGTCCAGCTTGCCACAAAAGAAACTGAGCAGACAAAATTTGAATACCAAAATTTGAAACCCGATTCGACGGGCTTATATAACTATAATATTAATTCTGTCAGAAGTTCATTCAAATATTTTGTAAACGCAGACGGAATTGAAAGTGAAGGATTTAATATTGAAGTTATTGACCGCCCGGTAATTAAAACTTTGTATTTAACCTTAACTGCGCCCCGATATTCTAAAATTCCGCAAATGCAGCAGAAGGATAATGGAAGCGTAACAGGTCTGCCGGGTAGCAAAGTTGAATTAAAAATCAGCTCAACAAAAGAATTAAAGAAAGCGGAAATTATTTTTGCAGATTCCTCTATTAGTCCTTTAAAGATTTCCGGAAATGATGCAGGCGGAAATTTCAGGATTAAAGGTGATGATAGTTATAAAATTATGATTACCGATAAAATGGACAATCAGAATCTTTCCCCGATTACCTATTCAATAAAATCATTAGCGGATCAATTTCCTTCAATTGATATTTTAAAACCTGGTGAAAATATAAACCTCCCTAATGATAACCGGGTGGAAATTCTTTCTAAAGTAAGTGACGATTATGGTTTCGACAAACTACTTTTGCATTACAGGATATCCGCTTCAAAATATAAAAATGTTGAGCCCAATTTCAGATCGATTGAACTCAGGTTAGATAAAAGCAAAACCGAACAGGAAATCAATTATTTCTGGAATTTAACAGACTTGCAGTTAACTGAAAATGATGTGATTACCTATTATCTTGAAATTTTTGATAATGACAATATTAACGGTCCGAAATCTGCAAAATCAAATTCATTCACTCTTCGTGTTCCTACTTTAAACGAACTTTTGACTGAGACAAATAAAACACAGGATAAAGCAATTGATGATCTGAAAGAGACGCTGGAAAAAGCGGAAGACCTGAAAAAGGGTATTCAGAAAATAACACAGGACTTGAAACAGGATAAAAAAGATATCACATGGCAGGAAAAAGAAAAAATTGAAAAAACAGTTGAAGAGTTTAAAAAACTCCAGGAAAAATCAGATCAGATTGGCAAAAAGATAGACGAGTTAAAACAAAATCTTCAGCAGAATAATATGCTTTCTCCGGAAACAATGGAGAAATATAGCGAACTACAAAAACTGTTTGACTCAATTTCAAGCGAAGAAATGAAAAAGATGATGGAGCAGATGCAGAATGCTTTATTAAATATGGACAGGCAGCAGGTTCAGCAGTCAATGGAAAATATGAAGTTTGATGAAGAGCAGTACAAAGCCAGCATCGAAAGGACTATGAACCTTTTAAAGCGAATTAAAATTGAACAGAAAGTAAATGAATTATTAAAAAGGACAGGGGAACTCGCGAAGAAACAGGAAGATTTAAAAAATGAAACTAAGAATAACGATCTGAAAAATCAGGATGCAAAAAATGAACTGAGCAAAAAGCAGGATGAAATATCAAAAGATCTGAAAGATACAAAAGACCAGATGGATGAGCTTTCAAAAGATTTAAGCGAAATGAAGGATCTGCCGAAGGATGAGCTTGATAAAATAAACCAACAGATGCAGGATCAGAAAAACCAGCAGCTTTCGAAAGATGCTCAGCAGCAGATTCAACAAAACCAGAAACAAATGGCAATGCAGAACCAGGATCAGATTTCCCAGAACATGCAGAAGCTGAAAGATGCATTAAAGCAGTTCCAGCAATCAATTACACAGAAAAGCCAGATGCAGGTTTTTATGGATATGATGAGGCTGACAGATAATCTAATTTCACTTTCAAAAGATCAGGAAGAATTAAAAAAAGAATCACAAAATACTGATCCGAATTCTTCTTCGTTTGATAAAAATGCTGAGAAACAAAATAATATTCAGAGAGCATTGAATAAAATTCTTCAGCAAATGTCTGATCTTTCACAAAAAACTTTTGCAATTACCCCGGAAATGGGAAAAGCTCTCGGCGATGCATTAAGAGCTATGATGCAATCATTATCAGCAGTGCAAAACCGGAATGGAACCATTGCTTCGCAAAACCAGGGAGAGGCAATGAAGGATCTGAATGAAGCTGCTTCGCTGATGAAAAATTCTATGTCACAAATGATGAACGGACAGAGTGGAAGCGGGATGATGTCTATGATGCAGCAGTTCGGACAAATGTTTAAGCAGCAGATGAACCTGAACAACCTTACAAAAATGCTTCAGCAGCAAATGGGTGGACAAATGACTATGGAGCAGCAGACGCAGTTGCAGAGGCTGGCTGAACAGCAGGAGTCAATAAAAAAATCACTTGAGCAATTAAATAAGGAAGCGAAGGAATCAGGAAAATCAAAATCAATCGCAGCAAATCTTGAAAAAATGCTGCAGGATATGCAGGAAATTATTAAAGGTATGCAGACACAAAAACTGGATGACGATATTGTTCAAAAACAGGAACACATTCTTTCCAAAATGCTGGATGCGCAGAAATCGATAAATGAAAGAGATTTTGAAAAGAACCGGGAATCTTTTACTGGGAAAAATATTGTTAAAGATTCACCGGCAGAACTGAATTTAAATTCGCAAAAAGGAAAAGATAAAATTAAAGATGAACTGAACCGCGCTGTTCAGGAAGGATACACTAAAGACTACGAGGAATTGATCCGGAAGTATTACGAAGCGCTTCAGAAATTAAAAAGTCAAAATTAAAAATTCAAAAGTAATTTTATACCGGATCAATATGCACAAATGCTTTTTGAATTTCATTAATTGATTCGATTGCTTTTTGTACATCTTTTCCGACATCGTGCGAATTTTCAGTCGACATATCTTTATCGACTTCGATGTGAATTTCGACATGAAATTTATTTCCAACATAATGAGATCTTAAATCATTAATTCCACTCACTCCTTCAACTTGCATCGCACAGGTTGCAATTTCTACAATAAGATCTTCGTCTGCGGCTTTACCCATTAAATAGTCAATATTTTCTTTGGCTATTTCATACCCTGACTTTAAAATAAAGAAGGAAATAAGAATTCCGGCAACTCCATCAATGTAACTGAGCCCAAACTGTACGCCTATCAATCCGACAATTGAAAGGGAAGATGCAAGGACATCGTTTAAGCTGTCGATTGCGCTTGCTTTCAATCCCGGACTTCTGAAGGTTTTACTTACTCTTGACTGGTAGCGGGAAAGCCAAAACTTTATAATAATCGTAATTCCTAGAATAGAGTAAACCAGAAAATTAATATTATGCTTTAATTCCGGGTGAATAATTCTGTCAACTGAAGCTTCAATTAGGTTAATACCAACTACTGCAGTAAAAAGAGCAATTATAAAAACTGCTATCGGCTGTGCGGCATTGTGGCCAAATTGATGATCATCATCCGGTTTTTTTAATGATACCCTTACACTGTATAAAATAGCAAGTGAAGATACGATATCGGTTAGTGAATTTATAGCATCTGAAATTACTGCTATTGAATTGGAAATTATTCCGGCAAACAATTTTATTCCAAAAAGGAAAATATTTGCAATTAAAGAAAGATTGGTTGCCCTTTTTAGAATTTTTGCCATACTTAAATATATTTTATGCAGTGTAAATTCAAAATAATAAATTAAAATTATTTAGCTGGAAATTAGTTGAAGATATAATCATTCGTAATTTTGTTTTGAGACATCCTGAAAAATGTCCATTTTTTTGACTTTCTCAAATCAATTCACTCCGAATGCCCTATTATCCATCTATTTGATAATAACTTAAGGGGAAATAAAATTTAATTGTTAATTCGGCTAAAAGTTGTATATTTTCCTAGTGTCTTTTTTTGGAACATTCATTATATTTAATATATTCCAATAATAATTATATGTAAGAATTGATTAGAACCAGATCAAAACCCAAATCTTCTGTGCCTAATAAAACCTCTTTAAAAGAAATTGAAAATCTATCACTTTCAGGTGATAAGAAATTTAATTTAGTCCTGGAAGCTTCTGATGATTTTATCTTTATTTTGGATAATAAAGGATGCTTTAAAATAGTAAATGAAAATGGGGCAGCAGCACTTGATTATGCTACAAAAGATTTGATTGGAAGACATTTCTGGGAGTATGTTGATCCGAAAAGTGATAAGGATATAGCAGCTTCGTTTAACGAGATCTTAAATTCAAAAGATTTAACATCCTTTGAAGCTACATTGACGTCAAGGTTTGGGAGAGAAGTTATCTTTCAGATTACGGCCAACACAATGTGCATCGATAACAAAGTTGTTGGTTTACTGGGTGTTGGGAAAAATATTACAAAAATACGAGCCAATGAAGAAAAAGTTAAAGAGCTGACTATTAAATTGCTTGAGGCAAAAAGATTAATCTCTATTGAAAGAAAAAGAGCAGACCAGAGCAGATCAATTCTTGAAGAACTTAACAGACTAAAAAATGAATTTGTTTCAAATGTCTCACACGAAATGAGGACACCACTTGCTTCGATAGTTGGTTTTTCTGAGACTATCGTCTCAGATCCGAATATTCAAAAAGAGACATTAAGAGAATTTAATGAAGTTATACTAAAAGAAGGCAAACGTCTGGCAAATTTAATTAATAATGTGCTTGACCTGAGCAAAATAGAAGGGAAGGGAATTGTTCTAAGCAGGAGTAATTTTGATATAATTAGATTATTAAATTCCGTTATAGAAGAATCGAAAAAAGCAATTAAAGATAAAGGTCTTACGCTTACTACAGATATTCCTGATGGGGAAGTTATTGTAAACGGAGATGAGGAGAGACTAGGACTTGTTTTTTCAGGATTGATTAACAATGCAATTAAATTTACAGAGAGAGAAGGAAGAATAACTATCAGTGCACAAAGTCTATATAAAGAATTTGAAATTATTATAAGTGATACCGGTATTGGCATACCTGAAAAGGATCTTCCAA
>Ga0209919_1001071_pt1 | contig 13605 bp, 11 predicted proteins | sample SalPon2A_C_D2_MG_FD_185721 | JGI IMG/M metagenome (GOLD analysis project Ga0209919, IMG submission 185721) | Soil microbial communities from South San Francisco under conditions of wetland restoration - Salt Pond MetaG R2A_C_D2_MG (SPAdes)... | ecosystem: Environmental > Terrestrial > Soil >... | reverse complement strand
ATTGATAAAACAATAGCGTAAAAACACCGGAGATTTTTTAATGGAAAAGTTGTCCAATAAAGATAGAATGAAGATTCCAAGACAAGCTATGCCCGAACAGGATGGTGAGGTCAGGAGCCATAATTTTAATGAAGTTAACCTCGGGTTGACAGAAGAACTTGCAGTGCTTGAAGCTCAGCGTTGTATTCAGTGCCCCAAGCCTACTTGCATTGAAGGATGTCCTGTAGGTGTAAAGATCAATGAATTTATACAACTTGTTACAGAAAGGAAATTTGAAGAAGCTGCTGCAAAAATAAAAGAAGATAATATGCTTCCGGCAATCTGCGGAAGAGTTTGTCCGCAGGAAGAACAATGCGAAGTAAAATGTACGGTTGGAAAGAAGAATGAACCGGTTGCAATCGGCAGACTTGAAAGATTTGTTGCAGATTATGAAAGAGAAAAACTTGGTTTACGCAGACCGGATTTGAAAACGAAAACCGGAAAGAAAGTGGCAATTATAGGAAGCGGACCTGCCGGACTGAGTTGTGCGGCGGACCTCATTCAGATGGGACACGATGTAACTGTATTCGAAGCTTTGCACGATCTAGGCGGTGTTTTAATTTATGGAATTCCGGAATTCCGTTTGCCTAAATCAATCGTAAAAACTGAAATTGATGTACTGGAAGAACTTGGTGTTGAATTCAAACCTAATTCAGTAATTGGATTTACCGATACTCTGGATGAACTTCTTCAGAACGGTTACGATGCTGCTTTTATCGCTGTTGGAGCAGGGCTGCCTTATTTTCTGAATATCGAAGGAGAAAATCTAAACGGAGTTTATTCATCGAATGAATTTTTAACAAGAGTGAATTTGATGAAGGCTTATAAATTCCCGGATTACGATACACCTGTTTTTGATGTTAGAGGAAAAAATGTCGCTGTTTTCGGAGGTGGTAACACGGCGATGGATGCGGTCAGAACATCAAGAAGACTCGGTGCAAAAAACGCGTATATAATTTATCGCAGATCCGAAGTTGAATTGCCTGCAAGACAAGAAGAAGTACACCATGCTAAACAGGAAGGTGTTGAGTTTATTTTATTATCGAATCCTACAAAATTTATTGGCGATAAAGATGGATGGCTCAGAGGAGTTGAGGTTCAGAAAATGGAACTGGGAGAACCTGATGCATCCGGCAGAAGAAGGCCTGTTCCAATCAAAGATTCAGAATATACTATTGATATAGATATGGCGGTAATTGCTATCGGTAACGGATCGAACCCGATTATTCAGAAAACAACTCCTGATCTTGATTTCAATAAATGGGGAAACATCAAGGTTAACGAAGAGACGATGGAAACTACAAAGAAAGGTGTTTTCGCTGGGGGCGATATCGTCACAGGTGGGGCAACTGTAATTCTTGCTATGGGTGCTGGCAGAAAGGCTGCAAAAGCAATTAATGAATACCTGGTTACACCGATCAATTAACAATTCTGAAGTGATAAAATTTGTCAATTCTGCAGGGGATATTATAGCGGACAGGTTTTATCACTTCTTTATTTTAAACTATTCCTAATTTCTACAGTAATGCGAACCCTCTGATAAAAATATGTTGTAACAGCATGTTTTTATTCCGATTTTAAAATATAATTAACTAGAAAAACACTTATATATGCACATAAGTAAATACCCTCTAATAATTTTTATTATTCTCTTTTATAATCCCTCTTTTGCACAAAATAAAGTTTGGGACAAGTTAGATAAGGGGAATTATAATGTCGGTTTTAAATGCTTATCACTTTATGATTCCTCAAGAACTATAGATAAGCCCAAGGGATTCCGGCCAGTCCAGGTAAGTATATGGTATCCTGCCAACAACTCAGACAAATTCGCGAGAATTACGTACAAAGACTATTTTCTATTAAGTGCGGAAGAGACCAATTATCAGGTCACAAAATCTTTTAAGGACAGTACAGTAATAAATTATAAAAAGCTTTTGGAGAGAAACGGAATAGCTGATAGTACGGTTGTTAAATGGTTCAATACCAAAGTGCTGGCCTCAAAAAATGCGCAACCAATTAAAGATAAATTTCCGCTAATAGTTGTTGCACAGGGAAATTTTCATTCTGCACATCACCAGGCTTTTTTGAGTGAATTTTTAGCAAGCTGCGGATACGTAGTAGTTACAACACCTTCACAGACAAGAATAACAGGACAAATAACCGATGTATCTCAGGCAGTGGCCAGTGCTGAAGAGCAGGTTGAAGATATGGAATTTTCGATCAGAGCAGTTAAAAAATTTAATGATATTGATTTCAATAATATTGCGTTGCTGGGACATAGTTTTGGCGGCAGATCAATTCTATTGTTGCAGATGAAAAACAAAAACATCAAGTGTTTAATCAGTCTGGATGGAGGCCTTGGATTGAATACCGCTGTAGACGATATTAAAAAATCGCCATACTTTGATTCTAATCAAATGGATGTACCGCTCCTTCATTTTTATGAAGATACCGAGCAATTCTTAAAACCTGATTTCAGATTAATTGACAGCTTCAATAAATCAAAAAGATTTCTTGTTAAGATAAACGATATGCATCATTTCTATTTTTCAAGCCTTGGCCTGGTATCGGGAACAATAAATGGCTTTCATCCTTTATCCAAGAACCTTGCTGAAAAATATAAACTGATATGTGATTTTACCAGGGACTTTCTTAATTCGGTTTTTGCCTGGAAGGATCCGGAGATGAGCAAATTAAAGAAGGAATTTTCTTTATTTGCCGAAAGACACAAATCCATTTGGTTTACGTTTAAATAAAACTATTTTTAATAAATAGTAAGGACCGTTAAATGGTTAAAAAATTTTTGAGCCTCTCATTTTTTATTTGTCTAGTTGTTTTTAATTTAACTGGTTGTTCACAAAACCCTGAAAGCAACAGGCCTAAATTAATAGTCCAGCTTTCCATCGACGGTTTAAAGGCGGGTTTGCTTGAGCGATATGATAAGGTTTTTAAATACGGGTTTAGAAAACTACTTGATGACGGATTAAAATTCCCAAATGCGACAGTAGATCATGCAGTTACAGTTTCACAGGCAGGACACGTAACAATAGCTACAGGCGATCACCCGAACAGGCACGGAATTGTAGATGCTGCATTCTACTCCACTATAAATAATAAAAGAGTTTTTGTTGATTGTGTCGCAGATTCTACAGAACATATTTTAGGTTTTCCCAAAAGCAAAGGCGTATCGCCAGGGAAAATACTTGCGTCAAGTATTGCCGGATGGGTTACTGATAATGATTCCAATTCAAAAAGCCTTGCCTTAGGAACCGGTTACATTTCTTCGTTGCTTTATTCGTATAAAAAGAACAGCGATGTTTATTGGTACATGGGTGGCAGATATGTTACATCAACTTATTATAAAAGCAAATATCCCGGGTGGGTTAAAAATTTTAACGATAAGGTACTGCCGGGAATAATAAAGAATTCAGAAGTGTGGGATAATACTGTACCCGAAAAATACAGGCATCTGTCACGCCCTGATACTGCATATTACGAGGGAGATAAAGTCAATACCACATTTCCACATCAAATTAAAAATGAACTTGGTAAATTATTAAAATCAGACCCCGAAAGGGCAATGAATATTTGGTTTGGCTGGACGCCAGCAAATGATATCGCCACACTGAAACTTGCAGAGACCGGGATCGACTCAATGAGACTGGGACAGAGAGAGGTAACTGATTACCTCTCAATTGTATTAAGCGAAGTAGACGGGAATTCGCATTATTACGGACCGTTAAGTATGGAGGTTTTTGATATCCTTGTAAGAATGGATAAAGCCCTTGGTGAATTGATTAATTTTTTGGATAAAAAAGTCGGGAAAGATAATTACGTTATTGCACTAACTGCAGATCACGGTTTTCCTGAAGTAGCTGAGTACAAACAGGAAAAAGGTCAATATGCTCACAGGTTGAAAAAAGAAGAAATTGAGAAATTTTTCAAAGCGATAGTAAAAGCTGAGAAAAATTATCCAGCCTCATCTGAAAAAAATAACGATGCAATAAGAAAAGCGGCAAAGAAATTTGATTTTATTGCTGATATTTACTCATACTCAGAACTTTCAGGTAAAACAAAATCTACAGATAAATATTTGCCACTTTATCAAAATTCGTTTAGAAAAGACAGAATACCCAGATTACCTTTATTTTCCCTTAAGAATTTTGAATCACCAATAGGTAAAGCTGGTGCGATGGTGAGAATGAAAAAAGGTGTGATAATAGATATAGATACCGATACACATGGCTCTGTATATGATTATGATAGAAAAGTTCCGTTGATATTCTTTGGGAAAAATATTAAATCCGGAACTGATGAAAAAGAAGCGCACATAATGGATGTATCACCAACCCTGGCACATCTGGCCGGAATTCCAATGCCGGAAGATGTTGATGGTAAACCATTACTTACAAAGTATTAATTTTGTCTATTCTTTTTGCGCCAGTAATAATAAACAGGAAGTCCAAGCCCGAGCATAATTAATCCCGCAATAACCTGCCCTGACAATAGAATAAAAAATTAATTTTTTTTAAATAATCTGTAATAAACCAGAGTTCTAAATACTCTAAAGTATTGTATGAGGAAAATTTTTTAAGCTTTGGAGTATGCGGATGAAAAAATTGTCTTTAACTTTTATTTTAATTATATCATTTTGCTTTACGGCAATACAGGCACAGGATTCTATATCTTTTACTAAAAAAGGTAATGGCCGGCCGCTTATTTTCCTGCCCGCGCTGGGTTGCAAGGGCACTGTGTGGGACAATACTGTAAATGAACTTTCAAAAAGTTACACATGTTACGAGGTGGGAATAGCCGGTTTTGGCGGAGTTCCGCTAAAAGGTGGTTTTAGTTTAGAAAAAATTTCGAAAGCTTTAATAAAACTGGCAAAAGACGAAAATCTTCAAAATCCGGTTCTTATTGGTCACAGTTTCAGCGGTTTCCTTGCATTGTTTTCGGCATCTGAAAATCCGGGTTTCTTTTCAAAATTGATTATTATTGACTCTTCCCCGTTTGCACTAGCATCTATTTACCCTTCGATAACTGAAGCGCAGGCGAAACAGCAGGGTGAAATAGTTAAAGATTATATTTTAAAAGAAACGAAAGATGATTTTGAAAAGAGTGAAAGAAACAGCCTGGGAAATTTAATTAGCGATGAAAGCGATTTTGAAAAAGTGTTAAGCTGGGTTATGTCATCTGACAGGAGCGCTATTGCAGAGGCAACTTGCAAAATGATATCGTCGGATTTAAGAGATAAGATAAAAAACATTGATTGCCCGGCTTTAATAATCGGTACTTGGAAAGGGAAGGAAAAAATCGGTTTCACCAATGCTAACGCGCAAGAAAAATTTGAAGAACAGTATAAAAAATTAAAGAATAAAAGTATTGTAATTACAGATAATTCAAAGCATTTTGTTATGCTTGATGACCCGAAATGGCTTAATAAACAAATTACAGGATTCATTTCCGAATGATATCACCGGATAAAGATAAAATATTCACTGAAGTATTTAAAGAAAACAGGGACAAGATCTACAGGCTTTGCTATACGTCCATCAATAACAAAGATGATGTAGAAGACCTGTTCCAGGAGGTGATGCTAAATGTATGGCGGAGCCTGGAAAATTTTAGACACGAATCAAAAATCAGTACGTGGATTTACAGGATAACAGTAAACACAGCTCTTTTATATAACAAGAAATTTCAAACTAAATCTAACAGGTTTATTAATTTTGGGCCCGCTGAACTGGATGAGAATCATTCTTCCGAAAATCCGTTTCAAATGAGTGAGGATGAAGACCTGAAAAAATTGCACGAAGCAATTTCTCAGCTAAATAAACAGAACAGGATTATCATCGGTTTATACCTGGAAGATATGAGTTACGAAGAAATCGCGGAAATAGTCGGCATAAGCATGAATTATGTAGGAGTAAAAATAAATAGGATTAAAACTGTTCTTGCCGGAAAGATGGAGGTAATGAAATGATTGAAATAGATGCATTGAAAAAAAACTGGCAGAATCAGAAACCGGCTGCTGAGAAAAAATTTAATCCTGAAAAAATTGCATCGGATTCCTTCATCAAGTTGAAAAAATTCGAGAAAAAGCAATTCAGGATAAATATGGGCAAAACTATAGGCATGGGACTGATAATTCTTTTTCTCCTGCAAACGATGCTTTTCTCTACATCATTTACTTTAATAAAACTTATAGGGGTGGCCTGGATTGTATTTTCAGTAATTTATTTCCTGGTTGTTTACTGGAAAATGCAGCTTAAAGTAAATAAATTGAATGTAGATGGTAACAGCCTCGATTTCATTGATGAAGTGCTGGAGAATTTTGCAATGCAAAAGAGATTCTTCAAAGAAAAATTCTGGATCTTCGGCGCAACCCTTATAATCGGGCTAAATATTTTGTACCTGGATCTTTTGAAGGATATGACAATTCTGGAAAGACTCGGTTTTCACTTTTCATTCGTGGTGCTATTACTCGTGGCAATATGGGGAGGAATTAAAATCAGGATGTTCAGGTTCAGAAGAGAGTACGACCCTATTATAAATGAATTAATAAAAATTAAAAAAGACTTAAAGGATAACAAATGAATATTAAAAATATTAAACTAGCTTTTATTTCAGTGATTACAGTCAGTATTGTTTTTGTATTTTTCTCGGATTACCCGGGACTTACTTCAACCGGCTCATCATTATTCGATTTTTCCAGGGGGATACTGACGGGAATGAGCCTTGTCGCTATAATAGTGTGGCTTTATTTCCTTGCCACGGAAATAGGAAGTTCGTACAGAGCAGGTGGAATTATATCAACAATTAAGAGCAACAAAGTTGTTTTTAGCTTCCTGATGTTCAGTCTGCTCGCAGGAACAATATTCACTATTTATAAAGCGGATAATTCTTTATTGCTTGTAATTTGTTCGTTTATTATGGCAACGGCATATTCTATTTATTTTGTTTCAAAAACTTTTTCACTGGATAAATTCTGCAATAAAATCCGGGGATTATCTCATTAAGTGAATATAACTAATATCTTTTGTTCTTCCCGCTCCAGTAATAATAAACAGGAAGTCCTAACCCGAGCATTATCAATCCCGCAATTGCCTGCTCGGGTTTTTCTATTAAAGTATTAATCACAAACCAGGTTGCCACCCCGATAAAGATTAATGGGGTGAAAGGATACCCCAGTGTTTTGTAATCTCTTTTTGCGTCAGGTAGTTTTTTTCTAAAAATAAAAACGCTGGCAGCAGCAAGCGCAAAAAATATCCAGTCTGTGAACACCACGTAAGAAATTAAATTTTCGAAAGTACCCCAGAATAAAATTAATAACACAGCCCATGTTGATTGAATAATAATTGCGTTATACGGTGTCTGGTATCTGGGATGAACTTTTGCAATCTGCGGAAAAAATATTCCGTCCTTTGCCATAGCAAAGTAAATTCTTGGTGCGGTTAGTGTATAAATGCCGGCCGTACCAAATGTTGAAATAAAAATTGCCATTGCTATAATTCCACCTCCGACAGGGCCTAGTACTGTCTTTACTGCATCAGCTGCAACGCTTGGAGAATTTGCAATTGTATTTACAGGAAGTAACATCATATAAGCAATATTGATTGCAACATATATTGCCGTAACAGATAATGCTGCTATAATCATTGCAACAGGGACATCCTTTTTGGCATTTTTTGCTTCACCAGCCGCATAAGTAGCGTGCTGCCAGCCGCCGTATGACCATAAAACACCGACCATCGCAACTGCCAGACCACCGGTTACACCCGAGGGCATATCAAATGAAAAAGCTGTAACAGAACTGCTTCCGAGAATAAATCCAACTGCAATTACCCCGAATATTCCTATCAATTTAAGAACGGTAAATACATCGCTGAAAATGCCCCCGGATTTTACGCCCATTACATTAATTACTGTAAGAATAAATATTCCGCTTACGGCCGTAAGTTTCAGGGCAAGAGGGTCCATCGGGAAAAAATATGCTAGATAAGTTGTAAAAGCTACAGAGAGTGCTGCAATACCGCCCGTATTTACCACAAGAAAATAAGCCCAGCCGTAGAGAAACCCGACGGGTTTGCCGTAACTTTCAGAAAGAAAAACATAAACTCCGCCAGCCTTCGGCATGAGAGCTCCAAGTTCTGCAAATGTTAAAGCACCGCAAAGAATAAGTAATCCTCCTCCTAACCATATTAATAAGATTAAAACCGGGGAGTGAATAGAATTTGCAATAATTGCAGGTGTCAAAAAAATTCCCGAGCCAATTGTTGACCCAATTGCAATCATCGTAAGATCAAAACGGGAGAGTGCTTTCTTTAGTTCGGCCAATTAAGTCTCTCTTTTTTTTCTTTTAATATATTAAAATATAAGTGAAGTCTGAAAATATTTATTCCGGATAATAGAACTTATTCATCATAATTTTCGTTGAAGTTTAAAATAATATCTTTAAATTCTTTTTTATCAAAGCCGCATTTTCACAGAAAACAAATAAACTATTTATTTAGAAGAGGGTTATATGCTCAACCGTATAAAGAATAATCTATCTAAAATCATTTCACTCTCCGCTCTAATTTTATTTTTAGTGGCGGGTGAAAGTTTTTCACAAGTAATTGATACAACACTTTTTAATGGATTAAAGTATAGAAACATTGGTCCTTTCAGGGGAGGAAGAGCGGATGCAGTAACAGGTGTGCCCGGCAACAGGATGTTGTATTATTTCGGTGCTACAGGTGGTGGCATCTGGAAAACGGAAGATGGTGGACAAACCTGGGAAAATATTTCAGACGGATTTTTCGGTGGATCAATAGGGGCGGTTGCAGTTAGTCAGTGGGACCCGAATGTAATATATGCAGGAACCGGGGAAGAAACTTTGCGTGGAAATGTTTCCAGCGGAAACGGAGTATGGAAGTCCGTTGATGCGGGAAAATCCTGGAAACACATCGGGCTGGAAGAAACCAAACATATTTCAAGAATCAGAATTGATCCAAAGGATCCGGATATAGTTTACGTTGCGGCAATCGGGCATTTGTATGGCCCGAATGACCAGAGGGGAATATTTAAAAGTACAGACGGCGGCAAAAACTGGAAGAAGGTTCTATTTGTGAATAATAAAGTCGGTGCTGTGGATCTGATTATGGATCCGGTCAATTCCAGAATTCTTTACGCTAGCACCTGGAGAGTTAAACGTACACCGTATAGCTTTGAGAGCGGGGGAGAAGGATCAGGTTTATGGAAATCTACTGATAGCGGTGAGACATGGAAAGAAATTACAGGCAACAAAGGTCTGCCAAAAAGTACAATCGGTATAATTGGTATTGCAGTTTCACCTGCAAACCATAACAGGGTTTGGGCGCTGGTGGAAGCGCACGGAGGCGGCTTATTTAGATCTGATGATGCTGGTGAGACCTGGCACATGATAAATGATGAACATAAAATTACACAGCGTGCATGGTATTTTTCGAGAATTTATGCCGATCCTAAAAACGAAGACGTGGTGTATGCTTTAAACGTTGAATTCTGGAAATCAAAAGACGGTGGAAAAACCTTTGAAGATATCAGAACACCGCACGGAGACCATCACGATTTATGGATTAATCCGAAAGTGCCGGAAGATATTATAATTGCTGATGACGGCGGGGCGCAGATTACAGTTAACGGAGGCGAAAGCTGGAGTACATATCATAATCAACCAACCGCACAGTTTTACAGGGTAGCTGTTGATGATCATTTCCCTTACAGAATTTATGGTGCGCAGCAGGATAATTCTTCAATAAGAATTGCAAGCAGAACTGACGGTGGCAGAATAGGTGAAAGCGATTGGGAATCAACTGCTGGTGGAGAAAGTGGATGGATTGTTCCTGATCCGAAAGATAACAATATAGTTTACGGTGGTTCGTATGACGGTCTAATTATAAAACGTAATCACAAGACAAAAGAATCCAGATCCGTGGATGTATGGCCGGATAATACAATGGGATGGGCAGCAAAAGATATTAAGTACCGGTTCCAGTGGAATTTCCCGATTCAGTTTTCTATTCACGATAAAAAGATTTTATACACTGCAGCTAATGTTTTGTTTAAAACTACAAATGGTGGGCAAAGCTGGGAAAAGATCAGTCCCGATCTAACCAGGAACGATACAACAAAACTTGGTTCTTCCGGCGGGCCAATTACTAAAGACAACACAAGTGTAGAATATTACAGTACAATTTTTACCCTTGCTGAAAACCCTTTAAAATCTGGAATAATCTGGACGGGTTCTGACGATGGATTAATTTATCTTACAAAAGACAACGGTAAAATCTGGAATAACGTAACTCCATCGAAAGATCTCTTACCGGAATGGGCGCAAATTAACAGTGTTGAAGCCGATCAGTTTAATGAAGGCGGGCTTTACGTAGCCGCCACAAAATATAAATCGGATGATTTTCATCCTTATTTATTAAAGACAACGGACTTTGGGAAAAGCTGGGAGAGAATAGACAAAGGAATTCCCGCAAATCACTTTACCCGTGTTATAAGGGAAGACCCCAAAAGAAAAGGTTTATTGTATGCAGGTACGGAAGATGGGATGTATATTTCATTTAATGACGGCGAAAAATGGGAACCATTCCAATTAAATCTGCCGACAGTGCCAATAACTGATTTGGTTATTAAAAATAATGACCTGGTTGTTGCAACGCAGGGGAGAGGTTTCTGGATTCTCGACGATCTTAATCCATTACGCCAGGTTTCTGAAAAGGTTGGAAGCAGTAAATTATGGCTCTATAATCCGGCTCCTGCTTATAGGATGGGTGGCGGCTCTTACGGAAAATCTTTAACTGCAGGGCAGAACGCGCCTAACGGAACAATTATTCACTATTATTTTAAATCTTTACCTGATAGTAATTCAGTTAAATTGAAAATTCTTGATTCAGCCGGTAATGTGATCGAAACCTTTTCGCCGGGTGCGAAAAAGAGAAACAGGCAAATGAGTTTTGAAAAAGGGATAAATACATTCGTATGGAATATGTATTATCCTGACGCAGAAAAATTTCCCGGATTAATTCTCTGGTTTGGCGGAACGCGCGGTCCAAAAGCTGTTCCCGGAAAATACGAAGCAAGACTAATTGCTGACAAAGATTCAGTAACCGTTCCTTTTGAAATTATAAAAGATCCCCGTTCTTCCGCAACGCAGGAAGATATGCAGGCACAGTTTGCTTTTATTAAATCCATAAGGGATAAACTTACAGAGACTCATGAGGCAATAAAAAATATTCGTGAAGCGAGGAAACAGATAAAAGAAATAAAAGAAAGAATTAAAGGCGTTGCAGGTTCCGAAAAAATAAAAAGTTTCGCTGATTCACTTTTAACTTCGATGAAAACAATTGAAGAAAGGCTTTACCAAACAAAAAATCAAAGTGATGAAGATCCTTTGAACTTTCCTGTAAGACTTAATAACAGGTTGAGTGTAGTTTCCAGTCTAAGCTCAATTGGTGACAACAAACCCACCAACCAGGCAATAGAAGTAAAAAGGGAAGTGATAAAACTTATAGATGAACAGCTTGATAAACTTAAGACCGTTTTTGAAAAAGAGATGCCAAATTTCAACAGGCTTATTCATGAAAAAAATGTTCCTGCTGTTTACCTGGAAAAGAAAGAACAATAAAATAGGATTAATTAATTATTCCTTTTATCAAAATAAGCCCGGTTGTACCGGGCTTTCTTTTGATCCACAAAAAATGATCTTGACTTACAGGGAAATTCTGACGATTCTGTCTCAGGCTTTTAAAAATGCTTTCGGGAGGGACTATGCAACATCTTGAGATTGATATGTCGTTAGAGGAAATGAAGGTTTTGTCCTCCTCAATTGAGAAATATCTTTCTGAATTAAGAATGGAAATTGTGGATACAGACAAAGAGGATTTCAGGGAGAAACTTAAAGTAGAAAAAAGAATTTTATATAAATTTCTCGAAAAACTGGAAGAATGTAACTAAACTCTGGCCAGATGATTTATGCAGACTTTCTTATTTAGTATATTTGAAAATATTTTGATATTTATTTTCAAATTTTGGTAAGGATTAATTATGAATAATTTACTTGTACTTGGTGCCGGTATGGTCGGTAGTGCGATTGTAAAGGACCTGGCAAAAGATAATAATGTCTCTGTTATTGACATTAGCGAAGAAAATCTAAATAAATTTTCCAATTTAACTTCAATTACAACAATCAAAGGCGATGTCTCGGATAATGAAACAATTAAAAAGAATTGTGAAAATACAGATCTCGTAATAAATGCAGTCCCCGGTTTTATGGGATTTAGTACTTTGCAGAGAATAATTGAATGCGGGAAAAATGTAGTTGATATTTCATTTTTTAATGAGGACCCATTTGAATTGGATGAGGCGGCAAAAAAGAAAAATATAACAGCAGTTGTTGACTGCGGAGTGGCGCCGGGACTTAGTAACATAATCCTGGGTTATCATAATTCAAAAATGGAAATTTCATCTTTTGAATGTATGGTTGGTGGATTGCCGTTTAAACGAGAATGGCCATATCAGTATAAAGCACCGTTTTCCCCTATTGATGTTATTGAAGAATATACACGTCCGGCAAGAATTATTGAAAACGGAAAAGTAGTTACCAAACCGGCACTTTCAGATCTTGAACTTGTTAATATTGATACCGCCGGCACACTGGAATCTTTTAACACGGACGGTTTACGTACGCTTATAAAGACTATGAAAATTCCAAATATGAAAGAGAAAACTCTAAGGTACCCGGGACACACTGAATATATGAAGGTATTGAGAGAGAGCGGATTTTTTAGTAAGGACAAAATAGATGTAAAGGGAGTAAAAATTTCGCCGCTTGATCTTACATCAGAATTACTCTTCCCGATATGGAAACGGGGACCTGATGAAAAAGAATTTACCGTTTTGAAAATTATTCTTAAAGGGGATAAAAACGGTGAAAAAATCAACATTGTTTATAGTATGTTTGACGAATATGATTCGGAATCTGGTATATCTTCTATGGCAAGAACCACGGGCTACACCTGTACCGCAGTTGCAAGACTGTTGCTTGCTAATAAATTCAACAGGAAAGGAATTTGTCCTCCTGAATTTATAGGTGAAACGGAAGATTGTTTGAATTTTGTTACAGAAGAGTTAAAAAAGAGGGGAATTTTTTATAACATTAATTAAAAATACGGGAACTTTCCAATAACGTATTCTGTTTAGAAATTGAATCAACTATATTATTGTGGAATATTCTTACTACTCGAAAATTGTGATTGTATATAGTTGAAAACATATATATCTTTAATTACTCAGTTTCAGGGTCCTCCCCTGCTCTGAAACAACAAATGAGTAAAACCCTCTGCCGCACGGCAAGAGGGTTTTTTATTTTAAAATATTTGTGCCAAGCCAGGTAATTGTTATTAAACGAGCTAACAGATTATTGGTAACAATATCTCAACTAATAATCATCCTAATTCTAACAGAATGCAGAAACGGAACTGATTCTCAGAGAACTTGTAAAACGCCGAATGTGAAAACAGTTTACCCCGCTTTGCG
>Ga0209919_1001070_pt1 | contig 13608 bp, 12 predicted proteins | sample SalPon2A_C_D2_MG_FD_185721 | JGI IMG/M metagenome (GOLD analysis project Ga0209919, IMG submission 185721) | Soil microbial communities from South San Francisco under conditions of wetland restoration - Salt Pond MetaG R2A_C_D2_MG (SPAdes)... | ecosystem: Environmental > Terrestrial > Soil >... | reverse complement strand
TACGAAGCGACGTAAAACTGAATTCCTGCAGCCGCTTTTCAACGGTTGTAAATATTTTAATGCCGGAGGTTGCCACATTCTCAATACCATGACTGACAAAAGCCTCTTCGACTTCCGGCTCGACCAGGGCATCTTTAACCATATCCATAATTGTATTTAACGCATATGACATCTGCCCTTTTCGAAAAGGAATTTCTTTATTTAAAGAATCTTGAAGCTGCTCTGTAGTAATTGAGCCAAGCTTATGCATCTGCTGGAGCACATAGCGGGTCCTCTCCTTGGAATGCCTGCGCGCCGCCCTGGCAGACTCCTCATCTTTTTTGATAAACGGGTTATAATAATTCGGCCGTTTCACACTCCCGGCGATAAAAGCACTTTCCAGAATAGTCAACTCAGAGGCGGGCTTGTCGAAATAATATTGCGCGGCAACTCCAAGGCCGCGTCCATTACCACTGACGTAGAACTGATTGGCGTAGAATTCCAGAATTTTTTCTTTCGAGTAATGGTATTCCAGACGCCAAGCATAGAGAAGTTCCAGAAGTTTTGCCTCCAGAGAACGGTTTTTTCTCTTGAAAAGATTTTTAGCTGCCTGCTGAGTCAATGTGCTGCCCCCCTGCACAACTCTGCCAGCCTTGAAATTAGCCGTCATCGCCCGGGCAATACCAAGAAAATCGACACCATGATGCTGAAAGAAATTACGGTCTTCAGAGGCAACAATCGCGTTAACAAAACTTCGGGGAATTAACTCATAAGGAATATACTGTCGATGGTCGTTCTGGAAAAATACGCCGATCTTATTGATGCCATCACGATAATAGACGGGTGACTCAACCGCTAGGACCTTGCGGAGATTCTCCTGCCGGATCTCTTCTCCGGGTTGAACGGCAATAAACCAATAGACAAGAAATGCTCCGACGCAAAGAAAAATTCCGCATAGGCCAGTAAGGAAGAAAAAAAACTTTTTTAACATAGGAAGTACCGGCACCTTAAATAAGATGTTCTCGCAAAAAGTATTGGATGGCTAAGCACAAAAGTTTGATATACAAGGAGTAGTGCTTTTTTGAGAGCAAGACCATACATGTGGTATGTCGAGCGAACAAAAAAGTGCTACGACGCAGTAGATCGGACTTTTTGCGACGCCATCAAATAAAGCAGACACGAAGCCTTAGTCGCCCAATACAGTTACCGGCTTCGATTCGCCAAGATTTTTAATCCTCTGCGGAGAGTAGTCCCGGAATGAGCAACCAGCCGCAGAAACTGTTGTCTGAATCCAGCGTCACCAAAGGGAAAAAGCAGAGATACACAATGGGGACCTGACTCAAAGACAAGTTCTATTTTTAATTGCACATCAGGTTTTTGTCATGTAAAAAGTTCAATACTTTAAAGTATTTTAGGACATTAGTGTTGCTTTCGTACAAGAAATAATCAATAATTTAAAAATGCTTTCACAAAAAGCCAATTGTATCTTACATACAGGCACTTAATTACTGAACTTTAATTTTTTACCGGATTTTCTGGTCAGGTCATAACGATATATGAGACGTTTACAATTTCTTACGGCAGTCAGCATCCTTTTCTTACTGCCGACTCTCTGGTCATGCTCCATTCAAAATAACTCTTCCTCCCTCAGCGCTGCGGCTCCTGTTCCTGTTGCCGCTCCGGTTTCGGCTTCGGCTGCCGCTGGTCCTGGCGATGGATGGCCATCTCCACCCCAGGAATTCCCCCTCCTCTCTCAAGAAGTTACAGATGAAACCTTGGCGGCTGAATGTACCGAGGAAGAACTCACTCCTCCTGAACCAGACCAGACTTTGGCCCAGGAAGTTCAGGATCTCGAAAACCTGGGTGACTGGAAAGAAGGGCAAGATCAACAACCCCTTAAAGAAGAGATTACCTACGACTTCCCTGTTACAATGAACAAACAGGTTGAGTACTACCTGGATTTCTTTCAGCACAAACAACCAAAAACCTTCCGCCTGTGGCTGGAACGTTCCGGACGCTACCTGCCCATGATCACCCGCGAACTTGAAGAGGCAGGACTGCCAAAAGACCTGGTCTATCTCCCCATGATCGAAAGTGGCTACAGCTTGACTGCATACTCCAGAGCCAAGGCTGTCGGCCCCTGGCAATTTATCGGTTCAACCGCCCGCCATTACGGTCTCCAAATCAATTCATACATTGATGAACGACGTGACCCTGTTCGCTCAACCCAGGCGGCGATACAGTACATTACAGATCTCTATGAAATGTTCGGCACCTGGCCCCTTGCCGTTGCAGGCTATAATGCCGGGGAAGGAAAGATACAAAAGGGAATTAACCGTTACAAGGCCTCCAGCTTCTGGGAACTGGCCCAACACCGCTTTCTGTCTCTTGAGACAAAACGGTATGTCCCTAAGCTCATTGCGGCAATCATGATCGCCAAATCCCCGGAAGATTACGGCTTTACAGATCTCCAGTACCAGGAGCCCATTGCCTACGACTCTGTGCCGGTCCCACGTTGGACAAATCTGGAGGCAATTGCTACCGCTGCGGACTGCGATATTGACGAATTAAAAACCCTAAACCGCCAGTTGCGCAAGATGGTCACCCCGCCGGAATATGATTATTATGACATTAAAGTTCCTACGGGCAAGGGTGAACTTCTGAGCCAGAACTTGCCCAGAGTCCATGTCTCCGTCTCAACCGCTTTCAAGAGTCACACAGTCCGAAGTAACGATACAATTAACGGCATCTGTAAAAAATATAACCTCAACAAAAAAACCCTGCTCAAGGCAAATACCCTGCATAAAGCAAAGCTCACGGCAGGGACACGACTCCGAATCCCATACCAGGTTGTCAATTACCAGCTGCTGACAGAAGAGGAGCTCGCCAATAAGAATAAATACGCCACCTCCCGTGACCAATTTCTCTTATATACTATCAAACCAGGTGACAGCCTGTCTCAAATTGCCACACTCTATGGTGTAACTCCGCAAATGGTGGCTGCCTGGAATGGCTTACCGAGCATTCACCAGATCAGAGCTGGTCAACAACTTGCTCTGTATGTCAGTTCAATTGGATCCAGTGACAATTCTGGCATTACCATAAATGAGACTGCCAAAAACTCTGGAAAATCCCCGGATACTACATCAATTGCGAATACCGAGACCACCCGCTACAAGGTTCGGGGTGGAGACAGCCTTTGGAAAATTGCCCGAAAATTCAACCTGCGGACTGCCGACATCAAGCGTTGGAACAACCTGAAAAACAACCTTATCCACCCTGGCCTGGAGCTGCTCCTCAAAAACAAAAGTTAGTTTTTCAATGCAGATTGCCCAAAAAACAGCACTTGTCCTCGGGGGCACTAGAGGTATTGGCAAAGCGCTCAGCATCGCACTGGCTGAGCAGGGAGCAAATCTCATCACTCCCTATTATGACTGGCCCGACGACACAAAACAAACCATCGCGGTTCTTGACAAGCTCTGCAGCAAACATCTGCCAATCCGCACCGATCTTAGAGATCCCGAAGCTGTAAAAAACTTAATCAGGCAAAGCAAAGAAACCTTCGGTGCCATTGATATCTTAATCAATAACATCGAACGAGGTGGAATGCCCATTATACACGGCCCATACACTCCGGAACAATGGGCCCTGGAATTTGACACGACGGTAAAGGCCAAATGGTGGGTATTTAACGAAGCTCTACCACTGCTGAAGAAAAGTCCGGAAGCCGCTGTTGTGAACATCTCATCAATTGCCGGCAAGGTTGGCCGGTCGGGCCCGGCCGCTCTCATATTTAATGACGGCTATGCCGCCGCCAACCGGGCAATCTCATCTTTAACGGAAACCTGGAGCAGAATGGCTGCCCCCACAATCAGGGTCAATGAACTGATGCTTGGTTTTTTTAAAGAACGTCACGCAGAAGGGACACGGGGCTGGGACCTTCTCTCCAAGAAACAGCAGGAAGCGATTAAAGACCACACCCTTCTGGGTAGAACAGGCGATCTGCAGGAGATCATCAAAACGGTTTTCTTTCTGATCAACGATGCCACTTTCATGACAGGCAGCTGTATTTGTCTTGATGGCGGCTACAGCTTAGGTCATGATGGCGCCCCCGTCATGCCTTCAGCTCAAGACAACTTAGAAATTTTCACAACCTGATCGTAATAACAATCCACACCAGCTGTTTCCGTTCAAAAAACCCTAGACTTTTTCAGCAATTGATACCACAATGGAGCGATAACCTTTATCATTTCTGCCGGACACACACCACGGTCGATTGCCAACAAAACCTTAAATCTGTTCCCAAGGTTCAGGAATGTTTAAGGGGGTCTTGAATAATTATACTTTTTCAAGGTGGCCTTAAGATGATCTCAGGAGTTATTATAGTATGGAGAAGCTGACTGTTGAACGCCTGAAACAGGCCAACGAAATCGTCAAAAAAATAAAACTGCCCATTCAGCCCAAAATTGTTATCGACATTAACCGGGAAGCCGGTTCCGGCGAACCGAACTTTCAGCTAATCTCCGCTTTAATTGGAAAAGATGCGGGTCTTACTGCAAAATTATTGCATGTGATCAATTCTCCATTTTTTGGTGTATCCAAAGAGGTCACAAACATAACACAGGCCTTAAGCCTTATGGGGATGGATAATTTCAAGAAAGTTATTTTAACAACATGCCTGCGCGAGGCAATCGGCACTGCAAACAAAAATGATCAGGCGTTCTGGGACCACTCCCTACGCACAGCAGTAGCAGCTGAGAAAATTGCCCAGAAAGTAAGTGGCCTTTTGATGGTTGATAATGTCACCCCTGATCACGCCTATATAACAGGACTCTTCCATGACAGCTCCATTCCGGTCTTTATCAGAAAGGATTCAAGCTACGAGACTATCGCACAACTAACACTGAGTCACAAACCTGATCTGGTGAAGACTGAAGAGGACCTTGCCGGAACAGACCACTGCTCCATTGGCGCCATGCTGGCAAAATCATGGTCACTTTCAACCAGTATATGCAAGGCCATACTTCACCACCACGTCAATGACTACAGCACTATCAAGGGAGATGACCCGCCTTACAAACTCCTTGCCGTGGTGCAGCTTGCTGACTATATCGCCTATACATACGACTATTCAGTAGGTGGCGTGGGAACCTTTATAGAAAAAGACTGGGATACCTATGAGTGGGTGTATTACCACAAAAACGCTCTGGACGAGCTTGATATGACCGAGGAAGAGGTCAATGAACTCAAATTGCATCTTCATGATGTTCTTGGCGAATAACAGCCAACCCTCAGGAAAGATACAGAAATAAGAGCGTTCTACTCCCCAACACCCCAGTCGGGGATTCGATTCAGGATATATTCAACAGCAGCAATCTTGCACTCCTCTTTTTGCTGATCGGTCATTCTTTTACCCGGATCACAACCAACTTTAGTCATTACCTCTGCCGCATCAAACCAGCAAATTTCTTTACCGTTAAGATCATAGACGGTTAAAATCCTGCGATTAAGTTCGCGAATATGCTCTTCCTCGATCACATTGCCAACCAATTTTTTAGCTTGATCGTATGGTAAAAAAGTCATTTCTTCAGACACTGTTTTCTCCTCAAAAAAATTATAACAAGGTTTAAAAGTCAAGGGGGAAGGCTTTTCCCTGCCGGATTTACAGGACAGGTTTAAGGCCGATCTTTAGGTAAAAGTATCCGCTGATACATGTCCTGAGCGAAGCGATCGGTCATACTCGCCAGATAATCACTTACCCGCCTTCCGGCAGAAACACTTGTTGCAAAATCATGGATCTCCGCCTCGAAAGCCGACTGGTTTTCAAAAAAATAGAGAAACAGCTCCCGCAGCATTTTTGAGGCCTTGACGAACTCAGAATGGACCTTTGGTGACCTATAAACATTATCAAACAAAAACTGCCGCAGTTCCTGCATGGTCTCACCTACCGCCGGAGTAACGCCAAAGACCAGTTTATCGCAAACTGGGCACGTACCGGAGATGACCCCCTCGACCATCGTCATGTTACGCTTGGAGTGAGTTGAGCCCAGAACTTCCTGACATTTTGCAGGAATATCTTTTTCACCAATAACACCGCTCCGGATGGCATCATCTAAGTCATGGCTCAAATAGGCAATAATATCTGCATATCTCACCACGCATCCCTCTGCAGTTTCAGGCATATCATGGCTGCTTGAGGGAATAACTTCCCCGTAGCCTTTGGAGTGTTTTGCTATTCCGTCCCGGACCTCATAACTCAAATTAAGACCGGCGCCATCATTTTCCAGGACATCAATAACCCTGAGACTCTGTTTGTAGTGGGAAAAGCCGCCGGGAGCAAGCTCGTTCAAGACGGTTTCCCCGGCATGACCAAACGGGGTATGCCCCAAATCGTGGCCCAAAGCAATCGCCTCAACCAGATCTTCATTGAGGCTCAACCCACGTGCCAAAACCCGGCCAATTTCAGATACCTCCAGAGTATGCGTCAGTCGAGTACGATAATGATCACCCGATGGAGCAAGAAACACCTGGGTTTTATACTTCAATCGCCTGAATGCTTTCGAATAGACAATACGATCTCTATCTCGTTGAAACACGGTTCGAATAGGGCACTGCGGCTCATCAACAACGCGCCCCTTACTTTCAGAACTAAGGCATGCAAACGGAGATAAAATCTTCCGCTCGGCATCTTCTATTTTCTCACGGATCAGCATTGATACTTTCGCAAAAAATTACTAATGGCACCAGATGGCTCAGCATAAAAGTTTGATAAACAAGGCGTGGTGTTTTGTGCAGGGTCTCGACCGTACCATGTGTACGGTCGAGACCCTGCACAAAACCAACAACGCAGTAGATCGGCCTTTTTGCAACGCCATCAGCATTTTATTTCAGGCCATTTTAAATAATGCCAACAAAAATACGTTGTCTTGATCGCAATCGCAAGCTATTCTTTACCAATTCAACTCAATGCGGCCAATTTCCCCTCAAGAATCTCAACACGGGCACTTTTCCACTATGCAACATGAACACTTTATGGAAGAAGCGTTACTCCTGGCAAAATCTGCCCTGAACGCCGGGGAGTTTCCGGTTGGTTGCGTCATTGTTCATGAAAACACCATTGTTGCCAGGGGAAAGCGTCAACAGAGCCAGGAATCGGCTGAGCAGACAGCCAGTGAGCTTGACCATGCTGAAATAATAGCCCTGCGGCAACTTCTTCAAGACCAGCCGTTGATTGATCGCTCTCAGCTGACTGTATACTCGACAATGGAACCATGCCTGATGTGCTTTTCAACCCTGCTGGTCAACGGCGTCCACAACTTTGTTTTTTCCTATGAAGACGTCATGGGCGGCGGCACAAACCTGCCTCTGGCCAGACTTGCTCCTCTCTATAGCAGGGCGCCTGTATACATACACGGCAAAGTACTGCGGCATAAAAGTCTTGCCCTTTTCAAGGCCTTTTTTTCGTCTGGCCAGCAATACCTGCAAGACACCCTTTTAGCAACATACACCCTACAACAGCCCAATGACCAGACAGCTTAAAGCACGCACCCTGGCGTTCCAGCCAAACGAACGCAACATATTTCTGCATATTCTTACCGCCTGCAACCTTTCATGCCGCCATTGTTACATCAACCCAGAGCAGCATGGCAGCAACACCCTTGATCTTGCCACTATCACTGACTGGCTGCAACTTTTTTACCGCAAAGACAAACAAAGCAACATCATTTTTCTTGGCGGAGAACCAACGCTGCACCCGGACCTGCCACAAGCCATACGAATAGCCAGAAAAATCGGCTACCAGTCCATCACCGTTGATACCAATGGATTTTTGCATAACGATCTGCTGGCTAAAATTGATCCTGCAGATGCCGTCATCAGTTTCAGTCTTGACGGTCCGCGCGCTGAAATTAACGACCCAATAAGGGGCAAAAACGTTTTTTCCACCTGCACGAAAAACCTGCGCAAGGCTGTAGATGCCGGGTTTGAAGTCAGTGTCATCTACACGGTTAGTTCACAAAACATCGAATACCTCAAGGAAATGCCCGCCTTATTGCACAAGTTGGGCTGCCGCCATTTCTTCATTCAGGTCATTGGTCTTCGCGGCAAATCAGCAGCTCCCCAGACAGACCAACACTCGGTATCTCTCCAGGTTTCCTATGAACAGTGGATCGAAACCATTCCCCCCATTGCCCAACATGCCGCCTCTCTGGGAATGCATGTCATTTATCCAAAAGTTTTTCTGGACCGGCAAGAAAATTTTCAATGTGCCGGTGCTGTGGCTGAAAATTTCTTTGTTTTCCCCAATGGCCGGGTCTACACCTGCCCCTTATGTGAAGATTTTCCATTGCACACCTACGAAATAATCAACAATAAATTGATACAGCGCGATGGCCTTACTGAAAAAAACCTCTTTTCTCTGACCATTCCAGAAGGTTGCGTCATGAACAAATTACTACAACCCGGCAGCATTGACTATCTCCCGGACGGGACCCCCAGGCACCGGATCTCCTGCTGTCTGCTTAAGCAGGAAATTCCGGCTGGAGATAAATCGTAGGACTGTGTAGTCCAGCTCCTGTGTTTTATTTCAGTCACCCAGCAAAAACTACTTGACATTACCTTTGTTTTCGTTCATTTTTACCGGCTTAACTGACGTTAAAATGGGCCTATAGCTCAGTTGGCTAGAGCCACCGGCTCATAACCGGTAGGTCCCTGGTTCGAGTCCAGGTGGGCCCACCAGATATACAAACGACACATTGTCATACTAGTTACGAAAGAGTTATAGAACAGATGCAAATCGATATTGCTCTATTCAAAAAAGAGTTCACCCGACCTTTAAAAGTAAGGGGCGAGTTCCAAAAGGTGTAACCGGACAAGGTTACACCTTTTTTATTTGAATTATTTTAATTTATTGTGCACGTGAGCAGCCTAACAACACCCCTAAAATCAATTATTGATGCCATTAACTCAATAGCCCCTTTTTCATATGCTGAAGATTGGGACAACGTTGGCATTCTGGTTGGCGAACCAGACATGAATATTACCGGTATTCTGATCGGACTAGACCCTACAAGTCAGCTTCTTGATGAAGCTCTGCAGATCGGAGCCAATCTTGTCATCACCCACCATCCTGCTATATTTAATCCCTTAAAAAGCATCCGGACCGACACACCGACTGGTGCTTTCATTGCAAAATCAATCACCCGGAAGATAGCAGTCATTGGCTGCCACACAAATCTTGACGTTGTCAAAAACGGCGTCAGTGAAATCCTGGCAAAAAAACTGGGGGCCGAAAACCTTCAGACTCTCCTGCCAACTGGCGGCCCATCCCAGCCCGAAATCGGTTTTGGCCAGATCGGCAGGCTTAAGCAGGAAGTTTCTGCAAAGGCATTTTTAAACACCCTTTGCTCCACTCTTTCAGTTCCAGCCGTTAAGATTGCCGGCACTTTACCGGAATCGCTCACCACAATTGCTGTCTGCGGGGGGTCAGGTTCTGACCTGGCAGAGCAGGCCTTAGCAGCCGGGGTCCAGATATACATCACCAGCGAAGTAAAACACAGTACCGCCCGCTGGGCAGAAGAGGCGAACTTTTGCATCATTGATGCCGGACACTTTGCGACTGAAAACATAATCACCCAGACTTTTGCCTCAATCCTGCAGGAATCGCTCAACAATCAAACTGTCAAGATTGACATTCACGTGACACAGAAACAAGAAAATCCTTTTTCTTATTATATAGCGGAGTTAAACAAAAACATGAATTGAGTATAGTTGTTTTTACTCGACGGAGGTATACGCATTGAAAGATGAAATCCAAAATTTAATGAACCTGCAGGCTATTGACCTTGATGTCCAGCAAATTGATCTAAAAATGGCAAAAGGACATGATGAACTCGAAGCTCAACGTGCTAAAATCGAGGAAGGGCAGTCCTTAATTGCCGATTATGAAGAACAGCTTGAGCTTAGCGGGAAAAGACGACGCGAGCTTGAAGCGTTAATTGATGATGAGCAGGAGCGCATTAAAGATCGTCAGACCAAATTAATGAATATTCAGACAAACCGCGAGTATCAAAGCATTCTCAAAGAAATTGAAGACACTAAGTCCGCCAATAAGGAACGGGAAGATGAGTTAGTGCTGCTCCTTGAGCAATCCGAAGCAATTGAAAAGAAAATAGAAGCACTTAAAACCTCAAACGAAGAAACTGAAGAACTGCTGACGACCGAAACCCAGAAATTAAAGAAGGCAACGGCAAAACTTGAAACGGAAAAGAATAAAATTCTCCGCAGCAGAGAAGCAAAAGCCAAAAAAGTGAAGGAAAAACACCTCAAACGCTACGAAAAGCTCAGAGAAAATAGAAACGGTCTTGCCGTGGCAGGTGTTACAAACGGTGTCTGCCGTGGCTGCAATATGAATATTCCGCCGCAAATGTTTAATGAGCTGCTGAAAGAGCAGGAAATCCTGTCATGCCCAACCTGCAACAGGATGATGTATCACCTCCCTGCAACAGAAAAAGAAGAAAAATAGTAACTGCTCACAAGGTACCGAATCTGCTGTGTTATCCCCTGTTCACATACTGATGTATAGTTTACAGGACGATGCCTGACATCTCCGGCACACTGCGAGCAATTACAACTCTGGTAGTTACTGGAACTAAGGTGGCCACAGAGTGAGTAGTCACGATAAATAAACAGTCACAGCCGCTGACTGATCAATAGTCCCAGCACCACCCTGTTAAATCTGCTAGTTACAGAGTGGTGCTGGGACTATTGATACTATTGCGATATTTTCAAAGTTTAGGAGTGGACGCATGGTCGCTGTTTCTTCAGGGAAGCAGAGGAAAGTCCGAACTCCGCAGGGCAAGGTGGTTCGTAACGCGAACTGGGGGTAACCCTAAGGAAAGTGCCACAGAAAAAATACCGCCCCGCTTTATGCGAGGTAAGGGTGAAACGGTGAGGTAAGAGCTCACCGCTTTTATGGTGACATAAAAGGCATGGCAAACCCCACCTGGAGCAAGATCAAATAGGGAAACGCTTAAGAGCTGCCCGCTCAATGTTTCCGGGTAGATTGCACGAGGCGCCAGGCAACTGTCGTCCTAGATAAATGACCATGGCCTCAATTTGAGGTACAGAATTCGGCTTACAGGCCACTCCTTTTTTATTTAACACCGTATCCGCGCCGCAACTATACGAGTTAAGCCGATATGACGACTATGACCCAGGAATATTCTGCCGCTGCCATTATAACAGCTGGCGGGCTTGGGCACCGGATGGGCAGCGACACCCCCAAGCAGTACCTCACACTGCACGGCTGCCCGATCATCATTCATACCCTCAACATCTTTCTGGCAACCAAACTATTCAAGCAGCTTGTTCTTGTTGCCCCCAAAGACCATCTTATACAAACCAGGGACCTGTTGTCTGACTATCAGCTTGAATCATGCTGCGATTTAGTCGCAGGAGGCGCAACAAGGCAGGATTCTGTCGGCATCGGTCTTCAGCAAATCAATCCCCGGATCACCCATGTTGCCGTACACGATGGGGTTCGACCGCTTGTCACTCCTCAGATTATAAAAAATTGCCTGCAGGCCGCGTATACATCAGGCGCCGCGGTTACCGCCATCCCTGTAAAAGATACGCTTAAACTCTCTTCAGACTCGCACTCTATAGTAAAAACAGTAGAACGGGACCACCTGTGGCGCGCCCAGACTCCTCAAGTCGCAGCCGCATCTTTGCTGCGCTCAGCCTATAAAGAAGCTCTCAGACTTAATTTTTCCGGTACGGATGAAGCATCTCTGCTCGAGCTCATCGACTGCCAGGTCGTGTTAGTTCAAGGTTCTGAGTCAAACATCAAAATCACCATCCCTGAGGATATTCCCATGGCGGAAACAATGCTTTCATCTCAAAAAACCATCTCAGGCCCTGTGCCCCGCATCGGCCACGGCTATGACGCCCATCAGTTGGTTCCCGGCAGACCCTTAATATTGGGAGGTGTAAACATCCCCCACTCGACAGGGCTTCTCGGTCACTCTGATGCAGACGTTCTGACACACGCCTTGTGCGATGCGATTCTCGGTGCGCTTGGCAAAGGTGACATAGGCCGCCATTTCCCGGACTCTGACGAGAGTTACAGAAATGCAGACAGTTTGAAATTACTTGGGATCGTTATGAAAATTTGTCGGGACCAAAACTATCAGATCAGCAACGCGGATATTACGGTGATTGCCCAACAGCCCAGAATCGAACCACACCTGGAAGAAATGAAAAACAACCTGTGCAGAGTCTGCAATGCGCCACAAACTGTAATTAACATAAAGGCGACAACTACTGAGAAAATGGGTTTTACAGGCAGAGAGGAAGGCATCAGCTGTCACGCTGTAGTCTTACTTAACAGAATCCCAGAATACACCGTTTGCAGCTGAGCCAAAAATTAAAGGCAAGGACTGATCATATCAGGTGGCGTTGGCAGCTTTGGCAAAACTGGTATCAACAAAGGCCTCAAGATCAATTTTATCCTTCATTATACCCATCTCACCATGCATATAATCCTGGATTTTTTCAAGGTCTTCAAGGACTGGAAATAGATTTGCGGTGGTGATGCGGTCCTGCGGTTCTGTCAAAACCCGTTTGATGACTTCTGTTCTCTGTCCCAGAAATTCCGCCCCAACCCGAGCGGCAGTTGTCGATGACAGGTCTATAAACTTCCCGGATTTTACCAAACTGTTGGTCAACTCATGGACGGCATCAGGATTATTTTCGATAATTTCATCCTTCACAACAAGTACACAGCATGGATGCTCGGGCCAGATATCTTTAGACAGGCTAAACTCCTCACCATAGCCTTCGGAAACTGCCTGTGAGGCAAAAGGCTCAGCCACGATAAAACCTGCAATTTCACCGTCTTCATCATACTGGAGCGCTTCAACCATCTGACTTGGAGCCATAACCTCAAGCAGCACATCTTTTCCAGCACCAGGCTCAAGCCCAGCCTCGCGGCAGAGCTTATGCAACAGCATATTATGGACTGAAAGCTGATATGGGATAATGACAACCTTACCTTTAAAGTCATTAATTGTTTCGATGTTTGCCTTTTTGTTCTTCACCAAAACACTCCCGGATTTATGGGTAAATAAAATTAACTTTCCCTTAAATCCGGCCTTATACAGGTCCATAGCCGTTGGTGCTAAGACAAACGCCGCATCGACAGAACCGCCGGTTAGAGCCCCAGCCACCTGCTGCCAACTCATCATAGGATTGCTAATCAAGTTCAGATACTGAAATTCTTCAGCCCCTTTTTTAACTTTATCCTGTGTTATCCCAAGAATTAAATGATCAGTGATTTTTAGATGGGCCACTCGTAAGTCGATCTTGTCAGCCATTGGACTTCTCCCGTTCTATCAAAACATTTAAAGTAATCAAAAAATAAAATTTACTTGAAAATCAAGGTGTTACATCACACGTTCTAAGCATTAGCCTCTGTATCTTAACGTCTCTCCAGCCTGTCGCAGACAGTAACGTACCTTAAAATAGTATCCAACAGAGCGGCTTTAATTGTCAAGAAAATATCGAATGATTAGCCCCAATAATGCACGTAACAAGCTGCGTGGAGATTCAGGTAAGCGAGACAGCGAGACT
>Ga0209919_1001068_pt1 | contig 13621 bp, 11 predicted proteins | sample SalPon2A_C_D2_MG_FD_185721 | JGI IMG/M metagenome (GOLD analysis project Ga0209919, IMG submission 185721) | Soil microbial communities from South San Francisco under conditions of wetland restoration - Salt Pond MetaG R2A_C_D2_MG (SPAdes)... | ecosystem: Environmental > Terrestrial > Soil >... | reverse complement strand
GGGTCATCATGAAAAAGCCTCATCACCGTTAAGCTTTGTCCGGATCAACCGTCGTTTCGAGTGTCTCGGCTGGTGGATGCCGGTGGTCGCCATGTTCGGGATCATGCTTTATTATTCGGTGGTGATCGGCTGGTGCGTTAATTATCTGGTCTATTCCTTTTCACTCGCCTGGGGTCCGGACACCCAGACTTTTTTCTTCAGCAACTTCCTGCAACTCACCGATTCAGCCGGGATATTAGGTGGAATAAGGCTTCCCATCCTTTTCACTACCATGCTGGTCTGGCTAGTCTGCTGGTTCATCTGCTTTCGCGACATCCATCACGGCATCGAAAAAGCCAGTTTGATTTTCATGCCGGTCCTCTTTCTCCTCACCATTGTTATCGTCGGCTGGACCGTTTCCCTGGATGGGGCGTCCGAGGCGATCTTCGGTCAATACCTGCACGCCGACTGGCAGAAGATCAATCTTTTCGCCACCGACCCGCAGGTCCGTAGCGCAGCCGGTAACGTCTGGGCTGCCGCCTTCGGCCAGATTTTCTTCACCCTTTCCCTGGGTTTCGGCATTATGATCACCTATGCCAGTTACCTGCCGGAAAAAAGTGATATCAGTAAGAACGCTTTTATCACTTGTATTGTCAACTGCCTCTATTCGCTGGTGGCTGGTTTTGCCGTTTTCGGCATTGTCGGCTTCATGGCCAAGAGCCAGGGAGTCGGCTTCGAGGAAGCCATCAAGGGAGGCCCCCAACTGGCCTTTGTCGTTTACCCTAAGGCGATCTCGCTCCTGCCCGGCTTCAATGTTCTATTCGGAATTATCTTTTTCTCGATGCTCGTCATCGCGGGCCTTACTTCAGGGGTCTCCCTGATCGAGGCCTTCACCTGCTCGATTACCGATAAATTCGACTGGCCCAGACGCACGGTGGCAACCTGGGTCTGCGTTATCGGCTTTCTGGGCAGTATAATTTTTACCACCAAGGGCGGCCTGTACGTGCTTGATATTGCCGACCACTTCATCACCAATTATGCCCTGGTCCTCGGGGGGCTACTCGAATGCATAGTCGTAGGCTGGATACTGAAAGCAACGGTTCTGCGCAACCATATAAACCGCTTCGGCTTAGGCATTCACCGAACTTGGAGCTTTTTCATTAAATATACAACTCCGGCCGTCCTGATCTACCTGCTGTATCTCTCAAGCACCGGCGACTTGTCCAAAAATTATGGAGGATACGCCTCCATCCCGCTTCTACTCTACGGAATAGGCTGGTTGCTGCTTTGTCTGGCAGCAGCCTTGGTCCTTACCTTTTTTCGCTGGAAACCGGAGAAACTCCGGCGGCGTCACCGTCCCGAAGAGGATGATCTTTTGGTTTGATTTCGCCGATAAATTTGAATATGTTCATTATAAGGAGGGCGGGGTTCCGTTGAGGATCGCGTCCTCTTCTTCTTTAGGGTTAGAGATTTTCCTGAAATTGTTTCGACCGAACTGGAAATGTCAAAAAAAATTTACATCACGGCATTATTAATCGCCTCATTTGCGGCCCTGATTTTCTGGGGACCGCGGTTGCTCGATGTCGATACCGTCCGCTCCAAAGTCGCAGAACTTGTTTCGGAAAAATCGGGCTGGCGGATCGATGCGGCCCAGCTTGATTGGTACTGGCTGCCCACTCCACATTTTTCCCTGCATAATACGACAATAACAAAAGACGGAGTCAGCATGTTTCTGCCGGAGACCAGGATATTCCCTCTCTGGCGCTCTTTTTTGATGAAAAAAATCGAATTGAGAAAAGTTAAACTTATCAGGCCGGAACTCAAGATCGAATCGTTCAACAGACAGCTTGAGCAGCCCGAACTCTTTCTTCCCCATGCAAAAATCAGCGTATCCGATGGATCTATAACTTTAAGTAAAGGTGTTTTTGCCGGCCAGGCCCACTTGTTTCCCCTTACCGTTTACCGGATCGATGCCGAGATTGACTTGGATCCTGAGCAAAGCGAATTCGAGTTGTCCAGTAAATCACCCCAATTCAATTTCATGGAATTAACAGGCTTATTCAAACCGGGAAGTTTAGGTTTTGAAGTAGAATATGAAATAAACGGTCTGCAATTCTACAATCTGCTTCCCGCCTTAAAAGACGAAAGACTGTTACCGGTCAGATCGGCAATCTCCTTGCAAGGCAAGATTGTCGGCCAGGGTATTGATAAAATCCAGGCCTCGCTGATTGGAGATTTCCCATGTTTCGTGGCTCCTTCCGAAACCGAGTCTTTTCTGCTTGATTGCGGCAACGCCGATCTCGACATCATAAAAAACGGCGGGGATTTGACCGTCAAATTGAATGAACTTCAGCTTAAAAACCCAGGCATGATTCTGAGTGGCGAGATCGCTAGGCTGACCGAGAAGAATTCGGCTGATGACCAAGAACCGATCTGGCTGATCGATCTTTCCGGTAAAGACCTTGATCTTACAGCTATCCGGAAAGGGGTGCTGACCTTATGGGAGAACAACCATATCGCCCGGACCGTTTGCGATATAGTTCTCGGCGGGAAGGCCAGTCGGGCAAGCTATTACTTCAAAGCTCCTCTGGAGGGTTTCAAAGACATTACTCAGATGAAAATCGACGTCGATGTGGAGGAGGCTGAAATCCACCCACCCGCTACTCCCCTATTCCTAGAAAAAGCCCACGGAACGATCAAAATCATCAACGGTTACTTGTCCGGCGAGGGACTGAGCGCCAGAACCGCCACCAACAGGGGTGATAACTGTACTCTCTATCTCGATCTGGCCAAGCGCAATAAAGATTTCAGGCTCGATCTTGACATCGACGCCGACCTGGCAGACCTGAAGGAGGTTTTGCTGGAGCTTGTCCTCCATAAAGGATTTCATAAGGAAGTCCAGCGATTCAGCAACATCGAAGGACGAGCCACGGGACACCTGAATATCGGCCAAACCCTTACTGAACCGAAAGTCAAGGTCAGGATCGATACCATCAATGGCGGCGCATTGTACGAGCCTATCCCCGATCCCATCAGATTAAGGTCCGGCACTCTCGAAATTTTACCAAATATGGTTAAATGGCGTGGAGTAAGGGGGAATTATCGGCCCCATCTGATTAGGGAACTTAGCGGCGAAACCTCCTGGGAAAAAGAGCCCTTCATTAAAATAAATTCAGCCCAGGCAACATTCGATTCCGCGGCCCTGCTTAGTGAATTGAAAAAAGGAGACATACTTCCCGGGAAAATCGAAAAGGCTATTTCCAAGGTGGAGGGCGTCGTAGAATTAAACCGAGCTTCAATATCCGGCCCTCTCGATAACCCGCGGGACTGGCAATACTCCCTGGATGTTTCAACTTCCGGCTCCAGATGGACCAGCCCCTTGCTACCGCATCCGCTTTTCGCCGAACGGGTCAGGGCCACCATCAGCCGAAACAGGATTGCACTCGATTCAGGGAAAATCTGGTTCCTGGAACAACCCCTCCTCATCGAAGGGAATTTCTCCCATAACAATTTCACCGACTGGCAAACCTCGATGATGCTTTCCGGTACAATCCGCGAACCGCTGGCTGACTGGATCAAACAAAAAGGTTGGATACCGGATGACTATTTCCCAATTATCCCCTGCACTCTCGATAAACTAAAGGTCGAATGGGACAAAGAAACCCTCAAACTTTCCGGCGGAGTTTCCGGAGGTATGGGCGGGGTAACCTCTCCTTTCGTGAGATTACAGTTGGAATCGGGCCGAAACCATCTCAAGATCGATAAATTGATCGTTTCTTCGCCCGAGGAACAGGGATTGCTTTCCCTTGAATACCAGAAAAACGCGCCTAAAAAGCTTAATGCCGCCTGGCAAGGTTTCATAGATTCCAAGACAGTCCAGGAACTCCTGCAAAAAAACATCCTGCCTGCAGAGAGGATAGAAGGGGATTTTTCGATTAAACAGGCACCGGAGCCCGGAGGGACTGATTTCATCGGATGGGCCAAGGTGCGGGATATGGACTGGTTGTTCAACAAAAACAGGAAAGGTTATCTGATCAAGGAACTCGATATTACCGGCAGTAAAGAGGGGACATTTAAAATAAATCGGGCGGTCATCAAGGCTGGCCCTGAAATCCTCGCCATTAACGGCCAATTAAAGATCGGCCCCGAGAAAATCGACTTTGATCTCGGTCTTGATACTGAAGAGATAACCAGTTTAACAGCCAAACAGATCCTTAATGATATTTCAGGAACAACCACCGAAGCTGAGACGGAAGACCGGGAAATTCAAGGTGTCGGGGAAGACAAACAGCTCGAAGGGGTCATGCATTTTAAGACCGGTATATTCCGTTCCACCGAGGCGGAGGTACTAACCGGCAAAACATCGCCGGCCCGCTACACCATTTCTCCAGCCAATGGTTTCATCACCGTCGACTCTACCAATGACCTTTATACCCTCGATCTCAGGAACTCAAAACTTTGCGGGCTGGATATTTCCGCAACCCTTAACTTTAAAGAGAGCAAACAAAAAAACAGCCTGATTCTTTTTACAGATAGTGCCGCGCCGCCGCTTTTCAAAGACGTCCTCCCTTGCCTGGGCTTCGACAACGCCTTAATCGACGGCGCCGTCTACCTCGATGTGAATCTGAATGGCGACGCCAACACCTGGAAGAGCGGTCAGGCCGATCTCTTTTCGGACGGCGGTTACATCCATCGGCTCGCCTTCCTCTCCAAAGTTTTCAGGGTCGTTAATCTCAGGGATATATTCTCAGGGACGAATCTGCCTGATTTCGCCGAAGAAGGTTTTGCCTATTCTAAAATCGACATAACCAGTCACATAGAGGGAAACCGTTTAAAGATAGACAAGGCTTTTATTGACGGTGAGGGCTTAAACATTTTCGGGCAGGGCACGATAAATCTCGACGACTGGTCCGCGGACCTGATCCTTATGGTGGCCCCCCTGAAAACAGTCGATGCCGTAGTCTCCAAAATCCCCTTACTCGGCAAAGTCGCCGGCGGCAAGGATAAAGCAGTGATTTCAATCCCGGTAGCCTTGAAGGGAAATCTGCGCGATCCTAAAGTCACTATCCTGCCGCCCGAAGCAATCGGAGAAGGTTTTCTTAACCTGGTAGGAAACACCCTCATGATGCCGTTCCAGATTTTATCGCCCTTACTGCCAGAAACCGAAAACCAATAGTTGTCATAATTGCTAGCCCATCAGTCAAAGTGCATCCAACTTTACTTTTTGAACAGTTCCATTGCCATCATGGAGATTTCCAGGGACCTCGGAATGACAAGTTAGAGCAATTGCCCCTTTAACCGGAACTTGGGGTTGACTCCTGTATTATTTAAAGTAAAACTTCGAAGAAATTGTAAGAATATACATTTTTTAAGGGACATTGTTCCCAATAAGCTTAACAGGTATTTAAACCATGGAAATCATCTGCCCGGAATGCGGCAAACTGCACAAACTGGTCGATGCGCAGCTTCCTGCCAAAAAATTTGCCGCCAAATGCAAGCAGTGCGGGGCCAGAATGGTAATCGATCCGCTTACCGCCTCTGACAAACCCCTTAATCCGCCCAAAGAAGCCTCCCCTAAGGGACATCCTCCGACTTCTACCACTGGCGAATTCGACATCCTGCTGACCGAAAGTTACGACGAAGACCCAAAAGAGGCTAAAGTTTCTGCGGAGATTAAAAAAGAGAAAGCAGACACCGAAGATATAGAAACCGTCTCGGCCGCAGAAACAACTGGCGATAACAACGATTTATTTACCGTCTTTCCGAAACTGCAAGACCTTTCTCCGGACATATTCGTCTATCCTGAGATATTTCCCAAGTCAAATAAACATGGTTATAAAACCAGGGAAAACCGTCGGATATTTAAAATAGTCGATGCAGTCCACGATCTGTTGACTACCGGCATTTTAGCCGAGGGGGAACAGGTCTTCAGGGTGGCAAAGGGCATTGCCTATCATCCCTTTGAAATCCCTTACGCCAACGGTCTTATGACCATGCTGTCAAACTATTTCGCCATAGTCTGCACAGATAGACGTTTGCTGTTGATTAATGTAGATTTTCGCTTAAATCACCCGACCCGTTACTTATTTCAGATTCCCTATGGAGAGATAGCCGCTATCGGTCGCGGAATTTACCTGTCATCTATTGTTATCAACAGCAGATCCGGCCGCAACTGGAATTTCACTACTGTCAGTCGCGATCTTGCCCGTACAATAAGGGACTTTGTTGCAGCCAAACTTGACGAAGGCCCGGTTGAACCAACTGTCGAGAAGCCATTACGCCAGCTCTGCCCATCCTGCCGCACTCCCCTGACGAACGGACTCACAGCCTGTCCTCTCTGTTCCACCGTTTTCAAAAATCCCAGGGAAGCCCTGATCAGGTCGTTAATCATGCCGGGGCTCGGTTCCATATATCTTTCCCATTTACCTCTTGGCATTATGGAAATGACCGGCTATCTGTTCAGCTGGCTGTTAACTATCGCGCTGTTAATCATTGAGGTGCCGGGCGGTATCGGCGTCGCGCTAATCCCGGTTCTGGCCTATCATCTTGTCGCCGGACTTCTCGCCTGGAAGACAGCCGGCAAAGGTTATCTGGTCGAGAACCGGCCTGTTACCGCGATCGACAAAAAACCTGAAATCGGGAAAGAGGCTAAAAAGAACATCGGACAATCCGAACCGGTAAATGATCAAAAATAAACCATCGGCACGATAAGTAAAATCCTTTGGAGAAACAGCATGGGAAAAAACAACATCGTTTTTCTTGAACTTCTTGAATGGTTTGACGAAACCGGCAGGGAACTGGTGCATCGCATCCCCGAAAACGGTTCGGGAGAAATCAAATACGGCGCGCAACTGATCGTTCGTGAAAGCCAATCGGCCATCTTTTTTTACAAGGGAAAGGCATGTGACGCTTTCGGACCGGGCCGACACACCCTCACCACAGCCAACATCCCGATTATCACCAAGCTGCTGACCATACCATGGGCAATGTCGAGCCCTTTGCGGACTGAAGTTTATTTCGCAAACATGAAGATCTTCCCTAACCTTAAATGGGGTACGCGGGAACCGGTTGCTTTCAAAGACGACCAACTGGGTCTGATCAGACTGCGGGCCCATGGTGTGTTCAATATCCGAATTATCCAGCCGGTGCTGTTCATCAACACCATGGTCGGTACCATGGGTAGATTTTCCACCGAAGAGATCGACAGCTACCTCAAAAGGGTAATCGTTTCGCGTTTTAACGATCTGCTTGGAGAGGAACTGGATAGCATTTTGAATCTCCCGGGACGCTATGAAGAGTTGTCTAAGGCCTTACAGGTCAGATTGGAGAAAGATTTCAGCCGCTTCGGCCTCGCTCTGAGCAATTTATATATAACCTCCATCACTCCACCGTCCGAAGTACAAAAGACAATCGATGATAAATCCCGGTTGGGAGTGATCGATGATCTGGACCGCCTCGTTCAATTGAAAGCGGCCTCGGCCATGGAAAAAGCCGCTGAATCCGGCGGTGAATCTGCAAGTGGCATGGGAATGGGACTTGGTCTGATGATGCCGGCCGTCTTTGCCGATATGATGCACGGGCATAACTCCGATAAAAAAACGAAAGACCGGAATAATTCCCCGGCCACATCCGTGTGTCCCGATTGCCGCCACACAATCCCGACCGAGTCACGGTTCTGCCCGTTCTGCGGGCACCAGGTCGTGGTCTTCAACCAATGTGCCAACTGTTCCAAAAATCTTCCGCCCAACGCAAAATTCTGCCCCAGATGCGGTCACCCGGCCACTGAAAAAGCAAAGCCGGCGATCTGCAACGGTTGCGGGAGCGAAAATCTGGCCGGATCGGTCTTTTGCAATAATTGCGGCGACAAACTTTGATTACCTGGAAGCCGCCGGAATCAGGTAAATATTAAAGCCGATGCAACTGGTATTTGAGCATAAATGCCCGCAATGCGGGGGAACTGTTGAACTGTTTGAAAACGACCGGCTACTGCAATGCCCCTATTGCGAAACAAAAAGCATATTGGTCACCGAGGACTATATGCGTTTCGTCCTCCCACCGAAAGCGGATGACGGCGATTTTATCTACGCCCCCTACCTGCGATGCAAAGGAAGTGCTTACAGTTGTCACGACAACCAGGTTTCTTTCCGGTTGGTCGATTTTACCATTCTTGGCACACCTATTAATAAGATCCCTGAAAGCCTTGGTGTTCGTCCCCAGGCGATGAAAATGAAATTCGCCACCCCTAATCCCAACGCCATTTTCCTTAAAAACTTTATTCAAACTAATGCTGCAGTGGAGCAAGTCGCCAAGAGGACGGGAACTTCATTGAACAACCAGATTCTTCACCGGGCTTTTATCGGAGAAACGATAAGTTTGATCTATCTCCCCCTAGTCAGCAAAGACGATCACCTGTTCGATGCCGTCACCGATGACCCGCTGACCGAATTTATCAACCCGGCAAGTGAGCTTGAGCAACTGACCTCACACAACTATGACTGGAAGCCGGGAACCATCCCGAATATCTGCCCTGAGTGCGGTTGGGACCTGTCCGGCAATCGAGACAGCGTTGTAATGTCTTGTAAGAATTGTGAGAGTTTCTGGGAAGCCAGGGGAAAAAGCTTCAGAAGAGTCGCCTTTTCGACCTACGCCTGCCGCGATAATAACGCCATATTCCTACCGTTCTGGAAAATCCAGGTCAGGGAAGATACTCTACCGATCAACTCTTTGGCGGATTTCATTCGAGTCACCAACCAACCCATCGCGGTTCGGGATGGTTGGGCCGGAATGCCGATGAATATCTGGGTCCCGGCCTTCAAGATAACACCCAAAATATTTCTTCGTTTAGGCAGTCGATTGACAATAGGTCAACGGCTGTTGATACCGGAGGAGAAATATCCCGAGTTGCCGATCCAGCCGATCAACCTTCACAGGAAGGAGGCAATCCAAAGCCTGAAAATCATCCTTGCATCCGCCGCCGCGAACAAAAGAGATATTATCTCAAAACTTTCGCAAATCAGCTTCTCGGTTGAAGGAATCGAATTGGCCCTTATCCCTTTCACCGACAATGCTTATAGTCTGTATAACGAAGAGACGAAGCTGAATGTCAACAAGCAGACCCTCAAATACGGCCGGTTCCTTTAGGGATTTCTAAAACTTTACTCTAGAAGTTATACTGGATTCCCAGATAATTCATCCCAACGCCCTGATCGTATTCCCTCTTGTATACAGTCCCGCCCGAAACCCTGTACTCCTCGACGGTGAAAGCATATACATCAAGACCTAGACGCAAAGTCATCTGCTTAACAGGTGTATATGCCAGACCGAATCCCAAAGTGAGGGTGCCTGCCGAGTCATCAACGCTTGGCGCCGTCTCGTCCCACTCGATCACCCCGAAGCCTGCCTTGCCGAAAACTTCCAAAGGAATTCTTCGGATGGGCAGATGCCCAACCGCGCTGATCGCAAATGCATCGAATTCAGTATCGTATGATATTGAGTTAAAACTGCCTAAATCAGCGTAAGCCGCTTCGACACTAAAATAATCGTTAAAACGATAACCGCCGTATATTTGCCAGCCCTTATCATCATCGTCAAGATAATCGCCGGCAAATCTATCGTCGTCTTCAAAAGCGGTGCGCCCGATCCCAAGACCGGCGTAAACGCCACTCGAAGCAGCCTGGGCAGTGGTGCACCAAGCTATACAAACTATTGCCACAACAACCCATAGCAGATTTTTCATAACAGCCTCCTCTCCCCATTGGTAATTAAATATCCTCTAGTTCAGAACATATTTACACAACACTCTCTATTATTATTGCATCATAGTTCTGAAAGGGATTGCAAGCTGCAAGATTGGGTCGGTATCATCCGGGTTTTCTGAGCCCCACACTTGATCATGAAGGTCATGTCCTGTGGATTGGCGAAGTATGACAGAGCAGCTCCTCCACCCCCACCATGAAGTTATCACAGTCTATAGGGATAGGTGCCTAAAACCAGTTCAAAATCAGGGTAAGCACCGCGGATGATCGAATCGTATTCTTCGATAAAGAGGCAAAGAGCAGTAACACGGAAGGGAAAATTGAGGACGTCGAGCCGGCATCCGGCCAGAGTTTGTAGCCTTTTAAGGATCTTTGCCGGCGCTGTAAGGGTCGGGCCGCCTGCACAATTGATAATACCCATCAGATCGAGACTATCTTAGCGCTTAGTAGCGCTCAAAAAATCCGCGCTACTCGCACATATCGCCCAGGTCAGTGTCCCGATAAGGGACCATAGTCTAAGATTTATGGTAATTATTAGAAATCATTCGGTGTTTGCTTTTCGGGATAGCCTATCACTCAGTCTTCCGGCCCGACCCAAAAATGCGGATTATAGGCAACTTCCCACAGATGACCATCCGGATCGCTGAAATACCCGTTGTAACCTCCCCAGAACACCTTTTGCGGCTTTTTCACCAGCATCACCCCTGCCCTTATCGCCTGATTAATCACCTCATCTACCTCTGTTTCCGAATGGACGTTATGGGAGATTGTAAATGAGTTGAAGCCATTGCCCTCGGCCGGAACCGTGGCATCCTCGGCCAAAGCTTCTCGTCCGTAGAGACCAAGCCATGTGCCGTTAAGAGTGAAAAAAGCCACTTCCGGCGGCGAATCCATCCTGGGAAACCCGAGGCCCTGCTCATAAAACTTTATAGCCGCTTCTAAGTCCTTAACACCAAGGGTTATCATACTCATGCGCGGTTTCATCGGCTACCTCATACCGAAATTCGGAGCTGTCCTTGCTTGTGAAATTTGGAAAGGTCAATTCATTATAGCTTCGCTTGTGGTTACGGTGATACCTTTCTTTCGGTAAAGATCAATTATCTCAGCCATATTTTTGGCCGTCATCATGGCATCGCTGACCGCCGTAACTTTATAACCACGGTTAAGCGCTCCCAGCGCTGTGTAATAAACGCAATAAGCGGCATCTAGTCCCGTCAGATAAAGTTCGTCTACCTGGTAAGTGACGAGATGCCTATTTAAAATCGGATTTGAAAAGGCGTCGGATATTTTCTTGGGGAAGACATTGCGATTTACCAACATGACTCTGGCATCTAGTTCGCTGCCAGGAAATCCCTGGATGGCCCGACCGATAAAATTACGGGTGATCAAATTGTTATCATAAAGTTGCCTGATATAAACAACTTCCATACCCGATTTGACCGCATATTTTACCAGGCGGTTGATGGCCGCTATCTGTTTTTCAGAATCCGGCAAGGGAACGGGTTGCTTGCCATTGAGCCCGGTAAAGTCCTCCTGAACGTCAATTACCAGCAGCGCCTTATGAGATTTTGCATATTCGGCAATCCTTTCGCCGCTGGTCGGGGTATAGATCTTTTTTAAAGTGATCAAAGTATAGGCGGCGACAAGAACCACCAGCACGGTCAGTAAGATCAAGACGGTTTTTTTAACGGACATCAACTGTAGCCTCATAAATAGGTAATCTGCAAAATCAGGAAAAACGCAAGTAAGAAGGAAGTTTTTTGATTTTATCATAAAAACAGCCGGCCGGCACCGCTTCTCGTCACTCCACGCGCAATAAATGAATGGCGAAATAATACCAATTGATCTTTGACCGGAAGGATAAGCCGCAATTACAGTAAACTATAAGAAGTATAAGGAGTCTCACGCAATTGCTTCATAATTGAAGATCTATGACAGCGTGCGATACGGCTTTAATCGGGAATCCTTACATCCGAACTTACGCAGCTGCCGGTCCGGTAAGGGATCATACTTGGCCCTGGTATGATCGAGGCCACGAACACAGTTATTGCGTATAGCAAGATGAATTCGAGGGACAATTTTGCACCTATTTAGTTTTTGAAGCTTCTGTAATTTGTTCATCCTCTGATGCTTTTAGTAAAGCCAGGCTTTTACTGAGAACTCCTTCCTCGCACCTGCCCTGATACTCCAACCATCGAATGGTATTTCCCGTAACGACTATACTGCCCGATACGATGAATGAGCCGGCCGGGATAACAATACCGATACTTGCCAGGCAACCTAAAGCATCATATTTATTCGTTACGCCAACACAGGCATTTGAAACATCAATCATTTCCGATCTTAACTCCCACTCGGGCATCCGCAGCCGGCAATCGGAAACCTCCAGATCTTCCTGCCTGGTTTTTGGGAAAAAGACACATGAACTCAACATGATCAAGAGCAAACAGGCGTAGAGGCACAGGAAGAATATGCCTTTGCCGTATTTACCTTTCAATTTTTTCCCTGCCCATGTTTTGATGAACTCGTAACAAGCCAGAACCCTTCGACAAGCTCAGGGTGAGCGGAAACTTTTTGATTTAACGTTCGTGCTGAGCTTGTCGAAGTACGCTCCATCTTTGGTGATTTATACCCTTCAGGGTGATTATGCCCTTCAGGGTGCTTGTTACGAGTTCATCATGTTTTCGTAAAGAGATAGTTTCTCTCTTCTCAAGAGATAATTTGCTTTCCGGCTGGCGGGAGTATCAAAAAGTCAAGCCTACCCCACCAGACGACCTGGTGGGCAAAGCCCACTGCAAACTGATTTAATTATATTTTTTGTCAATCAAGACGGCACCTATTTCGATTGCAACTCGTGAAACCTCTTCTTTGTTTGGGTTGATTTCAAAGGCTTGTTCCAGAACTAGAAATATTGCTTTTTCTATTTTGTTATCCCCTGACATAAAATTTATTATCGAAATGATATCAATAGCCTCAGTACGATATCCGTCCAAATCTTTAATTACTTTTGATTTTTCACCTAGAGGATTCCACATATTTAGTATGTTGGATACTTTCTGGATTGTTTCTTCTTTCATGTTCGATTCCTCAATAACGCATAGCAGGTAGGTTGGGCTGAATGAAATGAAGCCCAAAGTTTACCGATTCCGGTTATCTCCGTTCTCCGCGATCATCATTCACATCTTCGACTCTTCCTCCCCAATCGGCGGGTATCAGACCAGATTCAATATATCTATGAATTGTTGAATACCGCCAATCCGATGGCTGCCGGACCAGGCCATGCTTCACCGGAGTGAAATGAATATAATCGATATGGCGCGCCATATCCATTTCATCCCGGATTTGATGTTCCCAATAACGCCGCTGCCAGATGCCCCGTTCACGTTTGGACCTCCGGCTGGCGCCGATCTTCTCGCTTTTCTTCAGCTTCAGTGAGAAACCCGCCTTAATCAGGGAGCAGCGTTTGGGATAATCGGCATCGTTTTCCGGCAAGCGCCAGATCGCAGGCAAATGTTCCGGCAGGACCACCATTGCCGGGATTTCAAAGGGGTGTCTAGACATCACGGTCCGCATGGCCTCGCGAAATTCGGAAAAATGGTCCACCAATGAATCCGAGCGCCGATCGGCAAGATTGACGGTAAAAAAATATGTTCCGCCGGGTGTGTCGGCCCTTCGATATAGCATGGTTTGTATTTACAGGGTTGAGTTTTGCGGATTGGGTTATTGGTTTTTGTTGGGCTTCATTGCAGTTCGGAAACTGTTGAATCCTGGAACTGAAGTTGGAAATTTTTGAATATTCAGCGCTCGGCGGTAAGTCATGCTGTCAGGCGTGGAGAGTTAATACTTGCCGAAGATGCAGGCATGATTGATAAAATTTTAAACAGACA
>Ga0209919_1001067_pt1 | contig 13623 bp, 12 predicted proteins | sample SalPon2A_C_D2_MG_FD_185721 | JGI IMG/M metagenome (GOLD analysis project Ga0209919, IMG submission 185721) | Soil microbial communities from South San Francisco under conditions of wetland restoration - Salt Pond MetaG R2A_C_D2_MG (SPAdes)... | ecosystem: Environmental > Terrestrial > Soil >... | reverse complement strand
GGAACTGGAGGCGACCTTCCTGGAGAAGGACGATCTGTTCCGCACGGCGGACATCGTCAGCATCAACACCGACCTCAACGAGCAATCCGAGGGCATGGTGGATGCCCGGCGCTTGGCGCTGATGAAACCCAGCGCCCTGCTGATCTGCTGCGCGCGGGGGCACATCGTGGACGAAGCCGCGCTGGCCGCGGCGCTGAACGAGGACCGCTTGGCCGGCGCGGGTATCGACGTGTTCTCAGCGGAGCCCGTCGTGCCAGGCAATCCCCTGCTGAAGGCGAAGAATTGCCTGCTCACGTCCCACGTGGCGGGCGTGAACCCGGAGAGCGGTGCGCGCTCCATCCACCTGTCCATCGAGAACGTGCGCGCCGTGGTGGAACGGGGTGCCAAGCCCCAGTGGGTGGTCAACGGCGTGAAGTAGCGCCGTGGCCCGGCGAACTCAGCCGCCGGCCTGCAGCAGCGCCTTCACCCGGGCGGAGGCGGTGGACATGTCCACGCCCTGCACCTGCCGCAGCGCAGCCATCACCTTGCCCATGTCCTTGGGCCCCGCCGCGCCGGAATCGGCGATCGCCTTGCGCACGGCAGCCTCCGTCTCCTCCGCCGAGAGCGCCTTGGGCAGGTGCGCCTGCAGCACCTCGATGATGCGGGCGTTCTCCTGGTAGTCGGCGCGGTCCGGGGTGAGGAACTCGTTGGACTCCTGGCGCTCCTTCACCTCCCGCTGGATCAGGGCCAGCAGCTCGGCCTCCGTGAGCGGCTTGTCCGCGCCGCGGCCGGCCTCCGTGAGCTTGATGTTCACCTTGGCCTTCAGCGCGCGGTAGCCCACCAGCGCAGGGTGGTCCTTCTCCTTGAGCGCTTTCCTGATCGCGGCGTCGACGTCCAGCATGGCAGGCTGCGGCGGCTAGAGGGGGAAGAGGCGGCAACGGGCAACTGCGCCGTCTCCATGCCTCCATTGTGCCTGCCGGGGCCCTGTAAACTCAAGCGCCGCGGCGTGAAGAGGAATCGGCTGGTGGTGGGCCCTGGGCTGGCGCTAGAACAGCGCGTAGGCGCCGTCGATGATGAACGTGTCGCCCGTGTGATAGGCGGAGGCGTCGCTGGTGAGGTATACGGCGAGGCCGGCGAAGTCGTCGCCGGTGCCCCAGCGCTTCATGGGCACGCGGGTCAGCACCTTGTCCTGCACGGCCTTGAGGGCGAAGAAGTCGCGGGTCATCTCCGACTCGATCCAGCCCGGCACGATGGTGTTGGCGCGGATGCCGTGGCGGCCCAGTTCCACCGCCAGGCCGCGCATCAGGGAGATCATGGCGCCCTTGGAGGCGGCATAGTGTTCCCCCCGGGCCATGCCCATCAGGGCCGAGAGGCTGGCCGTGCCCACCAGGGAGCCGCCCCCGCCGCGCTGAACCATGTGGCGCGCGGCGGCGCGCAGGGTGAAGAAGGTGCCGTCCAGGTTCACTCCCATCACGCGGCGCCACTCCTCGGTCGCCAACTCGGCGAAAGGCCGGGACCGGCCCGAGCCCACACCCGCGTTGGCGAAGCAGGCGTCTACGCGGCCCAACTCGCTCACCACCTGGGCGAATCCCGCGTCCACGGCGGCCTCGTCCGCTATGTTCACGCGGTGGGCCAGCACGCGGCGCGCGCCGGGCAGCGCGGTGAGGCGCTCCAGCGCGTCGGCGTTCTTGGCCTCGTTGGTGCCCCAGATGCACACGTCCGCCCCGGCGCGCACGAGGCCCTCGGCCATGCCCAGGCCGATGCCGCTGTTGCCGCCGGTGACCAGGGCCACCTTGCCGGTCAGATCGAAGGGGGAATCGGGCACGCTTTTGGACGGAGAACGGGGCCCGCCGCCAGGGCGGGCCCGTTTGAGCGAGGGAACGACGGGCCGGGCGCTAGCTGATACGCAGCTTGCGCTCCTCCTCGGGCTCGTCGTGGAAGATCATCAGCGGCTCGGTCTTCTTGAGGATCGTCTCCTCGGTGACCACCACCTTCTTCACGTTCTGCATGGAAGGCACGTGGTACATGATGTCGAGCATGATGTTTTCCAGGATCGCCCGCAGGCCGCGCGCGCCGGTCTTGCGCTTGATCGCCTCCTGGGCCACCACGCTCAGGGCCTTGTCCGTGATGTCCAGCTCCACGTTCTCCATCTCGAAGAGCTTGGTGTATTGCTTGAGCAGGGCGTTCTTGGGCTCCACGAGGATCTTCATCAGGTCTTCCTCGGTGAGCTCGTCCAGCGTGGTCACCACCGGGATGCGGCCCACGAACTCAGGGATCAGGCCGAACTTGAGCAGGTCCTCCGGCTCCACCTTGCGCAAGATCTCGCCCAGGTTCTGGTTCTTCTGGGAGACGTGATCGGTGCCGAAGCCGATGGTCTTCTTGCCGATGCGCTGGCCGATGATGTTGTTCAGGCCCACGAAGGCCCCGCCGCAGATGAACAGGATGTTCGACGTGTCCACCTGCAAGAACTCCTGCTGCGGGTGCTTGCGCCCGCCCTGGGGCGGGATGTTCGCCACCGTGCCCTCGATCACCTTGAGCAGCGCCTGCTGCACGCCTTCGCCGGAAACGTCGCGCGTGATGGAGACGTTCTCGCTCTTGCGGGCGATCTTGTCGATCTCGTCGATGTAGACGATGCCTTCCTCGGCACGCTCGATATCGTAGTCCGCGTTCTGCAGCAGCTTGAGGATGATGTTCTCCACATCCTCGCCCACGTAGCCCGCCTCGGTGAGCGTCGTGGCATCGGCCATCGCGAAGGGCACGTTGAGCAGCTTGGCCAGCGTCTGGGCCAGCAGGGTCTTGCCCGTGCCGGTGGGCCCGATCATCAGGATGTTGCTCTTCTGCAACTCCACGTCCCCACTGGCGCTGGCCATGCGGATGCGCTTGTAGTGGTTGTATACGGCCACCGAGAGCACCTTCTTGGCGTGCTCCTGGCCAACCACGTAGTTGTCCAGCACCTCGCGGATTTCGAAAGGCTTGAGCAGCTTGCTCTCCTGCTGATTGAGCTGCTCCTTGCTCCACTCCTCTTCCATGATGTCGTTGCAGAGCTCGACGCACTCATTGCAGATGTAGACCGTCGGGCCTGCAATGATCTTCTTTACGTCGTTCTGCGACTTTCCACAGAAGGAGCAACGCAGGATGTTACCTTTCGACTGGCTCATGAAGTTCTCCACCTGTCAGATCATCGGAGGGCCTGATCGTCAGGACCCCCATGGCTGGATCTGGCACTGCACCGCTTGACCGCCTCAGGAAGAAACCGGTTCGCCCGGAAGGGAGAGTCGGTTGGAAAGGAGCTTCTTCCGTTGGAGGGCCCCGCACCCTGCGGGGTTCGGGAACCGATGAACGGAGCCTAGGCCATGTTACCCCATTCCGGCCTGAGCGCAAAGGCCGGTCGGCCCGGCATCCACGGCCAATTCCGCCGCTCCGGCTCCTGGAGGGCGGCATGCCGGCCCCGCCCTGCAAAGGTAGCGTGGAGCGGGCATTGAGCCCGTTTTTACCATGACCAAGCCCCCAATTGAAAGCCATCCGTGCCGTGCGGCAAGCATCCGGCGACTCCGCCAGCATACTGTGGGGCGGCCGTTCGCGCACTGCCGGTGGCCAGCGGACCGCGATCGCGGCGCACACACCGGCCCGGACTCCTGCAGGCCGTGCAGCCGCGGGCTTTGTGGTATGCCGGTGCGGGTCATGCCGCCTCCTAAATCAGAAGTAGTAGCGGATCGAGAACGCCGGGAACGTGGTCACGGAAAGGTTGGTGGTGCTGGTGTTGCCGACGTTCTGCGTCCCCACGCTGAGCTCCGAGGAAATCCCCAGGTTGGGCAGGGAGACGAAGAACAGCTCCACGCCCAGAAATCCCCGCGCGCTGTAGCCCGTGCCCTGCACATTGCGCCCCAATGTGCTGTCCGTCACGTTGAGGTACCCCAGACTGCCCCCGACATAGAGATCCAGGTTGCCCTCGTGCTTAAACACGCGCGCATAGCGCACGTCCAGCGAGAACACCTTGAACTGCGGGCTGCCGCCGTAGGTGTTGTTGTAGTACCCCAGCTGCAGGTCCACCCAGTCCGTATCGGTCAGGTACATCTTCAGTGAAAGGGCGTCCACGCCGTACTCGGCGGCCTGGGCACCCACACTGCTGGGGGTGGCCCGATGGTAGTAGCCCACGCCCACCAGTCGCGACAGATCGTGCGGATTCTGGTCGAACTCGATCAGGCTGATGTCCGAGCGCTTGACCTGGATGGTGCCATAGCCCTTGTCGGACTCCACGGAAATCGTGTCCGCATCCGCCCGGACGATCTTGCCCTTGATGACCTCGCCCGTCACCAGGTGCACGGTCTCCGCCTGGGCGGCTGTGGCGCCCCACAACGCCAGCAGCAGCACGGCGACCCATAGCCTTCTCAATTGCATGCCCTGTCCTCGTAGCAAGCGGATTGCCGGGTCGATCGGCCAGCCGCCCCATGCGTGAACGCATCCCGGGTGCCCCGCGTGTTTCTGCTCCCCCGGGCACCTCCCGGGCCTCACTTGTGCGGATTCCTGCCTTGACTAACGCCGGCCCTGCGCCCCGCGGTCCATCCCGCGCGTATTCCGCTCGGCCGGCGCCCCGGAATAGGCTCCCGCTGACCTACCACGCATGCAATATCACCGCCAAGGGTGGGCCTGCGCGATAGCGACACCGTGGCCGGGGCGGCGGCGTCCAGGAGGGCGTCGCGCCGGCATCGACCGCGCGCCGGGGCCGGGCTCTCGGGCTGCCGGTGGGCGATTGCCCGTCCGCGCCAGGAGACCCGTGCCCCCGCCGCGCCGGCTGCCGATCCAGGGCAGTCCCCGGCGACCGGGCCGGCTGCTTGGCGAATGCGATGAAAAGATGGCATTCTGTGGGGGTCTTACCGCAGGGGGCCGGCAGTGGGGGCCCATCGTCGGACGGTGACGTCCGGCGCAACCGCGGGGCGGGAGCGCATGCATTTTCACATTACGCGGGACGGTCTGCGCAAGATCGGGCTGATGCTCGGGCTGGCGGTGGTGATCACCATGATGATCGCGCCCAACCTGAGCCTCGTCCCGGCGCGCTATGTCGAAGGGGACATCATCCCCGAGAACATCATCATTCCCGACAATGTGACCCTGGTGGACGAGCGCTCCACCGAGGTGCGCCGCCACGAAGCGCTGTCCAACTTTCCTCCCATCTACGACTTCGACCTCAAGCTGAAGGACCGCACCATCGGTGCACTGGGGACGGCCTTCAAGCAGATGCGCGACAGCTTGGCCGCCCGGCGCAAGACACTGGCCGAAGCCTCGGACCGCGTGCGCCGCAACTCGCTGGCACAGATCGAATCGGTGGCCTCCACCGAGGACGCGCGGGGTCGGCTGGCCACCCTGACCCGCGAATCCCGGCTGGTCATCAACGAGATCGGTGGACTCACCGACCTGGAGCAGCCCAATCCCAAGCAGGCGTTCCGGCTGGAGAAGCTGCGCTTCGACGCCATGGCCGTGGACGCGCAAAAGGTGAACGCCCGCCAGGAGGTGGAGCAGGGCACGAGCAAGCTGGCCCAACTGCGCCAGGATGGCGCCAAGCTGCAGGATGATGCGGAGCGCATCCGCGAGAACGAGGACCAGGCCATCGCAAGCATGAAGACCGAGTTCGAGCGCACGCTTGGCATCACGCTCGACAACTCGGCCTTCCGCATGCTCTACCAGGCCCAGTTCAACAAGGACCTGGAGCAGAATACCCGCCTGCTGCTTCGCGCGGTCTACGACCAGAAGATCGTCGCCTCGCGCGAGGGCTTCGCGGTGGGCCGGGACGCCATCCAGATCCAGACCCTGGACACCAGCAAGCTGGAGCGCTTCGAGGCCCTGGATACGGTGGTTGACGTGCAGCAGGTGCGCGAGCGCATCGACAAGCTGAGCCAGGAGCTGAAGTTCTCCGGCGAGCCGCTGCCCTACCGCGACGGCATGGTGGCCCTGGCGCAGAAGCTGATCCGACCCAACCTGACAGAGAACAAGGGCGAGACCGAGCACCAGAAGCAGGAGCTGCTCAAGAACCTGTCGCCGGTGTACTTCAACATGAAGAAGGGCGACGTGGTGGCGCGGGCGGGCGACGTGGCCACGGCGCAGCAGGTGGAGATCATCAAGGCGCTCAATGCCTACAACCTGAAGAATCCCAAGTACCCGCAAATCATCGGTACCTTCCTGATCGTGCTGCTGGCGCTGGGGGTGAGCTACCGCCTGGTGCTGCAGCACGCCCGCGAGAACCTGACGAGCTTCTCGCGCCTGCTGCTGATGGCGGGCCTGCTGGTGGTGACGCTGCTCTTCGGTCAGCTGATCCTGCTGGTGGTGCCGGCCCTGACGACGATCTACGACTTTCTGCCGCACAGCACCTTCAACTACCTCATTCCCGGTGCGCTGACGTCTATGCTGGCGGGGATCCTGTTGCCCTTCGAGATGGCGATCTTCCTGGGCTTCGTGGTGTCCCTGTGCCTGGCGATCCTGCTGGGCAACAGCCTGGGCTACTTCCTGTTCGCGTTGATGGGTAGCTTCGTGGCGTCCATTCCGCTGGAGCACTACGAGAGCCGGCTGTCGCTGTGGAAGCAGGGCCTGCGCATCTCCGCGATGAACGTGGTGGTGCTGGGGGTGCTGACGCTGCTGGAGCAGAATCCGATCAGTTGGCAGCTTGGACTGGATGCCGGCGCGGCCGCGGTGAACGGTCTGGTGGTGGCCTTCCTCACGGGCACATTGCTGCCGCTGATCGAGAAGCTGTTCGACATTACGACCAACCTGCGGCTGTTGGAGCTGGCCAACATGAATCACCCGGCGCTCAAGGAGTTGTCCGTGCGGGCGCCGGGCACCTATCACCACAGCATCGTGGTGGGCAACCTCTCCGATTCGGCTGCCGCGGGCATCCAGGCCAATCCCCTGTTGGTGCGGGTGGCCTCGTACTACCACGACCTGGGCAAGATGCTATGCCCGCTGTACTTCGTGGAGAACCAGGGCAAGAAGAACTACCACGATGACCTGCCGGCCCGGACGTCCGCACGCATCATCGTCAACCACATCAAGGACGGCCTGGAGATCGCCCGGCGCCACAAGCTGGGGCGGGCCATCATGGATATCATCGCGCAACACCACGGCGATTCGCTCGTGCGGTACTTCTTCCACAAGGCACAGGAGGAGCAGGGCGACCTCGGCGAACCCCTGGACGAGGCTGAATTCCGCTATCCCGGGCCCAAGCCGCAGAGCAAGGACGCCGGTCTGGTGATGGTGGCGGACGTGACCGAGGCCGCTACCCGCAGTCTGACCGACCCCTCACCGGAATCCATCCGCCAGATGGTGCAGAAGCTCACCACGCGGGTGTACATGGAGGGGCAGCTCGACGAGTCGGGGATGACGTTCAACGACCTCAACTACATCGAGAAGACCTTCACCAAGATGCTGATCAGCATCCACCACCACCGCATCGCCTACCCGGAAATCAGTGTCGGCGCGCGACAAGAGAACTCCGTTGAGTCCCCAGCCCAGGAAGCCGCCGATCCTCCTCAATTGGGAAGCCGGCGCGCCTCCTCCTGAACTGGACGAGTCCGACCTGCGCACCGCGCTGCGTCGCCTGCTGGCGGGGCTGGGCTATGGTGACGCCGGGCTCTCCGTGCTCTTCGCGGACGACGCCCGGCTGCGCGAGCTGAACCGGGACCATCGGGGGCTGGACCGCCCGACGGACGTGCTGTCGTGGTCGTACCGCGACGTACTGCCGGATGCCTCCGGCCAGGCGGACGAGGTGCCCGCCGATCCGGCGGCGGGCGAGCCCCTGCTGGGCGAGTTGGCGCTGTCGCTGCAGCGCGCCGCCGCCCAGGCCGCGGAGAACGGCTGGGATCTGCGCACGGAGGTGCTGCGCCTGCTGGCGCACGGCTGCGCGCATGTGGCGGGATACGACCACGAAACCGATGAGGAAGAGCGGGAGATGAAGGCGCTGGAGGTGCGTCTGCTGGCGAGTCTGGGGCTGGAGGGAATCTATCCCCGGGACGCGCCGGCCTGAGCGGAGAGGACCCCGCCCGGGCGCAATGCGGCGACCGGCCCGGTTAGGCCGGCAGAATGCTGATGAAGCGTCGGTCCTTGCGGCCGCGATGGAACTTCACTACGCCATCGGTGAGGGCGAACAGGGTGTAGTCCGTGCCCGTGCCCACGTTCTCGCCTGCGTGGTAGGTGCTGCCGCGCTGGCGCACGAGGATGTTCCCGGCGCGCACCTGCTGGCCCCCAAAGAGCTTCAGGCCCAGCCGCTTGCCGATCGAATCGCGTCCGTTGCGGGAGCTGCCCCCGGCTTTCTTGTGTGCCATGGCCTTCTAGTCCTTCTTGGTCTTGGACTTGCCGGCGCCCTTGCCGCTGGACTTGCTCGCGGGGGCGCGTTTGCTGGTAGTGGTTTTGCCGGCCGCCGCCTTCTTCGACGCAGCCTTGGCCTTGGGTGCCGTTTTGGGCGCGGCTTTAGCTTTTGGCGCAGCTTTGGCCTTGGGTGCCGTTTTGGGCGCGGCCTTGGCGGCGGTCACTGCCTCGGCCGCAGCAGCAGCCTCGCCGGCCGGTTTGGGCGCGGGCTTCGGCTTGGCGGCCTTGGGTGCGGGCGTGGCGCCGGCGATCAGCTTGCCGTCCAGCTCGATCGTATCGATGCGGACGCGCGTCAGCTCCTGCCGGTGGCCGCGGGTACGGCGGTAGTTCTTGCGGCGCTTGTGCTTGAAGATCAGCACCTTGGTGCCACGCATGTGCTCCAGCACCTGACCCTTGACCACCGCGCCGGTCACAAAGGGTGCGCCGATGCGTACCTCGGCGCCTTCCTCCTCCAGCAGCAGCACGCGGTCCGTCTCGAACGTCGCGCCCTGCTCCAGCGGCAGGTGGTTGACCGAAATCACGCTCTCCGGCTGTACCTGATACTGCCGGCTGCCCGACTTGATGATGGCGTACATCGAAGCTCCCATGCTCCTTCACTGGCCGCCGGCCGCGCATCGGCTCGGCCGCGCGGGCTCCGGGGCGGCAGGCCCTGGAAAATAAGCAGTATCCGCGAAAAGCAGCCGGTCTGTCAATACACAAGCGCTCGGTCGCCCGTCACTTTCGTGTTTCCCGAGTGGGGCAGGCCCCCGGCCCGCCGCGGCGTTGCCGGGCGGACGATGGGTGGGCCAGCAGGACCGGCCCAACATGACCGCAAACGAGTCGAAGGAGCGGCCAGACAAGATGCGGCGATTCGACAAGCAGACCGCTCGCTGCGCCCGGGGTGACGAGCCGGCGACCCTGCCATGTCGTCAGCACCAAAGGGACGGCGGGTGACCGTGCAATCCGTTGCGTCGGGGCCAATCCACTGGCATGCTGTGCGGCCGCGCGTTATGGTGGGCGCCGCACGGAAACGGGAGCCGCCATGGACGAACCGCAGCCACTGGACGACCGCGCGCTGGCCGCGTTGGATTTCACCACGTACCTGGAGACACTGCGCGCGTGCCGGCGCTGTCCGGGGGTGCAGCCACCGCCGGTGGTGGGGGCGGTTGCAGCCGCGCGCATCTTGCTGATCGGCCAGGCGCCCGGACCCCGCGAGCGCGACGAGGGGAGGCCCTTCGCCTGGACAGCCGGCACCACCCTGTTCCGCTGGCTGGCCTCCATCGGCGCGGAGGAGGATTCGTTCCGCCAGCGCGTCTACATGGGCGCGGTGATCCGCTGCTTTCCGGGCAAGAACGCGAAGGGCCAGGGCGACCGCGCACCGTCGCGCAGCGAGGTGGCCACCTGCCGCCCTTACTACCGCGCGGAGCTGCGCCGGCTGCGGCCGGCCCTGGTGCTGCCCGTCGGCCGCATGGCCATTGCGGAATTCGTCCCGCACGCGCGGCTGGACGAGGTGGTGGGGCGCGCCTTTCCCATTGAGGCGGCGGAGCACGCCTGCACGGCGATTCCGCTGCCGCATCCGTCCGGTCTCAGCGCGTGGCACAAGACGGAGCCGGGCAAGACCCTGCTGGCCCGGGCGCTCGAACTGATCGTTGCACAGCCGGTCTGGCGCGAAACCTTTCCAGCGAAGGCCGGCTGAGGACGATGCGAAATCCGCCGCGGCGGGGCGCAGATCGTGCCGCGGCACGCGCCAACCCAAGTGACTTCCGCGGGCGATCGGGCTACGATGGCCTGTCATCACGGCCTTGCGCGCGCCGCAACGCCCCGGCTCAGCCGCTCAACCCCCGATGCCCATGACGGTCCGATTGCGCACCCTGGCCCGCCGCTGCCTGCCGGTGCTCGCGGTGGTGCTTCTGTGCCTGCTGCCCACCCTGGCCTCCGCCGCGGAGGTCACCTACGTCGTGCGGCCCGTAGAGGTGAAGCGCAAGGGCAGCGACAAGTTTGTCGTGCTGCACCTGCACGACAAGGTCTACGCGGGGGATACCATCCGCACGGGCTTTGGCGGGCGTGTGGAGATCACCATCAGCGAAAAGCGCGTGTTCCGCATCGGCCAAGCCTCCGAGGTGGAACTGCCCGAATTGCAGGACGATCGGGGCAAAGGCATCCGCGCGCGCTTCAACCTGTTGCTGGGCCGCTTCTGGGGTGGTGTGCTGAGGCCATTGAAGAACTTGCAGGCCGAGCACTTCCAGGTGCATACGGCCACCGCCGTGATTGGGGTGAAGGGTACGCAGTTCGGCGTGGACTACGAGAAGAAGACCGACGAGACGCGCGCCCTGGTGATCAAGGGCACGGTGGCGGCCCAGCCCCCGCCCAAGGCCCAGCAGGCCCCCGTGGAGATACCGGGGCCGCGCGAGGTGGCCCCGCCCCAGGAGATCTCCCGCGACGAGTGGCTGCTGCTGGTGTCCCAGGACCAGAAGGTGATCATCCGCCCGGGCGAGATTCCGCAGGCCGAGCCGCTCACGGCGGAGGACAAGGCGGACGAGTGGGTGCGCTTCAACACCGAGCGCGACGCCGCCCTGGCCCAGCAGCCCTAGTGCTCCGTCAGGCATTAAATTTCGGGTTTGCGGAGGAGAGGGGCGCTGCCCTTCCCCCTCCGCACCTCCTCCCTTTGGTAGGGGCCACGGGCCCCTACACCCGTATACGAACGGGGTCCAGGGGGCTTGCTCTCTGGCGGAGGTTCCAATGGGGCCGCGCCCCCTTGGGCCTCGATCTCATCTGAAAAACCAAGCCTTGTCGCTCTACTAGGTTGTAACGGGAGAAGCCGGCTTGCTCCTGGAGGCTTACCTCCGCGCCCAGGTTCGCGCGCTGTGGGGATCAGAGCGGGCGCTGGAGACGGTCAACGGGTGGTTATGGGCAATTGCGGTCAGGTGATGCGGCCCTTCCATTCCTTGACCTGGCGGATGATCTCGCGGTCGCCTTCGCGGAACTGGATGCCCACGCGCACCGAGTCCTCCTCCATGGTCACCCAGCGCACGTGGCCGCTGGCCAGGAGCCGTCCCTCGAAGATCTCCACCTCCACCGGACTGTCTATATCCACGGAGACAGGAATTTCAGCTCCCAGGCCCCCGGTGCAGAAATCGCGCATCTTTCCCTTGAAGACCTCGGGATAGCGGAAGCGAATTTCCACATCGATCGGCACGCGTTCCTCGCGCCGGGCCTCTTGAACGTCCTCTCCCCCTTGCATGGTGCCTCCCTGACTCGGCCCCCCTAGGGACCTTCATCGTAAGCCAAGTGCCCATATGCGGCAACATGCCGCTCCAGGCGGCCCAGCGCATCGTCCAGCAGCGCCGGTTCCTTGGCAAAGCACAACCGCACCCAGCCTTCTCCACCGGCCCCGAATGCACGGCCCGGGGCCAGCGCCACGCCGGTTTCCCGCAGCAGCGCCTTGCAGAATGCCAAGCTGTCCTCCGTGCCCGGTGCGCGGAAGAACGCGTAGAAGGCCCCGTCCGGCCGGGCCGCGATGATGCCCGGAATGCGCCGCAGCCGCTCCAGCGTGAGGTCGCGCAACTGCCGGTAGCGGGCATGGCTCTCTGCCACGTAGCCTTCCCCGTCGCGCAGCGCGGTCAGCGCAGCCACCTGGGCCATGGCCGGGGCGCAGGAGGTGACGAACTCCTGCATTTGCGCCAGCCGCGCAGCCAGCGTCGGCTCCGCGATGAGGAATCCCAGGCGCCAGCCCGTCATGGCGTAGGTCTTCGAAAAGCCGTTGATCACCACCAGCCGGTCGCGCGGACCGGCCAGTTGCAGGAACGAGGGCGGCGGCGGCTCGCTGAACACGATGCGCTCGTACATTTCGTCCGCCAGCAGCAGCGCCTCGTGGCGCCGGCAGAAGGCCAGCAGTGCGGCCTGCTCCTCCGCCGAGGCCACATAGCCCGTCGGATTGGAGGGCGTGTTGACCACCACCAGCCGCAGCCGCTCCAGGCTGGCGCCCAGCCGCTCCAGCTCACCCAGATCCAGGTGAAAGGCCCCGGCCTGAGCGTCGAAGCGCAGGGGCAGCTCGTGCACGTGCGCCCCGGCGATCACGGCGGCTTCGCGGAAGTTGGGCCAGGCGGGCGTGATGTTGATCACGTCATCGCCGGGCGCCACCAGACCGAGCATGGTGAGCAGGATCGCCTGCACCCCGCCGCAGGTCACGACGAAGTGCCCCGGTTCCAGCTGCAGGCCCAGGCGCGCGTTGAAGTGCCCGGCCAGCGCGGCTGTCAGATCCGGCCGGCCCGCGTTGCTCTCGTAGAACACCGCGCCACCACGCAGGGCGGCCACGCCTGCCTCCACGATGAACTCGGGCGTGCCGAGGTCGCCCTCGCCGAAGTGCAGCGGGATGACGCTGCGCTCCGGGTGCGCCGCGCGCAGTTGCACGGCCAAGTCGTGCACCTCCCGGATGGCCGAGGGCGTCATGCGCTCCAGCCGGTCCTCCCGGCGGGCAGACGTGTGCATTGAGGCGACGCGGGCTACGGTCATGATTTCTTGCGCATCGGTGGTGGTGGCGCGGCGGGTGCGGCGGCAACCGGCACCAGGTTGCTGCCTCGACCGGAGCCACCCGCCCCTGACCCCGAACGATCCGGTGAATCCTCTACCCCAATGTGGGCTGGATTGCCATTCATTTTTCCGCGCCCATCGCCCGCCAGCCCCGGTTATAGGCACTTTTTCGGACAGTCCCCCCCATCTTCCGCCTTCCCGCCAAGCTCCAGCGGCGATTGGCCAGGAAGCACGTCAAGCGCTCCCCAAGGCGGACATTCCCCATCGACCTATTTTTCTTTGCTTGCATTCCCCTGCAACCTGCTGATAGGGTCCTCACGCGGTACAACCCACTCGTTTTATGTTGGTAATTTTTGTTGTCTGCGAGAGTGCAAGCCGATGATGACAGAAATACCTGCAGCGATGGAAGACACCCTGCCGGCCGAGGAAGGGACCGGTTGGCAAGCGCCGGTCAGTCGGATAGGGTCCAGCCGATGGGCAGCGACCCCACGGAAGGGCCCCAACTCGCAGCTAGGAGCAGCCATGGAACAGGACAAGTCGAAGGCGGTGGAACTGGCCGTCGCCCAGGTGGAGCGGGCCTATGGCAAGGGCGCCATCATGCGCATCGGCGAAGGCGCCGTGGAGCGCATCCCCGTGGTGCCCAGCGGCGACATCGGGCTGGACATCGCCCTGGGCGTGGGCGGCTTTCCCATCGGGCGCATCACGGAGATCTACGGCCCGGAAGCCTCCGGCAAGACGACGCTGGCCCTGCACGCCGTGGCCGAGGTGCAGAAGCGCGGGGGG
>Ga0209919_1001064_pt1 | contig 13630 bp, 9 predicted proteins | sample SalPon2A_C_D2_MG_FD_185721 | JGI IMG/M metagenome (GOLD analysis project Ga0209919, IMG submission 185721) | Soil microbial communities from South San Francisco under conditions of wetland restoration - Salt Pond MetaG R2A_C_D2_MG (SPAdes)... | ecosystem: Environmental > Terrestrial > Soil >... | reverse complement strand
CACCGGAGGCCTTTCCAGCCTCACGCGCCCCGCCGACGACGTCTACCGGGCGACCTACCGCCGCCTGCGCGCCCGCAACGACGCCTACTACCGTCGCTACCCCGCGGACGAGGCGGACTGGGCGGAGGTGGCGGCCAGGTTGCACGAGCGAGACGTGCGCTTCCCCGACGGCAGTCGCTTCACGGTCGATCGGCTGCAGTTCCTGGGGATGGAACTCGGGCGTTCGGACGGCTTCGAGAGCCTGCACTGGCTGCTGGAGACCGCCTTCGTCGTGGTCGGCGGGCGGCGGCAGCTCAGCCAGCGCTTCGTCCACGAGGCGTTCCGTCGCCAGGGCTTCCACGGGAACCCGCTCTTCGCCGTGCTGCAGGAAGCGATCTACGCCCAGGAAAGCGCAACCCGCTGGGCGGCCCAGCGCATGCGGGAGAGCGCGCCGGAGCTCGCCTACCGACCGGGCGGAGCCTTCCGCTTCACCGGCGAGATGATCTACCCCTGGATGTTCGAGCAGTTCCCGACGCTGCGGCCCTTCCGTGAGGCGGCCGAAGAGCTGGCTCGGAAGGACGACTGGCCCCGCCTGTACGACGTCGGCGCGCTGGCCGCGAACACCGTGCCGGTGGCCGCGTTGGCGTACGTGGACGACATGTTCGTGGATTACGCGCTCTCCCGCGAGACCGCGGAGCGCGTCGCCGGCCTGAGGTTGTGGTCGACCGATGCATACCAGCACAACGGCCTGCGTGCCGACGGGGCGCGCATCGTCGACCGCCTGCTGGCGATGAGTCGCGGGCCGCTCTGAGGGAGGGCCCGGCGTTCGTCGGGCCCTCCAGTCGTGCCGCCGGCGTCCGCTCTAGGGCGTTGCGGACGTGAAGAAGCCGACGGGCTCGGCGATCGCCACCAGGGCGTCACGGGCGAGCCCGAAGGACCCGGGCCCGCGGGCGGGATCCGTGAAGGCGTCCATGTCGCTGTCCATCCCCCAGGCGACGACGGTCCAGAGGTAGCGCGTCGAGGCCGGCAGGGTGAGGAGCGGGGGCTGAGGCAGGCCGGCGCTGGCCGACGCCGTGTAGACGAAGACGGCCGGTCCCGTCTGCGACGTGAGGGTGAGCACGCTGACGGTATCGGCCACGGGCGTCCACTGGAAGACGGTGGTGTAGTCCACCGTCCCCGAAGCGGGCGCGCCCAGGGCGGGAGGATCGGGCAGCGCGAGATCCACCACCTGGTTGGGTTGGAGGCCGGCGCGGTACAGCGTGGTGGAGGCGTTTCCCAGGGTCGCCTTGGCCTGTACGCCCAGCGGTTCGCCGGCAACGGGCGTGGCGAACGTGTACTGCGGGTCGCTGTCCCCGACGGTCCCCAACAGCATGCCGGTGTATCGGCCCGGAGTCATCCACAGCGCCTTGCTAGCGACCGTGAAGCCTGCGGGCACCGTGAGCGTGCCCGACAGGTAGCTGGTGCCGACCGCGGAGAGCTCGAGGTCTGACCCCGAGGCGACCTGCTGGTCGCTCAAGCTCAGTGCGCCGGCGGCGAAGCCGAGGTACTTCTGAGGGAGGCCGGACGGCCCCACGCTCCACTTGAGCGCGACGAGCGAGCCATGGGTGGTGGAGGTCCCCTCCCAAGCGACGCCGAACGGACCGAAGTCGGGACCTCCGTTCGCCCACAGGACGGTGCCGCCGTTCGCCTCCGGTGAGGCGAAGGCCACCTCGGTGATCTCCTGGTTCCCATTGGCGCTGGAGCCCGTGAGCGTGCCCGCCACGGACGCGCCGTACGTCGGCGTCACCACCTGGTCCAGGACGGGCAGCACCGGATTGGCCCGCGTGAGGCCCAGGTACTCGTGGACCTCGTTCTTGCCGGGCAGCGTGACGGTGACGTCGTACGGCCAGGCCACGTCGGCCATCGCGAACGACCCGTCGGAGGCCGCGGTGGTCGACGCCCCCGCGATCGTCACGGTCGCACCCGGCACCGCCCGCCGGAACAGGTCGACCACGCGGCCCTGGACATCGAGCGTCACCGGGTCCAGGACGGTGGTGGTGAACGGAGCGTTCTCCTGCTCGGTCCCGGACGCGCCGTCGATGTACACCGAGTACTCCAGGGGGACGACCGCACGCGTGACCTGGAGCGCCGCGTCAACCGTGTCGGGGTCGGCCGAGTCGGGCGTGAAGCTCGCCGTGAGACCGCCGGGAGCCCCGTTGAGGCTGAGCGTGACGGGACCGCTGAAGCCCGCAGAGCGCGTCAGCTTCACCGTCAGATGCTGAACGTCGCCGGCCGCCAGGGCCACCTTGGACGGGGTCAGTTGGAGCTGGAACCGATGCGGCTCGGGCACGGGCCCGGGGACCGCGGGCGCCACCCCCCCGCACCCCGCCAGCGCGACGACGGTTGCGCCGAGCAAGAGGGCGAGGGACCAGGCCGGCCACGCCGACCGGGGGCGCTTCATCGTGGGATGAAGGTGCATGAGATGGTCTCCCTGACGACGGTGGTATTCGTGCCGTCGGTGGCGGCGAGCGAGAGCGTGTACGGATCGTTGGTGCCGGAGCAGCCGATCCCCTGGGTGTACATGTCGTCGGTCTCCTCACCGACGAGGTGGCCCTGCCCGTCGGTCTGCTCGTGGACGAGCCCGCTCGCGATCACGGGGCCCGGGGCGCCCGCGCCGATGTAGATGCCGGGATAGAGGTGCCACGCGTAGACGAGCGCCGAGGAGTCGAAGTCCTCGATGAACGCCTTGAGCTCGAGGGCCTGACTGTCGCCCACCGATGCCTGCTGCTTGGGCGACTCGATGGTCACCGAGGGCGCCATGTTGGCAGGCTTGGAGACCACCGTGATGGTGCCCTGCTTCACGTCGGACTTGTTCTGCGGATCGGTCGCCGTGAGCGTAACCGAGAACGTCCCCGACGTGTTGAACGTCGCCACCTGTACCGGAGGATCGCCGCTGGGGACGCATATATCAGGCGGGATGCTGGCGCTGGCGTCGGTCGTGGCCCACGTGACGCGCTGGCACTCGAGCACCCCGCCGGGCTCGTTGGCATCGACCGCAGAGCCGTACAGGACGTGCATCGGGTAGCCGAGATAGACCGTCGCGCCGCCGAAGGGGCTGCTCAGCGTGGCCACCGGCGGCGTATCCAGCACGGTCACACCGATCGTCGTGCTGGCCGTGGCGCCGCTCGAGTCCTTCACCGTGACCGTGATGTGCCTGAGCCCGGCCGTGGTGAAGGTGTGTTGCCTGTTGGCGTCGAGCGTGATGGCGCCGTCCACGTCGGAGGTCCACGTGCCCGAGTAGATGCCGCCGTCCTCCACGTCACGACCCAGCACGCTGAACTGCACCGGCACGCCCAGCTGCACGCTTGAACCGTCGGCGGGCTCCACGTCGGAAGGCGTCAGCTCCGGCGCGTTGTTGCCCGAGGCCTGCGCGACCACCTTCGAAACGTCGAAGATCGTCTTGTCCCAGTTGTAATCCAGGACGCTCACGTGGAGGCCCAGCTTGCCGGTGAGCCCGGCGTAGAGCGTCCACGGGGGGTCGCCGGGTATGGTCGCGAGGAAGCGCACGTACGCGCTGAGCGTGGCCTGCGGCCCCACGAGATCGTAGAGCAGGAACTGGAAGCGCGCTCCGATCTCCGGCTTCATGTCCATGCTCACCCCGGGATACACGAAGTGAAGGCCGCTGGCGTCGGAGCTGCCACCGAACTCGGCCTTGCTGATGTCGTGGAACCCCTGCCCGTAAGGCTTGTCGGTGCCCGCGGTCAAGGTGAGGTTCTCCGCCGCGGTGAAGGTGAGCTCGGCACTCACGTTCCCCGTGAGGTCGGCGAACACCTGTAGCTTCGGCACGAACACCAGCGGGAACGGTCCGATCTGGACGTCGATGTAATCGAAGGTCATGTCGAGGAGCGGGATGTCCTTCTTGACCTGCGCGCTCTTCCCGGCAGAGACGCTGACGTGAACGCTCTGTTGGAGCCCGACCTCGAACTTGAAGCGGCTCTGGACCGAGCAACAGAATTGGAAGTGGAGCCCGCCATCGATGTCGAGGATGGGCTTGAGCGTGAAGCTCCCCGAGGCCGTGATCTGATCTCCGGTGGTCGCGTGGTTGCCGTCGGCGTCGAACAGAACGACGTTGTTCATGGGCACCGTGAACTGCGTGGAGAGGCTGTCGGACTGCAGGCTGACGCCCTGGGCGAGGATCGTGGCGCTCGCCAGCATGGACGGAGTCAGCTGCTGGTGGATCTTGAAGTTCCCCTGGTGGATCGCCTCCGCCAGCTTCGCCGGGACCGTCTCGACGACCGTGTCCGAACCGACCGCCTGGACGGAGACGACCTTGCGCAGGAAGCCGTACGGCGCGATCGGAGGCACGGGCTCGGTGACCAGGACGTCGTCCGGCTCGAGGGCTCCGAACGTCGCCTGCGGCCCGAAACGCAGCTCGCCGCTGGACGGGTCATAGGAGAGCAGACTGGCACGCGTGGCGGCGTCCAGGATCTTGGTCGTCTTGGGGATGATGACGGGCGATTCGGCGGGCCCCGGCGGAGCGCTGGTCCCGCACCCCACCAGGACCATCCCCACCAGAAGCGACAGAAGCGGCAGTAGCAGGAGCCTGCGCAGCACGTTGCCCCCTCCCCGTGCAACCGGTCAGGACGCGCCCTTGCGTGGCTCGGGGCTCGGGACGCGACGCCAGCCCCGGCCGAGCGCGTGCGGCGCTGGCGGGGCGAGGGCCGTCTCGGTCTCCTCGCGCCCGTCCGCCGCATGCGCGGCCGGTTGGATGCACTGGCCCGACGCTACGGCCGGCGCGTCTAGAATGCGTCCAGACCCGTCCTATTGCACGGTCCGGCGACCGGGGGGGCGGCGCGCGGGGACGCGGGCGGCGCGCTTCGACGAGCGCCCGCCCGCGTCTCTGGTCGCCGCCGGGCCGCTACACGAACACCCCCTTGGCAAGGTGTGCGGACACCACCCAGTTGGGTGCGTCCACGACCTCGCTGATGCGCAGGTCCACGGCCACGCTGCACAGCGCGTAGGCGAGCTGGCTGTCCAGCCCGTACGCGCGACCGAGGTGGTCGATCATGGCTCTGACGGCGTCGCGGGCGGCCTCCATGAGGTCCGGCGCGACACCGGTGGTGACGTAGTAGCCCGCCTCGGCCGGGGCGAAGCGCCCGGCGGGGCGGGGGCTGTCGAACTGCGGCGCGCTCAGGTTCGCGCCCTTGACGAGCTCGAAGCGCACCCGGGTCTTCATGGCGGTCTCGATGGCGGTGCCGCACACCTCGCCGTCCCCCTGCGCGGCGTGGGTGTCGCCGACCGAGAAGAGCGCACCGGGGACCTCCACCGGGAGGTAGAGCACGGTTCCGCGGGTGAGGTCGTGGATGTCCATGTTGCCGCCCACACGCCGCGGCGGGACCACCGAGTGGCTGCCCTCTTCGGCCAGCGCCACGCCGATGGTGCCCGGGAAGGGCACGGTCGGCAGGCGGATCTCGGGCGTGAAGGACACGTGCTGCGCGTCGTAGCGCGAGACGTGCAGGTAGGGGTCGGGGAACTCGTCGGCCAGCAGGCCGAAGCCGGGGATGAGGCCCGTCCAGCCCCAGCCGCTCTCTTCGAAGTCGAGGATGTGTACGGCCAGGGCGTCCCCCGGCTCGGCCCCGTCGATGTAGACGGGGCCCGTGACCGGGTTGACCTTCTCGAAATCGAGAGCGCCGACGTCGGCGTGGCTCGAGTCCTTGGTGAGCTGCCCGCCGGAAGCGTCGAGGATCTCGAATGCGACCTCGCTGCCCGGCCCGAGCCGCATCACCGGCTCGAGGGCGTTGTCCCAACCGAAGTGATGGTGGGCGCTATGGATGGTGCGGACGCTACTGCCCTCCGACAATCTCGATCTCCTTGTAGTTGACCGGCGTGTAGATGCCGGCGACCTGGAAGCCGACGCCGCCCATGCGCGGCGTATGCATCACGTAGCTGCGCTCGTTGAAGAGCGGGATCCACGGCGCGTCGTTCGACGCCTTGGTGAAGATGTCGCGCCACAGCGCGATGCGCGCGTCGGACTGGCTCGGCTGCACCATGGCGTCGGCCTTCTGACCCTGCGCGTCGAGCTCCTTGTTGCAGTAGCGCGGCCAGTTCCAGCCGCCGGGCACGGCGCTGTCGCAACCCAGGATGGGCCACCAGAAGTCGTTCGGATCCGGGTAGTCGTCGAGCCAGGCCATGCCCCCCGACCACACCATGGGCGTCTTGCCCTGGCTGGCCGCGTCGATCACGGCGCTGGGCGAGAGCGATCGGATGTCGAGCTTGACGCCGATCTGGGCGAGCTGTTGCTGCACCACCTGGGCGATGCGCGGGTTGGGATCGACGTTGCTGGTGTAGAGCACCGAGCTGAAGCCGTCCGCGTAGCCGGCGTCGGCGAGCATCTGCTTGGCCTTGGCGGGGTCGTAGGGGAAACCCTTGTAGTCCGGGTTGTAGCCGGGCATCGCGGGCGGCAGGATCTGGTCCGCCGCACCGGCCCGGTTGTTGATCACACGCAGCACCTGGCTCTTGTCGATGGCCATGTTGAGCGCCTGGCGCACCTGCACGTTGTCGAAGGGCTTCATGGTGGTGTTCAGCGCCACGAAGCTCGTCTCGATCTGGTCCGAGGACACCACCTGCTGCTTGAGCTTGGGGTCGCTCATGACCTTGGCGAACTGCGAGGAGGGGACGCCGTCGCCGAGGATGTCCACCTCGCCGCGCTGGAGCCGCAGGAAGGCGACGTTGGGGTCCACGCCGAACTGGAAGTCGATCTCGTCGACCTTGGGCTCGCTGGGCACGAAGTAGTCGGGGTTCTTCACCAGCACCAGGCGCTGCCCGGGGACCCAGTCCTTCATCGAGAAGCCGCCCGTTCCCACGGGATGGTGGCCGAAGTCCTTGCCCCACTTCGCCACGGCCTTGGGCGGCACCACGAAGCTGAAGTTCAGCGCCAGCTTGTTGAGGAAGGTGGCGTCCGCCTGGGTGAGCGTGAACCGGACCTTGGCGGGCGACAGCACCTCGATGCCGCTCACGCCCTTCGCCTTGCCGTCGATGAAGGCCTGAGCGCCCGCGATACCGGTGAAGAAGCCGACCCCCGGGCTCTGCGTCGCCGGGTCGAGCATGCGCTCGAAGGAGTACTTGACGACCGAGGCGTCGAAGGGCTCCCCGTCGGTGAACGTCACGCCCTGGCGCAGGTCGAAGGTGTAGGTGAGGCCGTCGTCCGAGATCTGGTAGTCGGTGGCCAGCGCGGGCTGGAGTTCGGTGGTGCCGGGCTTGTAGGTCATCAGGCCGTCGAAGATGGCCTGGATCATCGACCAGTTGTCCCAGTTGTACCCGATGGCCGGGTCGAGCGTGGAGATGTCGTTCTGGAACGTCAGCACCACGGTGCTGTTGGCCGCGAAGCCCGTGCCGGCGGATGCCAGCAAGGTCGCGAGCGCGATCAGCCATTTGCGCGTCATGTAGTCACTCCCCTTCGATGTTCCGTGCATTCGTGCCCTTCGAAATCCTTCGCTCCCAAGGTGCGTCTCGCCAGGGGTCGCCTCCCTCTCAGTGGTACTGGATCCGCGGGTCTAGGAGCGGGTAGATCATGTCGGCGACGAGGTTGCCGAAGACGACGAAGATCGCCGTCATCAGCACGCCGCCCATGATCACCGGGATGTCGAGCACCTGGATGGCCTGCCACATCATCTGCCCCAGCCCGGGCAGCGCGAAGACCTGCTCCACCACGATGACGCCGCCCATGAACACGCCCAGATCGAGCCCCACCAGCGCGATCACCGGCAGCATGGCGTTGCGAAGGGCGTGACGGAACACCTGGGCGCGGGGCATGACGCCCTTCGCGCGCGCCGTGCGCAGGTAATCCTGGCGCAGCACGTCGACGAGCGAGGAGCGGAGCACGCGCGCGTACCAGCCGGCTCCGGCGAAGCCCACGGACAGGGCCGGAAGCACGTAGTGCACCAGATCGCCGTTGCCGTAACCGCCCAAGGGGAACCACGGCACCCGGTAGCCGAAGAGATAGAGGAGTATCAACCCGACCACGAACTGAGGGGTGGAGACGCCGACGAAGGCGAACAGCGTGAAGCCCCTGTCCCACCAGCTCCCCTGCGCGACCGACGACAGGATCCCGATGGGGATGCCCAGCAGCAGCTCGCAGGCGATGCCGGTGAGCATGAGCTTCAAGGTCACCGGCAGGTGGCTGGCCACGAGCTCGCTCACTTGCGTGCGCTGCGCGTAGGAGCGGCCCATGTCGAAGTGGACGAGGTTCCATACGTAATGGGCGTAGCGCACCGGCAACGGCTGGTCGAGACCGAGCTCATGACCGATGCGCTGAACCACCTCGGGCGTGGCGCTGGGGCCGGCGATCATCTGTGCCGGGTTGACCGGCACGATGTAGGTGAGGATGAACGTCACGGTGATGACGCCGAGGATGGCGCCGAGACCCTGGACGAGCCGACGCAGGACGTACGCGATCATCGCCGGCCCCCCACGTCGAGGGCGTCGCGGAGGGCCTCCCCGAAGAGGTTGAAGCCCACGGACGTGAGGATGATCGCCAGGCCCGGGAACAGGACGAGCCACGGCGCGGTGGTCAGGTAGGACTGGCTGGCGTTGATGATTCCGCCCCAGGACGGCGTCGGCGGCTGCACACCCACCCCCAGGTAGGAGAGCGAAGCCTCCAGCAGGACGCTGGTGGAGATCCCCAGGGTGGCGAACACCAGCAGGCTCAGCGTCAGCTGCGGCAGGATGTGCCGGAACAGCACCCCGAAGGTGGGGACGCCGAGCGCGGTGGTCGCCTCGATGTACTGCCGCTCGCGGATGGCGAGGACCTGGGCGTAGATCGCCCGGGCGACGTAGACCCAGTTCACCATGGCGATCACCAGCGCCACGATCCACAAGCTGGGCCGCAGGATGGCGGCGAGGGCGATGGCCAGCACCAGCGCCGGGAAGGCGGTCATCACGTCGGTGAAGCGCATCAGCACCGTCCCCAGCCAACCCCGGAAGTAGCCCGCGATGACGCCGACCACAGCGCCGATGCCAACGGCCACACCGTTGGCGACGAGACCGATGATGAGGCTCACACGTGCGCCGAAGAGGATACGCGAGAGCAGATCTCGCCCGAGAAGGTCGGTGCCCAGCAGGTAGGTGGCGTCCGGCGCGCGCGGCATGCCGAAATCGCTGAGACCGTTCGCGAACTGGTGGTTCGGGTCGAAGGGCGCCACCAGCGGAGCGAGAGCGGCCGCCAGGACCACCAGCACGACCAGCACCAAGCCGAGCATGCCGGTGCGGTCGGCGCGGAGCCGCTGCCACCAGCTTCGGCGGGCGCTCATATGGCGCACCTCCTCGCTGGGGTCGGTTGCGGTGTCGAGGGTGTCGGTCACGTCGTCTCCCGGACGTGCGAGCGTCGCGGTCGATGAATGAGGGGCTCAAATTCGGAGGGGCCGCACCACGCCTGCGCCACCGGCGCCGACCCGATGCAGCCCCCAACCCTGAATAACGCTGCAAATCCTATCATGCGGTCGAACGGTCGGACCATTCCTGCGGGCGCGCCGGGGACCGGGCACGGCGCCAACCGGGACCCATCCGTCCTCCGGATCCGCGGCGAGCGAAAGGTTTCACGGCGCCAGCGGCGCGCGGGACGTCGAATGAAGCGACGGGTCCACCCTCCGCCCGAAGGAGCGTCATGACCGCCCAACCGATCCATCGCCGCGCAGGCATCGGGCCGCAGGCCGCCCGCGTACGCGTCGCTCTCGCCGCCGGCCTCGTGGCCGTCCTTCTCGCCGTCAGCAGCGCGTCGGCCCAGGACGCGCGGAGTCTCGGCATGGGCGGCGTGCGGGTCCCCGGGCGCGGCGCCGCGGACGTGAACCCCGCGTTCGCCGCCCTCCCTGCGTCGGCGGGCGGCTCACTGGCGCTCCCGTTGGGGCTGCTCTCCGGCCTCACCCGCGACACCTGGAACCCAGCGGCGCAGGGCTTCGACGCGCTGTCCGCGCTCGACCAGGTCAGCACCATCGGCCAGTACCTCTTGAACCCGGCCGTCAGCCCCGACGACGTCACCTTCAGCGTCGACGCGAGCGGGCTCGGCATCGCCTTCTCCGGCGGCTCGCCCATGCGCCTCACCGACCCCACCACGCTCGATGCCGGCTTCGACCTGCCGCTTGGCGGCCGCTTGGGCCCCGTCACGCTCGGCGTCAGACCGTTCATGGAGGTGCGCGCGCGCTTCACTCCCGGACCCGACCTGCGGGCGGTGTTCGGGACGGGCAGCACCAGCGCCTCGGGCACCCTCACGGCCGACGCCGAAGCAGGGGTGGCCGTCGACGTCGGCGCCGCCTTGCCGATCCCGCTGCCGCCCGCGGCGCTCGGCGGCGGCAGTCTCTACGCCGGCGTGCGGGCGTCCGGCATCGCCGGCCTGGCCCGTGCCAGAGCGTCGTTCCAGGGGAGCGCACAGGCCCAGCAGGACAGCAGCGGGACCTACACCGACGTCACCTACAGCTACGACGGCACCCTCGGCACCGGCGGCCTCATGGACGGCAACGTCGGCTACGGCGCGTTGGGGGCGGCGGGCCTGGCGGCGACGGTGCCCGCCGGGATCGGCACGGTCGGCCTCGGAGTGTCCGTGCGCCACATCGGGGTGATGATCTGGGACCTCCGGCGCACGCGTTACCAGGGCGACCAGAACGGCAGCAGCACCACCGACCTGGGGTGGGTGCACAGCGTCGAGGTCGCGCAGCACGTGCGCGTGGGGGCGAACCTGGCGTACACGGTCGCCGAGGGCCACCTCGGCGTGCCAGGCATGGGCCTCACCCTTGCAGCCGACGGCGACCTCGACCTGGACGGCGGCTCTGCCGCCCATACCGGCGCCGAGCTGCGCCTCGGGCCCGCCGCGCTGCGAGCCGGCGTCGGCTACCAGGACGGCCTGCGCCTCGGCGTCGGCGCCGGCGTGAGCGCCGGCGGCGTCGGGCTCGACGTCGCGCTGAGCTCGCACCGCTCCCCCTTCACCGACCATCAGGCCTACGGGGTGTCCGCCTCGCTCGCCTTCGGGTTCTAGGAGGTCACGCATGAGATCCACCAAGACCACCTCCTGGAGGGGGCGAGGGGCCCTCTTCGTCCTGCTGCCGCTGCTGGCGATCGCGCTCGCCTCCTGCTCGCGGCACACCTCGCTGACCGTGCGCGCCGATCTGGTGCCCTTCATGACCACCGGCCAGAGGCAGGCGAGCATCAGCTACCCGACCGGGTCTCTCGACATCCAACTGCCGGTCAGCACGACCCCGCCCAATCCCGGCGCGTCGATCGATCTGACCCAGCTCGGCGTGCCTGCCAGCGCGGCTTCCGCCATCGACGCCTTCGCGCTCGACCTCGCCGCCACGGTCGACCCCACCACAAACGTGGATGCAGGAACCGCATCGATCTTCGTCGCCCCCTCGAACGCGACGAACGCCTTCCAGAGCGCGTACCTGGTCACGCAGGTGGACACGCCGGCGCTCACTGCCAACCAGACCGCTACCGTCACCGCCGCCGTGCGGCTCGACGCACAGACGAACCCCGGCGCGCTCCAATACATCCAGAGCGGCGCCTTCCGACTCGGCGTCGAGATCCAGGCGAACGCCGCGTCGGCGGGTAGCGCCGACGTCGAGCTCACGCGCATGGTCGTAGCCGTATCGGCACCGCCAGGTTGGGCCCTGCCCTAGAGCTTACGTACCGTTCCGGTTCGGGCGGGCGTGCTGGACGCGCGCCCCTTGTGGCCGGGTTTCGTGCCGACAGCCGCGCTGGAGTCCCGAACGATCAACTCCCCGCGGTACTCGGGAGCCTCGAAGGGGCGTCCCTGGAGGATGTCGAGGACGCCCGTCGCCGCATCGACCCCCATCCGATACGCCGGCTGACGGACGGTGGTGAGCGGCGGGATGGTGTACGCGGACAGCGGGATGTCGTCGAACCCGACGAGCGACACGTCCTCGGGCACGCCCAGTCCGTGCTGGTGAAGCGCCAGGAGAGCTCCCGCGGCCATCAGATCGTTGGTGGCGAACACGGCGCTGAAGGGGACGCCCTGCCGCAGGAGACCGTCCACCGCCAGGTACCCGGAGCGCTCGTCGTAGTTGCCGGCGGTGATCAACTCGGGCGCCACCTCGAGCCCCACCTCGGCGAGGGCACTCTGGTAGCCCCTGATCCTGTCCGAGGTATGCCAGTGCAACGGTGGACCGCTGACGAAAGCGATGCGCCGGTGCCCGAGCCCGAGCAGGTGGCGCGTCGCGATCGCAGCGCCCTCGACGTTGTCGATGCCCAGGCACCGTTGGGCGAGTCCTTCGATGCGCCTACCGATCAGCACGACGGGCAGTTCCTCGAGGAGCTCGAACACGCGCGACTGCGGTTTCGTCTTGGTGGCGAGGATGAGCCCGGCGACCCGGTGGCCCAGGAGGAACTCCAGCGCGTGCCGGTTCTCGCCGAGTTGCCAGTGGCCGTCGGCGATCAGCGGGTAGTAACCGCTCTCGAACAGCCCCCGTTCGACCCCGCGCAACACCTCCATGAAGAAGGGGTCCGCGACGTCGGGCGTCAGCACCCCTATGCTCGTCGACGCCCCCTTGGAGAGGCTCTGCGCGGCGAAGTTCAGGTGGTACCCCAACGCCTCCGCGGCAGCCAGCACAGCGCTCCTGCTCGTCGCGCTGCCCCGCGACCTTCCGCTGAGGATGCGTGCAGCCGTGCTCGCCGATACCCCGGCCTCACGAGCGATCTCGTAGATGGTTGGCCCCTTGCCCACGGATCCTCCGCTCCCGGCCGCCAGCCGGGCTGACGTACGGAGTCTAGCATGTGCTGCCACCGATGGCACCCTGCCGTGGCACGGGCGACCGCGCGCTCGTGCGCCAAGCCGTGGCGGCGTACGAATCGGCGTGCGGGACGTATGTCCCGTGTCTCGAACGATACAGAAAGCGTGTTGACATCGGTGGCATCCATCAGTAGCCTTGAACCATCGGGGCAATCTGCGCGAACGGCGCGGCGATGCGTCCTCGCCCCAGAGAGTTGACGTGATGTGATCTCCGTACGCTTCGAGCGGATCTGCAAGGATTTCGGGGCCGGCAACGTCCTGACGGACGTGGAGCTCGAGGTTCGCGCCGGCGAAGTCCACGCCCTGGTCGGGGAGAACGGTGCCGGCAAGAGCACGCTGATGAAGATCCTGGCGGGGTACCTTCCGGCCACGTCCGGCACGGTATCGCTCGATGGCGAGCCGAGAACCTTCCGCGACCAACGCGCGGCCGAGGAGGCTGGCGTCGTCCTCATCCACCAGGAACTGAACCTCGTGGACGACCTGTCGATCGCGGACAACATCTTCCTCGGCCGGGAGCGCCGCCGGGGGCCGTTCCTCGACGACGAGGCGATGCGGCGCGAAGCCGCCCGGCTGCTGCAGCGGGTCGGCATGGACCTCGATCCGCGGACCAAGGTCCGCGACCTGATCGTGGCCCAGAAGCAGCTCCTCGAGATCGCCAAGGCGCTTGCCCGCAACGCGCGGCTCCTGATCATGGACGAGCCGACCGCCAGCCTCACCCCCACCGAGGTGGAACGCCTCTTCGGCCTGATACGCGACCTCAAGGCGCGGGGTGTCACCATCCTCTACATCAGCCACAAGCTGGGCGAGGTGCTCGCGCTCGCGGACCGCGTCACGGTGCTGCGCGACGGACTGGTCGTGAGCACCCTCGACGTCGGGGAC
>Ga0209919_1001061_pt1 | contig 13660 bp, 12 predicted proteins | sample SalPon2A_C_D2_MG_FD_185721 | JGI IMG/M metagenome (GOLD analysis project Ga0209919, IMG submission 185721) | Soil microbial communities from South San Francisco under conditions of wetland restoration - Salt Pond MetaG R2A_C_D2_MG (SPAdes)... | ecosystem: Environmental > Terrestrial > Soil >... | reverse complement strand
TCTTTAATTTCATTACTCCAAGATGGCCTGTACTTGCCCAGGATACAGTAAGGATTTGTTTGTTTGTCCTTGGCTTTCCAATTTCTCTTTCAATTTTATTTCTGTATTTGATAGCCGCATCAAGCGCCTTCTTCCAGCTTCCGTAAGTATGGACTCCAAAATACTGGGGCTTATAAACTTTCTTATTATAGAAAACCCTCACATAGTAACCCTTGGAGGTGTTTAACTTGGTAATGCTTTTATATTTGTTCTTTTTCATACTGCAAATTATTGAATTTCATGAATATTCCAAACGTTTTTTTTGATTAAATATATTTTTGAAGAATATTTCTACAAATTTAGTTGTGGGTGGGAGTCAAAAACCTTTGAATAATTAAATATTTTATTGATTTTGGACCATTTTATATAAAAATGTCACCATTTACTATATTTTTAATTTAATATCAAAAATAAGGTAAAAATTTCCTATTTTCATGGCAACTTCTTTAATTCATTAAGGGGAAAATAATGAAGAAGCATCTGAAAGCATTTCTTTTCTTTCTAACACTCCTGTTTTTTCAAAACACTCAGGCACAAACAATTGACTTCGACAATCATAATATTTCAATTGGTGATAGTCTTGAACAGGTAATTAGTAATTTTAATAATTACAATTATGTACTGAACTGCGATACAATGGATAACTCCATTACTTACAGGAGCTACAAATTATCACCTTCTTCTAAAACCGCTCCCAATAATTCAAACCGGACGAGAAAATGTATTGGCTATTTATATTTTTCCTATCAACCGGATACAGGTAAAGAGCAAACTAAAAAGTTGTATCAGGTTGGAAAAGTTTGGAGTAACTGGAAGAATTCAGACCCATTGAGTTTAATTGAAGCTGTATTTAATGTTTTAGCAGAACAAAAAGAGGACAACTATTATAAGGACTTCTCTTTCAGCATACAAAAATCTTCTTCATCTTCTACTAAAAAATTTATTCTAAAACTAAGTACTAATGTCTCTCTGGAAATATACGTTGGAGATTCAGGTTATTATATGGTTACAGAGTATATTACTAAAGATCTAAATAAAAAAGAACACGAAATTTATCTCACCATTTTTTATGATTCTGAAAATCTGATTAATAAAACTAATAATATAATTACTAAGAAATTTTTAAGCGAGAAAGAGGCTGAAAGTGGAATTAATATGTGGCAAATTCAGCATTTATCTATGGGTTATAATTTACCGTTTTCAAAAATCATAAAATTCTGGGATAAAAAAATCGGGGAATTCAAGAAATAAAAAAGGGACGCAATTATTACGTCCCTTAAAAAATATTCTACATGAATAAGTTATTTCAATCCACGATCTTTGAGCATGGGTTCAATCCTTGGATCGTGTCCGGTGAACTCGTGAAAAATCTTTGTATAATCTTCAGTTGCACCCCTGGAAAGAATCATCTTACGGAAACGATCACCGTTTTCGCGTGTAAGTCCGCCATTGTGCTGGAACCAGTCGAATGCGTCATCATCTAGCATTTCAGACCACAGATAAGCATAGTAGCCGGAAGCATAACCATTGCCCCATATGTGCATAAAATAGCTTGATCTATAGCGTGGTGGTACCTGTGGAATTAGAAGGTGATCTTTTTTCAAACTTGTGACTTCAAACTTATCAGAATTTTGTTTTGGAGCACTTGCCGGCAACGTATGCCAGGCCATATCAAGATCTGCAGCTTCCAGTAATTCTGTAAAATCATATCCCTGATTAAAGCTTGCGGCTTTCTTAATTTTATTTACAAGCGCCTGTGGAATTGTTTTTCCTGTTTTATAATTCAGAGCATAATTCTTCAGAACTTTTGGATATAATGCCCAGTGTTCATTAAACTGTGATGGGAATTCTACAAAATCACGCGGTACACTTGTGCCTGATAAACTGGGATACTGCTGATCAGCAAAAATACCGTGAAGCGCGTGTCCAAATTCATGAAACATTGTTGTAACATCATCATAGCTCAAAAGTGCCGGTTGGCCAGGTGCTGGTTTTGTAAAATTGCAAACATTAAAAACTACAGGTTTTGTACCCAATAACTTTGACTGAATAACAAAGTTATCCATCCAGGCACCACCACCTTTATTATCTCTCTTATAATAATCCGCATAAAACAGTGCGAGTGGTGAACCATCACTATCCATCACTTCGAATACACGTACATCTTTCTGATACACAGGTATATTATGAAGTTCTTTAAATGACAGTCCATATAATTCGTGAGCGGCATAGAAGATACCTTTTTGGAGAACATTATCCAGCACAAAGTAGGGTTTGATTTGAGAATCATCCAGGTCATACCTTTCCTTGCGCAGTTTTTCTGCATAGTAACTCCAGTCCCATGGCTCTAATTTAAAATTCTTACCTGATTTTTTTATAAAAGCCTGCAAATCAGCTGCTTCTTTTTTCTCATTAGCTACTGTGGGAGGAACCATTCCGGATAGAAATTTCTCAACAGCAGCGGGAGTTTTAGCCATTTGATTTTCCAGCACCCATCCTGCATAATTGGAATAGCCCAATAGCTTAGCTTTTTCAGCACGAATTTTTGCAATGCGTTCAATATCAGCGCGGGTATCATTTGCATCATTATGCTCAGTACGATTCCAGGAAGCTTCAAAAAGCTTTTTACGTGTTGCCCTGTTGGTTAATGACTGAAGCTGTGGCTGCTGTGTAGTATTCTGTAAAGGTAGGACCCATTTCCCTTTCAATCCGCGCGATGCCGCATCTTGTGCTGCTGCATCAAGTTCAGCCGGAGTAAGTCCTGCTAATTCAGCTTTTTCACTTACAACCAGTGCGCCGGCTTTTGTCCCAGCCAAAAGTTTATTTACGAACTTTGCGATAAGTGTAGCTTCTTCTTCATTTAATTTTTTTAATGCCGTTTTATCTTCAGGTGATAAATTTGCACCTGCGTGAATAAAATGGTTATAATAATATTCAACTAATTTCTGACCTTCGTGATCAAGATTTAATTTGTCCCTTTTTTCATAAATAGTTTTAACCCTTTGGAAAAGTTTTGCATTTAAATAAATGGCATCCTGATGCGCAGCAAGTTTCGGAGCTTCTTCTTCCTGAACTTTCTGTAACACTGAATCCGTATTAGCCGATGTAATGGCATTAAATGCCAGCTGTACTCTGGTTAAAAGCTTTCCGCTTTTTTCCAGAGCCACCATTGTATTTTCAAAAGTTGGTGGTTCAGTATTATCAGCAATCTTCCGGATCTCGGCTAATTGCTGTTTCATTCCCTCTTCTATAGCAGGCTGATAATCGCTGTCCTTTATTTTATCAAACTGCGGAGCCTGGAAAGGCAGTGTGCTCTGTGTCAAAAACGGATTCTGACTTATGTCAGGCGAATTATTATTTGTTTTTGAACAATTTAACGACAAGAGACCAAAAGTTAGCATACAGAAAATCAGGGGTTTATTAAATTTTTGAATCATATAATTATTCCTCTCTCGATATTTAAATTTATGAACTTTATAAGGAGGAACTAAGTTCCATCGCAGAATAAATTCCCTTGTGAGCAATCTCTCAATGGAATTAAATTTACCTGTATCGATAAAATTTCTGACAATATTTATTAAATATAAGGATAAATTTAATTTAATGATGACTTTTTGCTCAATCCGTCTCATTAATAAAGCGTAGGAAACAGTGGGAGGGCTTTAAATCAACATTGGTAAATCTGAAATAACTTCACCTATTTCTTTTTCAGATTATTATTTGTGAGTTTTTTTTTCTTTTCACGCCGGCTGCGCAAATATGGGAATGCCATTATGTAGAGGCCCAGCAAAAGCATTATTATTCCCGGCGGATTACGCGCTATTCCCATTACAAAGGCCAAAACAATAAAAACTACAGACAATACATAGTAGATAATTGCGGATTTGGGGTGACTTCCCTTACTGAACAGGTCCGAAAATCTATTTAACATTCCATCTCCGCATTTTTTAGAATTAGTTTGTGGAGCCCGCGCCGCTCATTCTTATTGAAATATTTAGCTTAATTTACCAAGAAATGGACTAACAGGAAAGAATTCCGACTTAAAAGCTCTATCAATTATTCTAAATGCGTTCATTCGATATATCAAAAATGCATATCGCTAAAATAAAAAGCCCGCCTCGGTAAGCGGGTTTATCTTGAAAGGTTGGAAATAACATGACAAAAGATTTATTCAATTGAAAAAGGAATCAGGCTTCCGCAGTGGTTGGATCTATAATTGTTTTTACTTCTGAAATTACGTTTGCCGGGAACCCGCCTTCTTCTGCGTGCTTCCTTATCATTTCCTCGTTTGGCGCGATGTAGGTGCAATAGATTTTGTCTCCTGTGACAAAACTCTGAACCCATTGAATTTCAGGCCCCATATTTCTCAGAACACCGTAAGATTTCTGAGATATTGCCTGCAACTCCTTTTGTGATAAATTTCCTGCCCCCGGGATTTCACGTTCAATGATAAATTTGGGCATAGCATTACTCCTTTCCTGTTAATGATTGGAAATATTAATTACACCTTTATTAAATCGAATGACTTTGGTACTTATCCAGCGAGTGCTAAGTCAACAGTTGTAAATACCATACTTAGGCTAACAAAAATCTGCTATAATTTTTGATAATAATCAAGGCGAATAATTTTCGCAGCTATAATTTTGATTAAATGAAGAACTTATCTTCGCACTGGCAACTTATCCTGATAATCTTAATCGAATTTCCTCATTACATTCAGGTAATCCAGTCCTCAGCCGATAGGCACAATTATTATATTTAAAATAAAAAAGGGACGCTCGGTACGCGTCCCTAGAGAAAGTGGGCAGAGACGGAATTGAACCGCCGACACATGGATTTTCAGTCCATTGCTCTACCGACTGAGCTATCTGCCCATCAACCTGCTTTACAGCCGGTTAAATTTTCAGAGTCCAAAAATATAGATTTTTATTCAAATCTCAAATCTTTTATGTAAAAATCTTTTAACAAAATAAGCCCGGCCAATTTTACACCGACCGGGCTTGTAATCTTAAGGTAAATCAGTATTTAGATTATTTTTTTATCTTTCAATACAGATTCAACTGTTACTGCACCAATTTCCTGAAGTTCATAGCGAACTCTGGTGTTTGGTTTATTAATTTTAATAATTCTTGAAAGATTAATCGGTGTTCCGATTACAACTGAATCACATTTTGTTTTATTGATTGTTGTTTCAAGATCTTTCATCTGTTGATTTCCATATCCCATTGCCGGCAATAACCTTCCGATTTTGGGATATTTTTTATAGGTCTCAGTAATAGATTTTACAGTAAATGGTCTCGGGTCAACAATTTCTGCTGCGCCGTAATTCCATGCTGCAACCATTCCTGCACCGTACTGCATTTCACCGTGTGTCAATGTAGGGCCGTCTTCCACAACAAGAACTTTTTTATTTGTGATAACATTTGGTTTATCAACAAATATTGGTGAAGCTGCTTCAATAATTTGTGCCTTCGGGTTAATAGAACGGATGTTATTTCTAACTTCAGTAATGTTTTCCGGAGTAGCTGAATCTATTTTATTTATGATAACTGCGTCAGCAAGTCTTACAGAAGTATTACCCGGATAATATCTCATTTCGTGGCCTGCTCTGTGAGGATCAGCGACTGTGAATGTTACATCAGCTTTGTAGAATGACATATCATTATTGCCACCGTCCCATATTATTACGTCAGCCTCTTTTTCAGCTTCTCTTAAAATTGCTTCGTAATCAACTCCCGCATAGATTACACTGCCCATAGCGATATGCGGTTCGTACTCTTCCATTTCCTCAATAGTACATTTGTGTTTTTTAAGATCAGCAATTGAAGCAAATCTTTGTACTTTCTGTTTTGCAAGATCGCCGTAAGGCATTGGGTGCCTGATTGAAACCACTTTTTTGCCTGCTTTACGAAGAAGTTCAACTACTCTTCGGGAAGTTTGAGATTTACCGCTACCAGTTCTTACTGCAACAACTGATATTACAGGTTTAGTGCTTTTAAGCATAGTTTCTTCAGCACCAAGTAATTTGAAAGAAACACCTGCAGCATTAACAATTGATGCTTTCGTCATTACATATTCAAATTTTACATCCGAATATGAAAAAACCACTTCATCAACTTTAAGTTTTTTAATTAAGGGAACCAGATCTTTTTCATCATAAATCTTAATTCCTTTTGGATATAATTTACCTGCAAGCACTGCCGGATAGCTTCTTCCATCTATATTTGGAATCTGTGTTGCTGTAAACGCCACAACATTATACTTTGCATTATCGCGATAGTATACGTTGAAATTATGGAAGTCACGTCCCGCAGCTCCCATTATAAGTACATTAGTTTTAGACATAAGTGCCCCTCGTGTGTGTTATTATTTTTAGCATAATTTATTCTACAGTTACGCTCTTTGCTAAATTTCTTGGTTGATCTACATTTAACCCTTTTTTAACGGCAATGTGGTAAGCAAGTAACTGCAAAGGAATTGCAGTTAACAATGGTGTTAACATTCTGATTGTATCAGGAATTTTAATTGAAAAATCCACGAGTTCATCAATTGTATCATCGCCTTCACTTGCTATGGCGATAATTTTGCCATTACGTGCTTTTACTTCCTGAATATTGCTGATAATTTTATCATAAGTAGAATCTTTTGGTGCAATAAAGATAGCCGGCATATTATCATCAATCAGTGCAATTGGTCCGTGTTTCATTTCCGCAGCCGGGTAACCTTCTGCGTGTATATAGGAAATTTCCTTCAACTTTAAGGCACCTTCAAGTGCAACAGGAAAATTATATCCCCTTCCCAGATATAGAAAATTCTTGGCATCTTTAAAGTGCTCGGCAATTTTTTCAATTTCATCATTAAGCTGAAGTATCTTAGAAATTTTTCCCGAGATGGCATCAAGCTCTTTTGCAATGTTTTTCCCGTCAACCAGGCTCATATTCTTTTTTCTGGCAATCAAAAGAGTTATAAGAGAAAGTACAACAAGCTGAGATGTAAATGCTTTGGTTGATGCTACACCAATTTCTGATCCGGCGTGAGTATAAACCCCGGCGTGTGTTTCGCGGGCTATTGAAGAACCAACGACATTACAAATTCCGATACATAAAGCTCCGCGTATTTTTGCCTCACGCAATGCAGCAAGTGTATCAGCTGTTTCACCACTCTGTGAAATAAAAATTATAGCATCATCTTTATTTACAATCGGGTTTCTGTATCTGAATTCAGAAGCATATTCTACTTCTGTAGGAATCCTGGCAAATTGTTCGAACATATATTCACCAACCAGTCCGGCATGCCAGGAAGTGCCACAAGCGGAAATAATAATCCTTTTTGAATTTGAAAGCTGCTCGGCGACATTTTCAAGTCCACCTAGTTTAGCAGTACCATTTTTTTCAATAATTCTTCCACGCATTGAATTACAAACTGATTCGGGCTGTTCCATAATTTCTTTTAACATAAAATGCGCGTAACCGCCTTTATCCAGTTCGTCTATTGTCATGCTGATTTCGTGAACTTCTTTCTCTATTTCGTCATCTTCTTCCAGGTTTTTCGTAATAAATTTGTCTTTAAATATTTCTACCACTTCCCCGTCTTCAAGGTAAACAACCTGATTGGTGTGAGCTACAATTGCGGAAACATCTGAAGCCAGGAAATTTTCGCCGTTCCCGATTCCAAGCACAAGAGGTGAACCTTTTCTTGCCGCAATTATTTTATCTGGTTCCCCAGTATAAACGATAGCAAGCCCGTAAGTCCCTTCAATCTCAGCCAGAGCCGCTTTGGAAGCATCAAAAAGCGACATCCCGGACTTAATAAAATTATCTATTAAATGTGGAATAACTTCCGAATCTGTTTCTGTTACAAACACATACCCTTTTTTCTTAAGAGCTTCTCTTATAGTTCTGTAATTTTCTATGATGCCATTGTGGATAACAAATATACTTTTGTCAGTATTGAAATGTGGATGTGCATTTACTTCATTAGGTTGGCCGTGTGTTGCCCAGCGTGTATGAGCTATTCCGAGTTTAGTATTCAGGTTTAACTTGGAAATTTCTTTTTCGAGGACCGAAACCTTACCCTTTTTCTTCACAACTTCAGATTTACCGTTGTCAATTATACCTATGCCCGCAGAATCATAACCACGGTACTCAAGTCTTTTCAAACCATTAATTAAAATCGGCACACAATTTTTTTCACCGATATATCCTACTATTCCGCACATTAATTAACCTCGATTTTAAGAAATACTTAAAATATAATTTACTAATTTCCCTAAAATAAACCCGACATTCAACCATAACGGTATTTCTCAGGAATGCAAGCCTATTATCAACCTTTAGAACTATTCTTAAAGTACTCTATAGTAATTTTTAGCCCTTCTTCCCTTTCTACATTAGGGGACCAACCAAGTATTTTTTTTGCTTTGGTAATATCGGGCTGTCTAACTTTCGGATCATCTTCCGGTAAAGGCTTATAAGTAATTTTACTTTTAGAGTTCATCAATCTTATAACTTCTTCCGCAAATTGTTTAATAGTAATTTCTACAGGATTTCCTATGTTAACCGGATCAGTTTCATTTGAGAGCAACAATTTGTAAATGCCATCCACAAGATCAGAAACGAAACAAAAACTTCTGGTCTGAGAGCCATCGCCAAACACAGTAATATCTTCGCCTCGTAAAGCCTGGCCAACAAATGCCGGTAATGCCCTGCCGTCGTCAACTCTCATTCGTGGTCCGTAAGTATTAAAAATTCTTACTATTCTGGTATCCACTCCGTGATACCTGTGATACGCCATTGTAATTGCTTCGGCAAAGCGTTTAGCTTCATCATAAACTCCCCTCGGACCAATAGGATTTACATTCCCCCAGTAATCTTCTTTCTGCGGGTGAATATCAGGATCGCCATAAACTTCTGAAGTTGAAGCAAGCAGCATTCTTGCTTTTTTTTCTTTTGCAAGTCCAAGAACCTTGTGAGTTCCTAACGAGCCAACTTTTAAAGTCTGAATAGGAAGTTTCAAATAATCTATGGGGCTGGCTGGTGAAGCAAAATGAAGTATGTAATCTACCTTACCTGGAAGAAATATATAATTTGTAATATCGTGTTTAATAAAACTAAAATTTTCATTGCCCGAAAGATGACCTATATTATTTGTGTTTCCGGTTATAAGATTATCAATTGCAATTACTTTGTAACCTTCTTTAAGAAATTTGTCACATAAATGTGAGCCTAAAAATCCGGCTCCACCTGTGACTACTACTGTTTCTTTTGACAACTTCTCCTCCGCAGTATCTAAATTTTCAAATTAATTTTTCTGAGTGAAAACAGGCTAACAATAAATCCGAGAAACGGACCGAGTAAAATAATTCCGGCAAGATAAGTATGGTCTTTAAATTGCCTCACGCTCTGCACACCCAGCAAAGTATCAAAATAATGAATCACCACAAGGAAAAGCCCGAGCGCAATAAGGCTAGCAAAAAAACCAATCAATATTCCATTTAAAATAATCGGCATTTTGATAGTTGATAATTTTGCACCAACAAGTTTCATTGTTTCCATTTCTTCATACTTGGAATTTATTATCAACTTAACTGTGCTAAAAACCACATAAAGAGAAATCAGAAACAGAATGCCTGTAATGACAAAAACATATTTTTTTGCTCCATTCACATAAGAAAGAATTTTATATACAAACTCCTGCTGAAAGGATACTTCTTCTACTCCGCTTATTTTCTTGAGGTCTGCTATTACTACGTCCAATGTATCTTTCTGGACATAATCACTTTTAATTGATACAGTAAATGATGCCGGCAGCGGATTATAATCAAGAATTTTTCTGAAGTCCTCGCCAGTTTCCCTGATAAAATTTTCTGCTGCTTTATTTTTATCAATATATCTTGCCGATCTAACATATTTTTCCGCAGAAATTTTCTTCCCAATATTTTTTGCCTGGGCGTTGGTTACTGCGTCTTTAAGAAAGACATTGATGTTTACAGTTTCTTTCAGCCTGTTTTGAAAAATGTTTGACATTTGAAGGATTACAATTGAAGCCGCAATAAGAAGTACAGAAATACTTGTTGAAGTGAGCGACAGGAAAAAGGAAGACTTTGCTCTTCCTATTAATTTTAATGATTCTTTAATCCAGAAAATCAGCATAAATAATTATTTTGTTTTAGAAATTTGATTCATCCCGCCAGTTTGTAATCGTCCATTTTTTGGTCTCAGGATTCCGACTCAGGTTCATATTCACCCTTCCATCAATTCTCACAACATCAGTCGGATTAAATGTAATGGTTAAATTAAATCCGCGAACAATGTTGGCAGTTAATGAATCTTTGCTCGATAATATAATATTATTCCAGATCAAATCTAACCTTTGAGTATTCTGGAATAAACCATAAGTTGTTTTCATCTCCTCGTCTCTTCCCCAGGTTACATCAAATCCCTGATCATAATCACGATATGTAAAATTAAAATCACTGTTAATAAGTTTACCATAAATACTTGTATCTTGAAACGTGTATGCGTACTGAAAATTTTTAAATACGCCGTCCGTTGTGGTAAGATCAGAAAGAGCTGAGCCTGAACCATGGTTAGAAAAATCGAGTGACGGCGCAAAAGGATTTTTACACCCTGTAAACAAAATTAAGATTATAAAAAAATATTTTGATAATCTTTTAATAAAGTCTCCCTTTTAATTCACTCCAGCTTGGAAGATTACTGTTTTTTGTATCCTGCCAATAATAAATCACCCAGACCGACCTTGAATCGCGAACCATATTAAATCTTAATTCTCCCTGGTAATTTTGCGGTATCTCAGAAGAATTAGACGGCACATTTAGAAAATAACTGGCACTGTAAAACAAGCTGTCACCCTGTGGGCTAGATGATTCATTGGACAAAGTTAACGTAATTGCAATATTTTCGTCAACTTTTGTCTTCAAATTATTAAAATATTGTTCTTCGTTAGAGACTCCCCAATTATCGGATAATGAAGGAAACTGCGAAGATGCAGAACTGGAAGCCGAGAATTTAAATTCCCTGTTTGTGAATGATGGACTGGCAAAGGAAGCCAGATAATTTTCTGTACTTTTATCCTTTATCGAATTGATAAGATTTGAAATCAGAATTTCGGGAGTTACTGCCTGTTGATAATCGGCTCTTGGCTGGTCCGGCGGTTGTGCATCTCTGACGCTAAATAAATCACATCCCGCGATTAAAGCTAATAATATCAGAGATATAAATTTCATTTTTTGGAGATGATAATTATTCTTTGAGATTTTTTTTCATCAAAATCTTCGCCTTCAAATCCGCCCAAAATATGCTTAATTTTTAGTCCAGCATTTTCAATTGCAGAGACAAGTTCATTTTTATTGTACATTCTAACTGATTCACAGAAACTTTGCTCGCTGCCATTCTTCCTGATTATAATATCTTTTATTACCCTTTTATTTTCGATGTGACGCTTTTGAATCAATTTAAGATTATTTAATTCATCAACTGATTCTTCAACGAGATTTTCTTTTACGAAGGTTGAATTAAAATAATCAAGAACGAAATATCCATTTTTTCCAAGTTGTGAATAAGCAATATCAAATAACTTGAAATTTTCTTCATCATTTTCAAAATATCCGAAGCTGGTAAACAAGTTAAGTATCAGATCGAATTTTTTATCTGTTGAGAAATACCTGATATCAGATTTTATAAAATCAATTTTTACTTTATTTTCTTCTGCAGTTTTTTTTGCAACCTGTAGTAGCTTATCGCTTAAATCAACAGCAGTAACCTGATACCCTTTCTGTGCAAATAATAATGCGTGTCTTCCGGCTCCGCATGCAAGATCAAGTACATGACCTTGCTTTGGTATGCTGATAAATTTTAACAATAAATCAACAAGTTGTTTTGCTTCAGCTTCGTTTCTGTGCCTGTAAACATTCAGATATTCTTCTGTATTAAACCAGTCCTCAAACCATTCTTTCATTACAATTCAATTCTTCCTGAAACCGCTCTTCCAATTGTTGCCTCATCTGCAAATTCAAGATCGCCGCCTATAGGTAATCCTCTTGCAATTCTTGAAACTTTTATATTAAGGGGTTTTATAAGCCGGGCAAGATAAAGAGCAGTTGTTTCTCCCTCAGTATCGGGATTTATTGCAAGTATAATTTCTTTTATATCTTCGTTTTCAAATCTTTTTAAAAGCTCTTTTATTTTTAGAGCATCGGGCCCAATACCAGATAAAGGAGAAAGTACTCCGCCCAGAACGTGATAAAGTCCGTTAAACTCGTGGGTTCGTTCGATTGCAATTACATCACTGGCTTCCTCAACAACACAAATGACGCTCTTGTCCCTTTTTTCGCTTTTGCAAACATTGCACAATTCTTCTTCTGATAAATTATAACAACGTGCGCAAAATCTTAACTTAGTTTTGAGATTTTCTATGGCTTGAATAAAACCAGCAACCTGCCCTGTATCACTTTTTAGCAGGTGTAATGCCAGACGTTGTGCGGTTTTTTTCCCAATGCCCGGCAGTTTGCTTAGTTCTTCTATCGCAGCTAATAATGGTTCGGCTATTTGCAAGTTTATAATCCCGGAATATTCATACCAGGAGGAATCATTCCTTTAGTAACTTTTCCTAATTCTTCTTCTGCCATTTTTGATGCAGATTCAAGAGCCTTGTTAACAGCAGCAACTACAAGGTCTTCCAGAATTTCTTTCTCATCCGGGGTAATTACCTGCGGATCAATTTCAATTGATACAATTTCTTTACTTCCGTTAGCTGTGGCCTTAATCATACCGCCTCCAGCCTCTTCAGATACGGTTTTACCTGCCAATTCACCCTGCACTTTCTGCATCTCTTCCTGCATTTTCTGTACCTGTTTCAACATACCTTGCATACCGCCTTTCATCAAGATCCTCCTGTTTACTAAATATTTCTTAAATAAAATTGTGCGTTTATTTTAATTTTTGTGCAAATATAATATATTCAATTGACTTTGTATAGCTAATTTTTATAATTTCTCAATTAAAATTTTTCTACAGGGCAATTTTGGCAAAGAAAACACAATCCTCTAATGAAATGCATCTTAAAAAGGAAATCCCTTTAGATGATCAGAATTACATTCTTCAGGAATACCCGGATTATTACACCAATGGCGGACCAAAGAAGATAAAAGTTAAAGATTTGGGCGAAAAATTCGCTTCTATAAATTCTTTCTTTATGGATTATTTAAAGGGATACCATATTCCCGCAGGTTTTGTCAATACTCACGATAAAAACTCGCTCACATTTATCAAACATGACAGATTCCCGTTTTATGTAAAGATATTAAATCTTGTCGATAAAAGGACTGCAAAGATTTTTTCAAAAAAAGAAGGCGAAACTCTTCAACTGCCAATTATTGAATTTCATATAGGGGAAGGAAAAGATTCCATGGTTTCAGAAAGTCACTTAATTTCATTTGAACTTTGTTCTGTCGAAGATTTAAAAATCATCAACCGGATTTGTTCTAAAGTAAATGCCGTTCTCAGATCATTTTTTGAAAGAAGAGGCGAAACTCTTGCAGAAGTAAATTGCAGTTTCGGTAAAAGTGACAATAAAATTTTACTTGTAGATGATTTTACTCCTA
>Ga0209919_1001058_pt1 | contig 13707 bp, 11 predicted proteins | sample SalPon2A_C_D2_MG_FD_185721 | JGI IMG/M metagenome (GOLD analysis project Ga0209919, IMG submission 185721) | Soil microbial communities from South San Francisco under conditions of wetland restoration - Salt Pond MetaG R2A_C_D2_MG (SPAdes)... | ecosystem: Environmental > Terrestrial > Soil >... | reverse complement strand
AAATGACAAAATGGCCGGAAGTAAAAGAAAGCACAATTTTTGATGATTTTTGCGTAAATGATCGTGCAAAACGGTACTGGACTGAGAAATTTCAGTTAACTTATGAGGGCAAAATAGACACCTGGGATTACCAGTGGAATTTTGCTTGTTTAATGAATAACGGAATGTCAGTAATACCAAATAAAAATCTCGTTTCAAATATAGGGTTTAACACAGGTGGAGTTCATACCCACGAAAAGAAAAGTGAGTGGGCCGGCATTCCTATAAACGAATTGGAATTTCCTCTTAAGCATCCCCCGAAAATCATCAGGAATAAAAATGCTGACGATTATACCCAGAATAAACATTTTAGCCCGGATTTTTTCTACAAGTTAAAAAGAAAAATTAAACAAACTTTAACACGATAATTTTGGATAATTTACTTAATTATATAATTGTTACAAACACGATCAAAAGACCCACAGATTTGGTCGAAAAGTCACTCAGGGCATCTTTAGCACAGATGCACAAACCCCTGAAGGTTATACTTCTCGATCAGAATGACCCCCAATTAAAATTATCTGAGGATATATTAAATAATCCATTATTTGAAAGACAAAAAGCAAAATTTAATTCTGTTTCTGAAGCCCGCAATTCACTTAAGATTCCCCCAAAAGCAGACTGGATATTTTTCTGCGATGACGATGGCTATCCCCACAGCGAATATTCAGGAATTCTTCAAAAGATTATCCACAGCAATCCTGAAATTGAAATCCTGGCAGGAAATATAATTAGGGATGACACAAACACTAACTACACTCTCCGGCAAAAGAATTTTGGAAGCCTTAAATATTTCAGAAACACAAAAAAGTTAATGGGATCAAATTTTGTAGTTAAGACACGTCTTTTTGAAGAACTAAATCGATTTGATGAAAATTTCGGTGCGGGATCATATTGGGGAAGTGGAGAAGAAACAGATTTTTGCTGGAAGGCGTTTTTTGCAAAAAAGGAAATGGAATTTTTCCCTGAACTGATAGTTTATCACGTACCGCCTTTCCACGAATCCGTAAAAAGAGGTTTCAAAAAATCGTTTAATTATGGTGTAGGCAAAGGTGCATTGGTCTGGAAGTGGTTGTTTAAAGAGAAAAAAATCATTGTTATTTACGAACTACTTGAGATGATTATTGTCCCATTTATTCACTTTTTAAGAGGGATTTTTACACTTCGGGGGCAATTAATTATTACACATCTTGGTTCGCTAAGCGGCAGAATATTTGGCCTTTTGAAAGCTCCTTTTGCAGGGAAATAATTATTCAGAATGTTTTTCTCTTTTTAATTTCCCCAGAAAACTTTTTAATCCCAAAGCCTCCATTAATTTTCTTCCAGCATAAAATGACTTTCTAATAAAATATCCCGTACGGTTAGTCAAGGTTAAAAAAATATTTTCTTTTAAGGATCTATAACATTCCTCAATAGCTTCTTTTTCCTGTGAAGCTGATTTCCCTGTACCCTCCATCCTGACAGCAGCTTTTCCATCGACATAATTACCTTTATAACCTTTCTTTATCATCCTCACAATAAAATCAAAATCCATCCCTATCTTATAAGTTGTGTTAAATCCTCCAAGTTCATTAAAACATTTTTTCCGTACAATCATTGTTGGATGAAAAAATGGCTGTCCCCTTCCGACAGATTTCATCTGTGGACGCATAAAAATTTCTCCGCCTATTCTATCGTGAAAAATAATATTAGAATGCACAAATGATATTTCTGAGTTCTCTAATAGAATTTCAGCAGCTTTTCCGATATATCCGGAATCGATTAGAATATCTCCACTGTTCAAAAACATTATGTAATCGCCGGAAGCATTAGCAATCCCTTTATTAAAAGCATCAGCTATCCCATTGTCTTTTTCACTAATTACTTTCCCTTCATAATTTTTAAGAAATTCTATTGTCGTTGGATCATTCCCCCCATTTATTACAACCGATTCTATATAATCCTTATCTGGAATTGAATCGAGAGTGCTTTTCAATTCCATAAAATTATTATAAGTTATTGTAATTACTGAAACCATCAATTGAGGCCCAAATTAACAGAAAATTAAAATTCATAAGATCGTTGTTAAATTTGAAAAAATATGCGGTCTAATCAAACTAAATTCAGCTTATTTCTTTATTTTGATATTTGAATATATTTAGGTAGCAGGATTTCTGATTTTCGCTCACACTACAGGAAAATCTTTTGAAAAAGCTAAAAACAGCAATAGTTCACGATTGGTTCGCAGGTTATGCCGGTTCTGAAAGATGCGTTGAATCATTTACTAATCTTTACCCGGAAGCCGATGTTTTTGTACTTTTTAATTTTTTAACTGATGAAGAGCAAAAGATAGTAGTTAAAAATAAAAAGCCACAAACTTCATTTATTCAAAATCTTCCATTCGCCCGGAGCAACCACAGAAAGTATCTGCCTCTGTTTCCTTACGCTATAGAGCAGTTCGATCTTTCTGATTATGATTTAATTATCTCGAGCTCGCACGCGGTCGCCAAAGGTGTGCTTACAAATCAAAATCAGCTTCATATCTGCTATTGTCATACGCCTATACGGTATGCGTGGGATCTTACTCACCAATATCTCAAAGAGTCGAAATTAACTAGTGGAATTAAAGGCGCCTTTGCAAAATGGGTACTCCATTATATTCGTATGTGGGATATTTCCACTGCAAACCGTCCCGATTTTTTCATTGCAAATTCCGGATACATTGCCAAAAGGATTAAAAAAATTTATAACCGGGAATCCTTTGTAATTAATCCGCCCGTTGATTTAAATAATTTTGAATGCAGTGCCACGAAAGATGATTTTTATTTGACTGCGTCAAGGTTTGTACCTTATAAAAGAATCGATGTAATTGCAGAAGCTTTTTCCCAAATGCCGGATAAAAAGCTTATTATAGTTGGGAGCGGACCTGACGAACAGAAAATAAAACAAAAATCCGGAAGTAATATTGAATTTGCAGGCTACCTGAGCGGAGAAAAATATAAGGATTACATGAAGCGGGCGAAAGGATTTGTTTTTGCTGCTGAAGAAGATTTTGGTATTGTTGTGATCGAAGCTCTGGCAAGCGGAACACCTGTTATTGCTCTGGATAAGGGTGGGACGGCTGAAACGGTCCAGGATGGAATAAATGGTGTTCATTTTAACGAACAATCAGCAGAGCGGATAAAAGAGGCTGTTGAAAATTTTGAAAAAACAAGATCTGATTTTGATTCTATTAAAATTGCCGAAAATGCAAAACAATATGATAGAAAAATATTTGAAGAAAAGATCAGAAAATTTATAGATGAAAAAGCCGCAGAAAAATTCGGAATTTAGAAATTATTATTTAGTATTTCTCCATTTATGATTACAAATCAAAAAAGCATTTATTATTTAAGGTTATTTACCGACCTGGTATTGTTAAATATTTCTTTTATTGTGTCGGCCATCCTGGCACAATCACTTCAGATATTATTGTCCCGTCCCTATATGTTTGTACTAATGGCAATTTTGAATTTCACGTGGTATTTTTTTTCAAATGTGACGGGCTTTTACGAAGACATAACAACCAAATCATTTTCCTATCATTTTCGTGATATAATTAAAAATATTTTTGCCCAGGTTATTTTTTCAATTATTTTCATTTTTGCTGCAAAAGAAGATCTTTTCACAAGAAATTTTATTCTCTTTTATATGGTAATTTTTCTTGTCCTTGTAAGCATTAGAATTCAGATAATTAAGCAACTTGTAAGAAGCATACGCGGGAAAGAAAAAAACCTGCGTAATGTTCTTATTATTGGGGCCGGAGAGGTCGGGCAAAACTTTAAAGACCTTATTGTCAACCGGGAAGATTTCGGATACAAATTTTGCGGCTTCCTTGATGATGAAAAAACCAATGAAAAGGAATATCTTGGAAAAATCTCACAGATCGAAGAAATAATAAATGAAAAAAGCATCAACGTTGTTGTTATAGCACTCTCTTATTACGCTTCAACGCAACTGGATGAAATAATAAAGATATGTAACAAGCAGGCTCTTCGGGTTCATATAATTCCGGATTATTTCAGATTCCTATCAAAGAAATACCAGATTAATATGATCGGGGATTTCCCGATTATTACCGTAAGAGATGAACCGCTTGCAGAAGCACACTGGAGATTTATTAAAAGATCTGGCGATATAATTTTATCCTTGCTCGTAATTGTTCTCATTTATTCCTGGCTTTTCCCAATTCTGTTTATCATCAACAAAATTACTTCGCCGGGTAAATTGTTATTTATTCAGGACCGTGTTGGCGCTGCCGATAAAATATTCAGATGTTATAAATTCAGAACAATGCATACAAGCAAAAAGAATAAGGAAAATTATCAGCCAACAGTTGAGAATGACCCGAGGGTAACAAAAATTGGCGTATTTTTAAGAAAATCCAATATCGATGAACTTCCGCAATTCTTAAATGTTTTGAAGGGAGAAATGTCAATAGTTGGCCCGCGTCCTCATCCTTTGTCTTTTCACGAAGTTTACAAAAAAATGGTGGAAGAAATTAAAATAAGATCGTGGGTAAAACCCGGAATTACCGGCTGGGCGCAGGTCCACGGATACCGGGGAGATGTTCTTGATTACGAAGAAAACAAAAAGAGAACAATTAAAAGAATTGAATATGATTTATGGTACATCGAAAACTGGTCTTTGTGGTTAGACGTACAGATTATTCTATTAACATTGTGGCAAATGCTAAAAGGTGATACAAAAGGAATTTAAATAATAATTTAGTCCTTAGTAAAAAGTCCCGGTAATCCGGGACTTTCTTTTGAAGTTTCAATAACTTTTAACAAACTTCACGCTGCAGCTATTTGCTCAGCTTTCGGCTTCATAACAAATGTAAGCACAACCCCACAAATTATATTTACGGCCAGGCCATAAAGGAACCATTGTAACGCAAGTATATAAGGAACAGGCATAACCGCGTAGGTACCATAAGCCATAGGCAGACTGACCATCATGCCCACATAAAACCCGTAACGTACTCCCTCCATTGCACCTTTATTCTCATATCCTTTTGAGAATATAAGCGTGAAAAAGAAAGTGTAAAAAAGATCGCAGACTATAATTATCCACATTTGTATATCAGCTTCCGGGCGCATCAGTTTTGCGACTTCTTCTGCCATATAAGAAGATTGCAGCAAAACACCATTTACAAGCCAATCAAGCAAAAAGTAAACAATGAATACCACAATAAAACCTGTCCACACTTTTTTGTTCATAACATTCCTTTGAGTTTGTTTAACAAATTATTTATTGGGACTCAATAAAAAGCTATGGACCACTGGGCCTAAAGTCAATAAGAATCTTTTAATACGGTAAAATTTAATCCTCAAATCTTGTTCAAATTGTAAATAAACCTTAATTTAGTGATAATATATAGCTTTCTTTTCAACATAATACCGGGGGCTCCAATGGCTGCTGATCTTATTGCTCACGTAGAAATACCTTCTACAAATCTTAACAGAACAACCGAATTTTTTATGCGTTTATTCGATTGGGATTTTAAACCTTTCGGGAAAGGATATCTACTTTTTAACACTCATAAAGGTTTAACTATTGGTTTAAGAAAGGTAGATGAGGTTAAAAGCGGGGATACAACTACATTCCATATTAATGTAAAAGAAATTGATAAAACTCTTGAAAAAGCCAAAGAGATTGGTGGAGACGTTTTCAGGGAAAAAACTATTATTCCTGCAATGGGATATTACGCATTAATAAAAGATCCTGATGGAAACATTATAGGACTTTATCAGAAAAATTAATTAAAAAACCTCGAAGGTCACTTTAACTTGTCCGCCCTGGGCGGAAGACCTTCGAGGTTGCTTGTCTTACAAAAAAAAGTTATTAAATATTTCTAACAGTAACCTTCGGGGTTTAGAAGCAACCTCGAAGGTTTTTTAATATTACTTCAACAATATCATTTTCTTTGATTGTACAAAACTACCTGCCTGTATTCTGTAAATATAAGTACCGCTTGCAAGATCTGAAGCGTTAAAACCTACAGTATGAACACCTGCAGCCAGATCCTGATTAACTAATTCTTTTACAGTTCTTCCCGTAATATCATAAATAGTTAATTTAACATTACTGGATGAAGGCAGATTGAATTTAATCTTTGTTGAAGGATTAAACGGGTTAGGATAATTTTGATTTAAAGCATAATCTGTTGGTATGCTTGAAGTTTCTGATTCAATGCCGGTAAGAGTTTGATTTGCACTGAATACCCCTGATCCGTGAGTAGCCACTGCAACCAAACCATCTGATGATCTTGTCATTACCATTGGACAAACAGAATTTCCAATCACATTGGGTCCTTCCTGTGTCCAGGTAGTTGAGGTACCATTTAGAGTGGAGGTTGAATACAAGCCCGTTGATGTTGCAACATAGAAAGTTGTAGTTCCGCCATCATTAATGATATCCACCCACCTGCATGAAGGTCCGTTTCCGCTGCCATCGGCATTTTGTTCAAGAGTACCACTAACATTATCCCAGCTAGTTCCTCCGTCAGTGCTTGCAAATAAACTTTTAACTTTATAATTGGAATAGACAACCATTATCCTGTCTGCATTTGTGGGATCAACCGCAATACAATTCACATAAGCACCGGAGGTTGCCCCTGCTGTTATTAGTGCAGCTGTAAGATCAGTGGCTGCTGGATCGTTTTTGGCTGAACCATCAATTCTTAGTACTGTTCCATTTGAACCACCAACAAATAATCTGTTTGGAGTTGATTTTGAAATGCCAAGTGCAGATACACTACCTCCTGTTGTTGCATTTCCCATAACACTCCAGGTTGGTGTGCTTGCATCGACATTAGTGCTTCTTAGAACACTATCACCCTGTGCAAAATACATAATGCTATTACTATTCGGATCCAGTACAAAAGGGTTTACAAAAGCAAAGCTTCCTAAATATGACGGCTGAATAAATTTATCAGTCTGTAGTACACCTGAGCTATTGTATGTTTGTCTCCATAACCAGCCATTTTGTGCTTCCAGATAAATTGCAGCATTACCATCTGCCACGGCTGCATATCCACCATCACCACCGTGCCCCCAATCTTGCCATCCCGTATTATAGTCATTGGAGAATGTAACATAATTTCCATTATCCTGCATACCGCCTGCAATAATGTTACTATTTGCAGTAACTTTATCAATTGCAATTGAATAAAACTGTGAAGTTACATAACCAAGATTTAAATTAGACCAGGCAACTGAAGATGCTGTAACATCTGAAGTTTTACTGATTCCCCCATCATGACCTGAGTAAAGAACTTTTGGATCAGAATTAAGGAATACCATTGAATGTTGGTCCGGATGAGAGTTTAGATATTGTGAAACAGTATTAGTAACAGCGTATCCCCCCATCCATCCGGTGGAGCCGGTAGCTGATACTGCTGAGGAAAAGCCATCAGTAGATCTATAAAGATTCGTACCACCAAGCACTACAAAATTTGCGTCGTCCGGTTTAACTTTTATAATCATATCATAAGCGCCTTGTACATTAGTACCTGCAACGCTTCCTGTAGGACCCGGCAAGTTTACTGTCAAATTTGTCCAGTTAGCATCTCCTGCCCCGTTTCCGCTGCCAGGATAAGTATAATTCCAAAATTGTGTCTTTGTGGTTCCGGCTCCTGTATATGTCCAGAAATAGACTATATTTTCATTTGAAGGAGCAATACCCATTACTGTCCTTGTATAAGCACCTGGCCAGGTAGATGGGGTAATATCTGTCCAGGAATCTCCATCATCCGTGGAACGCCAGATTCCAGGATTGGTAACATTGTACTGTACAGTAGCATAAATTACACCCGTGCTTGTAATCTGCACATCAGTATAGGCATTATTGGCAAGAGAGCCTCTTACTGTACTCCATATTGATCCACCGTCGGTAAGTCTGACTATAGTATTAGAGGCAGCAGCAAAGAGGCTACCAGTAGTCGGATTAATGGCTACATTAAATATAAAATCAAAGGCCTGTGAAAATTGCTGCGGACTTCCGTTAGTTGTGCTTGGAATCAGTGTCCAGGTTTCTCCATTATCTATGGATTTATAGATACCGTCACCAAGGTATAATGTTGAATAACCTCCTAACAGGTTACTTCCTCTTTCTCCTGTACCAATATACCAGGTATCCTGATGTCCAGACCTTGTATCCTGTACAATGCTTGTTGCACTATGAAGTTTATCCGCCGGAAGTTTATTTACCCAGGTAGCTCCATTATCAGTAGATTTATAAATACCACCTGATGCACCTGCTGCTATAATTGTAATGTTTGGCGCAGTTTGTGTTCTTACATCTATACCAAGAGCACGGGTTCTACCGCCTCTGTTAATTGGCCCTCTTGCACTCCAGGTAAGAGTATTAGCTTTGTTTAGTTTGGTTGTTGGCAAACTCTTGGAAAAAGCTAATTCTTTTTGCCGTATGTTTGCCGGGATCATACCTGTACGCGGATCAGCAAGCATTTTCCGCTCATATTCCATCCTGGCCCCGGGATCATCCGGAATACCTACCGATCCTTCTTTATACATTTCTTTTTTATTATTTTCTGTATGGTTAACAGAATTAAATAAAAAAGTAACAGCCCCCGTAAACAAAATACTTACGAAGAAAATTAGTAAGGTTTTATTCTTCATTCTATCTCCTGGTCAATTTATTAAATATTAATTATTTTTTTGAATATCCGTAGACGTAAAATTCAGGTTCGTCTTTTCCAATTGCATTTACAAATCCAGCAAGAGCTGTAAATTTATCGCCCACTTTTAGACCAGGATATGATTCATCCATATTAGGGAATAAATCTTTTGTTGTGGGACTAAGAGTAAAATTAAATTTAATTGTAATATTATCCTTTTTATTCAGTACCGGGAATCCTGCTCCATAGGTAACTCCATCAATTTTAACTTTTGCCATACATGGAGCTTTTGAGCACGGGCTATTATCACCGGCCATTTTTGAGACTGGTTCAATTTCAACTATTTCTCCGGATATACTTGCCTGCCCTGGAGGAATGGTATCCGGTTTTTGGAGTTCAGGTTTTTCATTGTCTTTAGTCACATCTTTTTGACAATTAAATGAGATTAAAACAAATGAAATGAATGATAGAAAAAGAAAAGAGTAGAGAATTCTCTTCATAATATTGCCCTTCTTTATTGTGGATAAAAATAGAAAACCCCGAATATTTATAAGATATAAATTGTTGTCTGAATTGAATGGAAAAGAAAAGAACTTTATAAATTATTTGCAGGATTTATGCTACCAAGCATCATATATACAGGTATGAATATGAAAAATTATTCTTATAATATCAAGAAGATTATTTGGCATAATTTTTCTCAAAATCGACACAAAAAAGCCGGATTATTTAAATCCGGCTTTTTTTCGTTCCCAGGAAACTGTTTATATATTATACCTTATTAAACTATCTCAAAACAAATGCTAAAACCTCCGTTAAATAACCAGTTTTATCTCTTTAAAATTATATAAATCTTTTGGTCTATTATATAAGATTGAAAGAAAACTAATTGTTATTTTTGCTATTGAAATAATGAATAAAGGTAATCTCATATTTGAGAGAATTACCAAACACTGTTTTAAAAATGCTATTTATGGCTCACAATTGCGGCTTTTAATATATGGCATTTATCTTGATATTGTTTAGGAAAATAAAAAAGTTATATTTGTCGCTTAATGTTTAAGAAAATATCCATATCAACACTTTTGCTGCTCTTTTTCGTTTCTACAACGGGATTGCCGCTTACAATCCATTACTGTAATATGGCAGAAAGTATGGAAAAAATGGATATGTCCTCCTGCTCATGCCACGTGAAAAACACGAACAGGATGCACAAAGACTGCTCTCTATTTAAGAATGACACAAAAGAAGTTTCAGTAAAATCTAAAAACTGTTGCGATACCGAAGTTTCATTTATAAAATATGTTAAAGATTCCTACTTAAGCAACAAAACTGAAATTCAGAAAGAAGTATCTGTACAGAAAACATTAATCACAGATATTCTCCCGGTTAAACGGGTACATGCAGTTTCATATTTAATATTTACCGATACTTCGCCGCCCCCACTTGCGAGTAACCATCTTTATAACTTCACTACCGTCCTACTGATTTAGAATCCCACAATAATTACGCAGGATTCCGCGGACCTGACTGCCGTCAGGCAGGTAACTATATCCCTTAAGGAATCCTTGTAGCTCAATCAATCTTTTGATTTATTTCAAATTGATAACGACCGTATACAATTATTGAGGATTTCAGATGAAAAAAATATTTTTTATATGTTTAACTACACTTTTGCTGCTGAGCTTAGTCTCTGTAAATGCACAGACAGCAAAATTGGATTCGCTGATTAATAAAGCAATAAGGGTCAGCCCGAAGCTTTCTATGCTGCGCGCAAAAAGAAACGTCGCGGAAAACAAGATTCCCCAGGTTTCTAACCTACCAAATCCGATGCTGATGCTGGGACTTATGAATCTTCCCACTAATTCATTTTCATTTAACCAGGAACCGATGACACAGAAAGTAATCGGACTGCAGCAGACAATTCCATTCCCGGGAAAATTATCCGCGATGGAAGACGCTGCTTCGATAGATACTCTGATAATAGATAAAGAAATAAAAGACGCGAAAAATGAAATAAGAAAGGATGTAAGTGAAAAATATTATTCTTTAAGCTTTTTCAGAAAAAGTTTAATGTATGCTAAAGAGAATAAAAACCTGCTCGAAAAAATTTCTGATGTAGTAAGTACAAAGTATTCAGTATCTACAGCAAGCCAGCAGAATTTAATAAAAGTACAATTAGAGATAACTAATATCTCTGATAAGATCGAGGATTTGAAAAGCAAGGAAGGTTCGGCGCTTTCGTCTTTGAATGCATTTCTTCTGCAGGATTCAAACACACCGATTGCAACGGAAACATTTGATTCAATAGACACAATTGATATTACAGTAAAACAACTCGATTCACTTGCTCGCGCGAACAGGCCTTACCTGCAGGGTATACAACTCTCACAGGAAAAAGGTAAGCTGAAGCAAAGTGCAGCCGAAAAAGATTACCTGCCGAATTTTACGGTTGGCGTTCAATATGGTCAAAGAGGAACTCTTGATAAAACCGGTATGGAACAGGCTGATTTTCTTTCTTTTTCGCTTGGTGTATCTCTGCCAATAAACTACGGCGGTAAAATATCATCAAAAGTACAGGAAGCGACCTCAATACAGGAATTATATAATCAGCAGTATTACCAGGCCTTTCAATACCTCGACGGTGTGTTCGGTACAAAAGTTACCGAACTTAATTCCTTAAAAAACAGAATCACCCTTTTTGAATCCGGCTTGCTAACCCAGGCCAGACAAAACCTAAACTCAGCTTTATCAAGCTACCAGGTTAACGCAGTTGATTTCATAAACGTAATTGACGCACAAAATCAGCTTTATATGATAGAGACGAAACTATACAAATTAAAAACAGACTATCTGAAAAAAATAGCTGAGCTGGAATTTTTAACCGGTTCAAACTTGTCTGCCGGCAGGTAATTTAAGAAAATAATTTTGGAGAATAATAAAGTGAAAACTCAAAACATAATTATCGGAATACTAATAGTAATAATAGCAGTGATTACATATCTCTGGCTCGGTGGTTCCAACAACAGCAGCAATGCTGATAACATGACCGGAAATACGACAAAGACAACTCAAAAAGATAAAAAAGTTTCATACTGGCGCGCACCGATGAATCCGAACGAGGTTTATGACAAACCCGGAAAATCAAGAATGGGGATGGATCTCGTTCCTGTTTATGAAGATGAAGCCTCAAGTAGCGGAGTTGTTTCAATCAGCGGAGCGATCCAGCAGAACATGAACGTTAAAACGGCCGTTGTTGAAGAAAAAAATCTCAGTTCTCAGGTTGTAACAAACGGGATACTTCAGGCAGATGAACAAAAAGAATACATAGTTACAACAAAGGTTAGCGGCTGGATAGAAAAACTTTACGTGAATTACACCGGGCAAAAAATAAAAAAGGGACAGAAGCTGGTTGATATTTATTCACCGGAACTTGTCGCGGCGCAGCAGGAACTGATCACAGCATTATCATACGGCGCATCTGTAATGAAGAGCACGGATAAAAATATTTCCGGCAGCGGGAAAGATTTAATTGCAAACAGCGTGAGAAAACTTGAACTGCTCGATGTCCCGGATTCTGAAATTAAGAGAATTGAAAATACTAAAGAGATTAAAAAATACGTTACACTTTACGCCCCTTTCAATGGGACGGTGATTCATAAAAACATAACCGAAGGACAAAAAATAGGTGCCGGCACGGAACTGCTGAAAATTGCAAACCTCAATAATCTATGGCTGATTGCAGATATTTACGAATATGAATTACCGAAAATAAAACTCGGTTCACCGGCTGATATCACTTTTTCATTTCTTCCGGGCAAAACATTCAAAAGTAAAATTTCTTTTATCTACCCGACACTGGATGAAAAAACAAGAACGGTAAAAGTAAGATTTGACATTCCTAATTATAACGATCAGCTAAAACCATCTATGTTTGCAAACATTGTAATAAATGGTAAAAACCTCGGTAGCTATCCCGTAATCCCCGAGCAGGCCGTTCTTCGTACAGGACAAAAGGATGTTGTAATCCTCGCACTGGGAGATGGAAAATTCAAACCGGTTGAAGTAAAACTCGGTGATTATTCGCAGGGTGAATATCAGGTAGTGGAAGGACTGGCAGCAGGAAATACAATTGTTACTTCTGCACAATTTCTTATCGACTCTGAAAGCAATTTAAAAGCAGCGTTATCACAATTTGGCGGCGCAACCCCAAAGGATACTATGAAAATGGAAGTTAAGAAAAAAGACAAAGCAGACTCGATGGGAAAAATGGATAAAAAAGAAGATACTGAAAAAGCTGATCCAAGAATAAGAAAAGGTATAATTGATCTTTCTGCCATAGATAAAAATGCAGACGGTAAACTTTATCAGGATGTAATGGATTGGAATGTTATTTCTGACAAACCGGGAGAATGCCCGTTATGCGGAATGACGCTGAGAGAATTCAGCATAAAAGAAGTAAAAAAGAATTTAACCGAACACGGTTTTGAATTTAAAAAATAATCTTGTCATTCTGAGCGTAGCGAAGAATCTAATAGATTCTTCATTTCGCTCCTACCTATAGCAGGCAGGGCGCTCATTCAGAATGACTCTACTATATAAGAAGTTTTTTGGAGTAAATGATGACAACAAATAGTCCTGAAAAAGAAGGAATTATTGCCAAAATAATTGAATGGTCAATTAACAATAAAATATTGGTGCTGATATTAACAGCCGCTTTGATTATGGGGGGCCTCTGGGCAATAAAAAACACGCCGGTTGACGCAATTCCCGATTTAAGTGACGTGCAGGTAATTATATTTACAAAATACCCAGGACAGGGCCCGCAGATAGTTGAAGACCAGGTAACGTATCCGCTTACATCAAAAATGCTTTCCGTCCCTTATGCTAAAGATGTAAGGGGTTATTCATTCTTTGGTTATTCTATGGTGTATATAATTTTTGAAGACGGAACCGACCTGTACTGGGCACGCAGCAGGGTGCTTGAATATTTAAGCTCAATGCGAAGT
>Ga0209919_1001056_pt1 | contig 13724 bp, 11 predicted proteins | sample SalPon2A_C_D2_MG_FD_185721 | JGI IMG/M metagenome (GOLD analysis project Ga0209919, IMG submission 185721) | Soil microbial communities from South San Francisco under conditions of wetland restoration - Salt Pond MetaG R2A_C_D2_MG (SPAdes)... | ecosystem: Environmental > Terrestrial > Soil >... | reverse complement strand
GCTATGCGCGGGCGCTACGGCTTCGGCTCGCCGGCCACCTTCACGAACACCGCCTCGCCGCGCGCGGTCTCCTGGCCGCCGGCCACCAGCGCGCAGGCCACGGTGATGCGGCGACCCTGCTGCCCGGTCACGCGGGCACGCAGCTCCACTGCGCCGTCGGCGGGCGTGGGCTTGAGGTAGTCCACGTGCAGGCTAGCGGTGACGTAGAGCTGCACCGGCTCGGAGCCGATCGCGCGGCCCTCGGCGCGGTAGGCATGGGCCGTGGCCGTGCAGGCCATGTGGCAATCCAGCAGGGTGGCGATGACCCCGCCGTTCAGCACACCCGGCGCGGCCACGTGCCAGGGCTCCGGCGTCCAGCGGCACACGCCCTCGTCGCCCTCCCAGTGGCTGCGGATGCGCAGGCCGTGCGGGTTCTCCTGGCCGCAGCCGTAGCAGGTCTGGCCGAAGGGGCGGACGTGATCCTGGAAGGCGGGCGACTCCATGCGGGCTCCTCTCTCTTGCGCGGGGGTGAATGGCCAGCGTGGCACACCAGCCGGCGCGCCCATCCTAGCCGCTGGGGCCGCGTGGGCACAATCCCGCGCCGCGGTACCCGCTACGCCAGGGCTTGGCCCGGCCGCCGCGCTCCGCTAGAACGGAGCGATTGCCCACGCCCAACCCAGGAGCCCCGGCCCATGGCGTCCATCAGCTTCGACGAATTCCTCAAGGTGGACGTGCGCGTGGGGCGCATCGTTCGTGCAGAGGACTTCCCCAGGGCCCGCAAGCCCGCCTATCAGCTCTGGGTGGACTTCGGGCCGGAGCTGGGCGAGCGCAAGACCAGCGCGCAGCTCACGCGGCACTACCGCAAGGAGGAGCTGCCGGGGCGGCTGGTGGTGGCCGTGGTGAACTTCCCGCCCAAGCAGGTGGCCAACTTCATGTCCGAGGTGCTGGTGCTGGGCGTGCCCGATGCCGACGGCGAGGTGGTGCTGCTGCAGCCGGACCAAGCCGTGCCCCTGGGTGGGCGACTGTTCTGAAGCGGCCCCGGGGCCCCCTCACGCGTACACGTAGCCCTCCACGCCGTGCTCGGCGCTCAGCGGCGGCAGCAGCGCAGCGGGATCGCGCACGGCCCGCCACGCGATCCAGGTGCAGAGCACGCTGTCCAGCGCATCGCCCTCCGCATCGTCCAGCAGCGCCGCCCGCCGGCTGCGGGGCACGGCCACCCCTTCGGCCTCCACCCGCCGCAGCAGTTCCGCGCGGGCCTCACGGTGCGTGGCGCCGCGGCCCTTGTAGGGGTGATACCAGTCGCGCGCCTTCAGGGCGGAGGCGGGGCAGGCCTCCAGCAGCCACAGGCGGCCCGGCTGCGGCGGCTCCATGGGCAGCAGGCACGCCCCGGCCGCGCACAGCGGCGCCAGCACCTCGGCGATGCCGTGCCAGGTCTGGCGATACACGCGCAGGTTGTGCGGCGCGAAGGGCGTGCGCGCCTCCAGGTCGCAGGCGCGCTTGAGGTCGCGCTCGGAGCGGCCCGCCGCCCGCATGGCAACGCGGAACGCCTGCGCGTCGGCATAGTGCGCGCGGAACGCCGCCACGAACGCACGCAGGCTGCGCTCCGGCACCAGGCTGCGGTGCAGGCCGAAGGGGAAGTCCAGGCCCACGGCGGCCGGCCCCATCGCCCGCAGCCAGGCGACCAGCGCCGCCAGGGCCGGGGTCCGCGCGGCCGCTCCGCCAGGTAGCCCGGCCGCCCGCCGCACGTCGGTCACGCGCAGGTTGTCGCCCGCGGGCTGGGCCAGCGTGACCCACACCTTGCGCCCTGCCTGCCCGGCACCGCTGAAGTCCACGCCCACGATGTGGGGTGGGAGATCGACGGCCGCGCGGGCGACGTGGGACGGGGTGGGCGCCATGGGCGGAGAGACTGGGCGCTCAGCGCGCGAATGACGGCGCGAGGCGGCGGCCGTGCTCGGCCAGGCGACGCAGGGTCTCCCTCAGGTCGTCCGGCGTGGTGCGCGGGTTGATAGGGCAGATGCGCAGCACGGTGCGGCCACCCAATGCCGTGGGACTGAGGAACGCGAAGCCCTCCGCGTTGAGCGCCTGGGCCATCGCGTCGTTGAGCGCGTCCGTGCCCGCGTCGTCCAGCCCCGGCGCCCGGTAGCGGAAGCAGAGGATGGCGAGCTGGGCCGGCGAGGCCACCTCCCATTCCGGTGCTGCCCGCAGCCACGACTCGGTTTGCTCGGCCAGGGTAATGCCGTGAGCGATGGCCTCGCGGAAGGCCCCGAAGCCGAACACCTTGAGCGAGAGCCACAACTTGAGAGCGCGGAAGCTGCGCGTGAGTTGCACGCCGTGATCCATATAGCTCACGGCCTCCGGCACGCCTTCGGTGATTTTGAGGTACTCGGGCGTGACGCGGAAAGCCTCGGGCAGCCAGCGCGCCTCGCGCACCAGCAGGCAGCCAATCTCGTAGGGCTGGAAGAGCCACTTGTGCGGATCGAGCACCAGCGAGTCCGCGCGCTCCAGACCGGCCAGCACGGCCCGGCCCTGCTCGCACAGCACTGCTGCCGCCCCGTGTGCACCGTCAATGTGCAGCCATAGGTGCGCCTCGGCACACAGGTCGGCCAGGGCGGGCAGGGGGTCCACAGCGCCGGTATTGGTGGTGCCGGCGTTGGCCACCACGCAGAAGGGTCGCCTCCCGGCGCTGCGGTCCGCCGCCACGGCATCGTGCAGGGCGCCCACGGGCAGCCGACCGTCCGCGGCAGTGGGCAGCGTGCGCACCTGGTGCTCCGCGAAGCCCAGCACGCGCAGCCCGCGGAACACCGAGGAGTGTGTCTGGTCGGACGCATAGATCACGGCGCCGGCCGTATCGGCGGCCAGGCGGTTGTGGCGCGCACAGGCCAAGCCGGTGAGATTGGCCATGGAGCCGCCGCTGACCAGCACACCGCCCGCCCCTTGGGGCAGGCCACAGGCTTCCCGCAGCCAGTCCAGCACCACGGTCTCGATCATCGCCGGGGGCGCCGCTTCCAACCAATTGCCCGCGAACGGGTTGTGCCCGGCCACCAGCAGGTCCGCCAGCACGCTGATCCAGTTGGAGGGGCTGGGGATGAAGCCCAGGAAGCGCGGATGGATCAGGTGGCCGATGGGCCCGAACACCTCCCCTTCCATCCGCTCCAACAGCGCGCCAGGATCCGTACCGTGCTCGGGCGGAGGTTCTCGGAAGCGCGCCTCCATCTCCGCTCGGTCCGCCGTGCGCCAGACCGGCTTTCCGCCCACCGTCTCCCAGTGCCGCACCAGCAGGTCCACCACATGGTAGCCCAGACGGCGCATCTCCTCGGGGCTCACCTCCAGCCGCGCGCGAGCGCCCACCTCGTCCATGTCATGCTCCATAGGGGTAGTCCATCTGCGCGCGGATGCGGGCCACGGCCTCGGCGCCGGCCAGCCGCGCGCAGAGGTGCAGGCCCAGGTCCAGCGCGGCGGTGACCCCGCGCGCGGTGACCACCGGGCCCTCGTCCACCACGCGGGCATCGGTCACCACCTCGGCGCAATAGGGACGCAACAGGTCGTAGGCGTTGGGGTGTGTGGTGGCGCGCCGGCCCCGCAGCCAGCCCGCGGCGCCAAAGAGCAGCGCCCCGGTGCACACGGAGGCCTTGAGCGGCGCGTCCCCGGCTGTGGCGAGCCAGCCCACGAACGCGGGGTCGTCCTTGAGCGGGCGCGTGCCGAAGCCGCCCGGCGCCACCAGCAGGTCGTAGCCAGCCAGGGAGCCGCCCACCCGCGTGGCGGCCATGCGCAGGCCGCGGTCGTCGGTTACCTCGGGCGTGCGGGCGCACAGCTCCCAGCTCAGATCGGGGATGAACCCCATGGTCTTGAGCCGGGTCAGCGGATCGTAGCAGCCCACGAAATCCAGCGTGGTCAGGCCATCGAAGAGGAGAAAGGCCACCCGCATGGCGTGTACGCTCCTGGGCCGTGGGTGAACGGGCAGGCCGCGGTGCCAGCGCCCCCCGGCGACCCCCGCGGCGATCCGTGCTAGGGATAGCATATGCATCTGCTCGACGTCGAAGACCTGAAGACGCACTTCCACACCGAGGAGGGCGTGGCGCGCGCCGTGGACGGCGTATCGTTCCACATCGCCGAGGGCGAGAGCCTGGCGCTGGTGGGCGAGTCCGCCTGCGGCAAGTCCGTCACGGCGCTTTCGGTGATGGGGCTGATCCGCCCGCCGGGCTTCCATCCCGGGGGCAGCATCCGCCTGGATGGCGAGGAACTGCTGGGGGCGCCAGCCTCGGTGCTGCAGCGCGTGCGCGGCAACCAGATCTCGATGATCTTCCAGGAGCCGATGACGTCGCTGAACCCCGTGTATACCATCGCCAACCAACTCGCCGAGCCACTGGTGCTGCACCAGAAGTTGACGGCGGGCGAGGCCCGCGCGCGCTGCCGCGAGCTGCTGGGGCAGCTCGGCATCGCCTCGCCGGAGGTGGTGCTGGACAGCTATCCGCACCAGCTCTCCGGCGGCATGCGCCAGCGCGTGATGATCGCCATGGCCATCGCCTGCCGCCCACGCCTGATGATCGCGGACGAGCCCTCCACGGCCCTGGACGTGACGGTGCAAGCGCAGATCCTGCACCTGATCCGCGAACTGCAGCGCGAGTACGGCATGGCGCTGCTGCTGATCACGCACGACCTGGGCGTGGTGAACCAGGTCTGCGACCGCATCTGCGTGATGTATTCGGGCCGCGTGGCTGAGGTGGCCCCGCGCGAGGCCCTGCTGCGCGAGCCGCAGCACCCGTACACGGTCAAGCTGATGCAGTCCATCCCGCGCGGCATCAGCCGTGACCAGCGCTTGGCCGTGATTCGCGGGCAGGTGCGCCCGGCCACGGACTACCCGCCCGGCTGCCGCTTCGCCGAGCGCTGCGACCACGCCGCCGAGCGCTGCCGGGCCGAACAGCCGCCGCTCTACCCGACGCGCGCGGAGGGGCGCTCCGCCTGCTTCCTGCAGGATCCGGCCGAGCCCCTGCCCGCGCAGGAGCTGCCCCCGGCTGTCACGGAGGCCCACGGCGAGCGCAAGCGCGATGGCGAGGTGCTGCTGGATGTGCGCGACCTGCGCACGCACTTCCCCGTGCGCCAGGGCTTCTTCCAGCGCGTGGTGGGCCACGTGCGCGCGGTGGACGGCGTCTCGCTGGCCATCCGCGAGGGCACCACGCTGGGGCTGGTGGGCGAATCCGGCTGCGGCAAGACCACGCTGGGCCACAGCCTGCTGAACCTGGAGGGCCACGCCCAGGGCGACGTGCTGTTCGAGGGTCGCAACCTGCTGGCGCTGCCCCCGGCGGAGCTGCGGCACATGCGGCGCAAGGTGCAGATCATCTTCCAGGATCCCTTCGCCTCGCTGAACCCCCGCATGATGGTGAACGACATCGTGGGCGAGGGCCTGCGCTTGCACGAGCCGGGGCTGCGCGAGGCGGAGTACGTCCGGCGCATCGCGGAGACCCTGCGCGAGGTGGGGCTGGGTCCGGAGATCGGGCTGCGCTACGCCCACGAGTTCTCCGGTGGCCAGCGCCAGCGCATCGCCGTGGCGCGCGCGCTGATCCTGCGGCCGCGCTTCATCGTGCTGGACGAGGCCACCAGCGCGCTGGACGTTTCCGTGCAGGCGCAGATGCTGAACCTGCTGCGCGACCTGCAGGGGCGCCACCACCTGACCTACCTCTTCATCACGCACGACCTGGGCGTGGTGCGCTACCTGGCGGACGAGGTGGCGGTGATGTACCTGGGGCGCATCGTGGAGCACGGGCCCACCGAGTCCGTGTTCGCCCAGCCCAGCCACCCCTACACGCGCAGCCTGCTGGCGGCCGTGCCCAGCCTCACCACGCGCTGGAGCGAGCCCCCCGCCCTGACCGGCGAGGTGCCCTCGCCGGTCAATCCGCCCTCCGGCTGCCACTTCCACCCGCGCTGCCCGGTTTACCTGGAAGCCGTAGCCGGTCGGGGCGATCCGCGCCTGCGCGACCGCTGCCCCGCCGCCTACCCGGAGGCCTACCCGCAGGACTCCGGCCACTGGGCCAAGTGCTTCGCCGCCGAGGGCCGGGGATAAGGCCCGGCACACGCGGGCGGGACGCCCGCGCCATCGAATTCTGCCCATCCCTGCCCACGTCGGCGCGCCCCCTTGCCATCGCGGTGCAGGTGGGTAACGGTCTCAGACGGAAGGGGGTCCGACCCCCGTCGCTCCGCACCGCCCGAGGTGGTCATGCCCGCCGATTCCACCCCCACCCTGCTCGGCCTGGAGGATCTGCTGCCCGCCGAACTGGCCGAGCGCCTGCGCACGCTTTCGCCCGGCATCGCCTGGGCCCTGGAATCCTTCGTGGTCAGCTTCGGCGCGGAGGTCTCGCAGCTCGATGCAGACGCCCGCGAGGCCTTCGCGCGGCTGACGCTGGGCTATGGCGAGAACCTCGACCAGTTCATGCAGCTAGCCCACGAGGGTCTGGACCCGCAGCAGGCCCAGGAACGGGCGCGCAAGGTGGCACTGCTGCGGCGGCTGGATCTCTTCGGCCCACTCAACGCGTTCGATCTGGGGCGCATCGCCTCAGCCTTCCAGCCCGTCACGTTCGCCCAGGGCGAGGTGTTGGCGGAGCAGGGGCAGGAGGGCGAGGCGGTATACTTCCTGGAGCGCGGGCGGATGGGCATCGTGGTGGACGGCAACCAGGTGGCCATCCGCGGCGAGGGCGCCCTGTTCGGCGAGACCTCCGTGGTGACGGGCGAGCCGGTGAACGCCACGCTCAAGGCCGTCACCCGCTGCGAGGCCCTGCGCATCTCGCGCGAAGACTTCGTGCAGCACGTGCTGGGGCTACCGGAACTGGTGCCGCGCATCGCCCGCATCGGCTTCCTGCGCCTGGAGGAGGCCACGCAACGGCTGAGCGAGGTGCTGGGCCACATGCCGGACGCCCTGCTCAAGATCGACCGCGAGGGCATCATCACCGGTGACATCTCCAGCAAGTGCTTCACCTACCTGGGCCAGGAGGTGCTCACCGGCAAGCGCTTCTCCGCCGTGCTGTTCAAGGACCATCCAGAGCTGCAGGCGGCCTGGGACGATGCGTTCCCGCTGCTGTGGGAACAGCCGGAGCGCTACCAGCAGGAGGACTTCGCCATTCCGCGCGAGGTAGACTTCGCGCTGCCGGGCGATGGACTGCGGCATTACGAGGTCAACGTGGTGCCCTGCTTCCGGCGCGGGGCGCAGGAGGGCTTCGACGTCGCCATCTCCGACGTGACGGAGCGCAAGCGCGTGGAGGAGGAGCGCGCCCGCATGCAGCGCGCGCTGCAACGCCGCCGCCGCAAGTTCATCCTGTTCCGCCTGGGGGGCCAGCGCTTCGGCCTGGAGATCGAGAGGGTGCGCGAGATCATCGTGCGGCCCACGGTCACGCGCCTGCCCAACGCCCCGGCCTTTCTGCGCGGCTTCTTCAACCTGCGCGGGCACATCGTGCCGGCGCTGGACCTGTACGAGCTGCTGCGGCTGGACAAGCCCGTCGCGGACGAGCGGGGCTGCATCTTCATCGTGGAACTGGAGCGCGACGGCAAGACGCTCGCCGTGGGCCTGCTCACGGACGACGTGGACGAGATCCTGGACGTGGACGAGGCCAACATCACGCCCGCGGCGGAGCTGGCCCTGCACTTGAGCCGGCTCGACTTCCTGTACGGCATCGCCCTGTCAGACGACGGCGAGCGGCTGCTGCTGGATGTGGACCGCCTCATCTCCCACGAGCAGCACGACGCGCTGGCCGTGCTGCAGTCGCAGGAAGCGTAGGCTGTATTGAACAACGCCAAAAGCACTATCAATCATGGGGGCTTCGCCCCCATACCCCCACCAGGGAGCGAAACTCCCTGGCCCCTGTAAGGAGTTTCATTCCACGCCGACCTGGGTTCGCACCGGTAGCGAGGGTGCGGGAGCCCCCGCCTCCCTCACTACGGCAGGGGGATGCCGTAGAGTCGGGCCGCGTTCCCGCCCAGGATCATGCGCCGCTCGGGCTCCGGGAGGTCGCCCATGGTGCGGCGGATCACCTCCTCGCTGTTGGGCCACGAGCCCTCGTGGTGCGGATAGTCGTTGCCGAACAGCAGGCGGTCCGTGCCGATCCACTCGCGGGTGGCAATGCCCATCGGATCGTCCGAGAAGCTGCACCAGCCCTGCCGCCGGAAGTAGTCCGAAGGCTTGAGCGCCAGCTTGGGGGCCACCCAGAAGTCGTGCTTCACGTAGCTCTCGTCCATGGCCCATAGCGCCCAGGCAAGCCAGCCGATGCCGCACTCCACCAGCGCGAAGCGCAGCCCGGGGAAGCGCTCGCAGGCGCCCGAGGCGCAGAGCTGCGTCAGCGGCTCCATGGCCGTGGAGAGCGCGTGCACCACGTAGTTGATCACGGCACCGCCGTGCCCGGTGGCGCTGCGGGGGTCGCGGCCCGTGCCCACGTGAAAGTTCACGGGCAGCCCCGTCTCCTGCAGCACGGCCCAGAGCGGGTCGTAGAGCGGCAGGTTGTAGGGCCGGCCGGCCACCTGCACGGGCATGAACACACTGGCGAAGCCCAGTTTGGCCACGCGCTCCACCTCGCGCACGGCGCCGGGCACATCGCCCGGAGCCACCGCCGCCACGGGCAGGATGCGCTCGCGGTGGGCGCTGAAGCTCTCGTGAGCCCAGTCGTTCCACACGCGGCACATGGCCTCCGAAAGCGCGGGGTCCGGCGAGGTCCACATCAGCAGCCCCTTGTTGGGGTACACGATCTCCACGTTCACGCCGTCCAGGTCGTGGTGCGCGTTGCGGATGGCGGGGTCTGCGGAGCCCTTCTGCGACAGGTCCAGATCGTGCGCCTCCAGGCTGAAGGCCTGCCCCTGCGTGACCTCGCGCGGCATGTCCTTGATGCGCACCGGACGCAGGCCCTCGGCGACGGACCACTTCTGGCCGTCGTCGTCCACCCGCACCCGCGGGATGCGCTCGCGGAACTCGGGCGCAATGCGCGTGGCCCAGAGGTCCGCCGGCTCGTTGACGTGGCAATCCGCCGAGATGATGAAGGTGCGGTCCACCAGCCGCTCGCCATCGGCGGCGCCGGCGGATTTGCGTGCGGGCTCGGTCATGGGGTGGCTCGTGACGGTGGGTGCTGGACGAGGATGGGCGAGCAGCGTTGCGGCCATTCATACCCAAACGCACGTCCGACCCGCAAGCTGCCGGGGGCGTTGCCGTAACGGATCGTCTACTTGCGGGTCTGGGCAGTGCCGGAGGCGGCGGGCTTGGCGGCGTTCGCGGCGTCGATGCGGTCCAGCACGGGCTTGAGCACGCGCCACACGTTGTCCGCCACGATGCGCGCGCCCTGGGCGTTCGGGTGGATGCCGTCGGCTTGGTTCAGGTCCGGCTGCATCGCCACGCTATCCAGCAGGAAGGGGACGAAGGGCAGGTCGTAGTGTTCGGCCAACTGGGGATACACGGCCTTGAAGCGCCGCGTGTAGTCCGGGCCGTAGTTGGAGGGCATCTGCATGCCGGCCAGCACCACCGTGATGCCACGGGCCTTGCAACGCTCGATGATCCTGGCCAGGTTGTCGCGCATGGCCGCCGGATCCTGCCCGCGCAGGCCGTCGTTGCCCCCCAGCGCCAGCACCACCACGTCCACCCGCTGCTTGAGCAGCCAGTTCAGGCGCGAGAGGCCCCCGGCGGTGGTATCCCCGCTCACGCCCGCGTTGACGACCCGCCAGGGGGAGTGTGCCTTGCGCAGGCGCTCGGCGATCAGCGAGGGGTAGGCCTCCTCCAGCGGCAGGCCGTGGCCGGCCGTGATGCTGTCGCCCAGGAACAGCACCACGGGCCCCGCGTCCGCGCCGGCCTGGGCCGGCTGGGCAAAGGCATCCGCATTGCCCGCGGGGGCTTTGGCCGAGGAAGTCGCTGCGACGCTAGGCGGAGCAGTACTCGATTGTACGGCTGTGGGCTGCTGGGCGGGAGCGGACTGCGAGGGAGCCTGCGAGCGGTCGCAGCCCGTAGTGCCCAGGCCGGCGGCCAGCGCCAGCAGCAGGGCCAGGGGGAGACGAACCGGGGTGCGGTGGCGCCGTGCCATGCGAATCAGCCTTTGCGGCGGGCGAACTCGTCGATGAAGTTGGCCAGCGCGCGGGCGCCCTCCACGGGCATACCGTTGTAGATCGAGGCCCGCATGCCGCCGAAGAAGCGGTGACCCTTGAGGGCATAGAGCCCCTCGGCGTTGCCCTCCGCCACGAACGCGGCGTCCAGGTCGTCGCTGGGGGTGCGGAAGGTCACGTTCATGCGCGAGCGGTGCTCCGGGTGCGCGTGGGGCTTGTAGAAGCCCGGGTGCCGGTCCAATGCATCGTAGACCAGCTTGGCCTTCTCCTCGTTCATCGCCTCGATGGCTGCCAGCCCGCCGGAGGTCTTGATCCACTCCAGCACCAGCCGCGCCATGTAGATGGCGAAGGTGTTGGCCGTGTTGCTGAGGGAGTGGTCGCGGGCGAGCTGCCCGTAGTTGATCATCTTGGGCGTGATGGGCAGCGCCTGCCCCAGCAGGTCCTCCCGCACGATGGCCACGGAGAGACCCGAGGTGCCCATGTTCTTCTGCGCGCCCGCATAGAGCACGCCGAAGCGGCTGATATCCATGGGCCGCGAGAGGATTTCCGAGGTGGCATCTCCCACCAGCGGCACGCCATCGGTATCCGGGAAGGTGTGCCAGCGCGTGCCCACCATCGTGTTGTTGGTGGTGATGTGCAGGTACGAGGCGTCCGCCTCGATGCGCGCGGGGTCCAGGGCCGGAATGTGATCGAAGGTCGTGCCCTCGCTGGAGGCCACCTCCAGCACGGTGCCGTACTTGGACGCCTCGTCCGCCGCCCGGCCGGAGAAGTAGCCCGAGTTCACGTACAACGCCTTGCGCGCCGGACGGGTGGCAATAAGGTTCAGCGGCACCATGGAGAACTCCATGGCGCCCCCGCCGTGGGCCATGGCAATGCGGTAGTTGGCGGGGATCGCCAGCAGCTCGCGCAGCAGCGCTTCCACCTCGTACACCACCTGCTTGAACTCCGGCGCCAGGTGGCTGATCTCGATCACCGAGGCGCCCAGCCCCTCGAAGTCCAGCCATTCCTCCTGGGCCCGCTTGAGCACGGGCAGGGGCATCATGGAGGGGCCGGCGGTGAAGTTGAAGACGCGTCGGTTCATGGGATCGGCCGCGCCAGGCGCGGCAATGGGGGTCACTGAGAATGGCCCGGGCCACAGCCGGCCCGGCCGCCTAAGTTCCGTTCAGCAATGGGTCTTCAAGCGGCCGGGCCGCTTGAAGACCACAAGCATTACACCGTGGGGGCCGTGGGCCCCCACACCCCCAGTACGAACCTTGACCAAAGTTGACGGGGTCTCGCCCGCAAATAGGGTCCAGGGAGCGGGGCTCCCTGGTGGGGGTAGGGGGCAAAGCCCCCATGGCCGAAATGCCTTTCAACACACAGCTCAGCCGTTGCGGCGCTGGAACTCGCGCATGAAATCCGCCAGCAGCTCCACGCCTGCGAAGTCCATGGCGTTGTAAATGGAGGCGCGCACGCCGCCGCGGGAGCCATGGCCGCGCAGGGCGTACATACCCGCCTGATCCGCCTCGGCCAGGAAGCGCTCCAGCCGGTCGGCATCGGGCAGCGCGAAGGTCACGTTCATCGTGGAGCGGTGCGCGGGCTGCACGTAGCCGCGGTAGAAGCCGCCGCTGGCGTCGATGAGGTCGTACAACAGGCGCGAGCGCCGCTCGGCACGGCGCTCCATCTCGTCCACGCCACCCTCCGCCTTCACCCAGCGCAGCATCAGGCACATCATGTACAGCGACAGCGTGCTGGGGGTGTTCGCCATGGAGAGCGGGTCCCTGCCCAGCTCCGCGTAGTTGAGAATGCGCGGCGTGGTGGGCAGGGCGTGGCCCAGCAGGTCTTCCCGCACGATCACCACCGCCAGCCCGGCGGGCGCCACGTTCTTCTGCGCCCCGGCGAAGATCAGGCCGAACTGCGAGATGTCCAGCCGGCGCGAGAGGATGTCCGAGGTCATGTCCGCCACCAGCGGCAGCGCGCCCGTGTCCGGGTAGGTCTGCCAACGCGTGCCCATCACGGTGTTGTTGCTCGTGATGTACAGGTACGACGCCTCCGGATCGAGCCAGCCCGGGTCGAAGGCCGGCACGCGGTCGTAGTCCGCATCGCGGCTGTGGCCGGGCACGTGCACGTAGCCGTAGCGCGTGGCGATATCCGCCGCCCGCGAGGCGAACAGCCCCGAGTCGATGTACAGCGCGCGGCGCGCCGGGCGGTAGGCGATCAGGTTGAAGGGCACCATGGACATTTGGAGCTGCCCGCCCCCGTGCGCCATCAGGATGCGGTAGTTCGCCGGCACCGCCAGCAGCTCGCGCATCAAGCTCTGCGATTCCTCCACCAGCGCCAGGAACTCCGCGCTGCGGTGGCTGATCTCCACCACCCCGGCCCCCAGCCCGGCAAAGTCCACCAGGGCCTCGCGGGTCTGCTCCATCACCGAAAGCGGCATCATGGAGGGGCCGGCATTGAAGTTGTACGCGCGCCGGCCGGGCGCGGGACGGGCCTTGGCGGCGGGTCGGATCTGTGCGGGGGAGGTGTTCATGGGGCCTGCAGCGGGCGAATGCTCCGGGCGATTGGGGGCCCGCACGACACCGCTCGGCGCGAGCCGGCGCGGGACGGGCGGTGGGCGGCTGCGCACCGGCCACCGGCGCGTTCCACCCGAATCTCGCATCATATTGCGCGCGAGGCCGCCAGCGCAAGGACCGATGGAGGTGCCCTCAAGGTGTCAGCAGCCCCACCAGCTCCCGCACGTCGGGCAGCGTCTCCAGCGCCTCCACGCGGGTGATGAGGGCCTCGCTGGCCTCGGGCGGCAGGGGTAGCGCGCCGTAGCCCCAGTTGCGGCGGAACTTGGCCAGGTGCTGCTCGCGACCTAGCGGCGCCAGGGGGTGGCCTAGCACATGCTCCAGCTCGATCTCGTGGGTGGCGCCGGAGCGCAGGTGCACCCGCACCTGCTGCGGCGTGATGGCGCGCTCGTCCGGGTGCGGCAGCGGTTCGGCATGGATGCGCGCCGCCAGCGCATGCACACCGGGGTCGCGCAGGGCCTCCGGCGCGAAGTGCGGCACGTCCACCGTACCCCGCAGCAGGGCCGTGGCCGCCACGAATGGCAGGCATAGCCGCGCATAGGCCGGCGCCGGATCGGGCACGTCGGGGCGCGCCACCAGCCGGTAGGCCAGGGGCGGCAGGCGCACCTGCACGGCCTCCACGTCCTCTGCGGCGAAGCCGTGGACGGCCTGCAGGCGCAGCAGGCCGTCCACGCTGCCGTGGGTGAGGCGCCCGCTGGGGAAGGGCTTGTGCGATAGCCGCGTAATCTGCCACTCGCGGCCCAGCCGCGCGGCCATGGGCTCGGGCTCCGCCGCGCCGCCCTCGAACAGCGCGAAGTAGCCGTAGGGCCCCTGCAGCACGTCCAGCGGGGCGGGCAGGCCCGCGCGGGCCAAGTCTACGGCGGCGAGGGCCGCGCGGGCGTTGAAGCCCATCTGCATGGCCAACAGGGGCGAGCCCTCATCGTGGGGCTGCAGCGTGCCGCTGAGCTGCCCGTACAGCGCGCCCCAGGCCGCGCGCAGGCCCGCGGCGTCCAGACCCGCCAGGCGGGCAGCCGCGGCGGTGGCGCCCCAGGCGCTGGCCGTGGCGGGACGGAAGAAGCGCATGGGCCCTGTGGCCGCCTCGCCGACGGATGCGGCCACGTCCACCCCCAGCACCACGGCGTGCAGCAGCTCGGC
>Ga0209919_1001055_pt1 | contig 13733 bp, 8 predicted proteins | sample SalPon2A_C_D2_MG_FD_185721 | JGI IMG/M metagenome (GOLD analysis project Ga0209919, IMG submission 185721) | Soil microbial communities from South San Francisco under conditions of wetland restoration - Salt Pond MetaG R2A_C_D2_MG (SPAdes)... | ecosystem: Environmental > Terrestrial > Soil >... | reverse complement strand
ACGCGTGCACTCTTATTCGACCATCGAGGATTCCGTTATTCTCCCGGAAGTTGAAATAAAACAGAACTGTCGCATCAAGCGTTGTGTTATCGACAAGGGCGCGCTTATCCCTGAGGGAACCGTCATTGGCGAGGATCCTGTTGAGGATGCCAAACGCTTTTACGTCAGCGAAAAGGGCATTGTTCTTGTTACGCCAGAAATGTTGGGACAGAATCTGCACGAGGTTTGATATTCCCCCTGCATATGTCCTTGCAATCTGCAGGCGCGGTGTAACCATGCGCCTGCATTTTCCTGCAACCGTTCTGCCGCTGGATGGCAGTCGAGTATGAACGCAGATGACAGCAAACACACAAAGCCCCTCGGAGTACCTATGACCCGACCCTTATCCGTTGTCTTCTACTGGCACATGCATCAACCATTCTACCGTGAAGCAGATTCAGGACGCTATCACCTGCCCTGGGTCTATCTGCATGCCATCAAGGACTACACCGATATGGCTGTTATTCTTGAGCAGAATCCTGAAGCGCGCGCCGTGATCAATTATGTGCCGTCCCTGACCGCGCAAATTGAAGACTACGCCAGCAGCCTTCGCATGTTTCTTAATGGTGTTGACAATAAACTGAATGACCCGCTGCTTTCTGCTTTGGCGAATAATGCCGGCTCATTTTCCAGAAAAGAAAGGGAATATCTGCTTGAGACCTGCTTCCGCCTCAATCACGAGCGCAACCTGCATCGCTATCCTGCCTATAGCAGGCTGTTCAATCTTGCAGAACATGCCAAAGCGCACGAGGGCGAGGCCTACCTTGGCGGCAACTATTTCACTGACCTTGTGACCTGGTATCACCTGGGCTGGCTTGGTGAAACAGTTCGCCGCAATAACTTTGTTGCCCGTCGCCTGATCGAGAAGAGCCGCGATTTCAGTTATCAGGATCGTCGCGACCTTCTCACCCTGATTGCAGGACTTCTGAGCGAGATTCCTGAAAAACACCGCAGCCTTGTGAAGGCCGGACGCATCGAACTTACCACAACCCCCTATGCGCACCCCATCATCCCGCTAATGCTTGATTTTGAATCAGCTCAGGCCACTGTGCCGGATGCACTGATTCCCGAAGAGCCATATCCCGGAGGAAAGGAGCGGGCCAAAGAACATATTGAAATGGCCAAGGCGAGCCATAAGAAACTGTTTGGCAGCGTACCATCCGGTGTCTGGCCTGCGGAAGGAGCAGTATCCGAAGGCACCCTGGCGCTATTGGGCGAGGCAGGCTTTAAATGGTGTGCCACCGGTGAAGCGGTACTGCACCATTCACTAAAATCCAATCTGCGCGAGCAGCAGGGCAACCGCGATCTCTATCACCCATGGCTGGTCGGCAAAGGTAAGCAGGAAATCTGCTGTTTCTTCCGCGACGACCGCCTGTCCGATCTGATCGGTTTCGAGTATTCGCGCTGGCGCACCGAGGATGCCGTTGCCAACTTCATGCATGAGTTGGCCGACATCCGCCACCGTACTCAGGGTATGGATGCTCCCATTGTCGCCATCATCATGGATGGTGAAAATGCGTGGGAACACTACGATCAAAATGGCCTGCCCTTCCTGGAATCCCTCTATCAGTCGATTGTGGATCATGAGGATTATTCCCTGACCACATTCAGTGATTATCTGGCCGAACATCCTGCCAAAGACAAACTCAAGCATTTGACGCCCGGTTCCTGGGTTTATGGCAACCTGTCAACATGGATCGGTGATAAGGCCAAGACACGCGGCTGGGAGCTGCTGATCGAGGCCAAGAAGGCCTATGATCGTCATTATCCAACCCTCACCCGCGAAAAGCAGCAGGAGGCCACGGAGCAGTTGCGCATCTGTGAGGGTTCAGACTGGTGCTGGTGGTTCGGCGATTACAATCCTGGCGCTGCCGTGCGCGATTTTGACCGCCTGTACAGACAGCAACTGGCCAAGCTTTATCAACTCCTCGGGCTGCCGCAGCCTAAATCCCTCAGCGAATCCATATCCCGTGGTGGCGGCTCCGCTGAGGGTGGCGGCGTGATGCGGCGCGGTGGTGCGGATGCATGATTTCCTCCGGCCAAGCCCATGCATAGCTGGTTGAAACGCCGCAGCTCAGCTGTTCTTCTACATCTGACGGCTCTTCCGGGCCCCTTTAAAACGGGTGTCCTGGGAGAAGAAGCGTATATGTTTATCGATCGCATTGCCGCAGCAGGCTTCAGTGTTTGGCAGTTTCTGCCGCTTGGCCCCACGCATGCACACGGCTCCCCCTATGAAAGCCTTTCCTCCTTTGCGGGCAATCCGGATATGCTGGATTTACGGGAATGCGTGAAATTCGGATGGCTTGACCCCTTCAGCTTTGACAATTCGGACCATGCCCAGCTGCGCGCCGAGGCTGCCAGAGGATTCTGGCAACATGTCGATCATGATCCTGAACTTGCCGCTACTGTAGCGGCATTTGAGCAGGCGAACGCAGACTGGCTGGTTGATTTTTCATTGTTTGCAGCACTAAAGAAGGTTTATCGAGACCGCCCTTGGTGGGGCTGGCCGGAACCGCTACGGGATCGCGATCCGAATGCATTGTCTCAGGCCCGCATTGATTATGCCGAGCTCATCATGCAGACCGTGTTTGAGCAATTACTGTTCGACCGTCAGTGGGGAGCCTTGAAGAGCCATGCCGAGGAAAGGGATGTCCAGCTGTTCGGCGACCTGCCCATCTACGTAGCCCATGATTCCGCCGATGTATGGTCCGATCAGCGGCTTTTTACCATTAACCGTATCGGCCTTTGCGATGAGGTTGCTGGCGTGCCGCCCGACTATTTTTCCGATACCGGGCAACGCTGGGGCAATCCATTGTACCGCTGGGATCTCATGGAAACCGAGGCATTTGCATGGTGGATTCGCAGGGTGCGCCGCCAGCTGGATCGCATGCACATGCTGCGCATCGACCATTTCCGCGGGCTGGAAGCCTTCTGGGCCATTCCGGGCAACAGTGAAGACGGTGTTATCGGCGAATGGCGCAAAGCGCCCGGCAAGGCCATGTTGCAGGCACTTCAGGACGCCATTGGCTCCTTACCGATGGTTGCCGAGGATCTTGGCGTCATCACGGATGAGGTGACCGACTTACGCGAATCTTTCAAGCTTCCGGGCATGAAGATTCTGCAGTTCGCCTTTGGCGGCGATGCAGGCAACCCTTATCTGCCCGCCCATCACGGAGAGAATTCCGTGGTCTATACCGGCACACACGACAACGACACCACCATGGGCTGGTATGCTTCCATCGATCAGTCAACCAGGGACAACATGCTGCGCGAGCTGGATATCACATCCGCTGATATGCCATGGACATTGATTGAAACAGCCATGGCATCCACGGGTCGGTTGGCCGTGATCCCCATGCAGGATCTTCTCGAACTTGGCTCCGAAGCTCGATTCAACACACCGGGCACCCTGGATGGAAACTGGCATTGGCGCATGGAGCATCTGCCGGCACCCAAAGCACCATGCTGGACACGCTCCCTCGAACTGAACCGCAAATTCAAGCGCTGGAACAAACGCTGGAATAAAAACTGAGGGAGGACTATTTCCGGATAGCCTTCCCGTCCGGATTCTTGCCGGTTGCGAATATCTCTTCCATGCTGCTTGCGCAGTGCTCAAATGCAGCCAATACGGCCGGATCAAAATGGGATGGCATGGTGCGGCCATCACCCTTGCATATGATCTCTATAGCTCTTGCGTGCTCGAATGGAGGTTTGTACGGGCGTTTTCTGCGCAGTGCATCGTAAACATCAACAAGCTGCATGATGCGGGCAGACAAAGGGTTTTCTTCGCCCTTGATCCCCCTGGGGTAACCGCCTCCATCCCAGCGTTCGTGATGCCCGAGGGCGATATCACGACCCATCTGAAAATAGGGAGATAAATTTCCTTCCAGAATCTGGCCGCCGATGCTGGCATGGGTTTTCATAATCTCCCGCTCTGCAGGGTCAAATTTTCCGGGCTTGAGCAGGATATAATCCGGGATACCTATTTTGCCAATATCATGCATGGGGCTGGCATAAAAAATGGTATTGCAAAAGTCCTCATCCATACCTAGCTGCTCAGCCAGCAAACGTGAGTAGTGCCCTATGCTTTTTACATGGGCACCCGTTTCATCATCACGAAACTCTGCGGCACGAATCAGCGTATAGATCGATTCGACGAATGAATTATGCAGCGCATCTTTGGCCTGTTTGCGGCTGGTCATATCCTCAACCACGCCATCAATAATAACTTCGCCATTTTCTTCGCGTCTATCGATGGAGCGGTCAAAAAACCACAACCAGTTGCCGCGCGCATCCCTGATCCTGTATTCCACCCCGAAGGTCTGACCGGATTTGAAGTTATCAATCACCTTCATGACACGTTCCTGATCATCCGGATGGATCGACTCGTACCACAAAAAAGGATGGGCATAGAGGTGCTCCAGGGAATAGCCCAGCACACTTGCGGTCTGCTTTGAGTAGTAGATACCGCCACGTTTATCGCTGTACGAATAGATGACATTGGGAGAACCTTCAACCAGATGCTGGTATCTGGCCTGACTATCCTGCAAGGATTGATACATTGCCTGATAATCCATCAGGCGCGCATTTTCCCTTACCAAAGCGGCATAGGATGCCCAATGCTGCGTAACGTGGGCCAGTTCTTTGGCATTCACCGGCTTTTCCATATAGTCCACTGCACCTTCATGCAGTGCGTCAATGGCATTCCTCTTATCGACATAAGCTGAAATCATGATGCACGGACAAGCCGGATGATGTTTTCGGATGTATTTCAGGATATCGATGCCGGATTTTCCGTTCAGTTTCATATCCAGCAGCGCCAAATCCACATGCGTCTGTTGCAATTCTTCGATGGCGCGATTGAAATAATCAGCTTCGATAACGTTGAATCCGGCCTGCTCCAGTATCGCACGGTAAGCATGACGAGTTGAACTCTCATCCTCGACTATGAGAATAGTATGTTGCATCAGATTCCCCACCCCTGCCGGTCCCAATATAATTAAGCGAGCCAACTTGTCTTAATCTAATCATGAACCATATCTACTTACAAACTAAAATACCCCGCCAGATCAAGGCGTTCGATGGCTGGCAACGGTATTGCCGAGGATAAGTGTATCTGTACCGCATATCATAAGCCCGAAGAAAAAGACCCCGCACCAGCGGGGCCTTTTAAGGTGGAGCAGACTGCCTACTTGATTTCTCGAAGTTGCGCGCGCCGATTCAATGCCTTACCTGCTTCGGTATTATTCGGAACCACTGGTTTGGACTCACCATACCCTCTCGCCTTCAGCTGATCAGGATTAACCCCGTGGGCCACCAGCCACTTAATCACAGTTTTGGCCCGGCGCTCGGAAAGGTTCTGATTATAATTGTCCGCACCATCGGAATCAGTGTGCCCCGAAAGCTCGAAGAGCTTGCCTGAAGAAGCCTTAATCACTTCACTGACCGCCTGCAGCGTGGATAGCGAAGATGGTAAGAACTGGTCTTTGCCTGAATCGAAGTGGATACCGTAGAGATCCACAGTCCCCTTCTTCTTCAACGCAGCTTCCAATTCCATCACATCTTCACGCCGGGGTTCCATTTCGACTTTCTGATCGTATGCACGCCCGGCTTTAAGTTTAATGGCCAACTCGTTTGTCTTGTAATCCGGGTGCCGTGAAATCAGCGCAATCTGCCCGGCTGTTATCCTTTCAAGCGAGTAGTGCCCCTTCGCATCAGATTCGTCGGCCAGGTTCCCCGCCGACACACGTACGCCTGCAATCGGCTTCTGACTCTTCTTGTCGACAATGATGCCGCTGATGGACGCTGTAGTGATCGGTTCCAGCTTCAATGTCACATTGACATTTTTCGCGGCCGGCACCTTCACACCCTGCGTCGCAGGCTTGAATACATCCTTGCTGCCACCCACTGTCACGCTGCCGGCATGGACATCGGACAACTTGAATCGACCCTGTGCATCCGTGGTGGTTGAAAGCGTACCGAGTGAAACTTTCACACCCGCCAACGGCTTCTGATCAGCAGCGTTCAGAGCAACGCCCGTTACCGTGCCGACGGTGATCGGCTCAAGTTTCAATGTGACATCCACGCTCTTCGCGGCTATCACCTTCACGCTCTGTGACGCAGGCTTGAACACATCCTTGCTGCCCTCAACCTTCGTATCGCCTGCATGCACACCAGACAGCTTGAAATGGCCCTGTGCGTCCGTCGTCGTTGCAAGCGAACCCAGTGTCACCTTCACACCGGCCAACGGTTTTTTCGTCGCGGCATTCAGTGCAACGCCTGTCACCGTGCCGACCGTGATCGGCTCCAGCTTCAATGTGACATCCACACTCTTCGCTGCCAGCACCTTCACACCCTGCGAGGCAGGCTTGAACACATCTTTGTAACCTCCGACCAAAGCGTCACCGGCCTGCACATCCAGCAGTTTGAATCGGCCCTGGGCATCCGTGGTCGTTGAAAGCGTACCGAGTGAAACTTTCACACCCGCCAGCGGCTTCTGATCCGCTGCATTCAAGGCCACACCCGTTACCGTGCCAACCGTGATCGGCTCAAGTTTCAGGGTGACATTCATGCTCTCAGCGGCTTTGACCTCGATGCCCGCACTTCCGGGCTTGAATACCGGCTTGCTCGCCTCAACCGTCAGGGGCCCTGCGCCCATGTCTGCCAGTGTAAACTTACCCTCTGCATCGCTAGTCGCAGTCTTGCTTCCTGCTGTAATTATTGCTCCAGCCAGCGGCTTCTGATCGGCGGCGCTCACCACCACACCCGTCACCGTACCGACCGTGATCGGCTCCAGCTTCAATGTGACATCCACACTCTTCGCTGCCTGCACCTGTACACCCTGCGAGGCTGGCTTGAACACATCCTTGTGACCTCCGACCAAAGTGTCACCGGCCTGAACATCAAGCAGCTTGAATCGGCCCTGTGCATCCGTGGTCGTTGAAAGCGTACCGAGTGAAACTTTCACACCCGCCAGCGGCTTCTGATCCGCTGCATTCAAGGCCACACCCGTCACCGTTCCCGTGGTGATCGGATCAAGCTTCAGCGTCACATCCACACTCTCAGCTGCAATCACCTGTACACCCTGGGATGCAGGTTTGAATACATCTTTGCTGCCAAGCACCGTCGCATCGCCGGCATCAATGTCCTGTAACTTGAAGCGCCCCTCTGCATCGGTCATCGCCGTGCGCGTACCAAGCTCTATTTTCACGTTGGCCAACGGCTTCTGATCCGTCGCATTCAAGGCCACACCCGTCACCGTTCCTGTGGTGATCGGTTCAAGTTCGAATCTTGTTTTCTCCTTTCCAAGCGGCTTCAGGGTGATTTTGTTTTCGGCAGCGCGATAACGCTTCGCCTTTGCCTGCAACAGGAGATCACCGCTGTGTAGCTTTTCAAACATGAAGGTCCCGTCGGGTTTGCTCTGTGTAGCCTGGGATTGAACCTGAATCGTCGCCGAAGCCACGGGTTTTCCGGTTTTGGCATCCACAACAATGCCCTCAATATCGCCAATCTTCAGCGGATCTAGATGAATGATCATCTCCTGCTTCTTGTCCCTGTTGGCAGGATAGGATTTTGAAAATTCTGAAAAATTGTTATGGGTGGCCTTTACCAGGTAAGACTTGTCTGCCGGCTGTGCGCCTCCCGATGCCATCATGGCGTAGAATTTGTCGAGCGCCTGACGCTTTTCAGCAGGACTCAACTTGTCCATTTTCTGAATATCTTCAATGCCCATGGACTCTCCGCTGTCCGGAAGCGCAAGTGTAAAGCGGCCATCCTTATCAGTAGTCGTCCAGTTTTTCCCGATGCCGATGCGCACACCTTCAACCGGTTCTTCCGTATCGGCGCGCAGAACCTTTCCAGCCCAGCCCCCCGCGGGAATGGCCATGCTCCCTTTTGTCCGTTCCAGCTTCCATACGACCGTATGCGTTTTCCCTCCCCCGGAAATATTCACCCGCTGGCCGAAAGGCAAATGATAAAGCAAGTTTTCGGGTTGGATTGAAATATCTGATGTGACGGCATGAACGCCGGTCAGTGTGAAATGCCCCTGACTATCGGCTTTTGCCCTCTTCACAGAAGAAAGGTCCCCTTTGAGGGGAACTATCATGAACACAGCTCCTGCAATGGGCTCACCGCTTTGCGCATCGACAACGGTCCCCTCGATGGTCTCGGTGCCAGCGACCTTATTCTTCGGAGCTGTACTGTGCAGCGTGAACTTCTGCGGCCGATCGGTAGCCCCGGCCCTGATAATCCAGGACCCGCCAAACGATGAAAAGCCGGGAGCAAACACGTAGAGACCAAATGTTCCTTCGGGTAACCCGGTAAGGGAAAAAGTTCCATTCGCATCCGTTGTTGCTTCGTGTCCTGCAACGATGACTTTGACTCCGGCAAGCGGTTGCGAAGAAGTGTCATCCTTTACAGTGCCGGACAAGGCATGATTGGATGGTGCAACGCTGTTCCAGTCCGCCTTAAAAAGCGTGTTGGAATCGATACTACTCAGAAACAGGGCCATCTGTTCATAGGCCGCAGGCTTGTTCTGCGATTCAAGTTTCCTCATGGCGCCGAACCGCGCATCATAACTGGAGAAGACCACGGTACGTGCAATCCCGTCAGCAAGGCCGTTCAGGATTCGCCTTGCCTGCTGGACGTCACCGTCCCCTATTGCCTGTTGGAATTGTGCCCTCGCTAAATCCGTATCATCTTCGGATGCAGCATATGCCGGGGTGTGACCAAACATCGTCAAGGCGAACAAAACCATCGCCAAAAACATGTGGGCATGGCTTATCATTCTCCAACAATCGGCGGCAATAGGTTTCATGGCTCATCTCCCCCTAGTCCGCCCGCTTGTACTTGTCTTTCATGAATTCGTAATAGACAAAGCCAAATCGATCATACCAATCCTGCACACCGAATTGCTGTTCGCATGTGCCCATATCAACCATATTCTTCTGAAGTGTACTCATTAACTCGGCATATTTATTGTCGTAGGCGGCTTGCAATCCTTTAACAGCTTCAAGAATGCCCATCTTTTGCTGTTGCCAGGCAAGACCAACCACTGCATGCACTCCGGAGGAGCTATCGCCAAAGGCGATGGCTGCTTTGGAAAATTTCTGACTACAGGAATAAATCAGACGTAATTTTTCTAGTTTAGCCCTTGTTTTATTAAAGTCTTTCCGAGCTTCACTATAACATTGAGTGCAAGCTTCATTGCCGTCGCAATAAGAGGGAATGCGCGGCTCTCCTGGAGGATTACCCGTAACATCACAGGTGCTAAGCCACACAGAACTGAGTGCCTTGAGATTTTGCAAAGAATCCATCTGCTTTGCCATTCTCTCTGCTGTATCACCTATATTTTTTCCCGTTCTCTCCCCTGCATCACGCTCCCTTCCACGCTGCGCTGCATCATCCTCCAATTCATTAATCTGGGCCTGTGTCATGCCATCCAGAGAAGAGCTCGACCCAGCGGCGGGCACTGCCTCAGCATGTGTGCCATGAAGCAAAAACGAACCAGACAGGAACACAAGCAACAGGATGCTCTGTAGCGTTGACTTCTTTTTCATCATCACAACCACTCCTGCCAATACCACCAAGATCAGAACCACCAACAACACGATGACTATCATTTGGAAACTGGAATCACCCGATGATCCTGAGGATGTTGAAGGCTTTGAACCTTTATTCCCTATCTCCATACTATTGATCTCGCTCTTTCCAACCGGATAGACGGGCGATTTCAACGTCTCCTCAATTGGTTGTTCCGGGCTTGCCAGAAGAACGAAATTATAGGTTGCTCCTGGTGCACCCGAGATCTTGAACCCTGCATCACCAAAAGTTCGAAAATTAACATCGCATCCATCATTTGCTTCAGCCGCGCAGCTTTTTAATACATCGCCCCAGGTATCCTTTACTATCTCCAAGGTGACAGGCTCATCACTCAATGCCACCAGAATAGCTGCCTCCTGCCTTTGCAATGTCATTCCGTTCATAACTATATAACTGGGGGAATCTCCCAATGTTCCCGTGGCTCCAGCCGCTAACATATCAGGATGCTTTTTTAGACTGATAAACTTCAACTCCAGAGGTTTTATGTTTTCATCCAAAGTGAAAGGCGCTGCAGAAGCAAGCGTCATCCCTCCAATCATAAGGATTCCGAAAAGCAGTTTTAAAACCATTGATTTCAGCATATATCTCCCTCCATTTTCAATGTATCCATTATTTAATGCCTTACTTCACACCCGAAACGCAACAGCTGTTTTTAACTGAGGCAGGTACGTCTGCCTTGAGCCAGCAATTGCCCTGCGGTCCCTGGCCCATATTCGGTTTCACATAGGTCCATGCCTTACACCGGCCATCATCGCGGCAAGCCTTCTGGCAAACGGCGGGATCGTTCCCGGCAATCACAATATTGCGCAGATCGCCGCCGCCGGGGCGATCCGTATCCTGCTCCATACTGCTGGACCTATGAGTAGCGGCCGCTGGCTCAGGACTGTCCTTCTTGTTTACCGCAGCCCCAACCGGAGCTTGACCAAAATCAATAGTCTTTTCCACCGTTTCGCCATTCTTGATGTTCAATTGGAATTGTTGGTATTTCGCATCGTCAGGCACGTTGAATGACCGCTCAGGCACGGTCGCCACAAACACATCATAACGACCACTCAAACTCTCAGGCAGCGTAATGCTGGCCGGAGAAAACTGAAAAACGGGCTTGTTGCCCATTGGCGATTTATATATCCATTTCCGGGTCTCCGGATCAGTCATGTAAACGCCGAAATTGGACTTCTTTCCATTCAGGCGCACCGTCAGTTTCAGCGTTCCCGAAATGGCATAAAATTCAATGTTTTTTCTGAAGACGTTTGCCTCTCCAAGCTTCACCCCTCGAAACCATACGGGTGCCAATTGAGGATTCATGCTCACAACCTTGATATCAAAAGTCCCCGGTTTCAGGTTGATTTCTCGTGCCTTGAGGCTGGTTTTAACATCCTTATCAAAAAGGATATCCCCACCGGCGCTGTTCAGAATCTGAATGTGCCCGTCCACATGTTTGCCACGCTCCAGCAGATTGAATTCGAAATGGGACATCCGATTCATCTCGTCCATCGACACCGCGCCAAGATCGGCATCCTCTTTGAGCATCCGGCACTGGCCATCATTAAGCGCCGCTGTCCACGGATTGGTCATTTCTTTCCCATCAATGGTATCGATCTGTTCCGTGACCATTTTTCCGTTAACCACACTGGATGTACTCTTGACCTGAATATGCTCCGCGGTTGCAGCCAGTCGCGTGTAATCCGCGACTTTTGCAAGCAGCGCTTTATCAAACAGACAATCCATCTGTTGACCCGGTATCGCCATCGTTGTGGTTTGACAGCGCCCTTGTGCATCCGGCCCTTTGATCTCCAGAATGGAGGTCATTCTGGCTTTCATCGCTGCGCGTTTTTCCTCGGACATGCCTTCCATTTTCTTTTCCGCTTCAGCCATTGATGCTCTCATCTTCTGCTGCCTCTCCGGCGGCATCTTTTTCAGCGCCTCATCGGACGGAAACCCGAACATCATCGCCATGGGGCTTGGCTTGGTGCAACGAAACGGGGTACATGATGCCAGTTTATCCGCATAGGTAGTGCCACAGTTATCTTCTACCTGCATTTCATCGAGTAGCTTTCCGGCCCACGCCGCCGGCATTGCCAGCAATGTGGCCAGCATGATGGCAGGCATTACTGCAGTGAATCGTTTCAACATCCCCGATGTCATAATGCCCCCTCCAAACGGCCGCTATCTTTTCTGATCCGGCCAGCGGAAATTCAGTTCCTTTTGCACCACGCCACCGGAAGGGATTTCCACGCCCTTTAACGTTTGAGCAAGTTCACGGTGATCGACAGGCCAAACAGTGATGTCATACATGCCGGCAATCAGTTTTCTCGGCACGTTATAACCTTCGATCTTGCCGACATTGCCGTCATTCCGACCCGGCGTGGAAACCCACATGGTCATTTTTTGAACCACAGGATCGAGACATTTGCCTCTGGATACGGAAGGCCCCCCCATCAATGCGCCAAGATGGGCAGCATTGAATGGGTTATTGTAGTGTGCACAGTCCGCCAGATTTGTTGGCTGATGGGTCCAACGACCAGCAAGTTTCAGCTCGCCCGAACCCGGTATGGTGACCGACTTATCGACGGTTTGACCATCCACGATGCGAATTGCTTTGAACACAGTTTTGCTTCCGCCGATCACATGTTGAGTCACATGAATATCGTATGTGCCCGAAGGAAGCAGCGCCGGGGCTCCATAGCCTCCTGATATGGGTACGACCTCTTTTTGATTGCCTGCATCCAATACCTTGACGTCCGCAAACGACGTAAAGGTTTCAGAAGGAATTTCCTGCCCATCCATCAACAGGCGAATCTTAATGAAACCCGCGTGCTGCTTGCTGAAGATGACCGTTTTCTTTGCTGTTTTTTCCGCATCGATCCTGATTTCAACGGATTCTTTCCATCTGTCTTTCGGGTTTGTCACAACCAGTGTGTAGTGCCCCGGAGCAAGATCGGCATTGAACGGCGTATAAACGAATGATCCTGGCGCTCCTATCAGGGGAACCCCATGTTGCAGAATGCTTATCGGTGCCTTGACTGCCTGAGCACCGGCTTGCGCATCAACCTCCAGATGCCCAGCCTGCAGGTTGATTGATTTATCCAGTGTGCCCCCGGATTTAATTTCCAGCGCCATCGTTTTTTCTATGAATAAATTTGGCCCATCAGGCTTGATGTGAATGTCATAAGTTCCGGCCGGTAATGTCAGCTGAATTGGCGAGGGCAAGGCAGGCCCGCCCGGTTGATAATGTGTCCAGTAGACATAACGGGTTTCGCCCAATTTAACGACCTTGATTTCAGCTCTTACCGGTTCTCTGTTGACCGTTATGGAAAGATTGATATTCCCGCCGGGTTCTTTCTTCTGTGCGTGCGAGACAGCGACAGGCTTCTTCCCGTTCACGGCATCCAGCCGCGCGAGATTGTTCGACTCATCCGCTTCTGCAATCCGGTTTTGCGGATCGGCAATGATTTTCATGCCGTATGCGCCGGAGCGACGCTCGAAGGCGCCGGCCCCGAAGACCTTGAAGCGGAAGCTGGCGCCCGGCTTCAGCGCCGGAACGTCGAAAGGCAGTGTGTTCCATTTCTCGATGAAACCGGGGATATGAGAACCTTCGGCGCAGGGCTCGGATCGTTTGCTACCTGGGGGAATCCTTGAGCAGATGACGAACACCTTGCCGGGTTCGGAAGCAATGTCGCCAATGTTTTTGATCTCGGCAACGCCCTGATCACCATCGACCACGACCGGAACCAGATCCGGCATTTGCTCTTGAGCTGCCGACGTTGAAACCGTCATAAACAGACAGGCAATAAGATACCAAAAACATATCAGACGCTGCATAAATCTCCCCTTACCGGCCCCTTACGCCCAGGCAATGTTGTTTTCTGACGAGGCATGTTTATTCCACACCCGGTGCGCAGGGAGGTTTATCGAAAAGCACCTTGTTTTCCGCTGTCACACTTTTCATCCCCGCCTTGCGATAACTGAAATATTGATCCTTGCACACCTGAGGACACTGCGTTGTCTCTTTCCAGCAGGCATCTTGCACCTGTTCGAGATTGTCTTTATTCAACCCATGCGTATCCCAGCACTTTTCCAGCGATTGCGAACAA
>Ga0209919_1001054_pt1 | contig 13742 bp, 11 predicted proteins | sample SalPon2A_C_D2_MG_FD_185721 | JGI IMG/M metagenome (GOLD analysis project Ga0209919, IMG submission 185721) | Soil microbial communities from South San Francisco under conditions of wetland restoration - Salt Pond MetaG R2A_C_D2_MG (SPAdes)... | ecosystem: Environmental > Terrestrial > Soil >... | reverse complement strand
CCGGCCGCAACGGGGCCGGCAAGTCGACCCTGCTGCGCATGCTGGCGGGAGAGCTGACGCCCGACGCCGGCAGCCTCGTGCGGCAGAAAGGCGCTCGGGTCGCCCTGCACGACCAGCGCCCGCCGCGCGAGACAGATGTCTCGCTGGGCTCCTACGTCTTCTCCGGCCGCGCCGAGATGATCGAGACCGAGCGCGAGCTCGAGCGGCTGGAGGCGGCGATGGGCGGCGGCGACACCGGCGAGGAGACGCTGAACGCCTACGCCGCCGCGCAGCAGCGGCTCGAGCACGGCGGCGGCTACCGCTGGCGCGACGGCGTGCTCGCCGTGTTGCGCGGGCTCGGCTTCGGCGGCGAGGAGGCCGAGCGCTCGCTGTCCACCTTCTCGGGCGGCGAGCTGACCCGCGCCTCGCTGGCGAGGGCGCTCGCTACCCGGCCCGACCTGTTACTGCTCGACGAGCCGACCAACCATCTCGACATCCCCTCGCTGGAGTGGCTGGAGCGCTACCTGCGCGACCTCGACGCCGCGGTCGTCCTCGTCGCCCACGACCGCTGGTTCCTCGAGGCGGTCGGCACCTCGGTGCTGGAGCTGGAGGCGGGGCGGGCGCGCTTCTTCGCCGGCCCCTGGCACGCCTGGCGCAAGGAGCAGGCCGCCCGCGAGATCGCCCGCGGCAAGGCGATCGAGCGCCAGGAAACGGAGATCGCCCGCATGGAGCGCTTCGTCGAGCGCTTCCGCTACAAGGCGACCAAGGCGCGCCAGGCGCAGTCGCGGCTCAAGCAGATCGACCGGGTCAAGCGCGACGGGGTCGAGGCCGAGCAGCGCGACCGCCGCAACCTGCGCTTCTCCTTCGTCAAGCCCGAGCGCCCCGGCCGCGTGGTGCTGAAGCTGGTCGGCGCGAAGCTCGAGGTCCCCGGAAGGACGCTGCTCGAGGACGCCCGGCTCGAAGTCGAGCGCGGCGAGCACATCGTCCTCGTCGGCCCCAACGGCGCCGGCAAGACGACGCTGATCGAGACCCTCGCCGGGCGGCGCGAGCCGGCCGCCGGCTCGGTGCGGCTCGGCCACAACGTCAAGATCGGCTACCTGTCCCAGCACGCCGACACGGCGGCGGGGGAGGGGACGGTGCTCGACGCGGCGCAGCGCGAGACCGGCCTCAGCGGGCAGAAGGCGCGCGACCTGCTCGGCGGCTTCCTCTTCTCGGGCGCTGACGCCGAGAAGCAGCTGGCCGACATCTCGGGCGGTGAGCAGCGGCGCCTCTCGCTGGCGATCCTCGTCGCCTCCGGCGCCAACGTGCTGATCCTCGACGAGCCGACCAACCACCTCGACATCGAGAGCCGCGAGGCGCTCGAGGACGCCCTGCTGGCCTTCGAGGGAGCGGTCGTCCTCGTCTCCCACGACCGGGCGCTGCTCGAGGCGGTGGGGTCGCGGACGATCGTCTGCGAGGACGGCGAGCTGCAGTCGCACCAGAGCGGCTGGGCCGAGTACCAGCGGGCGCGCGACGAACGCGCGGCGACGGCCGAGGCGGCGACCCAGGCGGCGAAGCCGGAGCCCACCTCGGCGGCCGGCCGCAACGCCGGGCGGACGGCGAAGAAGGCGGCGCGCAAGGCCGGTCGCCTCGCCGAGCGGGTCGAGCGGGCGGAAGCCGAGCTGCGCGAGCTGGAGGAAGAGCTGGCGGACCCGGAAGCCTGGTCGAGCCCCGGCCGGGCCGAGCGCGCCGAAGCGCGCCACGCCGAGGCCAAACGGGCGGTCGGCGAGCTCTACGAGCAGTGGGAGGCGGCCGAAGCCGAGGCTTCGGAAGCGGCGCCTAGCGCAGCGGCCGATCGAGCCTGACCACGGTGCCCTTGCCGGGGGCGAGGGTGATGTTGCGGACCGTGACCTTTTCCGGCTTCGGGTCGGGGGCGCTGAGCTCGGCCCGTTCGAGGATCGCCCGCAGGACGACCCGCATCTCGTATTCGGCGAAGGCGGCGCCGATGCAGCGCCGCACGCCGCCGCCGAAGGGGATCCAGGCGTAGCTGTCGGCCTTGCCCTCGAGGAAGCGCTCCGGCCGGAACTCCTGCGGCTCGGGAAAGAGGTCCTCGCGGTAGTGCAGGGCGGCGATCGCCGCCATCAGGTAGGTGTCGGCAGGAAGCTCGTAGCCGCCGATCTGCAGCGGCGCGGTCAGCTTGCGCGCGACGTCGACGAGCACCGGCCGCACCCGCAGGGTCTCCTTGATCGTCGCCTCGAGGTACTCGTCGCCCGCCGCCAGCGACTCCCGCAGCCGGCCCAGCACCTGCGGGTTGCGCAGCAGCCGCTCGATCGCCCAGGCGAGTCCGGTCGCCGTCGTCTCGTGCCCGGCGACCAGCACGGTCACCAGCTCGTCGCGCAGTTCGGCGTCGCTCATCGGGCTGCCGTCCTCGTGGCGCGCCGACATCAGCAGCGCCAGTACGTCATCCGCCGCGCCGTCCTCGTCGCCGACCTCGGCCCGCCGCAGCGCGATCTGCTCGTAGACGAAGTCGTCGAGCGCCTGCCGCGCGCGCAGGAAGCGCGCCCAGGGGCTCCAGCGACCGTAGTTGCGCCGCAGCGGCGGCAGCGCGGTGACCATGCTGAGCCGGCCGGCGAAGCGCTCGACCAGGCCCTCGAAGCGTTCGATCTGCCGCTCGTCGTGGACCCCGAAGACGGCCCGCATGATCACCGCCAGGGTGATCCGCTGCGTATGGGGGCGCAGCGCGAAGGGCTCGCCGACCGGCCAGCTCTCCATCTCGCGCAGCGTCACCTCCCGCATCAGCTCGCCGTAGCGCTCGATCCGCTCGCCGTGGAAGGGCGGCAGCAGCAGCTTGCGCTGGCGCATGTGCGGCGCCTCGTCGAGAGTGAGGACGGAGTGCGGGCCGAGCGCCGGCTCAAGCACCGTCGCGTTGGCCTCGCCGGCATGCGCCTGCTCCGGCGGGGTGGTGAAGAGCTGTTTGACCAGCGCCGGGTCGGCGATGTAGGTGAGGTCCTTGAAGAAGGGAAAGGAGATACGGAAGACGTCGCCGTAGCGGCGCTGGAAGCCGATCAGGAAGCCCAGCGGGTCGCGCGCGTAGGCAAGCACCTGAAACGTCGCGGGCAGTCGGCTGCCGGGCGGCTTCATCAGAAGACGATCGTGCGGGCGCCGTCGAGCAGGACCCGGTCGTCGAGGTGCGCCTTGACCGCGCGGGAGAGGACGAGGCGCTCGACGTCGCGGCCGATGCCGATCAGCTCGTCGGTCTCGTCGCGGTGGCTGACCCGCGTGACGTCCTGGTCGATGATCGGGCCCGCGTCGAGCTCCTCGGTCACGTAGTGCGCGGTGGCGCCGATCAGCTTGACGCCGCGCTCGTGGGCGCGGGCGTAGGGATCGGCGCCGACGAACGCCGGCAGGAAGCTGTGGTGGATGTTGATCGCCGGCGCGCCGAGCCGCTCGAGGAACCCGGCCGAGAGGATCTGCATGTAGCGGGCGAGGACGAGCAGCTCGACGCCCTCCAGCAGCTCGAGCACGCGCGCCTCGGCCGCCTCGCGGTCGCCTTCGACCGGCACGTGGTGGAAGGGCAGGCCGAGCGAGGTCACCTGGTCGGCGTGGTCGGGGTGGTTGGAGACGACCGCGACCAGCTCGGCGTCGAGCTCGCCGCTGCGCCAGCGCCAGAGCAGGTCGGAGAGGCAGTGGTCTTCGCGCGAGACCATGATCGCCAGCCGCTTGCGCTCGCTCGACTCGGCGAAGCGATGCTCCATCTCCAGCGGCTCGGCTAGCTCGCGCTCGAAGCGGCCGTATAGCTCCGCGCGCTCGCCCGCCGGCGCCTGGTCGAAGGCCATTCGCATGAAGAAGCGCCCCTCGCGGCTCGAGTGCTGGTCGGCGTCGACGATGTTGCGCCCCGCTTCGGCGAGGAAGTTGCTGACCGCGGCGATCAGCCCCGGCCGGTCGGGGCAGGCGAGCAGCAGGCGCGAGGTGGGGAGTTGACCGTCGATGCAGGGATGATGGCGGTTGCAAGCGATGAACCGCAGCGAGAGCACGACCGCGCCCCGCCGCCCGCCCTACCACCCGCGCGCCGATGAGCGCCGGCGCAGCGGCGGGCGGCTCGGCCTGCGCGAGGCCTGCGCGATGGCGATCGGCGGGATGATCGGCGGCGGCATCTTCAGCGTGCTCGGGGTGACGATCGACCTCGCCGGGCACCTCGCCTTCGCCGCCTTCCTGCTCGGCGGCGCGATCGCGATGCTGACCGCGCGGGCCTACGCGCAGCTCGCCCTGCGCTCGGGGCGCTCCGGCGGGCCCTTCGCCTACCTGCGCGAGGAGGGCCACCCGAACGCGGCCGCCTGGGTCGCCTGGCTGCTGATCGCCGGCTACGTCTTCGCGCTCGCCGTCTACGCCTTCACCTTCGGCCACTACCTGGCGCATGCGCTGGGCGCCCCCGCCACGGTGTCGCGACTCTTCAGCGTCGCCATCCTGGCGCTCTTCGTCGCCGTCAACCTGCGAGGCGTCACCGCCTCGGGGCGCACCGAGGACTTCGTTGTCGCGGTCAAGCTGCTCGTGCTCGGCGGCATCTCGCTGGTCGGCATCGGCATGTTCGGCGCCCAGCGGCTCAGCCCGCTCGACGACAAGGGCCTGCTCGGGGTGCTGCTCGGCGCCTCGCTGATCTTCGTCGCCTACGAGGGCTTCGAGCTGCTGCCCTACGACTACGACGACCTCGACCAGCCGCGCCGCACCCTGCCGCGCGCCCTCTACATATCGGTCGCCGTCGTCGCCCTGGTCTACGTCGCCGTCACCGTGGCCTCGCAGATGCTCGTCCCCGACCGCCTGCTCGCGGCGCAGAAGGAGGTCGCCTTCGCGGTCGTCGGCAAGCAGGCGTTGGGCGTCTTCGGCCTCTGGGCGGCGACGCTGGCCGCCGCCTTCTCGACCGGCTCGGCGATCAACGCGACGCTGTTCTCGACCGCGCGGCTGATCCGCGACGTCAGCGGCGCGGCCGAGCTGCCGGCCTCGTTGGGGCGCGAGCGCGGCGGCCTGCCGGCGACGGCGATCGTCTCGATCGCGCTGCTCGGCGGCGCCTTCTCGCTGCTGCCCGGGATCGTCGAGGTGGTCGCCTTCGGCTCGCTCACCTTCCTGCTCGTCTTCGCCCTGGTCAACCTGCTGCACGCCCGCCACACGGCGGCGCCCGGCTGGGACCGCGGCCTCGCCTACCTCGGCGGGGCGGCCTGCGGCGTCGCCTCGCTCGGCCTGCTCTACCAGCTCGCCCGCGACGACCGCGCGGCGCTGGCGCTGATCTGCGTCTGCGCGGCTGCGATCGCCGCCGGGCGGCTCGCCTTCGTCAGGAGCAGGCGGAGTGCCTAGCGCGGTCCTCACCTCTGAGGGACGGACGCGGCTGCTGCCGCTGGCGACGCTCGGCCTGATCGTCGCCGGCGGCGCCCTCCAGCTCGCCGGCGCGCCGACGACGGGCGACGCCGTCTGGGCGGCGACGGTCGCCGTGATGCTCGTGCCGCTGACGATCTCGATCATCCGCACGCTGGCGTCCGGGCGGGTCGGCGTCGACGCGATCGCCCTCGTCGCGATGGCCGGGGCGCTGGCGGTCGGCGAATACCTCGCGGGGGCGGTGATCGCGCTGATGCTCTCCGGCGGCAACGCGCTCGAGGCGAGCGCCTCGCGCCGCGCCCGCCGCGAGCTGACGGCGCTGCTCGAGCGAATGCCGACCGTCGCCCACCGCCGCGCGGCAGCCGAGCGCGGTAGAGGTTTGGATCGCTATCCGGAGCAAACCTCTACCACGGAGCGGGGGGCCTGGGAGGAGGTGCCGGTCGGCGAGCTGGCGGTCGGCGACGAGGTGCTGGTGAGGGCGGGGGAGATCGTCCCCGTCGACGGCAAGCTGCGCGGCGCCGAGGCCGTGGTCGACGAGTCGGCGCTGAGCGGCGAGCCGCTGCCGGTCACGCACGCGCGCGGCGCGACGCTGCGCAGCGGCAGCGCCAACGCCGGCGAGGCCTTCGAGCTGCGGGCGACGCGGCTGGCGGCGGACAGCGCCTACGCCAACATCGTCCGCCTCGTCCGCGCGGCGGAGACTCAGCGGGCGCCCTTCGTCCGCCTCGCCGATCGCTACGCCGCGTTCTTCCTGCCGCTGTCCCTGGCTCTGGCGGCGATCGCCTGGGCGGCCAGCGGCGACCCGGTCCGCGCGGTCGCCGTGCTCGTCGTCGCCACGCCCTGCCCGCTGATCCTCGCGGCGCCGATCGCGATCGTCTCCGGCGTCTCGCGCGCCGCCCGCTCGGGGGTGATCGTCAAGGGCGGCGCGGCGATCGAGCGGCTCGGCGAGGCGCGCACGGTTCTGCTCGACAAGACCGGCACGCTGACGCTGGGGGAGCCGGCGGTACACGAGGTCGTCGTGCTCGATGCGGCGGCGTTCGACGAGCAGGCGATCCTCCGCCTCGCCGCCTCGGTCGACCAGCTCTCCGCCCACGTGCTCGCCGAGGCACTCGTCCACGAGGCCGAGCGGCGCGGCCTCTCGCCGGCCGAGCCGGCCGACGCGGTCGAGGAGCCGGGGCAGGGGATCGAGGGAACGGTGGAGGGACGAAGGGTCGCGGTCGGCAGCAGCTCGTGGCTGCGCTCGCGCGGCTATCAGGTCGAGGGCGCGGCGAGGATCGGCGGCGACGGCGATGCGGCCGGCCTGGCCAAGGTCGCGGTCGGCGTCGACGGGCGTCTCGCGGGCGTCGTGGTGATGGCCGACAGCCTGCGCGAGGACGCGCGGGGGCTGGCCGGCGAACTGCGCGAGGCGGGTGTGCGCCGGGTGGCGATGGTGACCGGCGACCGCGCTTCCGTCGCCGAGCGGATCGCCGCCGAGACCGGGCTCGACCAGGTCTTCTCCGAGCAGAGCCCGGAGCAGAAGCTCGAGGTGGTCCGCTCGATGCGCGCCGACAGCGAGCTGGCGCCGGTCGTGATGGTCGGCGACGGGGTGAACGACGCGCCCGCCCTCGCCCTCGCGGACGTCGGCATCGCGATGGCGGGGCCGGGGGCGACGATCTCCTCGGAGACCGCCGATGCCGTGATCACCGTCGACCGGATCGACCGGGTCGTCACCGCTGTCGCGATCGGTCGCCGCGCCCTCGGCATCGCCCGCCAGAGCGTCGTCCTCGGCATCGCCCTCAGCGCCGTCGCGATGGTCGTCGCCGCCTTCGGCTACATCCCGCCGCTCGCCGGCGCCCTGCTGCAGGAGGGAATCGACGTCGCCGTGATCCTCAATGCTCTGCGAGCACTGACGGACTGACCATCTCCGAGCGCTGCGTCCGGCTCCCATCGCGCCACGCGCGATGGGAGCCGGACGGCGGGATCGCCATCCCTATTCGGTGACCGTGAGCGTCCCGTACATGCCCTGGGCGTAGTGCCCGGGGATGTTGCAGAACATCACGTACTTGCCCGGCGTCAACTTGAATTCTTCGGACTTGGTCTCACCGGGCTCGACGTCCGCGATCTCGCCGACCTCTTCGGCCGCTTCCGACTTGTCGAGCTTCTCCTCGTCGATGTCGCCGGTGGCTTCGGTCGGGAGCTTGGCCGGGTCCATGTTGGTCTTGAAGAGCACCAGCTCGTGCTCCATGTTCCCTTCGTTCGGGGCTTCGATCGTCGTCAGCCCGGCCTTCGCCGTGGCGTTTTTCGGGCTGAAGTAGAAGTCGCCCATCTTGATCGTCAGGGTCGCTCCGGCGCCGCCGCCGGTCGCCGCAGCCTCGTTCTCGCTCTCGGTCGTGGTCGTCGTGCCGCTGTCGCTCCCGCAGCCGCCAATGAAGAGCGCCGTGATCGCAGCCAGCGCCAAGAATACGAACAGTCTGTTCACCGGAGTCTTCATCTTGCACCTCGAATTCGTCGTGGCGGGCCGGGGTCGTGCTGCCCTTTCGCGCCCTGCCTTTGTCTAGTGGATGGCGCCATCAATTCACATTCGCCGGGCGTGGTCATCGGGGATTGGCCGCAGCGACCAGCGGGGAATCCCCGTCGTTCAATTGCACTGTTTCATGTATAGGTTCAGTAGTTGACCGCAGCTCGAGTTCGAGCGCCTGTGGCCGGGCACGCGCTGCGCTTGCCAGTCGGCCGCCCAGGCCGCGGGGACACGTATATCCGGACGGAGAATCTGCTCCAAACGGCTCTGGAAAGCCGTCCGACACCCGAACTAGTGTTCGCCTCTCAAGCAACGAAAACGGCCGGGGCGCTGACTGCAACAGCCCCCGGCCCGGCACAGGAGGCAGGGCCCCCATGCACAGCAAGCCTAATGGCAAGAAGGTTGACGCTCATCCCGAGCACGCCCAGGACGTCCGTGAGCAGGCGATAGTCCTCACCCACATCCTCGCGCTCGACCCCGACCACCAGACGATCCTCGCCCTCGCCCGCTCGCTCGACGCCGGGCCCGGCGACTTCAAGCGCTCCGACGCCGTGGAGCGCGCCGTCCGCGACCTAACCGGCGTGGGCCTGCTCGAAATCTCCTCGGGCGAGGTCCACCCAACCCCAGCCGCCCAGCGCTTCCTCGAGATCGTCGAAAGCGGGGTCTGAGATGGAGCGCGCAGGCCGTCTCCTCGCAGCTCCAGTGCTCGCCGTCCTCGATGACGACTAGAAGTTGCGCCCGGTATCATCGGGTCGCCTTGTCAAAGGAGCGAGACGAGATGAAGTCAGAACTGGATGAGCGCATAGAGCGCACCCTGAGATTGAATAAGGCTGCAATCAAGCAGGCGGAACGTCGCGCCAGCCGCCTGGACCAGGCGGCTGAGCGGTCGGTCCGAGTCATCGATCGCGCGATGCGACACCTTCGCCGAAGCGCTGTCTAGGCCGCACGATTCGCTTCGCCGGTTAGTTGCGGCAGGCCGGATTGTGCCTGAGCTTGTGCGGGTACGCACGCGCTTGTGAGGACTGTGCGGACGATCACTTTGCGAGGGGTCGAAGTTCGCAACGGTCCCGCGCTTGCTTACGAAACACACATACTCCACTCGCATATTTCTCATATCGCTTCTCGTCCTCGCGCTCGTCGTCCCGGCTGTCGCCCTTGCGGCTCCGGGTGGTGGCGATGGAGGCGAGCGGGCGAGGCTCGGGCAGGCGCAGCCGGCGCTCGCTTCGCTCAGCGGTCCGGTCGAGCGGTTCCATCGGGCGATTCGGGTCGGCGTTCACCGGATTCGTATGGCGCGGCAGCGGCGCATTGCGCGCGAGCAGCGCGAACGGCGGGAAGCCTTCGCGACGCTGCCCGGCGGCGTCTCGCAGGCGACCCTCGACTCGATCGGCGCCTGCGAGTCCGGCGGCGACCCGACCGCCGTCAGCTCCAGCGGCAGCTACCGCGGCAAGTACCAGTTCGACTACGGGACCTGGGCATCGGTCGGCGGCAGCGGCGATCCCGCCGCAGCCTCCGAAGCCGAGCAGGACTACCGCGCGGCGCTGCTCTACGAGCGCGCCGGTTCGAGTCCCTGGCCCGTCTGCGGTTAGGCGGAAAAGGCCATCGGGCATCCCCTGCGAAACCCGCATTGCTGCGGCCTGAAGGGTCCTTGCCCGGAAGTGCTCACAAGTTTTCTCCGGGGATGCCCGACGCCCTTTCTACGATGACCGCGTGACCGACGACGCTGTCCCGACGCCGGATCCGGGTGGCCCTGCCCGCAGGCCGCCCGAGGAGGCGATAGCTGAAGCAAGAGTTAGAGCGCCGACGCGGGGGAATCGCAAGCTGGAGCAGTTCCTCGACGCCGTCAACGGCGACGAGCAGGTGCGGGCCTGGTGGTACATGGCGCAGGTTCACGCCGAGCGCCTCGGGATGTCCGACCACTCCTGGGTCCACACCCAGATCGTGCTCAACATCGCCCTGCGGCTGCTGCGCCTGCTGGTCAAGGCGGGGGTCGAGCCGGCGGTCGCCGCCGACCACGGGATGTCGTCGCGCGACGCCGAGGTCGTGGTCGCCGGCGGCGCGCTGCTGCACGACGTCGGGATGTCGATCCACCGCGCCGACCACGAGGCCTACAGCCTCTTTCTCGCCAACGGCGCGCTCGAACGCCTGCTGACGGGTCCCTACAAGGAGCCGAAGCGGACGATCGTCGCGGCCGAGATCCTGCACGCGATCATCGGCCACCGCCGCCGCGGCGAGCCCTACACGCTGGAGGCCGGCGTGGTCCGCGTCGCCGATGCGCTCGACATGGCGCAGGGGCGGACCCGGATCCCGCTCGAGGCGGGGCAGGAGGGGATCCACTCGATCTCCGCCGCCGCGGTCGACGAGGTGCGGATCGAGGCGGGGGAGGAGCGCCCGGTGCGGCTGGAGATCGAGCTCAACAACTCGGCCGGGATCTTCCAGGTCGACGACCTGCTGGCGACGAAGATCCGCGACACCCCGCTGGAAGGTCGGATCGAAGTCGTCGCCGAGATAAAGGGCGAGACCGAGAAACGCCTACTCAGCGGATTCCGGCTGGATTAGCCCAGGCGCTGCAAGGTCTGCTTGCGCATTTCCTTGCGCTTCTCCAGGCGACCCTGGATCAGCGAGAGGACGATCACCAGCAGGGCGAAGAAGCCGATCACGCCGAAGCAGAAGAAGGTGATCGTCTTGTCGGTCGTCGGCCCGGCAAGGCCGGCGCCGTTCTCGGCGAACGCGGCGGGCGCCGCGACCAGCAGCATCGTCAGCGCCGCCAGCAGTGCGGCGAGGATCCGGTGGCTGCGGGCGGGCTTGCTCACGGTGAGGAATCTATAGCAACGAGTTCAGACCCCGTCTAGCCACTCACATAGGATGCCGCGCCGAGATGACTGACTTCCAATTGGCGTGCCCGCGGGGGCGCGACTGGCCAAGCTGGGCGGTGCACGCGTCCGCAGCGCGTAGCGGCGCTACGCGCAAGGGCGTGGGTGCCGATCCAGCGCCGCGCCAGACGCGTCATCCGCGGGTGCGGGAATTTGAGTCAGTCATCTGATGTCCGAGCTAGAGGCCTTGCTGCTGGGCATCGTCCAGGGGCTGACCGAGTTCCTGCCGATCTCCTCGTCCGGCCACCTGATCCTCGTCCCGTGGCTGCAGGACTACACGTTCCTGATCGAACACCCGCACTTCAACAAGACCTTCGACGTCGCCCTGCATGTCGGCACTCTGGTCGCGGCGATCACCTACTTCCGCCACGAGGTCGTATCGCTGGTCCGCGCCTTCATCGAGGCGGCGCGCCGGCGCTCGATCGAGACGCCCGTGCAGCGCCTCTCGGTGGCGATCGCCGTGGGCACGATCCCCGCCGCGATCGCCGGCGGCCTCGGCGCCAAGTTCTTCGAAGACACCCTCGGCGAGCCGTGGATGATCGCCCTGCAGCTGATCTTCTTCGGCGCCCTGCTGCTCTACGCCGACCGGATGCCGCAGCGCCAGACGCTCGAGCAGACGACGATCAGGGACGGCCTCTATATCGGGCTCGCCCAGATCCTCGCTCTGGCGCCCGGCACCTCGCGCTCGGGGATCACGATCACCGCCGCCCGCTACCTCGGCCTCGACCGCGACGCCGCCGCCCGCTTCTCCTTCCTGCTGCTGATCCCGGTGGTCACCGGCGCCGCCGTCTACAAGGGCTTCAGCGCCGTGCACGAAGGGCTGCCGAGCGGCGTCGCCGGGCCGATGATCGTCGGCACCCTCGCCGCCGCGGTCTCCGGCTACCTGGCGATCGCCTTCCTCCTGCGCCTCGTGAGGACCTCGAGCTACGCCCCGTTCGTCTACTACCGCTACGCGGTCGGCGTGATCGTCCTGTTGATCATCGCCACCGGCCTGCGGCCGGCCACCTTCTGAGGATCGAAGCCTTGAATCCCCCGGGAGGGACACAGGGCTTCAAATGCAAACAGTTGTCCCGTCGCGACGAGTGCATACAATCCTCCTGCCGGTGAACCAGCAGCAGACCATCAGGCTCGCGGTTGTCGACGACGACAGCGGCTTCGTCACCGTCCTGGGCAAGCGCACCGAGGCCGCCGGCTGGCAGCAGCGCACCTCCTCCGGCGCGATCCCGCCCGAGGAGCTGGTGGCGATGAAGCTGAACGCGCTGCTGATCGACCCGACCGTGCTCGGCGAAGAAGCCTGGGCCTACCTCGAGCGGGTCTGCGGGATGCTGCCCGACCTCGGCGTCGTCGTCTGCAGCGAGCGCTCGACCGTCGCCCAGCGGGTGCGCGGCCTGCGCCTCGGGGTCGACGACTGGATCACCAAGCCCTGCCACCCCGAAGAGGCGATCGCCCGGCTCGAAGCGGTCTCGCGCCGCCGCCGCCGCGCCCGCCCGCAGGCCGAAGCCGGCCCCGTCGTCGCCGGCGAGCTGGAGATCCGCTCCGACCGCTTCCAGGCCTTCGTCGGCGAAGTCAGCCTCGACCTGACGCGGCGCGAGTTCGAGCTGCTGCAGCTGCTCGCCGACTCGCCGGGCCAGGTGCTCGAGCGCGAGGCGATCTACCAGCGCGTCTGGGGATACGCGATGGCGCACGGCGACCGCTCGGTCGACGTCTTCATCCGCAAGCTGCGCCAGAAGCTGGAGAAGCTCTCGCCCGGCTGGGGCTACATCCACACCCACTTCGGCGTCGGCTACCGCTTCGATCCCGAGCCGGCGGAGGGCCTTGCGCTGCCCGCTCGGTCCGCCGAGGGAGTCGCCGACTCCGCCGCCGATTCCGGCGAGCCGCTGCGCCCCGGCCTGACCGCCGCGTAACCCGTCGTTTGCGCCTTTTACATCCTTTTCACATCCTCGATACAGCCGAGTAACAAGCTGTCGGGAAGCCGCTGAAAGTGTGACTCGCGAGCGGCCGGATCAGAGGCCCGCCTTTTCGTTCAACGACAGAAGGAGTGCAAGTGAGTCCCTCGAGGTGGTTGGCAGTGATCGTCTCCGTGGCCGTACTGGCCGTCGGCGTCGCAGCCTGCGGCAGCAGCGGCAGCGGCGGTTCCGGTGAACTCTCAGGCCAGATTGCCGGCGCCGGCTCGAGCGCCCAGGAGGCCGCGCAGGAAGCCTGGATCGCCAACTTCGAGAGCGAAAACTCTGGGGTGACGGTCTCCTACGACCCGGTCGGCTCGGGCGGCGGGCGCGAACAGTTCATCGCCGGCGGCACGGCTTTCGGCGGCAGCGACGCGCCGCTCTCGACCGAAGAAAACGAACTCGACAAGGCGACCAAGCGCTGCAAGGGCCAGGGCGGCGAACTGATCCAGATCCCGGATTACATCTCGCCGATCGCGGTCGTCTACAACCTCTCCGGCGTCGAAGAACTGCAGCTCGCCCCGGAAACGCTGGCGAAGATCTTCAACCAGGAAATCACCAGCTGGAACGACAAGGCGATCGCCGCCGACAACCCCGGCGTCGAACTGCCTGACACCCGCATCACCCCGGTCAACCGCTCGGACGAGTCGGGCACGACGGAGAACTTCGTCGACTACCTCGCCAAGGTCGAGCCGAGCATCTGGACCTATGAAGTCAGCGGCGACTGGCCGGTCAAGGGCGGCGAGGCCGCTCAGGGCACCTCCGGCGTGGTCGAAGCCGTCAACGCCGGCGACGGCGCGATCGGTTACGCCGACGCCAGCCAGGCGGGCGAACTCGGCATCGCCAAGATCAAGGTCGGCAGCGAATACGTCGAACCGAGCTCGGAAGCCGCGGCGAAGATCCTCGAGGAGTCGCCCGAAGACAAGGAACTGAGCCAGGGCAAGTACGTCTTCGCGTTCGAACTCGACCGCAAGACGGAAGCCTCGGGCACCTACCCGATCGTCCTCGTCTCCTCGCTGATGGCCTGCACGAGCTACGGCTCGGCCGACGAAGCGGCGATCGTCAAGGCCTACCTCGAATACGCGATCAGCGCCGAAGGACAGGAAGCAGCGG
>Ga0209919_1001052_pt1 | contig 13751 bp, 13 predicted proteins | sample SalPon2A_C_D2_MG_FD_185721 | JGI IMG/M metagenome (GOLD analysis project Ga0209919, IMG submission 185721) | Soil microbial communities from South San Francisco under conditions of wetland restoration - Salt Pond MetaG R2A_C_D2_MG (SPAdes)... | ecosystem: Environmental > Terrestrial > Soil >... | reverse complement strand
AAAAATAATCCGGTCACTTTAAATTAAGGAGCTATAAGATGTTAAGCCAATTGCTTCAACCAGAAATCACATCACTAATTGAAGAAAGGAAACTTAGCACCTTAAAAGAGATTTTAAGTGAATGGACACCCGCCGATATTGCAGAACTTATATCCCAACATCCTGAAAACGAACAGGCAATTATATTCAGAATTCTTCCTCACTCAACAGCAACAGATACATTCGAATACCTTGAATTTGAACAGCAAATGAACCTTTTAAAGGCGATGGGCAAAGAAGAGGTTGCAAAAATATTAAATGAAATGTCACCTGATGACAGAACTGCATTGCTGGAAGAATTACCCAGTTCGGCAGCCAAGCATTTAATTATGTTACTCTCACACGAAGAAAGAAAAGTAGCTCAAACGCTTTTGGGTTATCCGGAAAACAGCATCGGAAGGTTAATGACTCCGGATTACCTGGCTGTTCAACCAGAATGGACTATAAAAGAAGCACTGGATTATATCAGAAGTAATGGAAAAGATAGCGAGACACTTAATATTATTTTTGTGGTAGATGATAAGGGGAAATTGATTGATGATATAAAAATCAGAGAATTTCTTTTAACTCCACTGGATAAGCGTGTACTAGATCTGATGGATGAAAATTTTATTGCAATGCACGTAAACGATGATCAGGAAACGGCAGTTGAAATATTTAAGAAATATGACCGTATTGCTTTACCTGTCGTAGATAGTCAGGAGGTTTTAATTGGCCTGGTAACGGTGGATGACGTATTAGACGTTGCTGAAGAAGAGGCTACAGAAGATATTCATAAACTTGGTGGTGTCGAAGCCCTCGATGAATCGTATTCAACAATTTCTTTTGCTAATATGATCAAAAAAAGAGCGGGGTGGCTGGCAATACTGTTTGTCGGTGAAATGTTTACAGCCACAGCAATGGGATTTTTTGAAGGTGAATTAAGTAAGGCTATAGTTCTTGGTTTGTTCCTTCCATTGATAATTTCCAGCGGTGGAAATTCGGGTTCGCAGGCATCAACACTTGTTATCCGTGCATTGTCTTTGGGAGATATTTCTCTAAAAGATTGGTTTTTTGTAATGCGCCGTGAATTCATTTCAGGAGTTGTTCTTGGAGCTATACTTGCTGTAATTGGATTTTTAAGAATCTCCATTTGGCAGGCAACAAGCGGAATGTATGGCGCTCACTGGATGCTTGTAGCATTTACGGTTAGTTTTGCTCTTCTCGGAGTTGTTATGTGGGGAACTCTTGCCGGCTCTATGCTTCCTATAATACTTAAAAAATTCGGAGCAGATCCTGCCGCCTCATCAGCCCCACTTGTCGCAACAATAGTCGACGTTACAGGGCTTATTATCTACTTTACTGTTGCAATAGTTATAATGCACGGAACTCTTTTATAATAATACCTTTCTGTAAATTTTCATTCTACAATCGGAGAACAGGTTTATTCTGATAAATATTATTATTTTTATAATTGCAACCTCAAATGATTTAAAGGAATTAAAATGAAAGGAATTGTACTGGCCGGGGGAGCGGGCTCACGCCTTTATCCAATTACAAAAGTTTACAGCAAACAGCTGACTCTTATTTATGATAAACCGCTTATCTATTATCCGGTCTCAGTCTTAATGTTAGGTGGAATTAAAGAAATATTAATTATTTCTGATAAAGACACTATTCCACTTTATCAAAAATTATTTGGTGATGGAGAGCAACTGGGGTTAAAGTTTGATTATGTAGTACAGGATGCTCCAAATGGAATTGCAGAAGCATTTATTCTCGGAGAAAAATTTATAGGCAATGACAGCGTTACCCTGATACTGGGAGATAATATTTTTTATGGCTCGCTCGACTTCCTGTACAGGGCAGTTAATGGAAATGACGGTGCCACAATATTTGGCTACCAAGTTCGTGATCCTCAGAGATATGGTATTGTGGAGTTTGATAAAAATGGTATTGCAATTTCAATTGAGGAAAAACCGGAAAATCCGAAATCACAATATGCTGTTCCCGGAATTTATATTTACAATAATAATGTAATTGAAATTTCTAAAAACCTTAAGCCTTCGGCAAGAGGGGAACTGGAAATAACGGATGTTAATAAAGAATATTTGAAAAAAGGTAAATTAAAAGTAGAAAAAATAGGAAGAGGAATTGCATGGCTTGATACCGGGACGCCGGAGGCATTGCTGAAAGCATCAAACTTTTTTGGATTGATTGAAGAAAGACAAGGCTTAAAAGTTGCCTGCCTGGAAGAAATAGCTTTGATTAAAAAATTTATTTCAAAAAATGATTTTGAAAAACTTTTGTCAGAAATGCCGAATTCCATGTATCGTGATTACCTGAAAAATTTAACAAAAGAGTTATAAAGTCATATGAAGGTAGAGAAAGCAAACCTTGAAGGTCTTTGTATTATTAAACCCGATGTTTTTGGTGATACCAGGGGATATTTTTTTGAATCTTACAGCGCCGGGAAATACCGGGAGATTGGGATAGACTCGGATTTTGTCCAGGATAATATTTCCAAGTCTGTAAAAGGGACTTTAAGGGGGTTGCATTTACAAATTGGTAAAGAAGCTCAAGGAAAACTCTGCCAGGTAATTTCAGGTAGCGTTCTGGATGTTGCCGTTGATGTCCGTCCGGATTCGACTACTTTCGGAAAATACTTCTCTATTGAATTATCGGGAGAAAATCATACCCAACTCTGGATACCTCCGGGATTTGCTCACGGATTTTCAGTTTTATCAGAAGAGGCAATATTTTCTTATAAATGCACAAATTACTACGATAAACAAAGTGAAAGATCAATACTCTATAACGATCCCGAACTTGGAATTGACTGGAAAATCGATAAGCCGATTGTTTCAGAGAAAGACCTTAATGCTGAAACTTTTGCCAAATTCAGAGGAAAATATTTATAAAACCATTCAGATAAACACTTTATCTTTCCATTTTGCTCGTATTATAATTAACTTTACTAATTATAAATCTGAAATATGGAAGGAAAAATGAAAGTCCCTTTATTAGATCTTAAACCCCAATACCAATCTTTAAAAAAAGAACTAGACGAAGCAATATTAAAAGTTGCAGAGTCCCAGTATTTCATTTTAGGCCCGGAAGTAGAAAAAATGGAAAAAGCTTTTTGTGATTATTTAAATTGCAAAAAGGCAATTGGTGTGTCTTCAGGAACAGATGCTTTGCTTTTGGCTTTAATGGGGATAGGCATTGGACCCGGTGATGAAGTTATTGTTCCTACATATTCTTTTTTTGCTACAGCCGGGGTTGTATCTAGGTTAAATGCGACACCTGTTTTGGTGGACAGTGATCCGGTTACATTTAATATTGCCCCGGATCAAATTGAAAAAAAAATAACTAATAAAACCAAAGCAATTATTCCTGTACACCTGTACGGACAAAGCTGCGATATGGACTCTATCATGGAAATTGCCCGCAAGCATAAGTTAAAAGTTATCGAGGATGCGGCCCAGGCAATAGGAGTCCAATATAAAGATGAAAAATTTGTCGGCACAATAGGTGACATAGGTTGTTATTCATTTTTCCCCAGTAAAAATCTTGGCGGTTATGGAGATGGTGGATTAATTGTAACAAATGATGAAAAGCTGGGTGAACATCTTCATATATTGAGAGTACACGGAGGGTATCCCAAATATTACCACAAGTATATTGGCGGTAATTTCAGAATAGATGCAATACAATCCGCAGTTATAAATGTTAAACTTCCACACCTGGATAATTGGTCAGCTAAAAGAAGAAGTAACGCGGAGACATATAATAAATATTTTATTGATTCTGGTCTTGCGGAAGAAACCGGGGTAACAGAGTTTGACGGGAAGAACAAAATTCTTTTGCCGAAAGCTGTCTATAAAGATAGCGGTGCTAAAAATTACCATATCTTCAATCAGTATATTATCCGTGTTGAAAAGCGGGATGAATTAAGGAAATACCTGAGTAAAAATGAGATTGGCAACGAAATTTATTATCCCGTACCGTTTCATTTGCAGGAATGTTTTGCAGACCTTGGCTATATGAAAGGCGATTTCCCCAACGCGGAGTTTGCGGCTGATTCTTCAATTGCATTGCCTATTTATCCTGAATTAAACCAGGAGCAAATAAAATTTGTAGTGGATACGATCAAAGAATTTATAGAAAAAGGATAATCCTGATTATTAATGATGAAAAATTACAAGAATCATAAAATTTACCTGGCAGGTCATAATGGTATGGTCGGATCTGCTATAAGAAGAGAGCTCGAAAAAAACGGTTATCAGAATCTGATCTATAGAGATTTATCGGAACTTGATCTAACAAGACAAGCTGATGTTGAAGGCTTCTTTGAAAAAGAAAAACCGCAGGTTGTAATTATTGCTGCTGCCAAGGTCGGTGGAATACTTGCAAATAACACTTACCGAGCTGAATTTATTTATGACAATCTTATGATCGAATCCAATTTAATTCACGCAGCACATAAAAAAGGCGTTGAAAAACTCATTTTTCTCGGCAGTTCCTGTATATATCCAAAGCTTGCGCCACAGCCGCTAAAAGAAGAATACTTATTGTCCGATTATCTTGAGTTTACTAATGAACCTTATGCAATTGCAAAAATTGCAGGAATAAAAATGTGTGAAAATTATTTCAGGCAGTATGGCAGTAATTTTTATTCTGCTATGCCTACGAACCTTTATGGTCCGCATGATAATTTTAATCTGGAAACTTCACACGTTCTCCCAGCATTAATTAGAAAATTTCACGAAGCAAAAAAGGAAAGCAAAAAAGAAGTAATGCTTTGGGGAACAGGAAAACCCAAACGTGAATTTTTGTATGTTGAAGATCTGGCGGAAGCAATAAGGTTTTTACTGGAAAATGTTGAAGCAAAAAATATTTATGAAAATAATATTTCACAGATTAATGTTGGTACAGGTGAAGACCTGACAATTAATGGACTTGCAAAATTGGTTTCTGAAACTGTAGGGTTCAATGGCAAAATAATTTATGATAGTTCTAAGCCTGACGGCACACCGAGAAAATTAATGGATGTTTCACGGATTAATAATCTGGGATGGAAGTATAAAACATCTTTAAAAGATGGAATTGAAAAATCATATAAATGGTTTATTGAAAACCAAATTAAAAATTAGAAAGTAAAAATTAAAAAGGTATTAGTGGACAAGGACCTTAGAGAAAGACTTTTTAAGTTCAGTGTTAGTACTATTAAATTCTTAAAAAAGGTTAGAAGTTCTCCGGAATTATGCGTTTTAAAATACCAATTAACAAAATCTTCTACCTCTTGTGGAGCTAATTATGAAGAAGCGCAGGCTGCAGCAAGTAAAGCCGACTTTAAGTATAAAATTAGTATATCATTAAAAGAAATCAGAGAATCAAATTACTGGCTGAGAATATTAAAGGAACTGGATATTACTAACAATGATGATATGGATAAATTAATAGATGAATCAGGACAATTAATGAAGATTCTTGGCTCTATTTCAAGTAAACTTAGTAAGAACGTCAATTTATAATTTTTCCTTTTGAATTTTTAATTCTTACACGGAGTGTAAATGAAAAAAGCATTAATAACAGGAATAACCGGACAGGATGGAAGTTATTTAACAGAAATACTTCTTGAAAAAGGATATGAAGTTCACGGTATTATTAGAAGAAGCAGTTCATTTAACACAGGAAGAATAGACCATCTCTATGCGGACAAGGGAATTCTAAATAAAAAAATGTTTCTTCACTACGGTGATCTTGTTGACACGAGTAATTTAAATCGTCTCCTTGAAAAAATTGAACCTGACGAAATCTATAATCTAGCTGCACAGAGTCATGTAAAAGTTTCTTTTGAATTGCCTGACTATACCGGGCAGGTAGATGGCCTTGGCACTCTAAGATTCCTCGATGCGATACGTGAGGTCGGACTTAAAAAAGTTAAATTTTACCAGGCATCAACCAGTGAACTATATGGAAAGGTTCAAGAGGTTCCCCAAACAGAAAAAACGCCGTTTTATCCACGCTCACCTTACGGGGTTGCTAAACTTTATGGATACTGGATAATTGTAAATTATCGGGAAGCCTACGACCTTTTTGCTTGCAATGGAATTTTATTCAATCACGAATCTCCGAGACGTGGTGAAACTTTTGTAACAAGAAAAATTACACGGGCAGCTTCCAGGATAGCTACTGGAGTTCAAAAAACTCTTGCGCTGGGAAATATGGACGCAAAAAGAGATTGGGGATTTGCACCCGAATATTGTGAGGGAATGTGGAAGATTCTTCAACACGAAAAAGCAGAAGATTTTGTACTTGCTACAGGTGAAACACATACAATAAGAGAATTTGCTGAATTTACTTTTAAAGAAATTGGAATTAATCTGGAATGGACAGGAAAAGATGAAAATGAAAAAGGAATTATAAAGAGTATTGATTTTGAAAGAGCGAAAAAATTGATCAAATATAATAGTTCATTTGGCTATCGCCTTGATTTTTCAAAAGAATTGAAAGAGGGCGACACCATAATTAATATTGATCCGAATTATTATCGTCCTACAGAAGTTGAAATGTTAATCGGTAACCCTGCAAAAGCGGAAAAGGTTTTAAACTGGAAAGCCCAAACAAAGTTTAAAAATCTGGTTAAATTAATGATTAAAGCTGATCTTGAAAAAGTATTGATTCGTGGTTTTTGATCGACTAGACCATCCATTTCTTCCAAAATAATGCGAAAAATTTTCGTAGCATAAGAAATTACTTCATTAATTCCTTAAATAAATTTAATAAACAAGGTTTTAGGCAATTGTTTGCCCTTATTTTATGGCATTGTCCTTGTCGATGATATAGAGATGTATTAAACAATGGAGGAAATATGTATATGCAGAGAAAATTTTTAAAATTAATGGGAATTTATTTATCACTATTTGCAGCAATGACTTTTTTATTTGGTTGCTCGGATTCTACGGGTCCCGCTACAGGACAAGGACAAATTATGATGAAAATGGTTGATGCCCCGGGGGACTATGACCAGGTAAACATTGTGGTTACAAAAGTTGAAGTTCATAGTGACGTTGCTGATTCGACCAGTGGATGGGTAACAATTAATAATAACACATCTACTTATGATTTATTATCACTTAGAAATGGTGCAAATGCAATTCTCGGAGATGCCACTCTTGATGCCGGACACTATACACAGATAAGATTAATTATTGGTGCAGGAAGTAATGTTGTTGTTAATGGAAAAGCTTACAGTCTTGATATCTCAAGTGGAGCCCAAACAGGGATTAAATTAAATCATGAATTTGATATTAAAGATGGACAGGTATATAGTTTGCTTTTAGACTTTAATGCTGAAAGCTCAATTATATTAACCGGAAATAATCAATATAAATTAAAACCTGTAATTCGCGTAATTCCTGAAGTAATATCCGGTACAATTTCGGGAAAAATTACTCCATTAACTGTGAAGACTACTGTAACAGCCAGTAATGGAATAGATACATTTACAACTGTTTCTGACACAACTTCAGGATCATTTAAATTAGTAGCATTGCTTGCAGGAAGTTATAATTTAACTTTTACACCTGCAGCTTATGCAAACTATAATGATACAACAAAAGCCAGTGTTTTAGTAACAGCAGAACAGAACACAGATATTGGAACTATAAATCTAAGTTCTAAATAATTTGTAGAATTTAAGGAGAAATCAATGAAAAAAGGAATTTTGATTGCAGCAGTAATAAGTATGTTATTGATTTTATCAAAACCAGTATCCGCCCAGGATCACGGGTTCGGACTTGGTTTTGTAATTGGTGAACCAACAGGATTAAGTGCAAAATTATGGACATCCCGGGAGAATGCATTTGACTTTGGCCTTGGGTGGTCTTTAGGAGGAGACAGAATAAGTAATTTTAATGGCACTCACCATGGTTCAAGAATTCATTTTCATATGGATTACCTTTGGCATTCTTTTAATGCTATACATTCAACTGAAAGATTTCCACTGTATTATGGAATAGGTGGAAGATTTAATAGTGGAGGCGGATACAATAGCTCGATTGGTGTTAGAGGAGTATTCGGAATAGCATGGCTTCCTCATTCAGCACCACTCGACGTATTTTTGGAAGTTGTTCCGGTACTACAGTTAACAAACTCAACTGGCTTTGGAATTGATGCAGGGCTCGGAATGCGATTTTACTTCAACTAGGTAAAGAGAAATTAGTTTTGAAATTGTTAAATAGTAATAAATTAATTAGAGGCAAAAAAATGAAAAACTTAAAATTATTAAGTAATCGCGGTTATGTTGAGATTGAAAATAATCTTTCGATACTTACTTCTGCTTCAGATTCCGGAGAAAATGAGAATATATTTTTGATTGGATTAAATATACAGGGAAATGCTGAAATTTTGTCTGCTAATAATTCGCCAGGTATGAAGTCAAAAATACCAATGTTTATGCTAAAAATTGATGCTAACAAGTTATTATCCGCAAAAAAAGCAACTCAAAACATTTCTAATAATAATGGTAATGTTAGGCAGAACAATAATTTATCTGACAAAACAGAGCAGGATTCTCAAACTATTACTTATGAACTGGAATCAGTTAGTGAAAGACCAAAACATACTAACCTTTCTTTCCGGGAAGAACAGGTCTTAAAATTAATTGCTCTTGGCAATACCAGAAAAGAAATTGCAGCACAATTATTTTTAAGTATTAGTACAATAAATACTTATCGTGCAAGAATTCTCGAAAAAATGGATATGAAAAATAATGCTGATTTAATGAGATATGCATTTAAACATGAGCTAATAGAATAAAACAAAATATATTAAATAGACTTCTTTATTTAAAAAGGGACGAAATATCGGCCCTTTTTTATTTTAAAAATAATTAGAAGTAATAGAATAAAGTAATTCTATTTTGTTAATAGATTTAAATAGACTTAAATTTGTACTAATGCAATCAACTAAACTTATTTAAAATGAGATTATCCTAAATTTTTGTTCATAATACTGCATATTATAAGAGATTTTTGTTATAGATCTATTTTGTTGGGTTCAATCGGTTCTTAATTACTGGAAACTTTATTGTAAAAACTGTCTAAGTATTCATTTATAGATAATATGCATTAGCCTTGATAACTGAGAATATTGTTTAAATTTATTTCTTGACAATTGGAGTATAGGAATTGCCCTAATGATTTAGGGCGAAAATCACTACCTGGCTAAAGTGATTAAAATATGCAAGTTGTAATTATCAGAGTAAAATAATTAGGGAGAAAAACTATGTTCGATGAAAAATATCAATTTACCTGTGTAGACAGGTTCTTAAAATATGTTAAAGTTGATACTCAATCAGACGAAGAATCAACTTCTTTTCCCAGCACGGAAAAACAAAAAAATCTTTCAAAAGCACTTGCTGAAGAATTGAAAAAAATGGGACTGCAAGACGCACACATGGACGAATGGGGTTATGTTATGGCAACATTACCTGCAAATACCGATAAAAATGTTGATCCAATTGCATTTCTTGCACACGTTGATACATCACCTGCTGTATCAGGAAAAGATATAAATCCTGTAATAAACAAAAATTATCAGGGAGGAGATATTCCCCTAAAAAATGGTGGATGGGTTATAAAGGTTAGTGATAATCCGGAACTTAAAGATATGATCGGTTATGATATAATCACAACTGACGGTACAACACTTCTTGGTGCGGACAATAAGGCTGGTGTAGCCGAAATTATGGACGCTGTTAATTACTGGTTGAGTCACCCTGAAGTAAAGCACGGTACTGTTAAGATATGTTTTACACCGGATGAAGAAGTCGGCCGTGGAACAGAAAAAATTGATTTGAAAAAATTAGGAGCAAAATACGGATACACGGTTGATGGTTCGGCAAAAGGTGAACTTGAATCGGAAACTTTTAGCGCAGATATGATGGTGATAAAATTTATCGGGAGAAACATTCATCCCGGTTATGCTAAAGGACAAATGATCAACTCAATTAAAATTGGTAGTACTTTTATTGATAGTCTTCCAAAAGATAAACTCTCACCTGAAACCACAGAAAAAAGGGAAGGCTATGTCCACTGTACAGCCTTCAACGGTAATGAAGAATTAACAACATTAAAATTTATTATACGAAGTTTTAAGACTTCTGATCTGAAAGAATATGAAGAAATGCTGAAGGAACTTGCTGGAAAAACAGTTGAGAAATATCCTGGTTCAAAAGTAGAAATTGAAGTTATTGAGCAATATAGAAATATGAAGGAAATGCTCGATAAACACCCTATGGTTGAAGCAAATGCTCTTGAAGCATTGAAGAGACTGAATATTGAACCGATTATGCACCCGATCCGTGGTGGCACGGATGGTTCAAGACTTTCATTTATGGGACTACCAACTCCGAACATTTTTGCAGGAGAACATAGTTTCCATTCACAACTCGAATGGGTTGCTGTTCAGGACATGCACGATGCGGTTAAATATATTATTGAAATTGCAAAAGTGTGGGAAGAAAAAGCGTAAATTAATTTATCCCTGAGGGTTTAAACACACCCTCAGGGATACAAATTACCATTCTCTAACTTCTTTTCGGATTTACCCTCTTTATAATAAACAGAACTGTAAATACTACTATAATTCCAGTTGCAAGCACAAGCATCAGAACCCAAAAATCTTTTCCTTTTGGGATAAACGTATAACAGGTTTTTAAAACACTTGCAATCGTAGATGATATCTTTCCTGATTGAGCACCTTCAATAGCAACTTCAAAACCTGAAGGAAGTATCTGAAAATCACCTTTATTTGTATATCCCGGGCTTACATATTGAACAATTTTTCCGTCCTTGTCCACAAAGACCAAAACACCTTTATGTAAAAACCCTCCCCGTGTTCTTTTAAATTGAAATCCTGCCACATCAGTTAATTTATAAATGTTTGTGCTGTCTCCTGTCAGGAATACCCAGGCAGAATCAGGAATTTTTCGATTTATCAATCCCACCATTGCGTGTCTTTTTTGTGCAGCCATTTCAGGGGTTTCATTCTGATCGATGCTGATACTTATTATATCATAATCCTTTCCTGGCTCATATTTCACTTTCCCGATTACATCGGCTATCTCTGTCATTAACGGTGTGCAAATTCCTACACACCTGTAATAGCAAAAATCAATAACGGTAGGTTTGTTGATAAGATCTTTTAATAGTACGGTGTCTCCTTTCGAATTTACAAAAGCTAAATCCAATGGAATTTTTTTACCGAGATGTTGCTCAACTTTTGCAGTATTGTAATCAGCGTAAGTTGAACTTAATGAAATAAATAAAGTCACCAGAAGAAATAGAATAATTCTGGTGAATAATTTTAATTTCCTTTTCATAATAATTGATTGTTTTAATTCTGAAGAACCAGAAACTTAACCAAAAGAGTTGAATTAATAAATGGACTTAATTTGGTATAAATCTAAAGAAGGTGATAAATTCAAAAAACAGTGTTGAATATTTTTACAATATTAAACTTTTATTGAAAATGGAGTAAAGTCTGTATCCCCGTCATAATAATCTTCATTTTCCTTTCTCTTAAGAAAACCGACTACTTTGTATGTAAGCGGTGTTGCGACAATTTACCACGTACTTTTAATACATAATTTGTAATCATAACCTGAATAACCAAATCAGTTGACCAGAAACCATAAAAGCAATTAGGTAAAATATTATTGATCTGCTGCCTAGAATTGACAGAGTTTTTTTTCTCCGAGAAAATGGCCATACATTTAATTAAATTTATATTCTAATTATGGAAAAATTTATATGAAAAAGCCAGAATTAATGGCTCCCGCGGGCAACTGGACAATGCTTCGCGCGGTGGTTAAATCCGGCGCTAATGCTGTCTATTTTGGTACAGACCAGCTGAATATGAGGGCAAAGGCCAAAAATTTTCATCTGGAGAACCTGCCGGAGATTGTAGAATACTGTAAAGCGAAAAACGTTAAAACTTACCTGACAATTAATACTATAATTTACGAGAGCGAAATTGATGAGGCCTACGAGTTGATTGGTAAAGCAAAAGCCGCAGGAATTGATATGATCATATGTTGGGATTTATCAATCATACAATTATGCAATAAACTGAATATGCCCTTCGCTGTTTCTACACAAGCATCTGTTTCAAATTCTGCTTCGGCAGAAATGTATAAAAATTTAGGTGCTAAAAGAGTTGTACTTGCGCGCGAGTGTTTTCTTGAAGATGTGAAGAAAATAAAAGCAAAAGTAGACATTGAAATTGAAGCCTTTATACATGGAGCAATGTGTATAGCGTTAAGCGGCAGGTGTTTTATGAGCCACGAAATGTTTGGCAAAAGTGCTAATCGCGGGGAATGCATTCAGCCGTGCAGGAGGGAATATGAAATTATTGACAAGAGTACGGATAAATCATTGATACTTGGTGAAGATTACGTTTTGTCACCCGAAGATCTCTGTTCGGTAGAGTTTATTGACAAGCTAATAGAATCCGGAATTGATTCCTTCAAAATTGAAGGAAGAAAACGCAGTCCTGAATATGCAGCGAAAGTTGTAGAAGTTTACAGAAAAGCGATTGATTTTTATTTTGAAAAAAAATTAACAGACGATACAAAAAAAGAATTGCTGGAAGAGCTCGGTGAGGTTTATAACAGGGGATTTTCTACCGGGTTTTATTTCGGAGTTCCCGGTGAAAATGAGTATGCCGGAATTTACGGAAGCAAAGCGACAACAAGGAAGGAATTTGTCGGCAGGGTTACAAACTATTTCAAGAAACCGCGGGTTGCCGAAATAAAAATGGAAACCGGTGTGCTCAGTGTAGGTGATAAAATTTTATTCATTGGTGAAACAACAGGAGTGGTGGAATTAAAAATTCCAAATATCCTGTTAAAAGATAAGTCAGTTAACAAAGTTGAGAAAGGAAATTTAATTACAATTCCGTGCGAAGAACTTGTTCGTGCAAGAGACTCGGTTTATGTTGTAAGGCAACTTGATAAAGTAAAAAATTAAACTTCCCTGTCAAATATCCAGCTGAATTTTGCTGATTGTCCTGCGAGCGAAAATCTGGTTGCGACTTTTAGATATCTCTCGGATAGATTACAAAGATAATCCTGAGCTTTTGCCGCCATGTCTGATAATCCCTTTAGATTTTCAATTTCCCATCCCTTAACAAGATTAGAAATAATATCCGCATAATCTTTTGCAGTATAGACTTCAATTCTCTGGGCGACATTTGAAAAATTAGAAAACAGGTCCTTATTTTTTCCATCGTGCATTAGGTGTGCAGGCATTGTAATTTTTAATTTCATCATTTTTGCAAAAGATAAAATAGCTTCAACCGGGTCAACTTCAAAAACTTTTTGCATAAAAAGCCTGTAAGCTTTTTCATGTCGCGCTTCATCGCCGGCGATTAACCCGCAGATTTTGTGAAGTCTTTCGTCACCGGCTTTTTTTGCCATTCTTGCAACATTTGAGTGGGAAATTTTTGTCGCTCTTTCCTGGAAAGATGTATATATAAATCCGAGGTAAGGGTCGTTTCCGGTTTGTGTATCAAAACCGTTTCTTATCAGGTGATGAATTGTAGTTTCGACCGCGCGCATATCAACCTTACCGGTAAGAAATAAATATTTGTTAAGCAGATCGCCATGCCTGTTTTCTTCGGACGTCCAGCCACGTGTCCATTGAGCCCATGGTGAATTACTC
>Ga0209919_1001051_pt1 | contig 13756 bp, 9 predicted proteins | sample SalPon2A_C_D2_MG_FD_185721 | JGI IMG/M metagenome (GOLD analysis project Ga0209919, IMG submission 185721) | Soil microbial communities from South San Francisco under conditions of wetland restoration - Salt Pond MetaG R2A_C_D2_MG (SPAdes)... | ecosystem: Environmental > Terrestrial > Soil >... | reverse complement strand
TGACGGCGTCCGCACCGTCCGACTGACTGACGGAGAGATCCCCCTTGAGCGACAGGCTGCCGCTGGCCAGCACCACCCGTGCCTGCTCCGAAAGGTAGGGCTGAAAGTCCTTCAGCTGCAGGGCATCAAGACTCAAGTTGGTTTTGAGTTCCAGGGGATCGAGCACCAAGCTGCCCTGGGCGCTGAACCGACCGGTCTGGTTCGGTTGCAGCGCCAGGGACAAAGTAGCCGTAGTTTCGGGGATGGTCGAAAGATTGTCAACGGCCAGGGAGATCCCCTGCAGTTTGAAACTGGCCGGGGTCTCCAACGCCTGGTCGGCGAAGCTCACTTCACCCTGGTCCAGGCGCAGCCGCTCGATGGTCAAGCGCAGTGGTGGCCCGGCTACCTCCGCTTCTTCCTCGGCAACCGGCAAGCTCGCTTCAGACCCCCCGGCGGGCGGAGCAAGCAGCGCCAACGGCAGCAATTCTCCGTTTTTCAAGCGCTGCAGATCGAGCTGCGGGGCGCTGACGGTCAATTCCGACAGCCGGATCTCCCGGTTGAGCAGGTTACTGTCGGCCAGCACCAGGGTCAGGGACGGCAGACGCAGGTAGCTTTGCCCTTGATCGTCAACGATATCGAGCTGGCGCAGGGCCACGCGTCCGGTCACTGCCAGTCGCGAAACCTGGTTGGGATACAGTCGGTAGGCAACCTGGGTATCCAGATCGAGCAGGGCCGACTTGAGAGTCAGACCGGTCGGGTTCGGGATGTAGGCCAGGTAGGCCGGAATGTCGATATCGGCCATCTTCACGTTGACTTCCGTGGCCTTCGACTCAGCAAACGGCTTGCTGCCGCCTCCCAGGTCCAAAGGAGTGCCGTTGACAACCGCAGCAAACTGCGGCTGAACCGTCACCTCAACACGGGTCGGCAGGTTGGAGATCGAGGGAATCGCCAACTGCAAATCGGTGATTGCGTGGTTGACCTGCTTGGGCAGATCATGGAAATGAATGGTCCCGCCCTTGATCTCGATATTGTTGATCGAGAACAGCGCCGGCTCGGCTGCTGTCGGCGCCGGCTCAGTGGTCTCCGGCGCGGCCAGCAGGTCGGAGAAACTGAAGGTCTGCTCGTCAATCCGGCTAAAGTCGATGGTCGGCTTTTCCAGTGCGAGCGATTGAACAATCAGCGCCCGTTTAACAATCGAGAGCAGCTCCAGGTTGAGGTAAAAACGCTCAAAGGCGACGAACGGGCCACCCTCTTTGTCGGCCAGGTTGAAACCTTCGACCGTCGCCGACAGGGCGAAGGGATTCAGGCGGATGGTTTCGATCTTGACCGGACGGTGGAGAATCTCGGGAAGTTTCTTCTCCAGCACCGCCTTGAGGATCGGCGGAGCGATCAGAAAGCCGCTCAGCGCATAGAATAAAACCAGCGTTGCCAGCCAGCAGCCGGTTTTCTGCCACCGCGTCCAGCCGCGGTATCGGTCGAGGAATTTTTTCATCGGTCATCACATCCCTTGATTGCAAGTCAGGCCAACAATCTCCTGTATGAGTTACAAGTTTTCCACAGGATCGACTGACCCACAAGCGGTCCCGGATATTTATCAGCCCTTGCAGAGAAAATTTGCTGCTGGCTGATAAAAAAACGCCTTCAGCTCGTCTCGAGCCGAAGGCGTTACAACCAAATTTGAATCGCAAGAATCCGGATGCCGTTCAGGCGGTGTTTTTATGCCGAACAATCCGACCGTCAACCAGGTAGATGACATCTTCGGCAACATTGGTCGCCAGATCGGCAATCCGCTCCAGATAACGGGAGATCGACAGGTAACTGATCAGGCCATCGATATGCTCGGGTTGCTTGCGGATCTGCGCCTTGACCATGTCGAAGCTGTTCTTGTGCAACCTGTCAACCCCGTCATCGAGCTGGATGGCTTTCCAGGCGAGGCGCTCATCGAGATTGACCAGCGCATCGAGCGACTTGCGCAGGATATCCTCGACCGCGCTGCTCATTTCGACCACATCGAAGGGGGGGTCAATCTTGACGTCGCTCATCAGCTCGAGACTCCGGGAAGCGAGATTGCCGGCCAGATCGTTAATCCGCTCGAGGTCGTTGTTTATCTTGAGGACGGCGACGATAAAGCGCAGGTCGGCAGCAACCGGCTGATGCAGGGCGAGGATTTTCAGACATTCCTCCTCGAGATCGACCTCGAGCTGGTTGACCTCGTCACCCATTTCGACGACTTTGTGTGCCAGCGGCTCATCCCGCTTGACCAGGGCCAGAACCCCCTGCTGAACGCTCTCCTCAACCATCGCCGAAAGGGCCAGTATCATTTTCTTGAGCTTGTCAAGCTCTCGCAACATGTGAACAGTCATTCCCGTGACTCCTCGTTAAAGTAAACCGGCTAGCCGAAGCGGCCGGTGATGTAATCCTCGGTCTTCTTGTTTCGCGGCTTGATAAAAAGCTCCTTGGTCACACCGAATTCAACCAAAAAACCCTCGTAAAGAAAAGCAGTATAATCAGAGACCCTGGCGGCCTGCTGCATATTGTGCGTGACGATGATGATTGTAAAATCCTCGCGCAATTCGCCAATCAACTCCTCGACCCGCGAAGTGGATTTCGGATCGAGGGCGCTACAGGGCTCATCCATCAGAATAACTTCCGGGTTAACCGCAATCGCCCGGGCGATACAGAGTCGCTGCATCTGCCCACCGGACATGCCGAGCGCCGATTCGTGCAGCCGGTCCTTGACTTCGTCCCACAGGGCCGCGCCCTTGAGACTGCGCTCGACGGTCTCATCGAGAATCTGCTTACTCTTCACACCGGCAATCCGCAAACCGTAGATGACGTTTTCGTAAATCGACTTGGGGAATGGATTTGATTTCTGGAAAACCATTCCGACCTGGCGTCGCAACTCGATCACATCGGTGGTTCGCGAATATACATCATTGCCGTTGAGGCGGATCTGGCCGACGACATTGGTGTTGTCAACCAGATCGTTCATCCGGTTGAAACAGCGCAGCAGAGTCGATTTTCCGCAACCCGAAGGGCCGATCAGCGCCGTGACCTGCTTGCGCGGAAACCCGAGATTGATGTCGTGAAGCGCCTTGGAACTGCCGTAGTAAAAATCGAGTTTCTCAACCTCGATAACCGGATCGGCAATCGTCAGGGTATAGGCTTTGTCAGTCATACTTCAATTCTCACATGACGTAAGTCGGGCGAAATCAAATCTGCCCGAATCGTTAAAAGGTACTGAAAGTATAGCGTTTTTTCATCTTGTTCCGTAACCGGATAGCGACACTGCTCATGATCAGCACAATCAGCACCAACAGCAGGGTGGTGACAAAAACCATCGGCTTGGCCGCCTCGACATTGGGAGATTGAAAGCCAATGTCGTAAATGTGGAAACCGAGGTGCATGAATTTCCGGTCAAGGTGAACAAATGGAAAATGGCCATCGATCGGCAACGCCGGGGCGAGCTTGACCACTCCGGTAATCATCAGCGGCGCGACTTCCCCGGCCGCCCGGGCCATGGACAGGATCAGCCCGGTCATGATCCCCGGCGACGCCATCGGCAGTAGAATCCGCCAGAGGGTCTGGAACTTGGTGGAGCCCAGCGCATAGGAACCCTCGCGCATCTCTCGCGGGATGGCGCTGAGCGCTTCCTCGGTCGCGACGATAACCACCGGCACCGTCAACAAGGCCAGGGTCAGGCTGGCCCAAAGAATGCCGCCGGTTCCGAAAGTCGGCGTCGGCAGTCGCTCTGGGTAAAACAGTTTGTCGAGACTGCCGCCAACTCCGTAGACGAAAAATCCGAGGCCGAAGATGCCGTAGACGATCGATGGGATACCAGCCAGATTGTTGACGGCAATGCGCACGATCCGTACCAGCAACCCTTCTCTGGCGTATTCGCGCAGGTAGACAGCGGCTATCACGCCGATCGGGAAGGAGAACAGGCTCATGACGAAAATCAGCATGACCGTGCCGAAGATGGCCGGGAACAGTCCCCCTTCGGTGTTCGACTCGCGCGGTTCGCCAACGATCAGTTCCTTGAGCTTGCCAAGGTAGAATTGGACTTTGGCCAATGTCGACATGCTGTTGGGCTGCCAGGCGCGAACGATATCGGCGATCACAATTTGTTTACTGTCTCCGCTGCCGGTCCTGAACTCGGCCGTGGCACTGCGCAGCTGTGCCACCAGATCATTCTGGATCTGCAGAATCCGGTTGAATTCGTGTTGCAGACGATTGCGCTCATCGGTGAGAGTCAGCACCTTGGAATCATTCGGTCCCTTGCCGTCGTAGGCGAGTCTGAGCAGTTTCAAGCGCAGCCGCTCCGACTGGTAGCTGACCTCGTTCAAGCGTTTCCCTTCGACAGCAACCCGCTGCTGCATGTCCTTCACCAGGGTCTGCATCCGCCGCAACTTCTCCAAAGTGCTGCCGCTCAGGTTGTTTGCCAGTTCACCGGGATCGACCTGCTGCAGGAAGCCGTAGAAGTTTCCATACTCGATCCGCTCCAGGGAGATGGCCTCCGGAGGTGTGCTGAGCTCGGCGATATCGGCTTCGTCGATCCAGCGAAAATCAAGGCCGTTGAGATCTCGGTTGCCGATTTTAAACTGCAGCCGGTTGCCCTCCTGTTCGTGGCGCGCTTCGCTCTTGACCAACTCTCCGAGCACGACGCTGCCGTCCTTGAGCCTGGCGGAAACCAGATCGGAAGGCCAGAAGACCCCGAGGCCGTTGATCATGATCACAATCATCAGCACAGCGGCAGTCAACAGGGTCAGGGAGAGGGCCGCCCCCGTCAGCCAGACCATCGGTTCGCCGATTCGCCAGTACCTACGTTTCATAATTGTCGTTTTCCTTCCACACCCGGAACCCCGAAGGGTTCTAGAATCGTCCGTATTTGCTGCGTAACCGCTGGCGTATCAGCTCGGCCACGGTATTGACGATGAAGGTCATAATAAACAGAATGACCGCCGAGAGAAACAGAACCCGGTAAAGCGAACCGTCGACCGGTGCCTCGGGAATTTCTACCGCGATATTGGATGATAGCGGCCGCATACCGTTGAAGATGCTCAGATCCATGATCGCCGTGTTGCCGGTCGCCATCAGCACGATCATCGTTTCGCCGACCGCCCGGCCAAAGCCGATCATGGTCCCGGCGAAAATCCCCGGGCTTGCCGATGGCAGCATCACCCTCCAAACGGTCTGCCAGCGACTGGCGCCGAGCGCCAGGGACGCCGCCTTGAGGCTCGACGGGACATTCGACAGGGCATCCTCGGCAATGGTGAAGATGATCGGAATGACCGCAAAACCCATGGCAAAGGCGATAATGATACAGTTCCGCGGATCGTAACGGGTACCCCACTCGGTGAACAGCCACTGTTTGAGATTGCCATCGAACAACCAGTTTTCCATGCCGGAGCCAAGTACCGCGCTCAGCGCCACGGCCAGCACGATCACCGGGGCGATGGCCAGAAATTCAAAGCCCCGCTCGACCCGCTGGAGCGGTTCGTAGCGCCTTGCCGCCTGCCAAACCAGCAGACTGACGATCAGCGATCCCGGCACCACCAGCAGACTCAGAAACAAGGATCCGAGGGAGCGCTCGATGAGTGGGGCCAGCCATAGTGCGGCCAGGAAGCCGATAATTACCGTTGGCACTGCGGCCATAACCTCCACCGCCGGCTTGACAAGGCCGCGCAGCCGCGGCCGGGCGAACTGGCTGGTATAGATCGCACCGAAGATCGCCAGCGGCACCGCAAACAGCATGGCATAGAAAGTCCCCTTCAGAGTGCCGAAAATCAGCGGGACCAGGCTCAGTTTCGGTTCGTAATCATCCGTGGAAGCAGAAGACTGCCAGACGTAGGCCGGCTCATCGTACCCCTCGTACCAGACCTTGCCGAACAGGGTCTTGAAACTGACCTCCGGGTGTTCAATCTCGAATTTCCAGCAGGTCAGCTCACCCTTGCCGGTCAGACCAATCAGCCCGTTACCGCGGACGTTCATTGCTGCCAGACTGATTCCGTCCGGTTGGGAGAGTCCGAGCAGGTAGCGCTCGCTGGTCATATTGTCCAGGTGCACGGCGGAGGCATCCATGCTGATGACGTTCTTGTTGCGCAAACTCTGCAACAGCGTCTGGATCGGACCGCTGTGCGAACTGAGGTCGTGAATGCGCAGCAGACTGCGGCCGCCGCCATCGCTGCGAACCGGCATCCAGGTCGAGACATCCCCCGCGGAATCGCCGACGGCCAGCGAAACGTCACCGTAGACCATGGTGAGGGCGGTGATGCCGCGCTGATCGTCGAAGGCCAATTTCTGTTCCAGCAGTTCCGGGGATTCCATATCGGAGAGGTCCCAACGCAACAGTTCGCCGCGGTCGGTCCCGGCATAGAGCTGCAGCCCGTCATCACTCAGGGTCAAAGCCTGTACCCGGCCCTGCACCCCGTCCAAGTCGAGACGATGAGTCTCTTCGGTCACCGTCATTTCGCCGAGAAAATTCTCTTCTTCGCCGTGCTGCAGCAGCTGTAGGCTGCCGTCGGCCAGCAGATCGAGCCGGGTCTGGCGACCGTCTGAAGTAACCCGAGCCAGAGACTGCAACGGTCGTCCGGCTACGGGGGCGGCAAAAGTCGCTTCATGCTTCACTTCGTGGAGGATGCTGCGCTTATTGCCATTATTTTCATCAAAATCCGTGCGGAAACGGACCTGCTCGACGCTTAGGCTGCCGTCTTTCCAGAGCAGCACATGGTTGAGTCGGCCATAGCTGGTGACCGCCAGCAACTCGCGAGGCCCCGAGGGGGGCTGTAGTGCCTGCTGGTCGGTTTCCCGGCCTGAAACCAGATCATAGAATCGCAGCGTGCCGCTATCGTCGAGGGCATAACCGGTTTCCAAATAATCATCCATGCCAATGGCCAACACGGAGCGCCCGCCGGGCAGATCCTGCTTAACCAGGGCGGTAAGTTCGGCGGACGGTTCATAGAACAGGGGTAGCGACACATTGACAATCAGCACCAGGATCAGGATGACGCTGCAGATGATCGCCATCCCGCCAATGGTGATCGCCCAGCGAACCAGGCGGTCATTGCGTTTGATTTTTTTCAGAAAAGCCGGATTCATAAATGGCCTGTCAGTCTTTAAAACACAAACAGGCCCTGCCCTTTATGGGGCAGGGCCACTTGAGTTTATTCCAGGGACTCGGGTTTTTTAGTCAAGCAGTGCAAGCTGTTTTTTGGCGACCGCAGGAATCAGCGGCAGGAAGCCGTCCTTGACCACGATCTCCTGGCCCTCTTTGGAAAGCACAAATTTCACAAATTCTTTGGTCAGCTTGTCCATCGGCTTGTTCGGCTCCTTGACCACATTAATGTAGAGCATGCGGCCGAGCGGATAGTTGCCGCTGAGCACATTCTCGTAGTTCGGTTCGTAGGCGGTTGCGCCGTCCTTATCGGAAAGCGGCAGGGCCTTGACGCCGGAGGTCACATAACCCATCCCCGAGTAGCCGATACCGGCCTTGTCCTCGGTGACGCCTAGCACCACCGAGGCGTTGCCCGGCTGCTCCTTGACGGTGTCCTTGTAGTCGCCCTTTTTCAGGGTGTGATGCTTGAAGAAACCGTAGGTACCGGAGGCCGAGTTACGACCATAGAGGCTGATCGGCTGATTCGCCCAACTACCATCCAGGGCCAGCTGACCCCAGGTCGTGATGTCTTTACCGCCGCGCTTCTGGGTTTTTGAGAAGATCGAGTCGACCTGGGTCATCGACAGAGCCTTGAGCGGATTATCCTTGTTGACGAACACCGCCAGGGCATCGAGCGAGACACCAATGGTGGTCGGCTTGAAGCCGTACTTGGCTTCGAAGGCTTCGATCTCCTTCTTTTTCATCTGGCGTGACATGGGACCGAGTTGGCTGGTCCCTTCGATCAGCGCCGGAGGAGCGGTACTGGAGCCCTTGCCTTCGATCTGGATGTTAACGTTGGGGTAGATCTTGCGGAACCCTTCGGCCCAAAAAGTCATCATGTTGTTGAGGGTGTCGGAACCAACGCTGTTGAGAGTCCCGGCGACACCGCTCACCTTCTGGTAGGAAGGCAAGTTCGGATCAACCTTGACCGCATCGGCCATGGCATTGCCACTGAGGACGACGACGGCGACCAGGGCCAACGCAGTGATGGTCAGTTTCTTCAAGCTTGACAGCAGTTTCATGGTGGTCATTCTCCTTTGGGTTGAAATTCTCATGAACGAATCGGCCCGCATCGGGCCCAGCAATTTACGTTACGGCTGCTCATTATCGATTCTCATGTTAGGACTGTGCTAGCAATCCATTAGAAAACCGCTAAACGTTCGATTCTGCTTAAAAAATCGTCGAGCAACCGGATGTTCATGAGACTCCGATCGAATGTTTAACAGCCAATTGTTAGTGTTGTGTTAGGAGAAGGTAAGCGGGAGATTAAAGTATTCGGGGGGTTGAAAAAGAAGGGGTGCTGCTTGACGACGGAAGCTCAATGTCCGGGCGTGAAGTTCGGAGTCATAACCTCCATGAGGTACCCGCCGGGAGGGTTTGATCAGTTGAGGTCCGGGTCTGTGCCAGGTATCTGCAGGGTAAACACACTCCCTTTGTCTGGTGCACTCTGGACGGTAACCTCGCCGCCATGCGCCTGGACGATATGCTTGACGATTGCCAGGCCAAGTCCGGTGCCTCCCTGTTTACGGCTGCGGGCCTTGTCGACCCGGTAAAACCTCTCGAACAAGCGGGAAAGATGCTCTTCGGCAATGCCGCAGCCCTCGTCAGCCACCTTGATTTCAAGGCCGCTGCCTAATCGTTCGGCCGAAACGATCACTTCACTGCCGGCAGAACTGTATTTGATGGCGTTGTCGATCAGGTTGGTCACCGCCTGCTCGAGGAGCGGGGCATTGACCGTGGCAACCAGGTTGTCGGGGCACTCGATCCTCACCCGGACCCGGTCCTGCTGGGCCCGCATCAGGCAGATCTGCCGGGCGGAGCTGAGCAGCGCGCCGACATTACAGTCACTCAGGGGGACCTGATCGAGTTCGGACTCCTGCTCAATCCGCGACAGGTCGAGCAGGTCTTCGATGATCGCGTTGAGCCGTTCAGCCTGGCGGACAACGATCCCGAGGAAGCGCCTTGCATCGTCAGGTTGATCGATGGCGCCGTCAAGCAGGGTTTCGACAAAGCCCTTGATTGCCGTGATCGGAGTTTTAAGTTCGTGGGAAACGTTGGCGACAAAATCGCTGCGGATATTCTCCAGCCGTCGCAGCCGGGTTACATCATTCAGCACGATCAGGGCACCAAGCTGTTTCCCCTCCGAACCGAGCAGCCGGGTGCCATGGGCCTGCAGGAATCGATCCTGAACTCCATGCAGGACCAGGTCCTCCTCGACCGGCACCTGGCTCTCCAGGGTCATGACGATAAACCGCTGCAAATCAACCTTGCGGATCACCTCCTGGACCGGACGACCGACGCCACGCTTGAGACTGACCCCGAGCATCTCGGCGGCGGCCCGGTTAAAGCGGAGAATCTTTTCATCGATGTCAACCGCCAGCACCCCCTCGACCATGCTTGCCAGTACCGCTTCGATTTCATTACGCTGCCGCAGGACAGTGTGAATGCGGTCGTTCAGTTCAGCGGCCATCCGGTTCATGGCGTCGGCCAGGCTGCTGGTTTCTTCCGAGCCGCTGACCTGCAAGCGGGTTTCGAGTTCACCCCGGGCAAAGCGCTCGGCACCCAGTTTCATATTTTCCAGCGGACGGCTGATCCGCCGCGAAATCCACCAGCTGACCAGAGCCGCGAGCAGGACGGCTATCACGCCACCGTACAGGATCCGCCAGCGAATTCCCTGCAGGGTTGCTTCGATCGCAGTCATCGGCACCGCGACCCGGACGCTGCCGATATAGGTCGCGCCCTGCAGGACCGGCACGGCAACATACATCATGGTCTGGCTCAGGGTATGGCTGAAGCGCACCGAGCGACCGACCTGGCCGAGTCGGTTGGGATAGATCTCCGGACGGTTGGCGTGGTTGTCCATCTGGTCCGGGGCTTCATCGGAATCGCCGAGGACCTCACCATCGGCCAGAATGACGGTAATGCGACTGCCGCTCTTTGCTCCCAGTTGCTTACAAAGCTCGTCGATCCAGCCTTCTGCGGCGGGATCGAACTTGCCGCGCAACTGATGCTCGACCAGCCGGGCCCGTGCCAACAGGTCGGTCTCGGTCTGCTGCAGGTGAAACTCCCGCAGCGAATGAGTCACATACCAGGTGACGCTGACCAGGGAAACCAGGGTGATCAGCAGGAAAGCGGGATAAAGATGCCAGAGCAGTCGTTTGCGGGCCATGAAGACTATTTTTCTGCCGCCAGGTCTTTGAAACGATAACCGACCCCGCGGACGGTTTCGATCAGCGCACCGCACGGGCCGAGCTTCTTGCGCAGGCCAACCACCTGGACATCGACCGCGCGGTCGGTGACCGCATAGTCTTCGCCGCGTACCGCGTTGACGATCTGGTAACGGGTAAACACCCAGCCGGGACGGCTGGCGAGAAATTGCAGAACGCGAAATTCGGTGAAGGTCAGCTCGACCGGTTTACCGGCGACCAGCACCTCGTTGCGACCCGGATGAATCACCAACTCACCATGGGTCAACTGGTCGGGTTCTTCGAGGACTTCAGCGCCCTGGGTCCGCCGCCGGAGTACCGCCCGCACCCGGGCCAGCAGAATCTTCGGGCTGAACGGCTTGGTGACATAGTCATCCGCGCCGAGCTCCAACCCGGCAACGACATCCGATTCCTCCCCCTTGGCGGTCATCATAATAATCGGCAGGCCAGCAGTCGCTTCGTGACCACGCAACCGACGGCAAACCTCCAGGCCATCAACACCGGGCAGCATCAGATCGAGCAGAATCAGGTCCGGCTGTTCTGCAACCAGCTTGAGCCCTTCCTCGCCCGAGGTGGCACAGGAGACCTGAAAACCTTCGCGGGCCAGGTTGTAATGCACCAGGGCCAGGATATCTTCTTCATCTTCGATGACCAGGATTTTTTCGGCGGCCATATGCCCTTCCTGTCGCTCATAACGTTCAAACCGATAGCGAACCTTAAGCAACCATTGTTAGGATTCGGTTAGAAATGCTCTAAATTCAGGTAAGTCCAGCTCGCCTTAGCTGAAAGCTTACTCTTCTTTAACAGAATTTTCATGAACAACCAACGAGAAGTTTGTCCCGACAACCGCAACCGACCCCTGGCCAGCAAGACCGCAATGCGGAAACATTTGCCTGGATTGTCAATTCAGGGCTTGGCAGGGCTTGGGGTCAGGTCTTGCAATGCCACATTTCACATCATCTCGATATTGACCTGACCCGTCCGCGGGCTATGCAACACACCTGACAGCATCGCCACGCCTTGCTCGATAAAAGCATATTGTGGCTGCACCGTCCTGAGTTGGCAACCCTGCAGGTTGTGTGACTTTTTCAAACGGGCACGACATACCAGAGAATGCACAGATAATGCGCGACGCTGCCCATGATGACAAACAGGTGCCAGATAGCGTGATTATAAGGAATCCGTCCCGCAGCATAGAAGATCAGACCCACGCTGTAGCTGAGGCCGCCGGCAAACAGCCAGAAAATACCTTCCGGGACCATGGCCGCACGTAGCGGTTTGAGGGCGACCACGGCCACCCAGCCGAGCGCCAGGTAGAGCAGGGGCATGACGATCTTGTGCCTGTGCGGAACCAGGCTCTTGTAGACCAGACCGGCGATTGCGGCCCCCCACACCACCCCGAACAGCGACCAGCCCCACGCCCCGCGCAAGGTGACCAAGGTGAAAGGCGTGTAGGTGCCGGCGATCACCAGGAAGATCCCGGCATGATCCAGGGCGCGGAACAGGTAGTGCAAGCGGGGCTGTTTAAGTGAGTGATAGATTGAGGATATGACGTAAAAACTACTCAGACAAACGGCGAAAATGCTGGCGGAAACGATCCGGTAGGGATCGCCGGTTTCCGCGGCTCTGACGATCAGCAGGCCGGCGCCGGCCAGGAACACCACGACTGCCGGAATATGCGTCCAGCGGTTGGCAAGTTCCTCTCGTTCGGTGTAGGGGAAGAGCCGGGATGCGAAATCATCTTTCATAGAAGCATTGTAGCGCTACAATGACAGACAACAAGGCTGGCTTCAATCGATCAGGACGAGGAGCGGCCGGCTATGGAGAATCTATGGACCTTTTGACCTGGATCGGCATCCTGCTCTGTGTCAGCCAGTCGGCGATGTTCTCCGGGCTGAACCTGGCTTTTTTCGGCATGAGCCGGTTGCGCCTGGAAGTGGAAAGAACCAATGGCAACCGGGATGCCGAGCGGGTCCTGCAACTTCGGGAAGATTCCAATTTTCTGCTGGTCACCATTCTCTGGGGCAATGTCGGCGTCAATGTGCTCTTGACCCTGCTGTCGAATTCGGTGCTGGCGGGGGTCTCCAGCTTTCTGTTCTCGACCGTGGTCATTACCCTGATCGGCGAGATTATGCCGCAGGCCTACTTTTCGCGTCACGCCCTGCGGATGGCCGCCATGCTCGGGCCGCTGTTGCGGTGTTACCAGTATCTGCTGTATCCGGTCGCCAGACCTTCGGCCTTGCTGCTCGACTGGTGGCTCGGCAAAGAAAGCATCCTCTATTTTCGGGAACAGGATATTACCGAAATCCTGCGGAAGCATGTCGAGGAGGAGGAGAGTGACATCACCCACTTCGAAGGGATCGGGGCGATGAACTTTCTGGCGATCGATGACATGCTGGCCATCGACCAGGGCGAGGTGGTTCATCCTGCGAGTCTGATTCCCCTCGAAACGCGGGAGGGGCAGCTGGTTTTCCCTGATTTTCAGCGCACTGCGGAGGACCCGTTCATCCGGGCCGTGGCAAAATCAGACAAGAAGTGGGTCATTCTCACCGACGCCAACAATTATCCTCATTATGCACTCGACTCAGACAAGTTCCTGCGTGAAGCCCTGCTCGGGCATCCAGCTTTCTCGCCCTGGCAGAGCTGCCATACGCCGATCATTGTCGAAGACCAGAACATTTCTCTCGGGGACGTCATCCTGCAGATGAAAAACCGCTCCACCCGGGCCGATGATATTTCCATCGACAAGGATCTGGTGCTGGTCTGGGGCGACACCAAGAAAATCGTGACCGGCGCCGATATCCTCGGCAGGCTGTTGGCCGGCGTCCTGCCGCCGACGGAATCGCGGTGATTTTTCGCGCACCAGTGACTCATTATCGTCATGGGATACTCCCCGGGCAACCTTTCCGGAGGTGATTTCAAGTGTCTGCGTGATTCCTCACCCCCTCGGCCTTGAAAGCCGGCCCGGGTGGGTATTTTACCCCGAGCTTTTGTAATAAGGTTGGGAGGAGGGAGTTCGGGGGAATTGGTATACTCTGGTAAGAAACCGCGTGACGGCAATGCGGGCGGGCATTGAGTCTTTTTTGAAGGGTCAAAGTGCCGGCTCTGCAAAATTCGGCAACACTCCCAGGAGCTCAAATGCAGATCCGGGTCGGCTACGAAATCATCTATGACTGCCCCCAGCCGACACCGATGATACTCACGCTGCACATCCACTATTCGCGCGCTTCCGATGTCATGGTTCCCGACCATCTCATCACCAGCCCGTCCGTTCCGGTAACGGCCTATCGGGATTGTTTCGGCAACTGGTGCAGCCGGATCGTCGCACCGACGGGCGAGATCAGGCTTTCGGCCGACGCGATCGTGAATGATACTGGAGAGCTGGATGCGGTGGCCCCCTCCGCCGAACAGATACCGG
>Ga0209919_1001047_pt1 | contig 13777 bp, 13 predicted proteins | sample SalPon2A_C_D2_MG_FD_185721 | JGI IMG/M metagenome (GOLD analysis project Ga0209919, IMG submission 185721) | Soil microbial communities from South San Francisco under conditions of wetland restoration - Salt Pond MetaG R2A_C_D2_MG (SPAdes)... | ecosystem: Environmental > Terrestrial > Soil >... | reverse complement strand
AAAAAAACGATGTCCCCGGCAGATTTCATGGCGTACAACCCAAACTATGCAGGAGGTGCGATCACTGGAGGGGCAGCAGACATCACCCAGCTTTTTACCCGGCCCGTAATACGGGTAAACCCATACAGTACCCCGCACCCGGATATCTATATCTGTTCGGCTTCTACACCCCCAGGCGGAGGGGTCCATGGTATGTGCGGTTACCACGCGGCAAAAAGCGTACTGAAAACCCTCAGGCATTCATAACCTTTCCAAAAACCAATTATCCAATTCCCCTGGAGAATTTATACACGCCAAGATTCAGGCGCACAAGTGCTACTTCTAAAGAACCGTTCCCGGCCCTGAGCCAAAAATGTTCAGAAAAAATGCAATGGAAATCGGATCTTGCGTCTTTACACTTGAAGACCGGTTTAAAAAAGCCAATTTTTGATGTCTCCAGAACGGGATAACTATAAAAAGCTTACGAATTTTTTCGGCGAGGAGTATCAATCCTTGAAGGCCTATGTGAACACCCGCATTCGGGCGGGGGTGAACAATGATGCAGAAGATATCCTCCAGGATGTGGCACTGAAGCTCTTTTCAGGGGCTGACCGATACTCTCCTATCGATAATGTTGCGGCTTTTGTTTACCATTCCGTGCGGAATAAGATCATAGATATCATGCGACAGCACAAGCGGTCGCGATATCGGGAAGAGTCCTTTGACCTGCAATGGGACAGGTTCCGGGAATTGTTTGATGAAGCCGAGCCCGGGTATTCCGATCGGGTACAGGAAGCCTTGTTGGAACATATTTTCAGCCTGAAACCAGAATACAGGGATGTTATCCTCGCTTTCGATTTTGAAGGATATTCTTACCGGGAACTCGCTATGGAGACCGGGATCCCGGAGGGCACCCTAATGTCCAGAAGGCACAGGGCCATCTCCCTCCTATATAAAAAACTGGAATCCTTAATTGATAGAAAAACTTAAAATTAAATCGTATGACACATTTTTTTAAACACCGGATGCGCCGCAAATCGGCTGGAGAAATCGTGGGATGGGTAATCCTGGGGATAATCGTAGTCGTGGGACTGGCCATATTGTTTGGCCTCATTATCATGTGGTTATGGAACTGGCTTATGCCAACCCTCTTCGGCCTGGGTACTATAACCTATTGGCAGGCGGTCGGGATTTTTATCCTCTCCAAGATCCTCCTTGGGGGCTGTGGGGGTGGCGGCAAAAAGCACCGGGCGTCCAAGCGTGGCAGGTCCGGCTGCGAAGGCCGTTCCAGGGGAGATTTTTCAAAGTGGAAATATTATGACCGCTTCTGGGAAGAAGAAGGCAGCCATGCCTTTGAGGCCTATATAGCCCGTCAGGCAGAACAGCAGGATGAGGAGCCACAGGAGTAGTGCAACCACTCACAGAAAAAGTTTCCGAATTGTTCAATCGTATATCATCAAAAAACATGAAACTTTTCATTTTCAGAACTAACATAAAAACAGAGCAGAAGGCAAATGCATTGATCCCTTTATTCAAAAGCTATTCGTCCATTTCCAACTGGAGTATCGACCTCGAAGACCGGGACAAGGTACTGAGGGTGGAGACAGTGGGCAGTCTGGAAGAACACGATGTAATCAAGCTGGTGAAGGAACGGGGGTTTCATTGTGAAGCCCTGCCCGATTGATGGGAAACCTGACTGGCCTTCCTGTCAGTTGCCCGTTTCCCCAAACCCGAGCCAAAGCAATGCGTTGATGATAAGCTGGTTTTGCGCCTGGCTGCTGAACGTGGACGAGAGGGTGGCATTGGTACCCCCCTCGTAATCCATGTCGTTATGCCCCATATTGAAGTAGACCATCCGGTAATTACGGTTCGTCCAAACCACTGGATAGTAACCCTCGTGCCATATTTCATCGGGCTTGGGGCCTGTCCCCAGCGGAAAACTTGATGGATCGATGGAAAGAAGGATGCGGATGTCCGGATTCTTGCGAAGGTCTTCCTCCCAGCGGTACCATTCATTCGGGGCTGAAGTAAAAAGAACTGGCAGGCCCCGGGTAACGGGGTGTCCGGGATCATCTACCCGGAGGATAGCCGAAGTAGGTCGCCAGGTATTGCTTTTATAGGATCCGGCTCCAAGGAATTCCCGGTGGTACCAATCCCAGTTCTGTGGAAAATCGGAGGGGGTTAGGGCAAAAGCGGAGAAATGAAAGCCCATCCAGCCTCCCCCCTCCCGCATATATTGTTCGAAAGCTTTCCGTTGTTTCGGATCATCCGGCCTTGTGTCGAGGAAAAGAATTACCTGGTAATCCGCCAACTCATCCCTATTCAAACGGCTCCAATCATCGGTGGCCTCGTAGTGGAAATGCCGGTTCCTGGCCAATTCGGCAAACCACTGGTTGGCTTCCCTTACAAAACTGATATGGGCCAGGTCGTTCCTGGCCGTGTAAAAGGCCAACACCCGGAACCGGTCCGCAGTTTCCTGCGCCTGTACTAAAACACCGAAGCCAAACAATAGGGCAAGGATCAATTTCCTGCCCAATCTTCCACTGGCCGTTAAACTCATCGAGATTCCCTTTTATTCCTCATCAGAACCCCAAAGGCTGTAGGGCTGCTGATCGCGGCAAGGTAAAATACAATTTAGGTGGGAAAATTGGTTTCTTCCCCCTTAAAAAAATTAAATTTATGAAGAATTAGAGCGTATGAGCAACCTCATTTCCGAACGGGTAGCGGATTTCCTGCAACACTATCCCCCTTTCAATGAAATGCATCCCAGGGACCTGTTGGCCCTGTCCGAAGAGGTATCCATTGTTTATTATCACAAAGGGAAAGTTGTTTTCAGCGAACATGAAAAGGCGCACCGGCATTTCTATGTGGTGCATAAGGGAGCCGTGGAACTGAGGGAAAGCAGTACGGGGGCCATTGTGGATCTTTGCGACGAAGGGGATATTTTCGGGCTTCGCCCGCTGATGGCCAATGAAGACTATATCCTGGAGGCGAAGGCCTTTGAGGAAAGCATTCTCTATGCCATCCCGATTGATACATTCCGCCCGTATACCCAGCGGTATGAAGAACTGGGCAACTTCCTGATCGAAAGTTTTGCCTCCAACACCAGGAACCCATATTCCCGCAAACCGCCGGAACAGGGAATGGGAAAAATCGCCTACGGGGATCCGCTGGAAAAGACCTCAGAACTGCTGGATTTCCAGCTAATCGGGGCAAAGGGGAAGATCGTATCATGTACCCCCGACAGTATGGTCCAGGAGGTTGCCAGGCGAATGACGCGAAAAAAAGTGGGTTCCGTTATCGTGGTGGATGGAGGTCTGCCGGTAGGGATCATCACCGACAAGGACCTGAGGAACAAAATTGCGACCGGCTCCTTTCCGGTAACCGCCCCTGCACACAAAATTATGACCAGCCCCGTGATAACCTATCCAAAAAACCTTACGGTAACCCAGGCACAAATGGCTATGATGAAGAGCAATATCAGCCACTTATGCCTCACCGAAGACGGGACGGCAGACTCGAAGGTGGTAGGCATGCTTTCCAAGCACGATGTGATGGTATCCATGGGTAACAACCCGGCAGTTCTTATAAAGGCGATCAAGCGCACTAAAAAAATTGCCCGCCTCAAGCCGGTCAGAACCAGCATAACCCGTCTGCTCAAGGGATATCTGGAGAATAATATCCCTATGTCTATAACCTTAAAAATCATTTCCGAACTGAATGACGCCTGTATTAAACAGGTCATACAGATTGCGCTGAAGGACATGCCCGGAAAACCCCCGGTCCCTTTTGCCTGGCTCACAATGGGCAGTCAGGGAAGGGGAGAACAATTACTACACACAGATCAGGATAATGCCTTGATTTTCAATAATGTAAATGAGGAACTTATAGAGGATACCACCACCTATTTCCTCACCCTAGCCTGGCACGTCACCAAAGGGCTTCAGACTATAGGCTACGAATACTGTCCGGCAGAAATGATGGCTTCCAACCGAAGCTGGTGTATGAGCCTGGATGCCTGGAAGGACACGGTGGAGAAATGGATCACCAATCCGGGAAAGGAAGAAGTATTGTTATCTTCCATTTTTTTTGATTATAACCTGAGTTACGGGGAAAAAAGTCTGGTGGACGAACTCTCCGCTTATATTTTCGAGACCACTGCCAGGTATCCTATCTTTTTCACCCACCTGGCCAGCGGGGCCCTGCACAATCCTTCGCCTTCGGGGTTTTTCAGGGAATTCCTGGTGGAACAGGATGGTGCCTACAAGGATTTCTTTGACATCAAGAGACGGGCACTAATGCCCCTTACCGATGCAGGCCGGGTACTGATCCTTTCACACGCCATAAAAGCCATCAACAGCACAAGCGGCCGTTTTGAGAAGCTGGCCGAATTGGAAGAGAACAATCGCGAACTGTATCTGGCCTGTTCCTACGCCACCAAAGCCCTGTTGAAATTCCGCACAAAACAGGGATTGCTGCATCATGATTCCGGCAGGTATATTGCATTGGATACTTTAAGCAAGGAGGAAAAAATAAAATTGAAACGGACTTTCAAGACCATTAAGGAAATCCAGGAATTGCTAGCCCTCCGGTTTAAGGTATCTAACATAATGTCATGAACCTCACTTCTTCCCTCAGAAATATATCGCAACAGCTTTGCAAGCACCTCAACCGACTACCGGGCCGGGAGCCGGATTGGGACCTGGAGACGCTTCGTTATGTGGTTCTCGATACGGAAACCACCGGTTTTGACTATGGGAGGGACCGCATCCTAAGTCTGGGGGCTCTCAGGCTGCAGTATGAAACCATTGATGTTGGGGATTGTCTTGAAATATACTTCCAGCAGGAATTCTATAATGAGGCAACTACGGAAATACACGGCATTCTCAGCCGGGAGGTTCGTACCTGCCTGCCTGAAAAGGAGGGGCTTGAAAAGTTTATACAATATCTGGGGGATGACGTGATCGTCGCTCACCATGCGCGGTTTGATCTGACTATGATAAACAATGCCCTCCATCGGCACGGATTCCCCAAACTGCAGAACCCCCATCTCGATACCTCGGCCCTGTACCGAAAGACGGTCATCGATTCACCCGTAGTCAGTAAGAAGGAGCGCTATACCCTGGATGAACTGGCCGACAAATTTGATATTTCCAAAAAAGACCGGCATACAGCCCTGGGTGATGCACTGATCACGGCAATTGCCTTCCTGAAGATACTGGAAGCCCTGCGGAAAAAAGGGATTACCACGTTCCGGCAAGCCAGGAGGTAGTACTAGGATGCCAATTTTTGCAGGTAATTCAGGACGTTTTTTTCGATCCGCTCTTCAAGATTGTCCAATGGGGCTTTTTCAAAAGTTTCCCCGGTGATATTCTCATACAACTCGATATACCTTTCGGACACCTCCTCAACATAGGCATCGGTCATTTCCGGAACCTTTTGCCCGGCAAGTCCCTGGAACCCCTTGGAAATGAGCCATTGCCTGACAAACTCTTTTGAAAGTTGTTTCTGCGGTTCCCCTCTTTCCTGCCGGCCGGCATACCCTTCTGCGTAAAAATACCGGGAAGAATCCGGGGTATGGATCTCATCGATCAATACGATATCCCCCTCCCCTGTTTTCCCAAATTCGTATTTCGTATCCACCAGGATCAGTCCCCGGGCGGCGGCCAGTTCGCTCCCACGCTGAAAGAGTGCACGGGTATAGGCTTCCAGGCGTGCATAGTCATTTTCTGAAACGATCCCCCGCTCCAACAGTGCCTCCCGGGAGATGTCCTCATCGTGGTCCCCTTTTTTGGCTTTGGTGGCCGGGGTGATAATAGGTTCCGGGAATGGGTCGTTCTCCTTCATCCCCACTGGCATGGGCACCCCACAGAGTTCGCGTTTCCCGGCTTTATACTCCCTCGCGGCATGCCCGGAAAGATATCCCCGGATCACCATTTCCACCTTGAACGGGGTACAGGCGTAGCCTATGGCCACATTGGGATCGGGGGATGCCAATAACCAGTTAGGTACGATATCTTCGGTCGCTTTCATCATTTTGGTCGCGATCTGATTCAGGATCTGCCCTTTGTAAGGGATCCCTCGGGGCATCACGACATCGAAGGCCGAAAGCCGGTCTGTGGCGATCATCACCAGCAACCCGTTCTGTAGCCGGTATACCTCGCGCACCTTGCCTTTGTATACGGAGAGCTGTCCCGGGAATTGGTAGTTTGTGGACGTGATTGTCTTTTGCATGCGGATTCTAATTCTGATGCTCAATTTCCTTGTAGGCGTCGATGATCTTTTTAACCAGTTTATGGCGGATTACGTCCTTGTCGTCCAGATAGATCATCTGGATGCCCGAAATGTTCTTCAGAATAAGCACAGCCTCTTTGAGCCCCGAAAGCACACGCCGGGGAAGGTCGATCTGCCCGGGATCGCCCGTGATAACGAATTTTGCATTTTTCCCCATTCGGGTGAGGAACATTTTCATCTGGGCATGGGTGGTATTCTGGGCCTCGTCCAGGATCACGAAGGCATGGTCCAGGGTGCGCCCCCGCATAAAGGCCATGGGGGCGATCTGGATTGTGCCGTTTTCCAGGAACTGCGCCAATTTCTCGGCCGGGATCATGTCCCGCAGGGCATCGTACAGGGGCTGCATATAGGGGTCCAGCTTTTCTTTCAGGTCGCCAGGGAGGAAACCGAGGTTTTCACCGGCCTCGACGGCAGGCCGGGTCAGGATGATCCGCTTTACCTGCTTGTTTTTAAGAGCCCGTACGGCCAGGGCCACTCCGGTATAGGTCTTGCCGGTACCTGCCGGACCGATGGCGAATACCATATCATGTTTGTCCGAAGCGTCCACCAACTTCCTTTGGTTAACTGTTTCTGCCTTGATCAGTCGGCCATTGACGCCATGCACCAAAACATCGCCGCTCCTTTCGGACGATTCGAGTTCGTCGCTTCCATTGCTGGTCAGTACGCGTTCAATAACGTTTTCATCTAATTTGTTATAACGGGAAAAATGGGAGGTCAGCATCTGGAACCTGCGGTCGAATTCCTCCAACATGGCATCATCGCCATATACCTTGATTTTACTGCCACGTGCTACAATCTTTAACTTGGGGAAGTATTTTTTGAGAAGGTTGATGTTTTCGTTCTGGCGACCAAAAAATTCCCTTGGGCTTATGTCTGTAAGTTCGAGATTGAGTTCGTTCAAATGATCTGGGGTTTTATGAAGACACCGGGTGCGAATTATTTCTGCAGGCTGTTTTTTTGTGTAATTTTGTTGAACAAACTTACGTAAAAAACGGTTTGACACTCTAAAAAAAATATCAACATTGCTGCATGGCAATAATCACGTTAACTACAGATTTTGGGCATAAAGACCATTTTGTAGGAGCTATAAAAGGAACCATTTACCGGGAATTGGAAGATGCTCGCCTCGTTGATATTTCTCACTCCATCAGCCCTTTTAACATTCAGGAATGCGCGTACATTCTGAAGAACTCCTATCAGGCTTTCCCGGAAGGCACCATCCATATTGTAGGGGTCGATTCTGAGCCAACTCCCGAGAACCAACATATCGCCGTTCTGGTGGACGGGCATTATTTCGTAAGTGCAAACAATGGGGTGATCAGCCTGATCACGGCTTCCATCAAACCAGAAAAAGTGGTGGAGATCAACATCCCCAATCCTGTCCATGGTTCATTTCCGGTGCTGGATGTTTTTGTGCAGGTGGCTTGCCACCTGGCCAGGGGCGGGACTCTGGATGTAGTTGGGAAGCCTTTTGCCACCTTGAAGGAACTGAAGGAATTTGCACCCCGGATAACCAATGACGGGCAGACCATCATGGGGAGCGTAATCTATATTGACAATTACGGAAATGTGATCACCAACATCGATAAAGGGCTGTTCGAGGCCTACAGGAAAGGAAGGAATTTTGAATTGAATGCAAGGAATAAGAAGATTACGCAAATCCATAACAAATACAGCGACATTGTAAATTTTGACCTGGAAAAACAGCAGCGCAGGGGGCCTGGCGACTTATTGGCGCTTTTCAATTCGGGCGATTACATCGAGCTCGCCATATATAAGAGCGACCTCCAGACGGTAGGCGGGGCGGCAACCCTATTGGGCCTGGATTACAGGGATACGATCATCATTAATTTCGGATAATGCGGGTCCAAACCTAAGAAAAGAAAGTTGTAGATGGAAAATATTACTAGTTTTGGACTGTTTTTTTGATACCATGGCCAACGACCTGGGGATCCTGGCCGGCTGGCCCGGCCCCTGCTCCGGATACGGACGGTCTGCTGCTTGCAAAACCAATCGCGATGTTCGCAATATTTAAACGGGAGATCACCTCTTTTTTCACCACCCCGATCGCCTACCTGGTGGTGGGGTTGTTTCTTTTATTCAACGGTTTGTTTCTGTGGGTATTCCATTCGGGATTCAACGTCTTCGATTATGGTTTTGCCGATCTGAGCAACTTCTTCCTCCTGGCCCCCTGGATCTTCCTTTTTCTGGTCCCTGCGGTTACCATGAGGAGTTTTGCGGAGGAAAGGCGGCTGGGTACCCTGGAATTACTATTGATTAAGCCTATCCCCCTCATCAGGGTTATCTGTGGAAAATTCCTGGCGGCGGTCGGACTGATAGCCATGGCGCTCCTGCCAACCCTGATGTATGTCTGGTGTGTCAGCGCTCTGGGTACCACCCAGGGAAGCCTGGATCTGGGAATGGCTGCCGGCTCCTATTTGGGTTTGCTGTTTTTGGCGGCTCATTATACTGCCATCGGCATTTTTGCGTCCACCCTTACCGATAACCAGATCGTCGCATTTATAACCAGCCTGGTCCTTTGTTTTGTTTTTTACTATGGCTTTGATGCCCTGGCCACCCTATTTACTGCGGGGGATACCGTCCTGTTGGTCCGGGGCCTGGGGATGAAGGCACGGGTGGAAAATATGGCAGCCGGGGTTCTGGATACGAGAGATCTGATATACTTTATCAGCTGTAGTGGTTTCTTCCTTTTCCTGTCGTTCATCCAATTAAAAACCCTGAAGCGCTGATGAAGGGAAAAGAACTCAGGAATGTGATTTTGTCCCTGCTGGGGCTGTTCTTGCTGAATGGGGTGGCGTCCCGGTTTTACACCCGCTTTGACTTGACCGAAGACGGCAGGTATACCCTGTATGACCCTGCCCAGGAAGCCGCGGCCGATCTGGAAGGGGAGGTAGTTGTGGATGTGCTCCTGGGAGGCAGTTTGCCGGCTGAATTCGAAAAACTGAAATCGGAAACACGCCAGCTCCTGGAAGCCTACAGGGTAGCCAATCGGAACATACGCATCAATTTTGTGGACCCGCTCGAAGGAGAGGACGAACCGGAAAAAGTACAGGCCAACCTCCGTGGCATGGGCCTGGTTCCCGTGCAGGTGACCGTACAGGATAAAGGGAGTGTTTCCCAGGAAATGCTCTATCCATGGGCCCTGGTTAACCACGAAAACAAAACGGTGAAGGTGGCGTTGTTAAAAAATAAGCTGGGCGCCACGACAGAAGAACGCGTCAACAATTCCGTCCAAAACCTGGAATATGCTTTTGCCGACGCATTTACCAAATTGGGGTTAAAGGAAAAGAAGCGGGTGGCTGTGATCAAAGGGAACGGAGAGCTCCCGGATATTGAAATAGCCGATTACCTCGGTACTATCCGGGACTATTACAATATCGGGGCCATTACACTGGACTCCGTGGCGACAGATCCCGGGCGGGTGCTGAAGCAACTCGGGGAATTTGACCTGGCCTTGATCGCAAAACCTACGGAGGCCTTTTCGGATGCCGAAAAATATGTACTCGACCAGTATATGGTGCAGGGAGGAAAATCAATCTGGCTGATAGATAAGGTTGCTATCGAACTGGACAGCCTTTTTAATGAAAAAAGGGCCGCCCTAGCAACCGCCAGGGACCTGAACCTGGATGATCTCCTTTTCCGCTACGGCCTGCGTATCAATCCGGTATTGGTAAAGGATCTCTATTTCACCCAGATCGTACTTGCCACGGGGGAAGGAAATGCCTCCCAATACAACCCGGTGCCCTGGTACTACAACCCCATGGTATTTTCCCGGGACAACCACCCCATCAACAGCAATACCGAGGCCCTTCGGTTCCAGTTTGCGAATACCATCGATACCCTTGAGAATTCCTACCGGAAGACGATCCTTTACCGGAGTTCTCCCTTGTCTAAAACCATTGGAGTTCCTGCAATCATCAGTTTTGACGAGTTGCAGAACCCCCCGGACAAGGATAGCTATACAAACGGGAATCACCCGATGGCCGTCCTGGTGGAAGGGGCCTTTACCTCGGCCTATAAGAACCGAATAAAGCCCGCAGACCTTGGCGAATTTCGTGAAAGCGGCCCCCCGAATAAAATGCTGGTCGTCGCTGACGGGGATTTGATCAGGAATCAATTGCGAAACGGGCGGCCCCTGGAACTGGGTTACGACAAATGGACCAATAGTTTTTACGGGAACAAGGAATTCCTGGTAAATGCCATCAACTACCTCCTGGATGATACAGGCCTCTTGTCGATCCGCACCAGGAAGGTGGATATCCCCGTCCTGGACCCTGAAAAAATAGCCAGCCAGCGGCTAAAATGGCAGCTGTTAAATATTGCCCTGCCCCTTGCAGTACTTTTCCTGTTCGGTTGGGTTTTAAATGCCTGGCGCCGGCGCAAATACGGGAGGTAAGTGTTAATAAGTTTGTTTTATGGAGTAGGACATTTAGGATATATTTGTTTTATTACATTCTTGGGCAGTCTATCGCAAAACGCCCTGTACATCGGAGTTAGTGAATAAAAAAACACGCATGAAATTTCTTGTTTCCAGCACGTATTTATTAAAACAGCTGCAGGTCCTGGGAGGAGTTATTAACAATAGTAACACCCTTCCCATCCTGGACCACTTTCTTTTCGACCTGAAGAAGAAAAAGCTAACCGTCTCCGCCTCGGACCTGGAGACCACCATGAGTGCAGTACTGGAGGTTGATTCCGAAGCCGAAGGGGTGATAGCCGTCCCAGCTCGCCTGTTGCTGGAAACCTTAAAAACATTTCCCGAGCAGCCCCTGACTTTTGTGGTTGAAGACAATCATACCGTGGAAATCAGTTCCAACCATGGGAAGTATGCGCTGGCTTATGCGGATGGCGCCGAATTTCCCAAGGCTGTGGAACTGGCCAACCCAAGCTCCACCAAAATCCTGGGGGATATTTTAGCAACGGCTATCCATAAAACGATCTTCGCAGCCGGGAATGACGACCTCCGGCCGGTTATGAGCGGGGTGTTTTTCCAGTTCTCAACCGAAAATCTCACCTTTGTGGCAACCGATGCCCATAAACTGGTTAAGTACCAGCGAAATGACGTGTCTGCCTCCCAGGTAGCCGAATTTATCATGCCCAAAAAACCTCTCAATCTCCTGAAAGGCATCCTTGTGGGAAGTGAAGAAGAGGTAACGGTGGAATATAACGACAGCAATGCCCGGTTCCGCTTTGACAACACCACGCTAATTTGCAGATTGATCGACGGGAAGTATCCGAATTACGAGGCGGTTATCCCCAAGGAAAACCCAAACAAACTCACCATCTCACGAAACCAGTTCCTTAGTTCCGTCCGCCGTGTTTCTATTTTCTCAAATAAGACTACCCACCAGATCCGCCTTAAAATCGCCGGCGCCGAGCTGAATATTTCAGCCGAGGACATAGATTATAGCAACAAGGCCGAAGAAAGGCTTACCTGCGCCTATCAGGGAGATGATATGCAAATCGGGTTCAATTCGCGATTCCTGATAGAAATGCTGAACAACCTGGATGCCGAAGAAGTTTCCCTGGAAATGAGCCTGCCAAACCGGGCAGGTATCCTGACCCCGGTAGATAGCCTGGATGAGGGGGAGAACGTAACCATGCTGGTTATGCCAGTAATGCTTTCCAACTAAGGATCCTCCGTATTCGCTCTTTCCCCGACTTCCAGGATCAGGAAATAAACCGGATGGTCATAAAGTAACTGGGGGCTTCCCCGTTACTGGCACGGACTGCGTTCACTATGGGCAATACCATCCCGAGGATGCCCGCTCCTATCAGCCCTAAAATTCCAAGTCCCAGCAAGAGGATGCAGGGGATACTGATGAAGATATACAGCAACAGACTCAACTGCAGGTTGACGGCCGATTTACCATGCACATCCATTCCCTCCACCGAATAGCGGGTCGAAAGCCAGAGGATAAGCGGGACGATCAACCCTCCAAAACCCGTCACATAATTGAGGAGTTGTGATATTTGGGTGACGGCCAGCAAAGGCCGGTCTGTTCTCATTGCGGTATTGTTGACGACTTCCATGATGGCTGAAATTAACGTTATCGTCTTATGAGTAGTGATATGGCAATAAATGTTACAGGGTAAAAGGAAAATTTCCCGTAGTATCTCCTTTGTAAAGTGATCCGGATTCCATTCAATGGAGGGTTTTAGCTATTTTTGCCTAAACTTTAGCCCATGATCCCTAAAGATATCATAGTAGCCCTGGCTACCCCTTCCGGGGCGGGAGCTATTGCGGTGATCCGAATTTCCGGGGAAGGGGCGTTGCAACTAGTCTCCGGGGTATTCAAATCGGTATCTGGCAAGGATCTCGCCGGGCAAAAGAGCCACACTATTCATCTGGGGCATGTTGTGGCCGAAGGAAAGGTGCTGGACCAGGTACTGGCATCCATCTTCCGGGCTCCCCACTCCTATACCGGAGAAGAGGTTGTTGAAATCTCCTGTCATGGTTCGCCCTACATACAACAGCAGCTTATCCAGCTATTCCTCCGTAACGGGGCCCGGATGGCGCAGCCTGGGGAATTCACCTTACGGGCATTTTTGAATGGCAAGATGGATTTAAGTCAGGCGGAGGCCGTGGCAGACCTTATAGCTTCGGAAAACGAAGCGTCCCACCAGCTGGCCATCCGGCAAATGCGCGGTGGTTTTAGCAATGAATTAAGCGTACTTCGCACGGAACTACTGAATTTTGCCTCCCTGATGGAGCTAGAGCTGGACTTCGCCGAAGAGGATGTGGAATTTGCCGACCGTTTCCAATTCCAGGCCCTGATCGAACGGATCGAAAGCACCCTAAAAGCCCTAATCGATTCGTTCGCCCTGGGAAATGTACTGAAGCAAGGGATTCCCATTGCGATCGCCGGGGCCCCGAACGTGGGCAAATCAACTTTGCTGAATGCCTTGTTGAAAGAAGAGAAGGCCCTGGTATCCGAGATCGCGGGCACTACACGCGACAGCATTGAAGATGAAATGGTTATCGGCGGTATCGGGTTTCGGTTTATTGACACAGCTGGGATTCGGGACACTACCGATGTTGTGGAGGGCATGGGTATTAAGCGCACTTACGACCAGATCGAAAAAGCGCGGGTTGTACTATATATGCTCGATGCCCCGGCTGTCCTGGCCGATAAGGAGGTCCTGAAACGGACCGAGGGGGAAATAGAGCAACTCAGCGCCCGCTTCCCCACAAAGCAACTAATCCTCCTGGCCAATAAAACCGACCTCCTCCCCGGCGGGCAGGAACAGGAAATAACACAAAGGTTGCAACCATTAATCAGGAAACATTCGGATAATGCCAGGGTGATAGCTGTCTCGGCACGCCAGGGAAGCGGGCTTGAAGAGTTGAAGCAGGAATTGCTAGGGCTTTTAAACACCGGGGCACTTAGAAATGATGAAACAATTGTTACGAACAGCAGGCACTACGATGCCCTCCTGAAAGCCCTGGAAGCTACCCAACAGGTGAGGCAGGGCATGGAAG
>Ga0209919_1001046_pt1 | contig 13783 bp, 10 predicted proteins | sample SalPon2A_C_D2_MG_FD_185721 | JGI IMG/M metagenome (GOLD analysis project Ga0209919, IMG submission 185721) | Soil microbial communities from South San Francisco under conditions of wetland restoration - Salt Pond MetaG R2A_C_D2_MG (SPAdes)... | ecosystem: Environmental > Terrestrial > Soil >... | reverse complement strand
AGGTTGGATAGCAGCTTTAAATCCATTTTATAACTTTTATTCAGTTACCAGTTTATTATTCACAGTTAATTTTTCAAATTTTACAACGGTAAGTGATGTCTGGGTAGAATACAATTTTGTACTTTTTACAGAGTATATTCTGTTTTTTGGGTTGTTGATTTACGATTTGTGGCTGTTATATAAGAATAGAGAAAGGAATAAAAAGATTTAATTACTTGCTTCTACTTTGCCACCTAAATGGCGTCCCAGAAATTCTTCCATCTCTCTGTAAAATTCAAAACGATTTTCTTCATTCTGGAATCCGTGTCCCTCATTTTCTTTTACAATATATGGAACATCAATTCCTCTCTTTTTCAGAGCTTCAACCATCTGGTCCGATTCTGATTTTGCAACACGCGGATCATTTGCACCCTGAGCAATTAGTAATGGAGCTTTAATTTTATCAACGTGGAAAACAGGGGAAGATTTTTTCAATATTTCTTTGTCTTTTTCGGGATCTCCAACCATTTCATAAAACATATCAAGAAATGGTTTCCAGTAAGGCGGAATTGACTTCATAAATGTGAATAAATTTGAAACACCAACGTAGTCAACCCCGCATCTGTAAATATCCGGAGTAAACGCAAGTCCTGCAAGTACAGCGTAACCGCCATAAGATCCGCCGTAAATTCCAATTCTGTTTTTATCACCAATGCCCTGTTCAATCAGCCAGTTAACGCCATCGGTAATATCATCCTGCATTTCCCTGCCCCATTTTTTAAAGCTGCTTTCCCAGAATTTTCTACCGTATCCCACTGAGCCGCGAAAGTTTATTTTCAGAACAGCGTATCCCCTGTTTGCAAGAAATTGTGTTTCAGGATCAAAGCCCCAGGTATCTCTTGCCCATGGACCACCGTGCGGCGTAACAACAACCGGGAGATTTTTTGGTTCGCTTCCGGGAGGTAAAGTAAGGTAACCATTTATTAGCAGCCCATCACGGGATGTAAATTTTATCGGTTTCATATCAGCTAGAAGTTCTTCGTGTAACCAGTGGCTGACATCACATAACTTGAAAAAGTCTTTAGTGGTTAAATTATAGAAATAATAAGCGCCTCTCGATTTATCGCTGTATGTTCTTACCAGAATTTTGTCTTCATCTTTATTTATGTCTGCAATTACAACTTCATAACCCGTTAGCTTGCTCTCGAGAGTTTCCTGAAGTTTTTTTCTGTCTTCATCAAAAAAATGTAACTTCTTTTTTTCAGTCGTAAAAGAAACACCTGTAATTATTTTTCTTTTTTTGGAGCTGTGAAGATTATTAACATCAACATCAGGATGCTCAAATATTACTTCAAGTTCCTTATTATTTTCAACATCAAATTTTACAATTGCGGTTTTATCCCTGTTGATATTAGACTTCGCATAAATATATTTATTATCGTAAGTAAACATTAGGGGAATAAGAGCTTCTTTAAAATTACAGGTATGAATTAACTTAAATTCTTCATCCTCATTTTTTCTGTAAAGAAGGCCTGTGTTAACTCCATCAGTGGTAAGGGCTATTCTAAGTTTTCCATCATGATCTGTAAGCCAGCCGGTAATATTACCGGGATTTTTAGCAATCATATCTAATTTACCGGCAATAACGTTCAGCCTGTAAACATCAAAGACAGTACTGTCCCTATTATTGATAGCAATAATTAACTCATCATCCTTTTCTTCTAACTCATCAATAATTTCTACGGTAACTTTTTCAAATGGAGTCAGGTCCTTATTGTTCTTGCCGTCTATATCCACACCAAATAACCTGTAATTTTCATCGCCGCCGTTATCTTTCAGATAAACAATTCTTTTGCTGTTTGCCCAAAAATATTCAGCAATGTCCCTGTTTGTTTCGCTTGTAACGCGAATTAGTTCATCACTTCCTATTTTTTGAACAAAAATATTCATCCTGTTTTTCCAGGGCATCAAAAAGGCAAAATATTCCCCATCCTGAGACAGTGAATAATTTGTTTTCTCAGGATTTCTGAAAAAATCTTTCATTGGAATCAAAAGGCGGTCTCCCTATCAACACTAATTTTTATATCGTATTAAAATAAGGATTCATAGCGAAATGTGAAATAATTTTGGCGAAAATTATGTGAAATGTGAGGAATAAAAAAAGGGCAGGAAATATAATATATCCTGCCCTTTATTCTAAATGTATACAATATTACAAACTCAACATCTCTTTAAATTTTATTGCTTGTCTTCTGGAAACTTCAACTTTATTGCCGCCTTTTAGTTTAACAAGCAGTCCACCGTTTAACCAGGGTTCAATATTTTCAATCCATTTTAAATTGATAATATGTTTCCTGCTTGCGCGGAAAAATGTTTTATTGTCGAGTCTTTCATCAAGATAATTTAATGTTCTGAGTATTAAGGGTTTATTATCTTCAAAATATAACCTTACATAATTTCCTTCTGATTCCATTAAACGAATAGTAGAAAGTTTTACGAACCAGCATTTCTCACCATCTTTAACAAAGATCTGATCTTCTTCCAGTAAAACAGGCTGTTCACTTGCTGCTGCAGTATCTTTTTTATTTCTTTCAATAACTTTTTTAATTGTTTCCTCAAGCCTTTTCGGTTCGATAGGTTTAAGAAGATAATCAAGAGCATTATATTCAAACGCCTTTAAAGCGTATTCATCATAAGCCGTTGTAAATATTACTATCGGAACTGAATCCAGTTCTTCAAGTAATTCAAAACCATTTTTCCCCGGCATTTGTATATCCAGAAAAATCAGCCCGGGATTAAGTTCATGTATTTTAGTTACAGCGTCATCAACATTTACAGCTTCGCCGATTATTTCTATATCTTTGTGTGCTGATAAAAGCCTTCTTAATTCTACCCTCGCCAGTCTTTCATCATCAATTATAAGAGCTTTCATAAATTTGTACCTCCAATTGGAATTTCTAATTCAGTAAGGACTTCGTTTTCTGAATTATTTTTTATTGAGAACACTGCTTTCTCTCCATAAAGCAGGCTCAAACGATGTTTTGTATTACTTATTCCGAAACCTGTTGCATTTTGTATCGAATCCTGATTTATGCGCCCGCTGTTTCTTATTTCTATTTTTAATTTAGCATCTACTACAGATGCACTTACAAATATCTCTCCCCCTTCCCTTCTTTTTGAAATACCGTGTTTAATTCCATTCTCAACAAGCGTCTGTATCATCATTGGCGGAATTTCAATTTTTTTGGACGGTGGATCCATTTTAATATTAAATTTAAGCCTCTCCTCAAACCTGATTGTTTCCAATTCAAGGTAATCTTCAACAGTCTGCATTTCATCTTCCAGTGAGACAGTTTCCATTCTTTCAATTCTCAAAGAGTAACGAAGAATATTAGAAAGATTTGTAACTGCAGTCTGTGCGCTTGCAGGATCTTCTTCTATCAATGCGCGAATACTGTTCAGCGCATTAAACATAAAATGAGGATTTAACTGCGACTTTAACGTCTTTAATTCAAAATCCTTTACGGCTGCTTCCCATATCAATGATTCAATTTCAGCTTTTTTGTAGTTTTCAAAATAGTGAACTGAAAAATAAATCAATCCCCAAACCAGCACTACAACACTTAAATTAAATGTACTGAATAAAAATCTGCCCAGCCTGACTCTCGAGAGACCATATTGGCCTCCCATTATATTAACCGTATAATTAAGCAGTAACAACACTACCCCAATTAAAATACTGGCAACAATTACCCTCGGAATAATTTGCTTTAATGGAAGTGAAAGCCAGTCATTTTTCTTAATTACACTTCTGTAAATGTGAGTCAGACAAATCCCTGAAAAGCTTAAATACAAATTCACCAGTACGTGGGCAAATGTCAGGTCGCTAAAAGAAGCATATATTGCGATATTAATAAGTGAAAGAACGAGCCAGCCTGAGATTTGGCTTAGCCAATAAACTTTTTTCCTGTTCATCTGGTTATTTTTTCCATTTTCTGTTAAATGAACCTGCTTTTTTAGGAGTCTCCTCCCACCATATAAAGCTGTATTGCTCTTTGTCATTAAATATAATCGTATCTTCGCTTAAAAAAAATTTCCTGCTTATTTTTATCATTTCCGTCAGAGCTAATGCTTCAAAAATGGAAACAAATAGTGCGCTAAATTACCTAATATGGGGCATCCAGGTGAATTTTTAGTATTGATGGTTTTATAAAAGGATAAACGGACGAAATAACAAATTGTATTGCCGTCTTTAATGCAAATAGCAGAGCAGTTTGAGGGTCATTAAGTTTAAACATGTATTTCTTCAGATTCCTCTTTTTGTTAAATTGAAATGCGAGGCTTTTTATAAGGACTCTAATTTTTTTATGAGTGGTAATTTATTTGTTAATTTGGCGTTGGCTTCTATTGTTATTCATGAAATGAATGTAGTCAGATGCAAAGAATGGAGAGTTTTACCCGGCTTATCTTTATTAAACGATAGATTGTGATTTATAGTATTTTTATTGGCTCACATTACAATATTTGGATTGCTATTTAATGCACTCATTAGCGGCCATAATATTAGTTCGCTAATAATTTACCTGGAAGTTTTCTTTATTATTCATTTTTTTCTTCATCTGCTGTTTTTAAGAAATCCTAAAAATGAATTTAAAGGCTGGATCTCCTGGACATTTATAACGGCGCTGCAATCCTGAACATAATAGATTTAATAATATAAAATTACTAATTGAAAAAGTATAAAAATGAAGACAGGTAGCAAAAATTCAGCAAAAAGAAACGATACTGAGCAGCCCTTTGCTGTTTCAAAAAAAGGTATGCGTTTCCATCACATAGGCATTCCAACAAATGAGATAAAGCCTAATGAAAAGTACCTGGAAGAATATAAGTTTTATGTTTCCGGTTTTGATACGAGCGAATATGGTATTGAGTGGATGCGCTTTGAAAAAGATAGCCCTATTGCAAAGATAATACAAGAGGTTCCGCATATTGCGTTTGAAGTTGATGATCTTGAAGCTGTAATCAAAGGAAAAGAATTAATCGGAGAAGTGAGCTCGCCTTCAAAAGGAATAAGAGTTGCTATGATTTTAGAAAATGGCGCTCCGGTAGAATTTTTGGAATTTGGAGAATTATAAACTTAGCCATTACTTTAAAGCTAAGTTGTTAGAGGTAGTTGTTCTAATTAATAAATCTGTACGATGTAAGTTATAAATCACGCTAGGGCGGTACTAAATCATCGGCAGTTCTGTTTTAGTTTGTTGTCCTTGTTTTCGGCTGCGGTTTAGCAACATTACCTGCTACTAAAACCTTTTAATTAAGCCATTATCCCACAATTATTAAAAAGAGTCAAATAAAGGGTATAAATTATTGTGATTATATGGGTATATTTATACCTTAAATTATTGCATGAAATACAATTAGAATTAGCAATCATATTAGAAAGTAACTTTACCATGACAAAAGCTCATTCATTTCACATACCTGTAATGGGAATCGGGTTTACAATAGATACCCCGTTAAAAGTTTCTCAGTATGGAGTTGACTCCGTAATTTCGCTGGTCGATGACATGCTTCTTGAAAGATTAAGAAAGGTGTACTGCGGAAAGTATGCAATTCCTTATGAAGAGATAACAGAAAAGACTGAAGACTTCAGAGCCAGAAGAATTACTTCATACCTGAATTTAATTCGTTCACTTGCAGAAAAAAAGTTTGAAGAATTAAAGGAAAGCGCAGATGAGAAAGGAAATGCACTAAAAGAATATCTGAATATGCTGCCGGAGTATTCATCCATTAAACAGGAATTTAAAAAATTAACTGAAAATTTTAGTCTAAGCGAGATAAAGAACTGGATAAATGAAAGCCTCTCGATGGGAAGTATTGATGTAAATATAATGACAAAACTGGATAAGGAAAATTACAGGAAAGATGAAAAACTGCCAGTAGAATATAATGATGCTCACGCCGCGTTGAGAGGTTATGCAAACAGTAATTTAAATTCTTCAATCGTTTTTTCAGCCGGAATGAATCCAAGGCTTTATACCTACCTGACTCAATTTGAGGATTTTTATCCCGATGAAAATGGAAACATCAAAAAGAAAATAGTTTTAAAAGTAAGCGATTACAGATCAGCTTTTATCCAGGGAAAATTTTTAGCAAAAAAAGGGCTCTGGGTTTCAGAATACAGAATTGAATCGGGTTTAAATTGCGGTGGACACGCATTCGCAACTGATGGCTATCTGCTCGGGCCAATTCTGGCAGAGTTCAACGAGAAAAGAAATGAGCTTGCCCAGGTACTCCATGAAATTTATGTTCAGGCTCTTTCTCTTAAGGACCGGGTAATTCCTAAAGAAGAATTACCTATAAAATTAACTGCGCAGGGCGGTGTCGGTACAGCCGAAGAACATCAGTTTTTAATTGATCATTACAAGGTTGATTCCGTCGGTTGGGGAACTCCTTTTCTTTTGGTGCCGGAAGCTACCACAGTTGATGAATTTACATTAACTCAATTAGCTGAAGCAAAGGAGGAAGATTTATACCTCAGTAATATTTCCCCCTTAGGCGTACCATTCAACAGCCTCAGGGGTAATACAAAAGATAATGAAAAACTGGCTTTAATCTCCAAAGGAAGACCCGGTAGTCCCTGCCCCAAGGAATATATAGCAGTCAATAACAAAGAATTCACCGAAAGAAATATTTGTACCGCTTCAAGGCAATACCAGTATTTAAAGCTAAAACAACTCGATGAAAAAAAACTCGCCACTGACGAACATAATATTGAATTTGAAAATATTACAGAAAAGTCCTGTATATGCGTTGGCCTGGGCACGTCTGCACTTCTTAAGAATTATTTAAGTACAAAAAGGGAAGGAACCGGTGTTTCTGTTTGTCCCGGACCAAACATGGCATATTTTTCAAGAGTAATGAGTTTAAAAGAAATCACAGACCATATTTACGGGCGGCTGAACGTTATTACAAGAAAGGATCGGCCTAATTTGTTTATAAAGGAATTAAACATTTATATAGATTACCTGAAAAACAGGATTGAGGAAGCAAAAACTTCGATGTCAGATAAACAGGAAAAATATTTCTTAACTTTTGTGAATAACCTGAAAGATGGGATAAATTATTACCATAATTTATTCAATGATATCAAAGACAAGTTTGAAGAAACTAAATCAGAAATTCTGAGTGAACTGGAAACAAGTAAAAATACTTTACATCATTTAATACTGGAAATTGAAAGGTTAGCAATGATGACAACCGTAGATAATTAGTCACTCCGTTTATATTTGTTTTTAGACATAAAAAGTCCCGCTAATTGCGGGACTTTTTAATTTGTACCTGCTCTATTATAAATTTATCAAATCATTATAAATTATAAATGCCATCAACAACATAAGAATTACAAAACCAACATTCTGAATAGCGATCTTAATTTTAATCGGGATCTCACGCTTAAAAGCGCCTTCCAATAAAATTATTACCAGGTGACCACCATCCAATACCGGGAAAGGCAAAATATTAATTATAGCGAGCGTTAAACTTAAATAAGCGAGAAAGTTCAGGAATGTTGCAATTCCCGTTTCAGCAGATTGGGCTGCAAACTCTGCAATCTTAACCGGGCCGCCAAAAGCTTTTCCGAATGCAATTTTTCCACCGATAACTTTGTTCACCATTGTAAAAGTGAGATCAGTCAAATAAACAACCTGGTCCCATCCACGCGCAAAAGATTCAAAGAATCCAAAAGTTTTGTATTCAACAGGTCCTGTAAAAATCTGCCCGATTTGTATTCCTATCAGGCCTTCACTGCTCGGAGTAACATTCAAATTTAGTGTGTCCTTCCCTCTTAATACATTTAATGGAACAGTTTTATTTTTATTCTCTCCAACTACTTTAATAGTTTCTTCAGCAGAATAAAGCGGAATATTGTTTATGCTTAATAAAATATCTCCAGACTTTACGCCGGCTTTCAATGCAGGAGAATCTTTTAAAACATCACCAACCTGAGCTCTTATGCCTGTCGGAATTAAAAATGATCTTTTGCCTCCATCAGGAATACGAGTACGCGGAATACTTAATACCTCTGTTTTCCCATCTCTCTGTAATTTTACTGTTAAATTTTCCCCGAGAGTATTAATGAAAATTTCTGACCCGACTTCTTCCCAATTTTTAACGGTTACTCCGTTTACGGCCAAAATCCTGTCACCAGTTTTAAATCCTGCAGAATCAGCTTTGGAAGCGGGTTCCACATAGCCTATGGTAGTTGTCTTTACTATTTGCTTGCCCTGGAAGAAATTAGCCCCCCAGAAAACCACTACTGCAAGAAGCAGATTCATTGCAACCCCGGCAGTAATTACAATCACTTTCTGATAAACAGGCCTTGCCCTGAATTCATACGGCTCAGGTTCCTTATCAGCAAACTCAGTGTCAAAACTTTCATCTACCATTCCAGCGATTTTAACATAACCTCCCAACGGAAGCAGGCTTAGCCTGTAGTCAGTATGATCACCACCGTCAAAATCCTTAGGCAAATCACCAAAAGTAAATCCATTAATTTTATTCCATCCAAAGAGCCTTTTACCAAAACCAATAGCAAAAACCTCAGCCCGCATACCGCACGATTTTGCTGCAATAAAGTGTCCGAACTCATGAATAAAAACGAGTATACCAATAGTAATCGCAAAATATATTACATAATCCATTAAAAGATTTTCTCCTCTTTAGAACAATTGAGTTACAAAATTTCTTGTTTCTTTATCACACTCATAAATCACATCAAGGTCCGGTGATTTATGATTTCCCATTTTACTGAGCGCTTTATGTATCAGTTCCGGTATCTGTGAAAATTTGATTTTTTTGTTTAAAAATTTATCAACAGCAATTTCATTTGCTGCATTCATAATACAGGGTGATGTACCTCCCGTTTCCATAGCATCAAAGGCAATTTTAAGACATTCATATTTTTCAAAATCAGGGTCTAAAAAAGTAAGAGAATTTATCTTTGGAAGATTAGTTCTTTCAAAATTATTCCCAAGTCTTTCAGGATATCCCAGCGCATACTGAATTGGAAGTTTCATATCAGGAAGACCCATCTGTGCTTTTATAGAACCATCAACAAATTGCACCATTGAATGAACTATAGATTGCGGATGAATCACAACATCAATTTTATCTTTCGGAAGTCCGAACAGCCAGTGTGCTTCAATTACTTCCAATCCTTTATTCATCATTGAAGCCGAATCAATTGTAATTTTATTTCCCATATTCCAGTTGGGGTGATTCAGCGCCTCATCTATTGTTACATTAATAAGCTCTGATTTTTCTTTATTCAAAAACGGTCCACCTGACGCGGTAAGAATTAATTTTTCCACCCCATTTTTTTCTTCACCAATAAGGCACTGAAAAATTGCGCTGTGTTCAGAATCAACGGGAATTAGCTCAGCGTTATGCTGCCTACATAATGATGTTACAAGTTCACCTGCAACAACAAGAGTTTCCTTATTAGCCAGAGCAATTCTTTTGCCGCGTTTAATTGCTTCAATAGTTGGGGCAAGTCCGGCAAAACCGACCATCGCACCAACGAGTATATCATATTCGCACTGCGATGCTGCTTCACATAATCCATCATCACCTGAGAGTACCTTACATTTATCGCCCACCCTTTTTCGTAATTCGGCAGCAGCATTTTTATCTTTAACCACGACAAGCAGTGGATTAAATTCATTTATCTGAGATTCCAGAACGTCAATGCGGGTATTTACTGTAAGGGCTTCTACTTTGAATTTATCGGGAAATTGTCTTACAACATTTAGTGTGTTTATCCCAATAGATCCGGTTGATCCTAATATTAAAATATTTTTCATATCTCTTAAATAATGCGATTTTAAAAGTACGAAGGAATACCCTTTTAATCAATGAACAACAACCTCCGAAAATGCCGTTTATGGGCTATAAATCACCATTTATTTAATATTTTATGTCTGAGAATTTCTGTTAAATTTATATTGAATTTTATCCGAAGGAAGTCAGCAACTTTCACAGATTTGATGTGTCTATTTAAGTGAAAGCTTTCAAGATATCTTGCAAAACAACAAAAACCATATTATTGAGTTTACGATTGTTTTTAACCGCCTGAAAAAGCGGCTCTATAATTATTTGTTAAAAATGACCTCGGACAACCTTACTGCCGAGGATATTACACAAAATGTTTTCCTGAAATTGTTTGAAAATTATAATTCTATTTAATAACAAAAGTAAAGTAGACATTTGGGTTTTTAAGACTGCAAAGTTTGAAGCTTTTAATTATTACAGAGACAAGAGAACAGAGGTTGACCGTTTTGAAGTAGCTGATGCTAATGAATTGGAAATTATAGCCTGAGTTTATTCGTCAATGAATCCGGGTCCCTTGATAAAATTATTGTATTGAATGCCCCAGATGAAAAAATTGCGGATATAATGACGGATGTTTTATCAAAACAAAATTTTGCAATTGCAAAAAAGAACAATAAACCGGTTAAATATAACTTTGAATGGAGTTATTCTTCTGAATACAAAGTTTCAGTAGATCAAATGCCCGAACCAATTGGAGGTATAGCAGCAATACAGAAGAATATTGTTTATCCGGAAATTGCGAGAAGAGCAGGTATACAGGGTAAAGTTTATGTAACAGCTTATATTAATAAAGCAGGCGATGTTACACAAACAGAAGTCATAAAAGGTATAGGTGGCGGTTGTGATCAGGCAGCGGCAAACGCTATTAAAAAAGTAAAATTTAAACCTGGAATCCAAAAAGGAATTCCAGTTAAAGTACAGATAGCCATCCCGGTTGTATTCAGACTTGCAGACAAATAAAAAGAGACGATTTACGTAACCGATATAGTTTTCGATATTGTGCCAAATTAGGGCAAGCTTTCTGCCCGTTTTTTCTAAAACGGTCAAGCTTTTGTCTTCTCAAAGCCAATATAAGCCACAAGTCGATGTTTTTCGCTCCTTTCTCTAAAAAGGGCTTGCAAGCCTTTCTAATATTGCTAATTTTAGTCAATGCTTAAAACTACATTCATTATATTGATATTGCTGGGGAGTACTCTTCTGGCACAGCAAAAAAATGATTTCGGAAACCAGTTTGCACTTGGACAGGCATTTCTGCAGAGCGGCCAGTATGAAAAAGCAAAAACTATCTATGAGGAATTATACAAAAAACAGCCCGGAAATTACCAGGTTTTTACAGCACTGAATAATTCCTACATCCAGTTGAAAGATTATGCTTCTTCCATTTCAATAATTGAAAAAAGAATTAAAACTACTCCACAGGATATTAATCTTTACGGATTACTAGGTTCAACTTATTACGTAATGGGCAATGAAAATAAAGCTTTTGAAGTTTGGGATAACGCAACAAAAAAAGTTGACAATAAAGAAGTTAGTTACCGGGTAATGGCAAACTACGCTATAGAAAGAAGAGCATTTGATAAAGCTATCGAATTTTTGCAAAAGGGTAAGGCGGCATCTTCTAATCCTAAATATTTTTCTTATGATCTTGGAAATCTTTATGCACTTACAATGCAATTTAAAAAAGCCGCCACGGAATATTGCTCAATTATCATTTCAGCTCCCGAACAGGCAAGCTCTGTAAATAGCAGGATAATGAGTTACATAAATAAACCTGGAGCTCTTGAACAAACAATCAGCGTAGTTGAAAACCAGGATAATAATAACATTAATATTGAAAGCCTGCTTGCTTCACTTTATAAGGAAGCCGGAAATTACGATAAAGCTTTTGAGTTATACAAGAAGATAGAATCTCTGCAAAATAACCAGGGAGGAGTATTAATCAGGTTTGCCCATTATCTTTTCTCTGAAAAACAATTTTCAAAATCTGCAGAGGTTTACAATTACATAATTTCACACTATCCCGGCTCGCCTTTTACAGCAAACGCAAAATTAGGATACGCAAAAACTTTGCAGGCTTCACTGAATAATGATGATTTATTTCTGAGACAAAACTGGAAACCTTATTTTATTTCGCCTGAATACCCACAGGAAAAAATTGATAATATAGTTTCAGCCTATTCAGAAATAATAAAACTATATCCCAATACAGAAGTTGGAAATGAGGCTTATCTGAATATTGGGAACCTTTATTTTGAAAAAATGAATAAACCCGGGGAAGCTGAAAAATATTATAATAAGTTAATTTCCCGGTCACCAAATTCACCCATTGTTGCAGATGCATATTTACAACTTGGCAATATTTCAATTAGTAATGCCAATCTTGATGAAGCTGCCATAATATTTAATAAAGTTATAAATCTTAAGCGTACAGGCTCTGATAAAAGAAATATCGCCAGGTATTATCTTGCAAAGATAGATTTTTATAAAGGTAGGTTTGATAACGCAAGAAATATACTGGCAGAAATTATAGGTGATTTGGAAGACAATACAGCCAACGATGCCCTCGAATTATCACTGCTATTGAACACGGCAAAAAATGATTCTGCAAATCTTGCAAAATTTGCAGATGCGGATCTCCTCAGGGCACAGATGAAATTCAATAAGGCTGAAAGCATTTATGAAGAGATTTCCAAAAATCCACGCGCGTTTATTTTGAATAATATTGCCGGAATTCGTAGCGCGGAAATGGATATTGCAACAGATAGTCTAAATAAAGCAATTTCGAAATTATCCCAAATAACGGGCGAAAAAGAGAAAAACATTTATTCAGATAAAGCCTTATATTTGAAAGCGAAAATATATCAATTTGGGCTAAAAAATGCCCCTAAAGCAATAAAAACATACCAGGATCTGCTTGCTGATTTTCCTAATTCGATATACCTGGATGAAGCAAGAAAAAATATCAATACACTCAAGAACAAAACCAGTTAGGAAGTATTATGGCTAAGAAACAGGAACAAAAAATTGTTAAATGTTCATTTTGCGGACGCGATGGAAACGAAGTTGGCAGCATGATTGCAGGCCCTGACGTTTACATTTGCGATATTTGTATCGGCAGTAGCGTTGATATACTAAAAAATAATCTTGCTGCTTATACAAATACAAAATCAAAATTTTCGCAGGAACATACTCCCTATAACATTAAAAAAACTCTTGATGAATATGTAGTTGGCCAGGAAAGAGCTAAAAAAACTCTTGCTGTTGCAGTTTATAACCATTATAAAAGAATCAATACACATTCATCATTTTTTGAACTTGATGATGTTGAAATAGAAAAGAGTAATATTTTATTAATTGGCCCAACCGGGGTTGGGAAAACTCTGCTTGCTCAAACCCTTGCAAAAATTCTTGATGTTCCGTTTGCTATCGCAGATGCAACAACATTAACCGAAGCAGGTTATGTTGGTGATGATGTTGAAACAGTACTTGTTCATTTATTGCAGGCGGCCGACTATAACGTGGAAAGAGCGCAAAAAGGAATTGTCTACATAGACGAAATTGATAAAATAGCACGCAAGGGAGAAAGCACTTCTATAACAAGAGATGTTTCCGGTGAAGGTGTTCAACAGGCGCTATTAAAAATACTGGAAGGTACCGTTGCCGGTGTACCACCCAAAGGAGGAAGAAAACATCCGGAGCAAAGTTTAATTAATATTAATACAAAAAACATTTTATTTATTGTCGGCGGTGCTTTTGATGGAATGGATAAAATTATCGCTTCAAGAATTAATAAAAACAGTATGGGCTTTGATTCAGATTTAGAATCAAAGAAAAAAGAAGATGATCTTTTACAGTACATACTTCCCGAGGACTTATTACGATATGGTTTAATTCCTGAACTGATCGGAAGAAT